>Ga0247727_10009956_pt1 | contig 16994 bp, 13 predicted proteins | sample WisWelCaveWW1625_FD_202498 | JGI IMG/M metagenome (GOLD analysis project Ga0247727, IMG submission 202498) | Biofilm microbial communities from Wishing Well Cave, Virginia, United States - WW16-25 | ecosystem: Environmental > Aquatic > Deep subsurface > Groundwater > Cave microbial mat | place...
ACCTTTCGGCGATTTCGCATATATGCATCCCTGAGAAGACAGCTTCCAGATACATTTAGGAATAAATCCGCGTTCTCGATGATGAATTCAATCTCCTGTTGTGAAAGCCCATAGCTCTTTCCGTCCATGGCACGAAAATGCCAGCGATTAGCCAATTCGGGAGAAAGTTTTGCCAATTCATTCTTAAGAAAGTTAACACCAAATGAACAGTCCTCGCCATATAATCCTCGAACAGGATCATAAGTTTCCCAGCCGGTATCCTCTAAATAAAAAACCTCAAACCCTAAACGTTCGAGGCCAAGCGCGTACTGAGCATAATCCCATAAAACTCCTCCGACCGGATAGGTGGTAATCATGCCTGTGACAACAGCTCTCATCATATTTATAGTGATACACTTTATTAAACAATCAAGCTAACCGTTTTATAGGAGCTTGATTGTTTTTAATATTCTTGTTAATACTTTCTCCGCCTTATAATATTCTTCAGCGATTTCCCTGGCCTTTCGACTTTGCTTCTCAACATTATTCTTTATAGCTTCTAAAGCATTTAAAATTTCATTTTCATTATAAAAACCAAATAATCCTTCCCCACTAGGAACAAACTTACTAAATCCTGTCTCCTCTGTAATAACTGGAGATCCTGCGGCCAAATAACATACACTACGATCGCTAAACCACCCGGTGTTTAATTTGACATAGATATCTTTAGTAACAGTGAATTCCCCTAAAGAATTGGATATAAAATCATGATATTTAATATAATCCGATAAATCAAAACCCGAAAATACAACCCAGTTGTTCTTAACAAGCATATCTTTATTTGCCTCTTTTAACCTAACAAGAGCCAGTCCTAAGGGAACATTAATTTTTAATGGTAGATCTATAAACCTTGTAAAATCCTTCTGCCAATAATATTTTATCCCCCTCCACTCTATACCGTCATCTTTCGTGTCCCAATTAGCAATTGTAGTCACGTTTTTTCGATTTGGATAATTACACCCTGCCCACCAATCTGTTATTACGGGGGGCCGAGTTGGAAGCCATTTAAATTGTTCCACAGGTAAAAGACAGTCGGGATTCCCTATGTTTTCACCATATGTAAAAATATATTTATACCTTTCATAAGATGCAATCAATCTTTGATGTCCTGAGGCCACTTTAATTTGCGGCGTGCCAGGATCTGTTTCTAAGCAAACTAAATATTTAATATTGTCATGATAAGGTAATAATTCCTGACCATTACATAGATTAAATACAACTTCAGCTGCCTTATAAAGTCTCATTAATCCTTCAAAATTTGTCGCACCATGACAGATTTCAGTTCTTGGTACTCTAAAAATCCATCGATCTTTCAACCCAACTCTTTCCATCATTACAGATAGAAGATCAATGTTTGCTTTAAAATCTGTGGTTGGCATCCAAGTGATAGGATCCAATAAATTTCTATCAGAATCTTCTACATACCAAACATCAAATCCCAACCGACGGAAACCAACTATATGATGCAACACTTGCCAAACCATTCCTCCAAATGGAAAGGCTGATAATAGTCCCCATACTATTACTTTCCCGCGATTTGCTACTGGATATTTATTATCAAAATTCATTAAATATTCCTGCAACAGCTGCTAGTAGATATCCCTGACTTCACAGATAGGGAATTCCCGCTTAAATTAATTTGATAATGCTGGTTTTATCGAGAAAATTCTTCCGTTTTCAACTTCAATGACCGTATCACATTTCTCAAGGGTGCTTAAACGGTGGGCAATCATAAAGGTCGTTCGTCCCTTCATTAAACGTTCCATCGCGTCCATAATCAACGTTTCGGTTTTTGTGTCAACCGATGAAGTGGGTTCATCAAGAAGGAGAATGGGCGCGTCTTTTAGAAACGCCCGAGCCAGGGAAATGCGTTGGCGCTCGCCGCCGGATAATTTCATGCCGTGCTCACCGACCAGGGTGTCATAGCCATCTGGTAATCCCCTAATAAAATCATGGGCGTTAGCCGCTTTTGCGGCATTGATGATTTCTTCTTTTATGGCGCTGTCCCTAGCATAAGCAATATTCTCATAGATATTTGTAGAGAAAAGGACCGGCTCCTGAAGCACGATCGCAAACTGATTGCGCAAATCCTGAAGTTTATAATCCCGCACGTCAACGCCATCCAAAAATACCTCTCCGGATTTAACGTCATAAAACCGCGGCAATAAACTGACAAGGGTTGTCTTTCCGGCCCCGGTTTTGCCTCTGATGCCAACTAAACTCCCTGGTTCAATCGCAAAGGATATATTCTTCAAAATCAAATTGTCTGTACGATAGGCAAAACATACATCTCTGTATTGGATACGTCCTAATGCCTTATGAAGCGGTCTCGCATGGGACCTCTCAACAACATCCGGAGTTTCATCGAGCAGCTCAAGGGCCCTTTGCGCGCTCGCAAAATTATTTTGAAAATAAGAAGCTTGATAACTGATAGATTGAAGTGGACCGTAAAGTTGCGTTAAGTACGTCAAAACCATAAGCAGTTCACCGAGCATTATTGTCTGCGCCATAACCTGATTAACTCCGATGAAAATGATGACAGCGGTACCGATAGTGATCAGGACATTAATCACAACGTTAAAAATGCCTTCGGCAAAGGCCACATGCAATTTCTTTCTTACCGCCTCGTTGGATTGATACATAAACCTTTCGTGTTCCTTTTCCTCCCGGCCGAAAGCCTTGACCACGCGAAACGAGGTCAAAACCTCATGGATAATACCCAGGACGTTGCACTCAACAATCTTCATTTCAGAGTATTTCGGACGCATCCGCCGACTGAATTGATCCACAAAAATATAGAGAACAGGTGTTATCGAAATGGCTAACAAGGCGAGCTGGATATTAATATACGCGATAACAAAGATCATCCCGACCAATTTCAATATCGCCGACATCAACGGAATGATGCCATTGATGGTCATATATTGTATGGACGGGGCATCATACTGTATCCGATAAATGGAATCCGCCGTACCTCGAGAATCATGAAACGAAAAGGATAAACGCTGGATATGACTAAACAAACACTTTCGGAAACTAAGATTTAGTTTCTCGCCAGTATAAGTTTTCAAAAGTTGATTTGACATGTTATGAACGTTCATTAAGAGAGCTAAGACCACTTGCAATGACACTGCTACCCAAAGTAAAGATGTTTTAACCCCGGTTAAGCTCTCCGGAGTGATCATCTGTACAAATTTTGGCAGGGGCTCTGATCCGATGACACTATCGACTGCAATCTTAACAGGAAATGGTAACAAGAGCAGAATGAGGACACCCAAAAATTCCAATGAAAAAATAGCGCCTAAATGCAGCCAATATGGACGCGCTATTGAAAAAATTCGTCGTAATATCTTAATATCACTATATTTCTTTTCAGTCATCAGGAGAATTTTCCTTAATTAGCGATCCTAGTTATTAACAAACCAATCCATCGTCATCTTAAGCCCTTCATTCAGTTTAACCTTGGGAGTCCAGTTAAGGTGTTTTTGGGCTAATCCAATATCCGGCCTGCGCTGTTTCGGATCATCGGTCGGCAATGGTTTATAAACGATCTTGCTTTTTACGTTCGCCATGGCAATGACCATCTTGGCAAATTCCATGATGGTAAATTCATCCGGGTTGCCGATATTTACCGGTCCCGTGATATCCGCGTGCAATAAACGGTAAATGCCTTCGACGAGATCGGAATAATAACAAAAAGATCTCGTCTGATTTCCTTTTCCATAAACCGTCAAAGGTTTCCTATGCAGGACCTGAAAAATGAAATTAGGAACCACCCGTCCATCATTAATATTCATCCGGGGGCCGTAAGTATTGAAAATCCGTACGATCTTGGTATCGACTTTATGATACCTGTGATAAGCGAGTGTGATCGCTTCGGAAAAGCGTTTAGCCTCATCATAAACGCCGCGAGGGCCGACGGGATTTACGTTTCCCCAGTAGGTTTCTTTTTGCGGATGAACTTCTGGATCCCCATAAACTTCAGAAGTCGAAGCCAACAGATAGCGCGCTTTCTTGAGTTTGGCGAGGCCCAAAGTATTATGCGCACCCAGAGAACCGACCTTCAATGTCGGGATCGGATGCTTGAGATAATCCACGGGACTCGCCGGAGAAGCAAAATGCAGCACATAGTCGACCTTTCCTGGGATCTTTAAACTTTTTGAAATATCATGTTTGATAAATTCAAAGTCCTTATTTTTCCTCAAATGCTCGATGTTTTTTAATGAGCCGGTAATGAGATTATCCACACAAATAACTTTGTTGTTTTCGCTGATAAATCGGTCACAAAGGTGGCTCCCTAAAAATCCGGCGCCACCGGTAATGACTGCTACCTTTTTTTTGCCATGGGATATTTCCTTTCATGATGTTATTTGACTTTTAATTCTCAATTGACTTTTTATTAAGTAAAGATCAAATCATCTTTCGACCAATGCCATAATATTCAAATCCTAACTTTTCCAGATCTTTGCCCCAGTATAAATTTCGACCGTCAAAAATAATGGCCTGCTTCATGGCCAATTGGATCTTGTTAAAATTCAGGCACTTAAACTCTTCCCATTCCGTCAGGACCAAAAGACAGTCGCATCCCTTGGCCAGAGAGTACGGGTCTTTGGCAAAAGTAACATCTTTGAGGTATTGCTGCGCGTTAGGCATAGCCTTGGGGTCGTACGCTTTTATCTTGGCGCCTTCTCTTTGTAACGTCGAGATGATATCAATCGACGGAGCATTACGGATGTCATCGGTATTGGGCTTAAAAGCCAAGCCGAGAACACCAATCACCTTATTTTTGACGATCCACATCTTGTCCTCAATCAAATGCAGGAACGATTGCTTTTGTTCTTCATTGACCTGGCGGACTTCCTTGAGCAATCTATAATCGTACCCGCTACGTTCGCTTAACCGGATAAAGGCATCGACATCTTTTGGAAAACAACTCCCCCCATAACCGATCCCGGCGTCAAGGAAGTTCCGTCCGATACGTTTATCATATCCCATCCCCTCCGCGACTTTCAAAACATCGGCGCCGACGTGCTCGCAGACCTGGGCGATGGTATTGATGAATGAAATCTTTGTGGCCAGAAAAGAATTTGAAGCGTGCTTGATCATCTCCGCTGAATTAATGTCAGTGACAATCATCTTCAGCTTTAACGGATGATAAATTTCCCGGAGCAATTGCTCCGCTTTCTTTGATTCCACTCCGATCACAACGCGGTCAGGATTCATAAAATCATGCACGGCGCTGCCTTCCCTTAAAAATTCAGGGTTTGATGCCACATCAAAATCAAATTCCGCCTTGTTCCCTTTTCTAAACTTCCGCGGAAGATTTAAACGGATGGTCCGCTCGACCCTCTTGCCTGTTTCAGCTGGAACTGTCGATTTCTCTATCACAAGTTTATACGAATCCATATTCACGGCAATCTGCTGGGCAACACTCTCAACAAAGTTCAAATCAGCGTCCCCGTTCGTTTTGGAAGGAGTTCCGACAGCAATAAAAATCGCTACGGACTTTTTGGTCGCATCTTTAATCGATGTCGTGAAGGTCAATCGTCCCTTGGACAGACATTCCTTAAGCATTTTCTCGAGGCCCGGCTCATATATAGGGACCTTGCCTTGTTTCAATTGACGAACTTTCTCTTCATTCACATCGACACATATCACATGATGACCAATATGCGCCAAACACACACTTGATACCAACCCAACATAGCCTGCACCAACAACCGCGATTTTCACAACTAACTCCTTTCAGTGTTTTTAACCTTGATTGATTTATTAACCCTTGGGCTCATGCTCTTTACATAGATGCCTTCTACTTTTGACAAGGCTTGGAAAATAGAAGCCTTAGCGTAGGCGCACTTTTGCAGCATCCGTTCTGTTAAACAAATCGCCACGCCCCCCAGGATGGCGGATGCCACCCAGGCCTTATCCACCCCTGCCAGAATGGCCAATCCGGCAAACAGAAGGATGATCCATGTGCGTCGGATTTTAAAGTTTGGGGTAACTCGAAAACGCAACATCTGTTTACCCTGGCCATGTTCTTCAACCGTTAAAAGAAAACGGGCAGCTCCTAAAATGCCGCCCCGCACTTCTAAGTCCCAATTGTCAAAAGTCCCGCCTCGATGGATGCGGGCGTTTTGCTTTTTTAATTCAGTCTCAACAGAAGTAAGAATTTCTTCGGAGGATTGCCATTTTTCCTGCCAGATCGAAACGATCTGCACGCGCGGGATAAATAATTTTTCCTCTCCCCGGCATTTAAAGGGTGTCAATCCATACGCCAGACGGCCGCGCAAGCGGGCTAAGGGTTGTAGTAAATGCAGAAAAGCAGTTATTCCATACAGTTTTATTTTTTGGGAAAAGGATGGTTTGTTGATCGTAAATTCAGCTTTCCCGGCGCTCGCGATGGCTTGAATGATCGGGACGATGATGGAAATAACAAAAACCGGCGCGATGGCTAACAATGGTTCCCAGAAAATACTGGAAACGGTAAGCACCCCTAAAAAGCTTATCAATAAATACCATTCCGGTAACAAAGGTACACTGAAAAAAATACTCGTTGAAGGTTGATAAATTGATTGAAAGGGCGCGGATCCCCAAACCCCTTGATAAACTCGCCAACGTTTAGAAAATAGCGGGACGGTTTGACCATTCCCGTATAAACGTCCGCTCCAGGGGATATGACCGATCGCGTTATATTTTTCCGGCCATTTATCTTCCAACATCGCCTCGGCTTTCCCATATCCATATTGCTGCTTCCAATACGTTTTTATTCCACTACGTCGGTAATGCCACACATACGCCGCCGGGTGATATCCGATTTCCCACCCCATTTTCTGGATCCGCCAACACACATCCACATCATCGCCCGCCGAACGAAATTGTCCGTCGAAACCGCCGATGGCTTTCAACGCCGCTTTACGATAGGCCATATTACATCCCGGGATGTGTTCAGCGACGCGGTCATTGATCAACACGTGGGTCGGGCCGCCGGGGGCGTTGCCGACACAATTGGCGATAACGCCGCTCTCTAACGGCAATAAGTTGGGCCCCCCCACCGCCATAAAATCCGTCGTGAGGAAAGTATACGCGATGTATTTAAGCCAATCCGGATCGGGATAGGCGTCATCATCAATATAAACGACAATAGGGGCGGCTTCATCTTTTAAAGCTTCATTACGGGCCACGGATAATCCCCGGTTTTCCGTACTGATCAAACGGATTTTAAACTCCTTGGCTATTTGGGCCGTGTTATCCTTCGAGCCGTCATTAACAACCACGATCTCATAATCCGGATAATTGAGTGATGACAAGGCGGTCAATGTTTGACGGATCGTTTTCGCGCCATTACAACTACAGATAAATACAGAAATTCTCGGCCATTGAATATTCCAGGGGAAAGGGACATTCGCGAAATTATTTTTTATAACGGACAAGGCCTGTTTGGGCATGCGATTACGCGTCGTTAACCCGAAATCCCAATCGTCTATGTCCGAGCCCCCGCGGTACCATTCATCCGTCCAGGCAAAAATAAACATACCCGCGCACCCTGAGGCGAATACGGATTTTATCTGCCAGTCTAAAGAAGCGGCTTGTTTCTCTTGGCCGTTCCTTTGACTGTCCAAACCAATTTCAGCCATAATAATCGGCTTTTCACCCGAGAGATTTTGTAATCTTGCCAAATAAGCTTCAAGGACTTCCTTCTTCTCTAAATAAACGTTGAAACTGATCAAATCCAGAAAATTAAGCTGCAAGTATTCTGTGGTTGGGAAGTTAACATACGTTACCAACCCTTCGGGATCTTCCTGCTTAACGGTTTTATACAAACGCTTTAAGAATGCCTCAATTTTTTCCCGGCCATACCAACGCACGATCGTCGGGGGAATTTCATTGCCGATGATATACATTAATATCGCAGGATGCCGATTAAGTTTTCTCACCTGATCTCGAATACGCTGTTCAATATCGTTCGCTCGTTTTGGGTCATCCAAAAAGGTAATATGCTGTTCCCAGGGGAGTCCCCCCATGACTCGCAACCCATTCCTCTGCGCACAATCCAAAAGCCATTTAGGAGGGACCGTGTACACACGGACACAGTTCACCTCATTTTTTCGCATCATTTCAAAATCTTTTGCAACGACGGCTGGGGACGGGAATTGTTGGCCGTCTTCCTGAGGCTGAAACGTTCCATAGGTCACGCCGCGGACATAAAATTTCTTTTCACCAATATATAAAAATTTCCCCTCAACAGAAGGGCGATGCGCAAACAAGTCGATAGGAATCTCTCCTAACATCACCTCTTCCTTCGATAATTCGTCGGTTTCCAACACCAATCCAGCATTTTTAAAATTCATTATGACACCTCCCCTAAATTCACTAGTGACGATTTTGAAGTCACCTGATCCTGCTATTATTTATATTTTTGAAGGCTTTGCTGCCAATGCCAGGCATCCCGGACAGCATCCTCGATACTCAATTGTGCTTCCCATCCTAGCAACAGGCGGGCTTTTGTCGCATCCGCATAAACGGCTTCAACATCTCCATCTCGACGACCGCCGAATTTATAATTTAATTTTAAACCATTCACCCGTTCAAAGGCTTTAATGACGTCTAATACGCTTTGTCCCTTGCCTGTCCCCACGTTAATTTTTTCAATTCGACAGTCAGGATTTTTATCCAGATATTCAAATGCTTTGATGTGCGCTTGGGCAAGATCAAGGACATGGATAAAATCGCGGATACAAGTCCCGTCCGGCGTTTGGTAGTCACTCCCATGGACGATCAACTTTTTCCGTAACCCACAGGCGGTCTGCGTAATGTACGGAACCAGATTGTTCGGAACACCGATGGGGAGCTCCCCAATTAAACCCGATGGATGCGCCCCGATAGGATTAAAATATCTTAAAAGAACACTCCTTAAACCCTGCCCTCTGGCGACAACATCTTCAATGATACTTTCACAAATTTGTTTCGTCTTTCCGTAGGTTGATGGTGTTTCTTTGATGGGGGCTGTTTCGGTGACAGGGATAACATCCGGGGAACCATAAACTGTGCAGGAAGAAGAAAAAACCAAGTTGGCGACATGATGTTTGGCCATGATATCCAACAGCGTTAATAATGAACCTAAATTATTGTGGTAATACATGGCGGGGAATTGGTTGGATTCATTCACGGCTTTGTATGCCGCAAAATGAATAACCCCCGCGATGTGTTCTTCCCGCTGAAACACGCTTAGCAAAAATTCCTTATCCGTGCAGTCACCGACGTAACAGGGAAAATCGCTTTGACAGATTTTTTTGATCCCCTGGATCACCGTCTGTTCAGAATTTTTAAAATTATCAACAATAATTGGACGGTAGCCGGATTCATGCAGCACCACAGCTGTGTGTGACCCGATAAAACCAGCCCCGCCAGTGATCAAGATCTTTTTTCTATTCAAAGCCACTCCTTATTTTGTCGCAGATATTAATAGAGATCAGATTAAAAGAAGATTAAAAGAAGATTAAAAATAGATTAAAAATTTATTTAGCATTTCCTTGATTAGGATAATAGTTTGTAATACTGGAAAGAATTATACGAAATAAGTCATGTCGAAATGATATTGTGGGCCTTCCAGGACGGCAATGGAGGGTATACTCAATAACTTAAATTGCGTTATGGCAATTCTTTTATTTATTAATTTGCTATCTATAGGGTTCGCTATAATTTTCGTTTGATTCAATATTGAGTCGATCAATTTTGTGGTCCTCAAAAAGCCCAATCTTCGATTTTAATAATGACTTGGGGACAATCCAGCCCTTTTCTTACTTATTTAAATTGTTCAAAAATGCTACGCATTTTATCCATCTCTTTCAATAAAAGCAAGAAAAATTTTAATTGGGGAAGAGTAACTCTTGCTGTTTTCAGGATGGACAGGATCCGCTTCTAGAAAGAATATTTCATACCGACGGAAACCTGCTGCATCTCATAACCAAGGATAGAGGCATCCAGGATGGAGAGATCATCGGTCTCGGGATTGGCATCTTTAATAGTGTATTGATAGAGGATGTTCAACTCCACATCTTTTGTCACACTGTAGGCTGCTTGCCAATCGATGGTCTGGAGCACATCATTACGTTGAGCATGGTAAGAGTCATCCACAACGGAATGGCTTGTCGTATAATCGATGAACCATATGCCGTATTGCAGATATGTCTGCAGTTGACTGGTCAGATCATAGATGCCGCGCAGGTTGATTTTCCAAATCTCACGGGAAGGTTCGGACTCGATCCTCCCTGTATCCCCCAAGTCACCCTGAGCGTCTTCATATTTGTATTCTCCAAAGAGCCTCCCAGTCAAATCCTCATTGAACGCTTTGCGAATGGTCAGGCGCAACGCTTGCGAATCCATATCATATTCATTGAAATTGTTATTATAATCATCCATAAGATAAAAATATTGCGCCTTGATTGAAATGTCCTCGCTTAAAGGTCGATTATACGCCAAGGTAAACCTGTCCTCGGAGTATGTTGCTTTTTTATAAAGCGTATCATCCCTGTCGTAAAAATTCCCTTCCATGAACTCAGGGGTTTTCTCGTAATCAAATTCCAGGAATTCCCCCTTACTCAGATATTGCCGGATATTAAATTGGTAATCCTCGTAATTTTTAACTTCATTCTGGGTGTAAAAGTGCGGTGTCACGACGATCCCGGACATAAAGGTGTGCCCTAAAAAAAGATCTTTAAAGGTAACGCTAAATCTGGGGGACAGAATTACATCATCGATAGAGTCGATATCGGTAAATTTTCCGGTTGAATTGCTGCCGGTATCAAAACTATCCATTTCATCACGCGAAAAATAAAACACATTGCTGTTGTATGTTGTTTCTAACCTGGCTTCAAACAGAAGGCGGCTTTGGGGGGACTTTGCGTCTGGGCTGCTCTCGCTATTTTTTTCCGCTTCTCTCTTAGCATGAACTTCCCTAACGGACTGATCCGTCTCAACAGACTTAAATTCAGCGGCTGTCGAGGCAAACGACCACGTCAAAATTAACATGGTCACAAGAAAGATCCTATTAGCGAATAATATATGAATTTTCTTCATGCGACATTGCTTTACGCTTGGAAAAGGCGAAGAAATCAAAGGACAGGCTTATGATCAGGACAATCAATAATACGCCCAATCCTATCAAAGCGGCTGAACTGTTGTAGCGTACCTCAGCAAAAACACTGCCTTCACCAATGACAGGATTCACAGGCCGTATGGGTAAGCCATATTGATAGGTCAATTCACGCATCTTAAGGATATGAATAACAGGGATCCCTCTCTCCACCATCTTAAATAAAATTCCATTCCCCCCGATTTTTTCATGGCTCAAATTCATTGTCAGACCGCTGGGGATCCTCATATAGTTAACACCGCTTCCCAAATTAGCGGAACCTCCACCGACATTGATATACAGTTTGATGCGTTTGCCTTTTTTCTGAGCGTGCGTATTGTAGATTTGAAGCCGCTTGTAAATATTATTCGGCAGACTAAATTCATTGATTAACTCGATATCGTTGCGTTGGACGGCCGCGATCATTAACTGCTTCGCGTTTTCCGTCAAACCCACGCCATTATCCTGCTTGCCTCCTATAGAAGCCGCCAATGAGCGATACTTAAAAATCCCTTTATCAACCAGGACCCGTTCCATATCAAGCCACGTAAACTCCGGCTCATTGGCCCCCCAGTTTGAGGAACCGACCGAAGAAATAATCACGGCATCGAGCCCAATGGATTCAATCGCGGACAAAACAGCGATATTGGCACCCGGAAAAGATCCGGAATATCCAACGACTACCAGATCCCCCGGTTTGATGTTCGCTTCCCTGATCATCTGGACGATGACCGCCGCAAGATTCGGATTGGTCGCCATCACTTTGATATCGATAAACCCTTTATCCGTGGTGATCTCTGAGTCTGATAAACCGATTAATCCGGTGGCATTAGGATCCTCTGTTGTGTTAATGGGTAAATTTCTGCTCATTTTCTCATTTTTGATCACCATTTGCGCCGCGTTTGCTTTCCGGGCAGATTCCAGTTTAAAACCATACCATTGATTCTTGATGTTCGCATATGAAACCAAATAAACGACCACCAGAGAAAAAACGGCCAGAATACACAACTTCAAGGACGATATTTTACGGTAATGGCGTATCATAGGGAGAATTTTCCTCCAGTTAAAACAATCAGGAATAGATATATGAGAGAAGAGGCAATCAGCATGGCAGAAAGAGTTCGAACGACACCTTGACGGTCCATCCAATGCGCAATGACACCGGGCAAAATATATCCGATGCCCTCGACACTGTAAACACTAAATATCGGGGGCAGAAGCACGATGATTTCATTGAACAAAAAACCAACCAACATGGCGATCACAAGATGTCGTAAACCAAAAATAATGGCGAAATTAGAGATCATCCGAATAAAGAGGTAGGTTAGTATGCTCGCTATAATCGTAACGATTAAACTAAGCGGATGCTGCATCTCTAAGGCAATAAAACCAGGCACCACAAACCCCCCAAGACTGATGCCCAGCATTTCAAACGCTAAAAAATTAAGAATAAGCCCCAGGCCGACCGCAATTGGGATCACTTCTGCATGCTCCTCTCTTTAAAATATTCAACAACCCTCATCCCTAAATGGTGTCTGTCCGCGATGTTACCGATGGCAAAGACAACGCTATCCTTCTGTGTCAGAGACAGAACTCTGTCAAAGAGAAGCTGGGGTGTGGTGACACCGACATTGATTATTCTGCTCTCATTCATTCCTTGACGGATCATGCTAGCGGCGACATGGCTTGTGCCTTCACCGATGAGCAAACAGATATCCGTGGGTAATTCCTGGGAGACCAAACTCACAAGTTGCTGCGACCGTGAATAGCGATCCCGGCGGCAGTTAATGAGCATAATTTTGAGCTGATCTTTACTAATTTTTTGCGCCATTCTCTGCCAAATTTTCATTAAAGAAAACGGATCATTGGTCGACAGGGCGTTGATAAATTCAACATATTTACCTTTTTCATGTATTTTGAAAGTACTCAATACTCCTAGATCAGGACGACAAGAATACATACCTTGAAGGGCTACATGTTCATCAATCTCTAAGGCCTTGCATACGGCAAGTGCCAACGCCACATTCTCGCGGTGTTCAAGGTAGGGAAGGCCACTCATCATTTCGTTGGTGACGGTAGACGGCTCTGGCGCCAGAATGCATTTCGTATTCCTCTCCACGGCTTTCTTTTTAAAGAAATCAGCAAATTCTTCATTCGTGGTGACTAATGTCGCATTGTGTGGGATGCTCAAAGCGAGAGCGTCGGCTACATCTTGAATCGTCGGCCCCATGGTATCAAGGTGATCGGGCCTGACATTGGAAATGACCCCGATGGTTGACGACATCAGTTTTTCTTCAGCGATTCTCTGTAAATTGGGTTGCAGGGCATTGCACTCAGCAACAACCGCTTCCGCGCCGCAGTTGGCGGATTCCTGAAAAAGCAGCATATGCTCCAGGACATTCCCCTTCTCACTGCGCCGGATAATGACCTTTTCGCTGCCGTCAGGGTAAATAATGGAGGCAATCGTACCCGTTGATTTCGCGATCGTTCGTATACCGGCCTGCCGTAAAGCCGCGGCGATGAGGCGTGTCAGGCTCGATTTCCCCCGTGTGCCGTTAACATGAATTCGAATCTTTACGGACTTAATCCGTTCAATATGCCGGCGATAGCGGATTATGTTGATGCCAAGAAAGCCTCCAAGAAATAAAAGTTCAAGAAATATTCTTACGTGAGGTTCCATAATTTAAATATCATCCTTACTAATTTAATAACTTCCTTCTTAGAAATTAGATCCTGGACTAACATTAACCGATCTCCACCGAAAAAAATGTAAATATAAAATATGTAATTACTAATACTTATAGTCTATAAAACATTTTCATTCAAGTACTATTTCCATGTGTTTCAAGATTCTTACTGACCTTTTCTGAACTAACATTAATAGTTGTAGTCAGTATCTCGACGTTTGTCATCTTAAAACTATTAATGTTGGTTGTACAAACGTCAATAAATTATGAGGAGAAAAGAAAGGTTCAGTCCCCTTCTCTGCGGTGGGAATTGAAGGGTGGGTAGCTAAACAAAGGAATAACCTCCTCATGGTGACCAATGGCATTTACATAGTCTTCCCTATCGAATTCAATTCTCCCATCCTCATAAATTATCAATTGATATGTCGGAAAAAAAATCTTTTAATGACATCACACGTATAGCGCCTGGCGCTGTTCTTTGATCCGTTCGTCGGCTAAATAATCGTCGAAGGTCATCCCGGCCCGGTCAATCCAGCCTTTATCGGTGATCTCAACAATGCGGTTCGCCACGGTCTGCACCAGCTGATGATCATGCGATGAAAAAAGGATCGTCCCGGCGAAACGTTCCAATCCTTTGTTGAGAGCGGTGATCGATTCTAAATCCAGATGATTGGTGGGGTCATCCATCAGTAAAACATTGGGTTTGGCCAGCATCATGCGCGCGAGCATACAGCGCACCCTTTCTCCTCCGGAAAGGACATTGACCGGTTTCAACGATTCTTCTCCCGAGAAAATCATACGGCCGAGATAACCGCGGATAAAATTTTCGCTGGTATCCTCCGAATACTGCCGCAGCCAATCGATGATATTTAGAGAAGACTGAAAATATTTTGTATTATCCTTGGGGTAATACATCCGTTTTGTTGAGAAACCCCATTTAAAACTCCCGGAGTCGGGCGGAATCTCCCCTTCCAGGATATGGAACAAAACCGTTTTAGCCTGATCATTGGGGCCGACCAATGCCACCTTATCGCCTTTATGAATAGCCAAATCAAATTTATCAAACATCACTTTCCCATCTATTGTCTTGGAAAGACCATTGATATAAAGTAGATCATTGCCCGCTTCCCGCTCCTGCTCAAACCCAACAAAAGGGTATTTACGAGACGACGGACGAATTTCCTCGATCGTCAGTTTCTCGAGAATCTTTTTGCGGCTGGTCGCCTGCTTCGCCTTGGACAAATTCGATCTGAACCGGGCAATAAATTCCTGCAGTTCCTTGCGCTTTTCCTCGATCTTTTTGTTGGATTCGCTGCGCTGTCTTAGCGCCAGCTGGCTCGATTCCGACCAAAACGTGTAGTTGCCGGAATACAGCTGGATCTTGCCGAAATCAATGTCCGCGATGTGCGTACAGATATTATCTAAGAAATATCTGTCATGCGAAACCACGATCGCCGTATTTTCAAACCTTATCAAAAATTCCTGGAGCCACTGGCACGTCTCCTCGTCCAAATGATTGGTGGGTTCATCCAAAAGCAAAATATCGGGGTTGCCGTACAGCGCCTGGGCCAAAAGCACGCGCACCTTCGCGCTGCCCTCGAGCTGTTTCATCGGCATCGTGTGAAATTGGTCGGGGATCCCCAGCGCCGCCAGGAGTTTGGCGGCATCGGACTCCGCGTCCCAGCCATTTAAATCACTGAATTCACTTTCAAGTTCGGAGGCGCGGATACCGTCCGCGTTGGAGAAATCCGCCTTGGCGTACAAGGCGTCTTTTTCCGTTATGATATCGTAAAGTTTCTTATGCCCCATGATAACGGTCGTCAAAACCGTGAATTCATCGAAGGCGAATTGGTCTTGTTTGAGGACCGATATCCGCTTGCCCGGCGCGACCACGACCTCACCGGCCGTCGTGTCGATCTCTCCGGAAAGGATTTTCAAAAATGTCGATTTCCCGGAACCGTTCGCGCCGATAAGTCCATAACAGTTGCCCGGAGAAAAAATAATGTTGACTTCCGAAAATAGTTTTCGCGCCGCAAACTGCAGCGAAACATTATTGACACTAATCATGAAAATTATCCTTGGATGGGTAATATCTACTCTGTTTAAAAATTCGAGGAAACCCTAGGACTCTACATGTAAGCGGATTAAATGATCGGGGAAAGGTCTTTTCCTGCTTCGTTAACGACCGCCATCCTTACGCTTTGAAAAACATTCCCTGCAGTATACCGGACGATCCCCGGTTGGTTTAAATGGGACGTCACATTCTTTTTTACAATCTGCGCAAGTCGCCTTGTGCATTTCGCGTGGCCGCCCGCCGAATCTATCGCCGCCTTGTGGATATGCCATGCTGCCTCCTTCAAAACTTGTAGAAACTTTACAGTTTCGGGTTAATAGAATTCCAGAATTGTCCATATGATACTTCTTTCAATAACAAATCACAAGATGTTTAATCCAAATAAAAATTCCCCGCTATTGTCGTTCTTTTATTCAATTGCCAAAAAGGATTCACCCAGAAGAAGCTTGCTTCTTAATGACAATATGCATTTCATGATATATTCCCGTCAAACGCGCCCAGACTCCCAGCATGGCGCGACAAACTCTATTCGATATCACCATATGGAGAAATTTAATGAAAAGAACAAAGACCCCCCTTTGGTCATTTTTTTTCGTGGATAATAAATAGGACTTCACTCTTTGTTCAATAAATTCAAAACTTTTATATTCCAAGGGGAAACAAAGTTCAATACCCGCGATCTCGCCAATAATTTTTTTAACCTTCCGTGGCGTTAAAAAATTTAAATGATCGATATACTTGGGATCCCGGCCCAGCCATGACACATATTTTTGGGCTATCGGTTTTGAAAAAAATGGGAACCAGGGGATATTATAATGACCCTCGTAAATCCACCGATAATTGGGGACACTGAAAACAAGAATCCCTCCGGGTTTCAAGACCCGACAAGATTCTTCCAGCACTTTCTTGGGATACTTAACATGTTCAAGAACCACACTAGTACAGTGTCAGAAAAATTTTTTAACTAATTCATCCAATTGAGCAAGCCATTGGTAGACTATAAGTTATTAGGGAAAGGAGCTCAAACCAATGGCAAAGAAAAAACCACTCAAACTCAAAGTCG
>Ga0247727_10009957_pt1 | contig 16990 bp, 12 predicted proteins | sample WisWelCaveWW1625_FD_202498 | JGI IMG/M metagenome (GOLD analysis project Ga0247727, IMG submission 202498) | Biofilm microbial communities from Wishing Well Cave, Virginia, United States - WW16-25 | ecosystem: Environmental > Aquatic > Deep subsurface > Groundwater > Cave microbial mat | place...
GCCGGGCAGCAGCAACGATTATGTATCGCGCGCGCCATTGCCATCAAGCCCGAAATTATTCTAATGGACGAGCCTTGTTCTGCCCTCGATCCCATCGCCACCGGCAAGATCGAAGAGTTGATCATGAACCTCAAGCAGCACTTTACGATCATTCTTGTCACGCACAATATGCAGCAAGCGGCGCGGGTTTCCAATCACACGGCGTTTCTCTGGCTCGGCCAGTTGATCGAGTACGATGAAACCTCGCGTCTTTTTACCAATCCTTCTCAAAAATTGACCGAAGATTATATTACGGGGAGGTTTGGTTGATGGACAAAGCTTGGATTGATGGATCGGTGGATTATTGGAGTAATGGATTTTTGGATTATTGGATTGATGGATTGTTGGAGTCCAGTAATTCATGTATCCATTCATCCATTGTTTTACAACGATAGTTCTTATTCATCGACAGTAGTTTTTTTTAATGCGAAAGCGAGATACCGCGGGATGCACCGTCGCTTTGAAGAAGAGCTTGAAGAGCTGCGCAATAAACTTTTGCAAATGGCGACGCTGGCCGAAGCCTCCGTCAGCAATGCCATGATCGCGCTTGTTGATGCGGATGCTGCGGCGGCGCAGCACGTTATCGACGACGATCGGGAGATCAACCAGTTTGAAGTGCAGATCGACAGCTTTTGTGTCGAGTTGCTGGCGCGGCGCCAGCCGATGGCAGGCGATCTGCGCTTCATTGCTTCGGCGATGAAAATCAACAACGATCTCGAGCGTATCGGCGATCATGGCGTCAACATCGCGGAGCGCACAATCGAATTGTTGAAAGAGCCGATGATCAAACCGCTCATCGATTTGCCGAAACTCTCTGCTATCTCTCGGGAAATGGTCAAAAATTCATTGGACGGTTTTGTGCAGCACGACGTCAATCTGGCGCTCGCCGTTTGCCGCAGTGATGACGAGGTCGATCTTTTGAATAATCAAATCATTCGCGAATTGGTGGGCTTTATGACGAGGGATTCAAGAGTCATCGTTCGCGCTTTATCGCTGATCATGATCAGCAAAAATCTCGAGCGCGTCGCCGATCTGGCGACAAACATAGCCGAGGAAGTTATTTACATTCTTGAAGCACGCAACATTAAGCATCACCTTCGGGAAGAAGATGTTCACCGCCGGTGAAAATAGAAACGCAGTTATTCACGGATTTTTGCCAAGCCATGATGTTTCTTTTGCTGAGACTGAGTTTGTACCGACGCTGATTTTTTAAAGCAAGGTCAAAATGATTGACAAAAAACTCTTGCCTGACTATATTCCGCTAACTCATGTACGTGCTGATAAAATATAGCTGGTATTGTTTTGCAATTCGTTGCGCTTAGTAGATGTTGGCTAACTGAGTATTAAAAAACGACGAAGATTTGTCCACGCAAACGATGTTCGGGAGGTCGAGCCTTGCGAATGGCGGAATTTTTGTCTGAAGATTTGATATTTCTCGATCTCGAGGTGGCTGACCAGGCCGGCGCCTTCCGCGCCATTGTGGAAGGGATGGCCTATCACGGCGCTATTGCAGATCCAACGGCTTTTCTTCGGGAGTTGCTGGAGCGCGAAGCCATCGAGCCGACGTGTATGGGGCGTGGCGTCGCGTTTCCTCATACGCGAACCGACCTTGTGAAACGCCCGGTCATCTCCTTTGCTCGACCCCTTCTCCCCATCCCCTTCAATAACGATTCCGCAGATGATGTTCGCCTGATCTTCGTGATGGGAACTCCCAAATCCGAAAACAATCTTTATCTCAACATCCTTTCGCGTCTCTGCAAAATGCTGCGGCATCCGGATTTTCGAGAGTCGCTCATTGCTGCGAGAACGCCGCGCGAGGCGCTTCGTCTCATAGAAACCGAAGAGCTGTATGCCGCCGAAAAGCGCCATGTACCAAGCTTGGTGAGCTGATCATGTCTGCCGGCAGCAGCGCCAGCGCGCGCGGTCCGTTGCGCGTCGCCGTGATCACGTTAAGCGATCGTAGCGCCGCCGGCGAGCGCGAAGACCTCAGCGGCCCCGTTATCGTAGAGGCTGTGTCAAAAACCGGGGCGGACGTCGTTGAAAAAAAAACACTTCCAGACGAGAAAAATTTATTGAGCGAGGAGTTGATTGGACTTGCCGATCAACGCGGGGTTGATTTAATTTTTACGACCGGTGGCACCGGCCTTGGCCCGCGCGATGTGACGCCCGAGGCAACCATAGCAGTAATCGATCGCCGGATTCCGGGCATGGAAGAAGCGATGCGCCGCGCCGGTGCGGAGAACACACCTTATGCCATGCTCTCGCGCGGGGTTTGCGGGATGCGCGGAAAGACCATCATCATCAATTTGCCCGGCAGTCCAAAAGGCGTTCGAGAGAGCCTGAACGCCATACTCCCCGTCTTGCGACACGCCGTGGAGTTGGCGCAATCGCCGCAGGTGGAGGATGTCACACATCAGTGGAAATAAAATATCGCCGCCCAACGAATCGTTTGAACCGACAGAGTAAATATTATGCGAGCGAATATCAGAGCAGTTTTTTTGTTGGTGGTGATTTGCCTCGTGGCGCACGGCATGGCAGAAAGCAAAACAATAACAATAAATGAATATATTCAGATAAGCGTTAAAGTTGAAAAAGACAGCCTCAAAGCCGGTGCTCAGGGACGATTGCTCTTCAGCCTAAAACCCAAAACCGGCTTTCATGTGAACGTCGAACCTCCCATTTCTCTCGATCTCGCTGATAACAAAAACTTCACGTTGCACACCAAAAAATTCACTCCTGATAGCACGATAAAACAGCTTACCACGAAGGACGGCTACAAAATTTTCAATCCATCGTCGCCCGTTGTTTTTGATTTCAAGATTGCAAAATCCGCTAAACCTGGCAAATACACTCTGCAAGCAAAATTGACTTATTACTATTGCAGCGATGCCGAGGGGTGGTGCAGCTTTACGACTGAGGCCTTCCCGGTGACGATAACGATAGTTGCACCGCGCTGAATTCATCCAAAAATAGAAATCAGGCATCGTCGCGTTTATATCTATCCATGAAGCGCACCTGATGCGGCGACATTTGTCAATCCACGAAGGAGGATCCAATATGCGACGTACTCGAATCATCAGCACCGGCCGCTACGTGCCGTCGAAAGTGGTTACAAATGACGACCTGTCGAAGATACTTCCTACCAGCGACGAATGGATTCGCGAGCGAACAGGAATTGAAAAGCGACATTTTGTCGACAGTGAAATCGGCGCTTCCGATCTCGGCGCCGAAGCTGCGAAGATTGCATTGCAGCGCGCCAGCCTCACGCCGGCGGATATCGATTTCATTATATTTGCGACATTGAGTCCGGATCTCTTTTTCCCCGGCCCCGGGTGTTTGTTGCAGGAAAAATTGGGCGTTCCGGGAATCGGGGCGCTCGACGTTCGCAACCAGTGCACCGGCTTCATCTACGGCCTCTCTGTTGCGGACGCATTTATTCGCGCGGGCGTTTATCGCCGGATTCTGTTGGTCGGCGCGGAAGTGCATTCGACCGGTCTTGAATTTGCAGAGCGAGGCAGACATATCGCCGTGCTCTTTGGCGACGGCGGCGGCGCGGTCGTTCTCGAGCCGTGTGAAGATGGTCGAGGCGTGCTTTCCACTCACCTTCATGCCGACGGTCGATACGCTCGCGAGCTTTGGATGGAAAACCCGGGCAGCCGTCGCATTCCTCGACTTTATCCTGAAATGTTGACCGATGGAACCTGTTTTCCGCAGATGAACGGCCGTGAAGTTTTCAAACACGCCGTAACGAAATTTCCCGAAGTCATCATGGAAGCGTTGAACAAGAATGAGCTGAAGCTCGAAGACGTTGATCTTGTCATTCCGCACCAAGCGAATCTGCGCATCAGCGAAGCGGTGACCACGCGCCTCGGCCTGCCGCCGGAAAAAGTTTTCAACAACATCCAACGCTACGGGAACACCACCGCGGCGTCGATTCCGATCGCGCTCGACGAGGCTTTGGAAATGGGAAAACTCAAGGATGGAGATTTGTTGGTGCTGGCGGCTTTTGGCAGCGGGTTTACGTGGGCGAGCGCGGCAATCAAATGGTAACTGTATGTCGCGGAGCAAGCGCTGAATCACAACATCGTTATCGGATCGATATCGATGTTCACACGAACGTGAGAAAAGTGCCTCTGTTGTTTGAAATTTTGATAAGTCGTACTCAGCGCTTGCCGCATCTGCGACGCCGCCGGATCGTTCACGCGATCATTCTTTAATAAAATTTGATAGCGATACTGATTTTGTAAACGCTCCAGCGGCGAAGGAGAAGGGCCGTAAATTGTAAAAGATTTTCCGGAGACGCGCAGCATTTTGGAAAAGTGCTGCGCCGCGTCTTGTGCTCGTGATTCTTGAGCATCGCGAAACAAAACCAGTGCAAGCCGGTGAAACGGCGGATAACCGAGTTGCTGGCGCTGTTGGATCTCATAATGAAAAAAGCTTTTGAAATCGTGATCGCGCGCACGCACCAAACAGACATGATTCGGCGAATAAGTTTGGATAATTACTTCTCCCGCCAATGCCCCTCGACCGGCTCGACCTGCAACCTGCGCTAATAATTGAAACGTCCGCTCTGATGCTCGAAAGTCCGGCATCAGCAAACCGACATCCGCTAAAATGACTCCCACTAAAGTCACCCGATGGAAATCCAACCCCTTGGCAACCATCTGCGTTCCAAGAAGAATGTCGTAATGATGATTTCCGAATTCTTTGAGAATGCGATCGTGCGCCAGCTTGCCGCGCGTCGTGTCCAAATCCATGCGAGCGATTCTTGCCGCAGGAAATTGCTCGGCGATCTCTTGCTCCACACGCTGCGTGCCGATGCCCGAGAATAAAATGTCGGTGCTGCCGCATTCCTTACAAGTCTCAGGCGCTCGCTCGCTGGCGTTGCAATAGTGGCAGCGCAAAATTCTGCCGCGGCGATGATAAGTAAGCGGGATGTTGCAATTATCGCAGAAGCGCACGTAGCCGCACTTTTGGCAGCGCAGCACCGGCGCAAAGCCGCGGCGATTTTGCAGAAGAATAATCTGCTCCTGCCGCGCCAGCCTCTCTTCGATGCTGCGCTTCAGCAACGGCGAAAGCACGACGTGCTCGTCGCGGCGAACGCGCTGCTGTCTGGCGAGATCGACGATTTCCACCGCCGGCATGGGCACGCGATCGATGCGATAGGGTAACTCTAAGAGCTGGTATTTGCCGCGCAGCGCATTGAAATACGTTTCGGTGGATGGCGTGGCTGATCCCAAGACGACCACGGCATTGGAGAGCTTGGCGCGCATCACTGCTGCATCACGTGCGTGATAACGCGGCGCAGGGTCGTGCTGCTTGTAACTCGAATCGTGTTCTTCATCGACGACGATGAGGCCGAGATTTTTTACCGGCGCGAAAACCGCCGAGCGCGCGCCCACCACCACTCGTGCTTGGCCCTCGCGCACGCGTTTCCATGCGTCGAGCCGCTCTCCAGGAGATAAGCGGCTGTGCATGACCGCGACATTGGCGCCGAAACTCGATTGAAAGCGTTCTACAGCTTGAGGCGTGAGAGAGATTTCCGGAACGAGCACGATTGCGCCCTTGTCGTCGGCCAAAGCGCGCCGGATCGTTTCGATATAAACTTGGGTCTTGCCGCTGCCGGTCACGCCAAAGAGAAGGAAAACGGCAAACTGCCCTTTAGCCGCCGCGATGCGCTCGGTTGTTTCACGCTGTTCGTTGTTAAGGGTTAGTACGTGTGAGTCGGCGGTCTTGATAGCGTAAGGGTTTCTGTCCACGTGGATATTGTTGATCTCAATCAAACCTTTGTTGAGGAGGCGTTTCACCTGTGGAGATGTTGCGCCAGCTTGTTGCATGAATTCCTTTTTGGGGAATGGGCGATTGTTTTTCGCAAGCGTGTCCAACAATCGAAGTGTCAGAGCTATCCGCTGATTATTTTTTTGTGAATCCGCTTTTAAGAATTCCCGCCCTGTTGTCGAGATTTCGATATAGCTCTCAAATTTTTCTACAGTGATTTTCTTATCAAAGCTTTGCAGAACTGAAACGAACCCTGCCTCCGACAGCGAGGCAAGCGCGCTGTGAATGCTCGTTTTCTCGATTTTATTTTCAATTGAATTCACTGCCATCCGGCGGCGCTTGAGGAGAAGTTGTAAAATTTTTCCCTGCACCGGCGCTCGATCAATTATTAACGCGAGTTCTTCGTCTTTCGGTTCGCGTTGCAATACTGCGATTTGCCGGCTGCGTTTCTCGATGCCTGGCGGCAGAAAAAGTCGCAACGCCTCTCCCAGGCTGCTTAAATAGTAGCTTGCGATCCAATTCGCCAAGCTCAGGTGTTCCTCTGCGAAGATGGGCGCCGGATCAAGAACTTCCAAAATTTCCTTCAGTTCCTCGCGTTCCGAAGTATCGGATATCTTGACTAAGAAACCGGTAACTCGCCGCGGCCCGAGCGGCGCTAGAACACGACAACCTATTTGCGCAGACTTTGTTAAATTATCGGGAATCCGATACGTGTATCCGTGACGAACCGGTAGAGGAAAATGTACTTCGCCGAAAGACATGATGTTGATGATTTCGGTAAATGTGATGGAAGTTTTTGTCGATTGAAAGTACAGAAATGACCAAACTCATCCAAACAAAAATTCGCGCCCGGGCTTTGTTTAAAATAAAAAGCCCTCGACTAACGAGGGCTTTTCATGGAAAATAGGGATATGTTTATCCAAGATACTTTCGGAGCGGTTCGAGCCGTGAGCGATGGCGCAAACGCCGCAGCGCCTTTTCCTTGATTTGGCGCACACGCTCGCGCGTTAGCTTGAAGTGCTCACCGATTTCTTCGAGCGTCAACGGACGATCGCCGTCAAGCCCGAAGTAAAGGCGGATGATCTCGGCTTCGCGCGGCTTGAGCGTCGACAGCACTTTGTCGATCTCCACCTGCAATGATTCCTGCATCAGCGAATCATCCGGCGGAGCGTAACGGTCGCTCTCCAGAACGTCGAGCAGGCTGTTGCCTTCTTCTTCTTTGAACGGCTCGTCGAGTGAAAGATGGCGCGCCGAAGTTTTGAGGACGTCGGCAACTTCGTACGCCGTCATCTCCATTTTATCGGCGATTTCTTCCATGCTCGGCTCGCGACCAAAAGCTTTTTCGAGCTGTTCCAGCGCGCGACCGATTTTGTTGATTGCACCGACGCGGTTCAAAGGCAGCCGCACGACGCGTGACTGTTCCGCCAACGCCTGCAAAATAGACTGGCGAATCCACCATACGGCGTAGGAGATGAATTTAAATCCGCGCGTTTCATCGAATCGTTGAGCCGCTTTTATCAGACCGAGGTTGCCTTCGCTGATGAGATCTTGCAGCGGCAGCCCCTGGCCTTGATACTCTTTGGCTACGCTGATCACGAATCGCAAGTTGGCTTTAACGAGCTTGTCGAGAGCTTGATATTGGCCCTTGTGAATCAGCTTCGCCAGCTCAACTTCCTGATCCGGAGGCAACGGAGAATAGCCACCAATTTCTTCCAAATATTTTTCTATGGATTGCTTGGTACGATTCTCTGTGATCTTTTTCTTTTTTGCTGCTTGTGTTTCCATATGTGTTTACTTCCCAACTTTATAGCTCAACCGCCATGGGTGGCATTTATGCTATAAAAAGTGCTATTGGTTACCATCCATTCCCTGAACTTGCGTACACGATCATCAGGGCTTCGTGATTAACAACCGATAAAAAGCCCAAATGATTCCGCATCATTTGGGCAACCACGGCAAAATTCACTGAACAAACTCAAGTCAACACGAAAGTTAGACGGACGATTTCGAGCATTTGTTGCCGTTGGGAAACATCCAAAGCCCATAATTTATCATCGGCCTAACGTTATAAAATTCAATACGAGTTCGACATCAGGATAACCTATCTCCGCCAGTGCTCCACCGATTAGCGCGACGAATGGCCTTTTCTCGCCTTATTCTTCGCCGCTGGCTCGGCTTGATGTAGTAGGTTGATCTCCTGAAATCCCGCAAAACGCCTGCTCGGTCACATTTTCTTTTGAAGCGCATGATTGCGCGATCGAGCGATTCTGACGCGCCGACAGTTATGCTTACCATGTTTTTGTCCTCTCTAATATATACTTTTTATGATGTTAAATCCACGCTGCTTACTTCAAGCGCATCGATAAAGTTCCAGAGAACAAAAACCTCTAGATGTCAAGCATGGCTGTCTTCGATGAGTGTTCGCTCTCCAAGTCTGCTGAATGCAACGACTATAGTTGTCTTTCCTTCTTTTGTTATCAGCTTCTTGACAACCTCTCCACAATCGTCCCAGAGAGGATGATAAAGAAGCTGGCCGACCATAAAGTTTTGCGCCGGATCATAGTTTACACGCTCGCCATCGGTGACAACGCGCGGCGCCTTCATTGCTGAAACCAATTCTTGATATTCGGCCATCTTCAGAAAAGTCGTTCGGTTGCAGCCGGCACATCTCAACCAAATGATTTGGCCATTCATTCCCTCGCTGAACGGCTTCATCGGTTGCTCTTCTTTACAAGATTTACACGACAAAACAACAGTTGGCGCTTTATACGTTGCCATCTTTTGTCTCACGCGTAATAATAATAACACAAATCTAAAGGATGCCACCGCTCGGGGAGCGGATGTCTAAAATTAGAGAAATTTTCTGTTGGCGCTTTTTTGAATTCTTCAATATAGTTTCAAAAACATGCGTTGTCAAGCAATGTGGCAATATTTTTAATATTATTTGATTGCGTGCTGGTTTTTTGATTAGCGTTTGGGGGAGTGTAAATCGAGAAATGAGCTGGGAATAACCCCCCAAAGGCTACACCCGTTTCCAGACGAACTGAAACGAAAGCTCTTTGAGCAGCATTGCTTCTGCCTGCTAAACACTTAAAAAAACAGACGTTTCTTTTCGTGTATGTTGCAGGGTAAAACTTTCGGAATTTTATTCTGATTTTGAGCGTCTTATTGCCATATACTCATGCAATCAAGATTGAGGCTTACGAAGAGGAAGGAAGATGGTGAACTCACTTCCAGCCCCCAGTCTGCTTTTGACCCGAATGAAGCCGCTATGTTCTTCGACGATTTGTTGTGCAAGCGACAAGCCGATCCCGGTGCCATGTTCTTTTTTGGAGTAATAGAAATCGAAAATACGATTCAAATCTTCCGCAGGGATGCCCTTGCCGGTGTCGCGAAAACTTACGGCAGCCATGAGCGCTTCCGTGTCCTCCCCCTCGCTTGAAATTGTTGGGATATGCCTCCGAACGCCGAGAACGATTCTTCCGCCTCCTTGCATCGCTTCAACGGCATTCAGAAAAATATTCAAAAAAACCTGATAAAGTTTCTTTTCGTCGACATGCGCCGTAAGAGCCGGGTCGACGTAGTCTCGCTCGACTCGGATTCCTTTTGGCAGCACATTGGGCATTTGGACGGTGATCATCTCATCGAGGAGCTTGGTCAGCGTGCAATCGGTTTTTTCCAGTTTGGGAGGCTTGGCAATCAGAAGAAAATTGCTCACCAAGCCGTCAACGCGCTTGATCTCGGAGGCCACGACTTGGTGGTAGTGTTCCATCTTTTTCAAATCACGCCGCGGCTTCGCAAACTCGCGGCGCAAAAGCTGCATGTTGATCACCATGGAGTTTAGTGGGTTGCGAATTTCGTGCGAGATGACCGACGACAGCTTGCCGAGGGTTTCGAGCCGTTCGGTTCGTTTGAGCTTGTTTTGAATTTCTTGCAGTTTGGCGGCCATGGTATTGAAGCGCTCGGCCAACTGGCCGATTTCGTCTTTGCCGAGAATCTGAATGCGCTGGCGCAGCTCGCCGGCGGCAACGCGATCGATACCTGAGACCAAAAGCTGCACCGGCTTGACGATTTGCCGCGTGTAGAAGAACGCGATCAACGCGGCGACTGCCGAGCTGCCGATCATGAGGATGAGAATTTGCAGACGCATTTTTCGCGCCGAGGCAAAGGCCTCGCTGGTCGGCTGTTGGATGACGGCGCCCCAGTTGAGTTCCTTCATCGGCGCGTAGGCCGCGATCATTTCCACGCCTTCGCGATTCACATAAACCTTGTGCGCGCTGCTGTCCGCTGCAACGGCTCGAATGATATCTTGTTCTTCAAAATGGCTCCGCATGTAAACTTTGCGCCGGTCGGAATGGGCAATGTACTGGCCGTCGGCGCGGAAGATGAAAGCTTCTCCGTGTTCGCCAACGACGTTATTATCGACCAACGCCCACATCGCGGTGAGATCGACAACCGCCCAGAGCACGCCGATGACTTCGTTATGAAGCCGAATCGGCTCAGCCAAATTCATCAGCGGCAGCAAGTCTTTGGAAACATAAACATCTGAAATATGCTTCTGGCCTTTTGCGAGTTCCAGCATCGAGCCGTTGGTGGTAATCGAGCGATCCGGGTCCTCATAAGCCGTTGAGGCAAGCACGCTGCCCGTCGTATCAAGAATCGCGATCATTTTAAAGAGAGAAAACTCGTTGACCATGCTGTTGATGGTCAATTCTTTGCCGATGCGATCGTCGCTGTAGAAAACCGGCTGCTGGGCGCTAAGCCGTAAGATGTCTCTCGCCTTTTCCACCGATGACTCGATCAGCGCCGTCGAACGGCGCGCAAACTCGAGATTGCGTTCGAGAACCGTTCGCTCCACAGCTTCTTGTGCGGTGTTGGTAAGGATATGGCCCGTTAGAAAAAGTGGAACCGTTACCAAAAAGATGTGGGAAACCAGTAGCCTGGTGAGCAACCGGTCGCGTATTTTTATGCGTGGCAAATTCATCTGCTGGGAAGATAATGGATCAAAAATTTTTCGGCATGAGAGATGATTGACCGATTATGGCCCCGGTCGCTTTAGCCGCCATTCCAAAAAAGGCCTAAGCTGGCGGGCGGCAAGATTCAAATAGTTGTCAAATTTGGCATGATTGACGATGTAATAGGTATTCCATTGGGAATATAAATATGCCGCGGGCTGGTCTTCGTTCAGGATAAGTTGAAGGCGCTGCAAGCTGGGGGTTTGCGCTTTGCTATCCTTCAGCCGTTTGGACGACGCCAGCGTGCGGTTGTAATTCGGATTGAGATATTTCAATGGCCCGCCTCCCAGTCCATCGCCAAAGAAAGCTTCGAGACTTTCGGGCGTTTCTTCGAATCGGTGTTTTTGCAGGACGGCGTCGAAATCTCCGTTCTTCAGCCGGTCGTTCAAGGCGCTTGCCGTCATCGGCATCGGTTGCACGTCGATGCCCAGACGAAGCCAGTCAATCTTGATTTGTCGAATCATTTGTTCTTCGACGGAGAGCCCGTCGGAGAAGAACAACCGAAAGCGCAGCGGCTGGCCGTCGCGATCGAGTATATTGTCGCGATCGGTGTCTCGCCATCCGTCGCTCGCCAAGAGGGCGATTGCTTTTTTGGGGTCATAATCATAATCCTTCATACCGGGCGCATAAATCTTACTGTCCTCATCAAAAGGACCGCGGAGCATGTCTGCGCCGCTTTCGGAGAGGATTCTTTTAAAAATCTCATCCTGATTGATGCCGTAGGCGAGCGCCTGGCGAACATTCCGGCTGCGCAAAATGTTGTTGGAAAAATTATAAAGAATCAAAGAAATCGTATAGCGTGGCGGTGGCAAAGGCTGCACGCGATAAATTCTGCTGTGGCGGGAGATCTCTTGAGCCGAGGCGGAGCCGTCCACCCTCGCATAATCAATCTCTTCCAGAATGATTGCCGTGACCAAGCTCCGCTCGTTCGGAAAAAAGCGATACTCTATTTTGTTAGGATAGATGCTGTCATCCCGCTCTTCGGTCTTAAGCCTGATCAGGATGCGCGATGGGGAAGATTCGATGGTCTCAAAAGGACGTGAATTGCCGAAGCCGGCGATTTGAAAAGTTCCGTCCGGGGTTGCCAGCTCGACGAGGCGATAGTCGCTCTCGCCGCTGAGGATACCGATAATGATGGTATTGCGCGCCAGTTGTCGCTGTGTTTGGGCGGCGGCGCAGGTTGCAAGAAACTGCGCGCCTCCCAATAGAACGAAACCGGCAATTCGCGCTCTTCGGCTTTTTTGTCTTTCAAAAAATCTTAGCAATTTTCGCGATCTGCCCTTAACGTTTAGCCTCAAAGCATCTTCGCTCGATATCGATGCCGCTAATACAAAAAATGAACTCTACAAAACGGCGATGAAAATACTTCACGCCATCAAAGAACTTTTAAAAAGCTCAGCTGCTGTTATGATTCCCTGTCGATCAACGTCGAGATGCGTTACCGCCCGCAGCGTTGTTTTTCCAAACGGGGCGACCAAAACTCCCTTGCGCAACAGCTTGTCCACCGCAACAGCAGGGGCCATCTTTGTGGCTGCAATGTCCATAATCACGATATTGGTCTGCACCGTTTCAAGATTAATGCGCACGCCGTCGATCGTTGACAATTTTTCTGCCAAAAGCCTGGCATTGGCATGATCATCGGCAAGACGTTCGAGGTGATGATCGAGCGCGTAAATTCCCGCCGCGGCCAATATGCCGGCTTGGCGCATCCCTCCTCCAAAGATTTTTCTCAAACGCCGGGCGTGCGCAATAAACCCTGCCGAGCCGGCGACAACTGAACCCACCGGCGCGCCGAGTCCTTTTGAAAGACAGACGCTGACGGAATCAAAATATCGACAATACTCATGAGGCGGGATGCCGCTGGCGATGCTGGCATTCCACAAACGCGCGCCGTCCAAATGCATTTTGAGGTCGTGACGCGTGGCCGTCTCATGGATGCGACGAATCTCTGCAATCGGATAAACCACGCCGCCGGCAAGATTGTGAGTGTTCTCCAAAGCGATCAAGCGCGTTTTCGGATAATAATAAATTGACGGCCGGATGGCATCTTCAATCTGCTCGGCGGCCAGGATGCCGTTCGCGCCCGCGAGTGGCCGGGGCTGCGCGCCGCTTAACAGCCCGAGCGCGCCGCCTTCGTAATGCAAGAAATGCGCGCCGTGCTCGCAAATCACTTCATCGCCGGGAGAAGTCTGCGCCTTGATGCACAATTGATTTCCCATCGTGCCGCTGGGAACGAAGAGCGCGGCCTCCTTGCCAAGCAGGCTGGCAACTTTTTCTTGTAAATGATTGACGGTTGGATCTTCGCCAAATACATCGTCGCCGACTTCGGCTGCGGCCATGGCTTGGCGCATTGCCAGCGTTGGTTTGGTGACCGTATCACTGCGTAAATCGATCGTGGGCATGCAAACGAGATTAGTTCGTCTTTGCTAGTGCGATTTCGAAGGGTATGGCAGCGATAATGCGGCTCAGTTTAGCGGTTTTGTCTTAGAAAGGCAAGTGAAAAATCCAAAGAATTTTTTGCCGGTAATGAATACAACAATTTCTTCAAATGATCTCACCGTCTGGAAACATTTTCTTGTTGTCGTTGTTACATAAACTGCTATTTTGATTTATTTATTACGATTTCTTCGTAGCTCGACCAAGAGGGAGGGTGGGGAGACAAAGCTCGGCAAAATCACATGCCGTGATTCATATCTAACCGAAAGAAAGAAGCCACTATGAGCATGAATGCTACCAAGTTGCTCTCCACCTTGTTGGCGCTTTGGTTTTGTGCACCAGTTTTCTCACGAGCCCCGGATGATGCGGCAAATTTTTTTCCCGACCGGCTCATCATCAAATTTGCTTCACCGTTGCTTAAATCGCAGGCACGCAACGCGCCTGCGAATCTCGTGCTTCCCGGACGATGCAATGAAATCTTGAGCGCAGCCCGCGCCCAGGAGATTCTCCAAATCTTTCCCGAAAAAGCCTTTTCTCTTCAAAAAAATAATTCCGCTTACGACCTCGCTTCGATTTACGAAATTGACTTCGGTCGTGAAATCGACGTGAACAAAATCGCGACGCTTTTGCGAAACCAGCCCGGTGTCCTTTACGTCGAGCCGGTTTACATTCGCCGGCTCATCTATAATCCAAACGATCCTGCATTATCGGGAGGACTGCAAAGCTACTTGACCGTCATCAAGGCGCAGGAAGGCTGGGACATCAGCCGAGGGGATACCTCGGTCGTCATCGCCATCGTCGATACCGGCATCGATTGGATGCACGAGGATCTCTCGGCCAACATTTGGAGAAATCCTGGCGAGATCGCCGGCAACAACATCGACGATGATAACAACGGCTATGCAGACGACATTCGCGGCTGGGATTTTGGCGGATTGAGCGGCACACCGGACAACGATCCACGCGAAGATCGACCGGATCACGGAACGCATGTCGCCGGTCTCGCCGCTGGGGTTGGAGACAATAGCAAGGGCATCGCCGGCGTGGCTTTTCGTTGCAGGCTCATGCCGGTCAAGGTAAGCCAAGATAATGTGCGTGATAATCAGGGACGGCCCTTTACGATACATGGATATCGGGGAATCGTCTATGCCGCAAACAACGGCGCCGGCATCATCAATTGCAGTTGGGGCGGAGGCGGTTATAGCCAATATGAGCAAGACGTCATCAATTACGCGACCAGCCAAGGCGCGCTGGTCGTCGCCGGCGCAGGAAATGCAAATAATTCCTCTGAATTCTTTCCGGCAACCTATCAAAATGTGCTCGGGGTTGCGGCGACTTTTACCAACGATCAACGCGCGAATTTTTCCAGCTACGGCAACTGGGTCGGCGTCTCTGCGCCGGGAGCGGAGACGCAGACCGTGTTCCTCTATAGCACTTGGCAACCAAGCAACGCGGACCCCAGCGCTTACAGAAGGCTGGGAGGCACCTCGATGTCTTCTCCGATGGTTGCCGGAGTGTGCGCGTTGGTCAAATCAATTCATAAAGATTGGACGCCGCAACAGGTCGCCCAACATGTGCGAGTGACTGCTGATAATATCGATGCCAGCAACCCGGGTTTCAACAAACGGCTCGGCAGAGGCCGGGTAAATGTGCAACGCGCGCTGCAATCATCACCTTCACCGGCAATCCGCTGGGTAAGTATGACTGCTCAAGAAGTGAATGGCGATCAGGACGGTGTTTTCGATCCTGGCGAAGACATCGGCGTCACGTTCACTTTTACAAATTATCTGCAACCCGCATCGAACCTTCAGATCATTGCCAGTAGCAGCGATCCGAACATTGCGATCATCTCTTCGACCCTGAATGTTGGCGCGATAGCCTCTGCTGAAACGATCACGCCGAATCAACAAATAGTCTTCCGGATCGGCGCGAATGTGCAACTGAATCAGAAAGTTGATTTCTTGCTGGACTACGTTGCTGCCGGATATGCCGACTGGCAGCAGTTTAGTATTATTTTCAGGCCCACACACATGACCGTCGAAGGCGGAAATGTAGCGTTGACCATTAGCGGTTTTGGCGCATCCGGCTTTCAAGACTACGCCGGCACCGGTGATGAAATCGGCGTTGGATTTCAATTTCCGATTAGCAGCTTGCGAGCTTTGTGGCATGGCGGCTTCATGGTCGCGATGGCAAGCAACCGCGTCAGCGATGTCAGCTATGGACGCGCCAACGGAAGTATAGAGGTCAATCCTCTTTATGATTTTGTCGCTACAGCGGACGGCGAGATTCGCCGCACAGCGCCGAAAATTTCTTCCACCGAAACCTTTTCGAGATTTAACGATGCCAATGCAGAAGTCCCGATCGGCGTCGAAGTGTCTCAAATCGCGTTGACCTGGACAAGCCCGCCCAACGAAGACTTTGTGATTCTGCAATATGTTATTCGCAACAAATCCGGCGCGCCGCTCAGCAATCTTTATGCAGGCTATTATCTCGATTGGGATATCGGGCAGTCCGACGCAAACTACGCCGGCTGGGACGCCGCGAATCAGTTGGGTTATATGTATAACCCCTCTTCAAGTTACTATGGTGTTTGCGCGGTTTCGCCGGCAAGCGCCACCTCCTTTCGCTCTGTACACAACCCCACCGAGGTGTGGGATAATCGATACACCGATGCGGAAAAATATGAATTCTTCACAGACGGATTTATCGAAGTAAGCGGTACGACGCCGAATGACTGGTCGCAGCAAATCGGCTACGGCCCGTTCACACTCCAACCCGAAGAAACCGTCACTGTGGCGTTTGCTCTGCTCGGCGGAACGAATCTCAATGACATCAAAGCAAATGCGCAAGCCGCGCGCGCAGTCTACACCGTCGTCGGCGTCGATGATCATGAGACGCCGATTCCTCTGCGTTTCGAGCTTTCGCAAAATGTGCCAAATCCTTTTTCGAGTCACGACGGCCAGACGGTCATCGCTTACAGTCTTGCCAAAACGGCTTTGGTGGATGTAAGAATCTTCAACCTGTTGGGGCAAGAAGTTGCCGTCTTGCGCAATGAACCTCAAAGCGCCGGAAGATATACTCTGAGCTGGAACGGCCGCAACAAACTCGGTGCCATCGTGCCTTCGGGAATTTATTTCTATCAAGTGCTCGCAGACAATGTTCGCATGGTGCGGCGGATGGTGGTGTTGAGGTAGAATGTGCTTAATGCGTAATCCGTGATGCGTAAGAAATGTGTTACGGATTACGCAGTAGAAAATTGTACTTGACTTTCCGATAATACTTTTGCATATACTCCCCCACAAGGACAGGCGCATTTCTTCCCAGCCATGTACTCCAACTAAAATGTCTCGCGGCGTATTTTGATGTGAACAGGAGGCTGAATGAAAATCTGCTTCTGCGGTGCAGCACGCACCGTCACCGGCTCGCAACATCTGCTGTCGATTAACGGCAAAAAGATTTTGCTCGAATGCGGTTTGTTTCAGGGCCACCGCGCCGAGGCGCGCAAGAAAAACGAAACCTTCCACTATTCCCCCGAAGAAATTGATTGTGTCCTGCTCTCGCACGCCCACATCGATCACTGCGGCAATCTTCCCAACCTCGTGCGCAACGGTTTTGACGGCTTCATTTTTTCCACCGTCCCCACAGTGGACTTGTGCAAGATCATGCTGCGCGACAGCGCCCAGATTCAGGAAAAAGACAGCGAGTGGCTGCGCAAAAAACGC
>Ga0247727_10009958_pt1 | contig 16990 bp, 20 predicted proteins | sample WisWelCaveWW1625_FD_202498 | JGI IMG/M metagenome (GOLD analysis project Ga0247727, IMG submission 202498) | Biofilm microbial communities from Wishing Well Cave, Virginia, United States - WW16-25 | ecosystem: Environmental > Aquatic > Deep subsurface > Groundwater > Cave microbial mat | place...
CGGTTGGTGGCGGCAATTAAAATTAAACCGGCCTGGGTATCGAAGCCATCCATTTCTACCAAAAGGGCATTAAGGGTTTGTTCTCGTTCATCATGTCCACCGCCGATACCGGAAAAACGCAGTCGCCCCACCGCGTCAATCTCGTCAATAAAAATGATTGCTCCCTTACCAGATGTCTTGGCCGCTTTTCTTCCCTGCTCAAAAAGGTCACGGACGCGTGAGGCCCCGACACCGACAAACATCTCCACGAAATCAGAACCGCTTAAAGAAAAGAATGGAACCCCGGCTTCACCGGCAACCGCTTTAGCCAAAAGGGTTTTTCCGGTTCCTGGCGGACCGATCAGCAAAACACCTTTAGGAATTTTTCCCCCCAGCCGTTGGAATCTCTTGGGGTCCTTTAAAAATTCAATAACTTCCTGGAGTTCTTCTTTGGCTTCATCCACCCCCGCGACATCGTTGAAGGTTATTTTCATGTCTTTATTATTGCTCATGCGCGCCTTAGATTTTCCAAAGGACCAGATCTTGTTTCCAACCTGCGCTCCTCGGTAGGAGACGAACCAGAAAAAAAGAATCAAAAGTACGATTGGCCCCAGCGAAAACAGCAGATTACTCCAGAATGTATTGGCTGGTTGAATAGTAAAATTTTTCACGTTCTCGCGGATAGTACTTAACAAGACTTCATCATCCGGTGGAATATTGACCTTGAATTTGGCCCCATCTTTATGAACACCGATCAGTTCATTATCCACCATGGTCAAAGACTCGATGGTCGGGTTTTGTTTATTGTCTTTAAGCAGCTCGTACAATTTGCTGTAGGTCATATCGACCGGTTGCTGACTGGTGGTCATCTGCGTTTGGCTCATCAGAATAAGGAAAACAAAAATGATCATCAGCCACAGCAGAAAGTTATTGTTTTGATTCATCTGGTTGCGGGGGGGAAAGCGGCCGGAAGTTCTTTTCATACTTTGCTTTTTAGCATCCATGGGACCTTATCCTATTCGTAAAATGATTTTTTTAGATTTGAGTGGTTCAATTATATCGTATTCATTATTTTTATCAAGCGTTTCTTCTGGTGAGGAGTAAATGTTTTTTAGTTTTGACTGCATGAATACCTGCGGGGAGATGGACGATCGCGCCCGCGGTTTTGTGGAGGAGAAGATTTTCAATTTCTTGGATATGAACAAAGGAAAATTGGCGGGTATTGCCTTTTAATTTTTCGATGGATTGCCGGATAAGGATTCTTTGTAAGGAAATATCGAGCTTTTGAAAGGAACGAAGCTTAAGGCGAAGCGTTAAGGCTTCTTCCGGCTTTCTTTCGGTAAGCTTTCGCCCGGCGATTCGGGCTTTCTTTTCAAGATAATCGTAGTCCGCGCTGATACTATCCGCCAGGTGCGCGAGGATCTCTTTGATATTCGGGTTGTAGGTTTTCTCAAGGATGGGCAGTAATTGCCGGCGAATTTTATTGCGGAAAAATTTTGGATTTACATTGCTTGTGTCCGTGCAAAATTTTAAACAATGATTTTTTAAAAATGACTCGATTTCTTTTCTTCGGGTCTTAAGCAAAGGCCGGATGAAGACCCTTCCTTCCAATTCACGTTTGGGTAAGATTCCGCGTAAACCAAGAAGGCCTGTCCCGCGCAGGATGCGCATCAAAACAGTTTCTGCTAAATCATCTTGGGTGTGTCCCAAAGCGATGCAATCGGCTTTTAGTTTTTTAGCCAGTTGGACAAAAAATCGTAGGCGCCCCTCGCGGCCGAGTTCTTCAATCGAAGTTTTTTCTTTCTTTTTGCGCAGACGGATTGAAGCGGAATAATAAGGCAGGTTTAGTTTGTCCGCTAAGTCTTGGACGAATGCCGCGTCTTGGTGCGAATCGTTTCTGAGGTTATGATTGACATGACCGACGAAAAGTTTAAGCCCGAGGTCATGGCGCAAAGAATTTAAGATGTGCAGCAGGGTCACGGAATCCGGCCCACCTGAGACCGCGACGATGACACGGTCGCCGGTTTTAAGAAGATGGTCACGTTCGATAAAGTTCTTTATTTTATTGGCTAACCGCATGGGGTAGAACGGATGGATATTAAAGTTTATTAAACCATTTGACTGCGAAATACGTAAACACGGAAAGGATAACCACGAGCACAAAAATAACAACCAGGGTCTTTACAACCAACAACATTATTCGCTCTGGAGTCCCCGCTTTTCGGTGCGTGATTCCTGATAAGCTTCTCTTAAAATATCCGCGTATTTGGTGTTGGGGGGAATGATATTGAGAATGGCATAACCCTGACGCAGAATTTCCTGATTAACAAAAGTTCCATCTGGCAAATAAACGTAAGCCAGGGTGTAAAAATCATCGTCTTTGTTTTGGGCGTCAAATTCCAGCCGCACGTGTTTCCCTAATAAAAGTTCTTTGGTAAATTGATAGGCGCGGGTAGTCACCGGCACTTGCGGGTCCACCTTACGTTCAGGGATATAGTTTGGCGACGTGGACAGAGAATCTTTTTGGTATTCAATATGTTTAAATCTTTCGTCGGCTAAGGTACGACTGGAAACCTCGGGCGCTTTCAGACCGATTAATTTTACCCGCTCTCTATTCTCCAGGAGTAATGAATTGGCACCAAGAATTTTTTCAACACGGACGTTTTTGTAATCGACCGCGGGTTTGTAAAGCGGGTCGATAATCTCGTCCCCCAACACAATCCCGCTTCCCCACAGCAGTCCAAGAATTATCAATAGAAAACGCCAGTGGACAAAATGGCATGTACTTTTCATGTTTTTATTTCTTTTTACAGATACTTTTTAGTTTTTCATCCAAAGTGTATTGTCCCGGCCCGATAAACATCAGACTAAAGAAAAGGATGCCGGCTTCCATGGCGTGGGAGGCGCCATTTAATCCGTCCCCCTTGGATAGATGCGTGATTGAAGCGATGAGCATAGTGAAAAACATAAAAAAACACGCTGGGCGAAAAAATAATCCTAAGATCAAGCAGAGGCCGCCGCCGAATTCCGAAAGAGCCGCTAAAAGGCCGAAGAATTCCGGGGCGAAGGTAATCCCAACATTCGCCATGGCCCCGCCGACTTTGGCCCAAAGCTCTGGTCCAGCGAACAATTTCCCATAACCATGAAACATGAACATCCCACCGATGCCAAGTCGCAAAATCAAGAACCCGAGATTACGGTACTTATCTAAAAATTCTAAACACATGCCTCACCTCCTGTTTTTATTTGTCCCCATTATAGCGGTAAGATGCGTGAATGGCAAATTGTCTTGTGAATCCGCATTGCCTCACATTAAATGTTACCGAGGCAAAATAAAATAGGATTCGTTGACTCATAATTAATGTTACCATCCGCGAGGAGGGTCAACCTATGAGTCCACGATCTAAGAAGGAATACCTGGAAGCTGTCTTTCCCAGGTACAAACAAGCAAAAACAAAAAAACAAAGAACTAAAATCCTCGATGAATTCTGCGCAGTCTGCGGGTACCACCGCAAACACGCCATTCGCCTCTTATCCCAATTCAAACGCTTCGTTAAACCAAAACCACTCAAACGGGGTAAACCATCGGTCTATAGTCAACCGCCCATCTTACAGGCTTTGGAACGCATCTGGCTTGATGCCAGCATGCCTTGCTCAAAACGTTTTGTGACAATCATTCCACTTTGGCTGCCGCATTATCCGGGTGGACTTGATCTTAATGTTATTAAAACGCTCAAGAAAATCTCCGCACCAACCATTGACCGCGTATTAAAACATGTTCGTAAAAAACACAAACACATCAATATATCCACCACCAAACCCGGGACATTATTGCGCAAACAAATCCCTATCAAAACCAACCAATGGGAAAAATCCAAACCTGGATTCCTTGAAGCTGATACCGTCGACTTCGTCGACATTGCCACCACCTGGACTGAACAACGCGCCGTCTGGGGTAAAGGCGAGACTGACGTTTTAGAACAAATTAAAGATGTTGAAGCTTCTCTGCCTTTTGAACTCAAAGGCTTTGACTCCGACAACGGCGGTGAATTCATTTTTCTTACTTTTAAGCAAGGCCTTGGCCTCACGCAGCGATTCATAGGCGCTGATAACCCGGGCCTCGAGTTGTCGGCCGACGCTATCTAAATTGGCTTCACTTTCCTTGAGCCGGCTTTCCGCTTCCCTAATCCGTTCCGACCTTAATCCACCTTCAAAGATCGGCATCGTCGCCTGTAAACCCAACATATATGTTTCGTTTGAATCATCCGGTTCTTTGCCGCTGGCACCAAAATCCGCCAAGGCGGAGATTTTCGGCAAATATTCGGCGCTTTCGACCGATCGTTCGCTTTCTTTCTGGCGAACAGATTCTTGAGCGGCCTTCATTTCAGGATGTTCATCTAAAATTTCAGTTCTTTCTATTTTGCTGATAAATCTTTCATCCAATACATTTTCTTCTGTCTTAAAAATTATTGGTCGGTCGCTCGAAATCCCTAAGGCCGCGGCCAAATCCAGCCGTTTTTCAATGGCCTGGCTATGGGCTGACTGACGCTGATACAGACTGTTGGTATAATCCGCTTTGGCTTGTTTCATTTCCAGATCCGAACCCACTCCGAGTTTTAATCGGATGAAAGCCAGCTGCAATTTTTTCTCATCACGATTGACCAAGCTCAAAAATACTTGTTCTCTTTGAGCGGCACGTTGGGCTTCTATAAATAAGGTGGCCACCAATGCCAAAACATCTTCTTTAACTTTGTCATATTCCGCTTGGGATAATTCTCGCCCGTCCCCGGCGGCTTTTAACCGTTGGATGCTGGCAACATCAAAAATTGTTTGGGTTAATTTAATCCGGGCATCGAACGCGTTAAAAGGCCCGATCAGCGGGTCACTGCCTAAAGAAATTCCAGACGAACGCAGATCCCGCGTTTGTCGAAATTGCGACATTTCCGCCGATAATTGCGGTAAATAGCTGGCGCGGCTTTGTCCAACCCGGGCGACGGCCTGTTTGACACGCTCTTCGGCCACCACGACATCCACTTGACGTTTTTGGGCAAGTTGTAGGGCATCGGATATCATTAAGATGAGCGGCGAATCAGCATCTTCGGCCCAAAGATTCACCGCGGCCCAAAACAAAATCATCAAAATATTTATAATGAGTATTTTATTAAAATGAACCATTTTACTTTTCCTTCTGCAGGCCGGATTTTATTTTTTCTATCACTGTCTGAAAGATTTCCAATTCCTTTGAATCCAAAAACTGCAAAACTTCCTGCCACCGATGACTGACGGAATGCTGGAACTGGGTGATCAAGGCTTCCCCTTTACGTGTTAATTCAACAATCACCTGCCGGCGGTCATTCGGGGCTTCGATTCTGTGCAGATATCCCGCCTGCACCAAACGATCCACAATCCCGGAAACCGTCGGCATGCTGACACGCATATTGTCAGCCAATCGGCTCATGGGACACCGTTTATAAGAGTGAATCGCCACCAAAAGAAAAAATTGAGTATGGGTGATCGAACGTTTGGAGAGAAAATCCAAGTGAACTCCCTGAACAATATTGGGGAGCAATTGAGCGATGGCATTGCTTAAATTTTTACGATTGATAAGACTCATCGACTTTTTACTTCCTTCATGCTAAAGGTTAGCCTATGCTAAGCAATTTGTCAAGACGGGATTTAATAAATTTTTCTAAAATATTCTCGGATAAAATCTATTTTTCATCGTGGGGGTCGACCCCCTCTGGTGCTGTATTGCGGTCTGTATAAGATAACAATTTTGAAAACCATCGTTTAAATTCACCAAAAGCGAGGTTGGATTGGGCAGGGTTGCCAAGATGGGCTGATAAACTTTCGAAGTAAATAAAAATTTTAAGGTGCCGTCAGGGACAACAGCTCGGGCATGAACGAATGATTCACCCGCTTGTTCATACATCCCCTCATTAAAGTAGATGACACCAAGACTGTAATGAAACCAGAAAAAATGCGGATTAATTTCAATTGCCTTCTGATAATAAGCGATAGCTTTTTGATTTTTTTCTAAATGATAGGCGCAAAAACCCAGCATCCCATAAGCATCGGCCCGCTCATGGACATAGGCAATGAGCATTTTATAGTAGTGTTCGTATTCCTCTATACGCGCTGGGTTGCGCCTCACCCGACTTTCCATTAAATCAATCAAATAATCATAGGAACCCGTGGCAAAATTATTTAATTTCCTTAACTTCGCATCCGCATATTCATGTCGAATGCTGAAAAACAAAAAAATAAACAACGACATCGTGACGGCCATCTTGTAAACAGCCCGCAATATCTTTGGTAATTTAGGAACTGACATCAATATATCCCAATAATCCCAAAACAATTTCTGAGAAAATGAATGATCATGAGCCCACCAATCGCCATCGCCATATTGATCCGCAGCCATGCCTGGTTTTTAACAGCACGCATAATATCTAAAGAAAACAATACGGTAGCAAGAATCCCCACCGGCGTTAAAAAAATAAATTGCCGGATGGGAAGTTCGTGCCCGGCGTGTCCTGGGAGCTCGCGCAATTTATAAAAAATAATGTAACTACAAGCAACGGCCAGCATCAACACTGTTAACACCCAAAATCGCCTTTCCTCTTTGCCAACCATCAAGACATGTCGGCTGCCTCTGGATTGAAAATACTGCACTAAAAGAAAAATCGTATAAATGACAAATAACCCCATCTGCTCAACGGAGATCGATGGGGAAATAAGTTTCATAAAATTATTTGGTACCCATAAGGGGCTTAAGGACGAACACCCATAATAATAGAAACATATCCATAATGGCAGCGCGGTTAATACCAGATATTTTTCCCAATCCCTGTTCTTAAAAATCCATAAAAAAACCGACACGGCCATAATTGGGCCGGCACTCGTGATGACGGTCAAAGAAAGCAGTCCATGAATGATCGCGAGCCAATTCCAAACCCGTGCATTTAATTCGTCTTTTCGAATGATAGATAAAAAAAGCAGCAATTGAACGGTTGTAAGAAAAATCCACAGCGCATAGGGTCTTGCCTCGGCCCAATACCACCAGACCATCGGCGTGGATAAAGCAATGAAAAGTGAATACAGTCCCGTTGAGAATGAATAAAATCGGACGAAGTAATAAAGGATCGCTGCGACCGCCAGTGACATAAAAAATATCGGGCCACCCCTCAACAATATTTGAGCATGCTGATCCCAAAGTTCTAATCCCGTGGACGGCACTCGATAATGCGTCACATCACAAATCATTTTCTGGATAAGATAAAAAAGCGGGCAGGGGTTTCCTTCCTTCACTTTCCCCAATAAAATATCGGAATAGGAAAATCCTTCGACACTGACAGTTTGTGAATAAATTTCGTCCGTCCAAAGGGGTTTGTGTCTGGCCAGATTAAAGCCGACAACTAAAAGTACCATCAATAAAACAAAAGAAACGACTTTTAAAGATGACAACATTCCCCTGCTTTCCTCTATCTTTTATAGATGAGGCAGGGACTGTCCCAGCTTCCACTATAAAGGATTTAAAGGTAAGCTGGGGCTGCCCATACCTCGTTTGTGAAGATATTGCTGATGATATTCCTCGGCGATATAAAATGTCGCGGCGGGTTTGATTTCGGTCACTATTTTTTGGGGATACTTCCCTGATTTATCCGAAGTCTCTTTGGATTTTTGGGCGATTTTTTCTTGCTGCGGGGTATGACAAAAAATCACCGAACGGTATTGTGTGCCGACATCCGGCCCCTGACGGTTTAAGGTCATTGGGTTATGACAATCCCAGAATATTTCCAACAGCTTTTCATAAGAAATCTCATCGGGATCAAAGGTCAATTGCACCACCTCGGCGTGGCCGGTTTTGCCAGTACAGACATCCTGGTAGGTCGGATTTTTAAAGATGCCGCCGCTATACCCCACGGCGGTCGATTTGACACCTTTCTCCTGGCGAAATGTTTCTTCCACACCCCAAAAACATCCTGCGCCAAAAGTGGCGGTTTCTATTTTCTTTTGATTCATGGTATCCTCCCCATACAACACACCCCAGATTTCTTTCCCTTCTTTTGATTGGCCCTCAAAACTTTTTGAAAAAACTTTCGCGACATCTCATTTTGCGTTTCGGTCTGTACATGACCAATCTTGGGGATAATTTTCAACTGAACGTCGATTTTATGGCCTTAGCCAGCCGCTTGAATTCTTTGGCCATTTCCAGCCGCGTGAGAGGCGACGGCCTTGGAAATATCCGGACGCATCTGGGCGAAACGAATAGAAAACTGTGAGCCGGCCGAGATACCAAATAAATACAATTCCTCAGGATCGATCGGGGAATCCTTTGCCAAAACTTTTAAAACTTCCAAAAGGGCCTGACCTGACCAAGCCTTGGGATATTGATAACTGGTCTTGGTTTCCCAGTCTTCTGCAATAAACAAAAATCCCAAACCCAAAATGGCTATGCCGTTTTCATCGGCAAAGCGTTTAAAATTTTCATCCATGCATTCGCGCGTGTCCGACTGCAGATATTTATCGCCGTCCATCGGGAGTCCACCAACGCAAACCAAAACCGGCAAGTGCTTGCCGTCAGAATTTAAAGGAACATATAAATTATAAGTGACCCTCTGTGGCTTCCCTTGAAAGCCCACAAAAATTTCCTTCTCCGGTTCAGCCCAACACATCACCGCAAGAATCAAAGTAAACCCAGTAATAAACCAAAACTGCCGAATCATTTTTTCCGCTCCTTCACCCATATTTTTTCAAAAAACTTTTCCCGTCCAGAACCAAAATGATAACTGTTATAGCGAACGGGGTTTTTCTTATAATAATCTTGGTGATACTCTTCCGCCGGATAAAAAGTCGAGGCTGAGACGATTTCTGTGACAATCGGCTTATCGAACCGGCCAGATTCCGCCAATGCTTTTTTAGATTCTTCAGCCGATCTATTTTGCTCATCGTTATGATAAAAGATGGCGGTACGGTATTGGGTCCCTTTATCAAAAAATTGACGATTGATGGTCGTCGGGTTGATACTTTTCCAAAATACGTCTAACAACTTTTCATAACTTATCTGGGAAGGATCAAAACTAATTTCAACCGCCTCACAATGTCCGGTCTTGCCGGAAGTAACTTCTCCATAAGTCGGATTCTCTGTTTGCCCACCCGTGTACCCGGAGACAACGTCTATTACGCCCTTTAATCGCTCGAATACCGGTTCCATGCACCAAAAACATCCCCCCGCAAAAGTCGCTTTCTCCAACTGTTTTAAATCGCCTGCTGGATAAATATTCTCTTCAACAGCAACACTAATTGATAGGGAGTTAAAAAATATCATCATTCCAATTAAAAGTTTCCTCATGCCCCCTCCATTTTACTTTTATCAAAAGGCTACCAAACGGCATAATTGGCCGGCCAAAATTCCGAAATATGTGCCAACGATATTTCCCAAAATCGCCAGCAGCAACCCGACCGATGCCAAACCGGGCTGATAGATCTCGGCGACGATCGGGGCCGAAGCCACTCCACCAATATTCGCCTGACTGGCGACGGCCGCCAGAAACATCGGCGCTTTGATAAGCCGAGCCGTGATCAGAATCACACTGGCGTGAAAAAATACCAAAACAAATCCGGCCGAAATCAACAACAGCGTTGAGCCAATATTAGATAAATTGGCCTTGGCACCAATGGCCGTCAGCACAAAATAAAGAAGGAAATAACCAAAACGTGTTGACCCGTGTTGTTCCAGTCGCCTCACGGGCGTTAACGAAAGACTCATCCCTAAAAAAGAAACAATGATGATCGTCCAGGCATAGGTCGAGATGACATCTTTGATTTCCGGTAACAATTTAGCCAAAAGAGAAGAGATCACGCTTCCCAGGATTGCTAATCCCAAAATTGAAGTCGTGGTCGACAGTTGTATCGTTTGTGTTTTTTGCCCGGAGATACTGGAAATCCTTTTATTTAATTCATCCAAAACCTTCCGGTCAGAACGATTCCATCGATCATATAATTTTTGCGCTCCGGCAAAGGCGACCAAAGTCCCCATCCAGACATACGGAACGATCGTATCCACAATCACCATCGGCGTGAAAATTGAATCCGGCGTGCCCAAGGCTTCTTTAACCGCGATCATGTTGGCGCTCCCTCCCGTCCAGGAACCGGACAACGCGCCAAACCCTGACCAAAATTCTGGCCCAACCCAACTCTTGAATATGAAAAATATCAATGGCGCGCCCAAAACAATCCCGCAGCTACCGGCGAAAAACATCAATAAAGCCGGCCGGCCCAATTGCATGATTGACTTAAGGTCAATGGAGATCAATAAAAGCAACAGGCTTGCCGGCAATAAATTGGTCGTGATCGCAGAATAAATCGGGCTCTTGGCGTCAATGATTCCAGCCGTTGAGGCCAGCATCGGTAAAAAATAAATCCAAAAGACCGACGGCAAAAAATTAAAATATTTTTTAAATCGCGGGTGGCTGGAAAGATATAGGATAATGATTTCAACAGAAACAAGAAAAAGGATAAGGACAAACGGATTTTGGATCATATCTATTTTATGAGATTCCAACCCCTGACTTCACCTTCTTTAAATCGTAAACCCCGCGTGAACTTAAGTAAGGATTCGCGGCTGACGCACCTTTGATAAAAAACGGGGTGTCCAAATCCACGTAATCAAAATCCCTTAAGCCCGCTGCCAAATGAGCGGCGGCCGTCATCGCCAAAGAGGTCTCCATCATTCCACCTATCATCAATTTGATCCCATTAGCCTTAGACAACAGTGAAATCTCTCGCGCCTGAAACACCCCGAACTTCATCAATTTAATATTGATAACCTGAGCGGCTTTTTCTCGAATAACTTTAACGGCGTCGGCAAGAGATGACACGCTTTCATCCGCGCAAACCGGAATTCCAGATAGTCGCGTGACTTTTTTAAGTCCCTCCCAATCTCTTTTGGGGACGGGCTGTTCAATTAAAGCCGGCCTGATACCAGCCCCTTTCAACAATTTTAAGAAACTCAAAGTTTGTTCAGCCATGTACCCCTGATTGGCATCCAGATAAATATCGCAGCGCGGCGCCAGGCGCTTGACCGCTAAGACTCTTTTATAATCAAGTTCGACATCACAACCGACCTTCACCTTGAACGCCCGGAAACCTTGTTTATAAAACTTCTTAACTGATCTTTCCGTCTCGATAAGATCTGAGATCACAATCGTGATATCGGATGCCAATCGCTGTGGTTTATTTCCAAAAAGCTTCCAGAGAGGGATCTTCCATTGACGGGTCAACGCATCCACCAGCGCCGTTTCAATGGCGGCGACGGCGGATTTGTTCTGCGGCAAGCGTTCATGCAATTGCGCGGAAACTTTAAGGTAATCCGAAATATCACGGCCGACCAGAGCATTCCCGACGGCCTTTAAATTCTTTAAAGTCTCCTCAACCGTTTCGCCGGTGATGTGCGTCGCGACGGCCGCTTCGCCAAACCCTTTTATCCCATCACCAAGTTCTATAGAGAATAAAACATTCTCTAGGAAATCATGCTGCCCTAAAGCGGTTCGAAACGGCTGGATTAAAGAAAGTTTTAAATACGAAGTGGAAACTTTTCGAATGCAACTATGCAGATTCATTGTGCGATCATCGTCATCTTATTAATTCGCTCTAACAGTGAACCTTTCTTGGAACCTTCTCCTAAAGAAAGATCTGAAACAATCACGCGATTAATGACACGAACCCTATCGGTGCCACCGCTTAGTTCCCGATATCCCCACGTGGCATGAATGGCGTAAGGGCGCTCGCCGGCCATTCCCAAATAAAGCATAATATGCCCCGGCAGCCGAAAAAGCGTGATGCCACCAACGGCCTGCTTACTTAATGTCTCAAATTTCTGAGTCGCGGTCGCCTCTTGTTTAAACTCAGCCAATAACTTCCCCACCTTGGCTTGTTCAGAAGAATTTCGCGGAAGAGTTATCCCGACCGTGGCGAAAACTTCCTGGAGAAATCTTGAACAATCCTGTTCTCCATGGGCCCCTCCCCATCCATAAGGACTATTCAACAACTCAAAGGCCTGTTCCATAATATTGCGGGGCGTATACGGCAAATATCCTTCATGAACATCCTCCGGGTGAAGATACCCGGATTGAAAAATAGCCCGACCATTTTCATCGCGCAGACATAAACCAACTTCATATAAACCATTTCCCAATTTTTTATTGAGAGGAAAGCCCACTCCCATCCGGACATAATCATAATGGGCGGTTAACTGCGGATTTAAATAAATATCCGCCTTGGCCCTGACAACGACGATAAACGATTGACTGGAAAGAAAATTCTTAAATTCATCCAAACGGCAGACAGCAACTCTATCAGAGCGCACCCAGCCGGAACTTAATGGCGATTCCACATAGAACCATTGTCGGTCCCGACTTTGATGTATAACGGCGACCGGGGTGCCCACATCCAAATCGCTATTTTGCAATTCATCGAAATCAACATCCATGGGGTTCGCATACAACCCTTGAACCGTCGGAAAAAACCGCTGATCGGCAAAATGGACAATAAACCCAAACTGAACCTTGATCTCAGGGGCAATCGCCTCCAAATTCATCGCGGATTTCATATCATTAAAAAATTTAAGCGGTGCCTTTCGCCCGCCCCAACAATATCCTTTACGAACAATTTCATTGAGCGTTGCCTCTAATGATTTCCTGACCTCGGCGCCAGAGATATTATTTAACCCAAATATATTTTTAGTGAGATGCAATTCATTTTGGATCGACGCGCTAAAGCCGGCGATTTCTTCTGAGGAGAGAATGATTTTATCCGGGAAAGGATGCCGGCTTATCCAAAACCCGGCGGTTTTCATGTTTCGTTCCGTGTGGGGAAGAACAGTCGGCGCGATCGAATAGAGCTGTTCGCTTGTCACGCAACCGGAGATAACCAGTGCCATAAATAAGAAAACTTTTATCCTCACCTTTTTCATAAGCGGGTTTATTTTATCACATTTTTTAAGACTTTCCCTGGAAACATTTTAAAGTTATTGTAAAATGTATTCATCGGCGCTTTTAAAAAGTTCCGACGCTCCTTCGGAGGTCGGAACTCTGATCCAGAAAGCCATTCATCCATGTTTTAACAAACATAGCTTTCTGGCATCGGAGCTATCCAACTTATGAGTAAAAAAAAATCTCAACCAACGAATAAACCTTCACGGCGAAACTCTTCCGATTTTATCACATTTCTTCTTTTTCTTACCCTCATCGCCATCGTTATTTATCTCTACCAACACCCCAAACCCGTACAAAACTTTATCCAAAAAAATAACCCGGTTGTCCAGAATTGGGCCAGCCAAACGGCAGATAAAACAAAGACCATCGCCCAAACAGGTCTAAAAAAAACAAAAGAACTTTACCTGCGGTTTACCAAACAAACACCTCCACCCGATAGCGTTAAAACCCTCCCATCGCCTGTCGCCGAATCTAAACCTGTAAAAATAAAAATGGGTGACAAAAGTGATATCACCATCAGTTCTTTTAACATCCGTATTTTCTCAAATAAAAGCCGCACGGACGAAGAACTGCAATTCATCGCTCAAATCCTTAAACATTATGATCTGATCGCGATCCAAGAGCTTCGTGACGAAACGGTTTTAAAGCGAACAATACGTCTTCTAAAATCCATGGGTTATGAATATGATTACGAAATCAGCCCTGCTGTCGGGCGGCAGGTTAAAGAAAATTACGCGTTTTTATACCGAAAAGATAAGATCACCGTCAAACAAAAAGGTCAATTGTACGTCGAAAAAGATGACCTGCTCATCCGGGAACCGTTTTACGCCTGGTTTCAATCCAATAATTTTGATTTCATTCTAGTCACAACCCATCTGCTCTACGGAGAAAATGCGGCGCATCGTCGTCCAGAAATCATCGCTATGGCAAAAGTCTATAATTACATTCAGACACAATATCCCCATGAATCCGATGTGATCCTTCTGGGAGATTTTAATCTTGAACCAACTGATGATGGATGGGATGCCTTGAAGAGATTACCGACCATGACCTACTTGATCAAACCGCCGGAAAAAACCACCATTACCGACACCAGCCTTTACGATAACTTCTGGTTTCAGCGATCCTATGTCCGCGAATATATCGGACAATCAGGCGTGATTCGATTTGATGAGAATATTTTTCAGAATAACGACCATCAAGCAAAACTGGCTGTTTCTGACCACCGCCCAATCTGGGCGCGCTTTAGCGTCAGCATGGCCGATGACGATTAAAAAATTTCATTACTTTATTTCGACAAACTTTAGCGAAACGGAATTGATGCAGTAACGCTTCTGTGTTGGAGGCGGACCGTCATCAAAGACATGTCCTAAGTGAGCGCCGCAACGGGCGCAATGAACTTCAATGCGCCGCATAAAAAGGCTGTTATCCGTCGAATAGCCAACATTATTCTCGGAAATCGGCTGCCAGTAACTCGGCCATCCCGTCTTCGAATCAAACTTGGTCTCGGAGCTAAATAAATCCGTCCCGCAGCAAACGCATTGATAGATTCCCTTAGCTTTATGTTTATAAAACGGCCCGCTGCACGTCCGCTCGGTCCCATGCCCGCGGGTCACCTCGAACTGATCAGGCGTCAATATCTTGCGCCACTCCTCATCCGTCTTTTGAATCCTCTCCACTTCTTCCAGCGTATTCGTCGCCGCGTTAAATATCTTTATTGTTTGGGAATGATTGGCGTTCATCTCGTCTTTGACTCCCTCCCTTTTCTCAAATGATAGTGCTGTCCCGACAAAAAGCGTTACCCCAATAGAAATTAAACTCAAGATACTACTGACTTCCCTAAAAATAATACCACTGTGGTTGTCAGTACTGCCCTCCTTAATCTTAGTGTTAAAGGGGATGACATTATTTGTACGGAGGTCTGTAACAACACTATACCTTTTCATATTTTCCTTTCAAGAATATTTTTTCATTAACTTACTCATACCGCCTCTCTGCATGCAATAACCATCCGCCTTCTTGCCGGTTATTCGGATCATGGTGCGTCCAATGAATGACGCCGCCTTTGGCATTCCACTCATATTGTCCATGAAAATTTACCGTATCCCCTACCTCAATATCATCAAGGCGCGGGGCGAGTGCGATATTATGCGCTATCAATAAGGTATGACCATTTAAAAGACGCACAATAAACCGTTGATGCGGTGACCCCTCCCGGCCATCGGGAAGAATTTTCTCAACGGTACCCTCCGATTCGACAAAAATCCCTGAGGTGCCGCTGCGATAGGCCTCAACGATTTTATCATTCTCGCTGGCAACCGATACGGGTTCGATTTTTCCGGTTGGCTGGACGCGTGAACTATCCCTATCGCACGCCGAACAGCTTAAAAGCAGCAAAAGAACAATAATCTGAAATACACCACCACTCACTGAACTGACCTCCAACTAAAATTTAGAGCTGGGCCTTTTTAAAAACTCCAATTCTTCCGGCGTGGACGGCCGATTTAGGATCAGATTCCGATGTGGAAACCGGCCGAATTGTTCAACAATGGCGTGATGCCGCTTCGCAAAATCAAGGGTGTATTCATAATAAGGCGAATTGCGCGGGCTCTTGTGTTTTGACTCTCGGACTAAATCCGTGAAACACTCGACAGAAAACTTTTGTCTTTCCATCACTTCACTATGCATCAGCGGCATGTAAAAAAATAATCTCTCAACAAGTTGAATTTGACCATCCCTCTTTTCTGCAATCGTGCGTAAAGTCAAACCTAAGGCCAAAGGATCCGTGGCGAACATCTTCGGTGTATCCCGATACATATTGCGAGAGAATTGATCATAAAGGAGAATCAAGGCCAATCGGCCTCGGACTTCAACCTCCCAACTGCTATACTCCCCTTTGCCAGCTTTCCGTAAGTCCAGCTCAAATTTTTCGCGAATCTCAGAATCAATCCTCGGGTCTTTCACGAACCACTGTCTGACCGTCGGCGAATTTTTGTCGAGGACAACGCTATCGCTAAGGTCATGAAACCAAAATTCCAAGATTAAATCTTGTCTGTTTTTTGTGTCGGACATTCCAGCAAATACTCCGGCTTGATATTTCGCAGACTGCCAAAAATATTTTTTACCACGTTAGGATTTTCCCGCTCGAACTCCTTGAGCATCTTCTTGATCATCAGCCGGTGAGAATCTTCTTCACGAGCGCATTTGGATTGTCCACCAATACTCTCCAGTCCCAGCTGTTCAGAGAGCCGGACCATCATCTCTTCCCGTTCATACGCGAGCGGACGGATAATGGTCAGCTTCCCGCCAAAGAGTTCTTGCCTGGGCCGCATCGCCCCAATTTCGCCGCGATAAAACTGATTAAGGATGATCGTCTCGACGATGTCGTCCATATGATGCCCAAAAGCAATTTTACTAAAACCTAATCGATCACACAGCTGAAAAATAGCCTTACGCCGATTCCATGACCACCAGAAACAATCAATATCCTCATAACGTTGTTCCTTTAAGGAGTCAACCTTTTCAACCCAATAAGGAAAGCCTTCCTTTTGGAGGTAAGCGATTAACTTTTCGGGATTAAAATCCGTGAATTCAAAATCAATATGGACCGCCATGAACTCAAACTTAATCGGCGCCCGCTTCAGGCGATCCCGTAAAATATGCAGTAAAGAAATGCTGTCCTTACCGCCGGAAACCGCCACGGCAATTTTATCGCCCTCCGCGATCATATTGTAATCACCGATGGCTTTTCCAGCCCGGCGGGAAACAGCAATGAGTTCCGGGGGTTCTTTGAAAGTCTTTTGTCGGATATGCATATAAATTATTTTTTTATTCAACCTTAGCATACGGTCATGCCAAGGTCAAGCTTGAATCCCAAGCAATATTGATCCCGAACTCCTAATTAGAACTAAGAATGGAGTAATTTTTTAGACAAAAAACGAATTTTCACAGGTCAATATTGTTTTTGTCTTCTAAAAATAACTTTCTTTAGCGATACTTTGGGGAATCCCAGA
>Ga0247727_10009959_pt1 | contig 16990 bp, 14 predicted proteins | sample WisWelCaveWW1625_FD_202498 | JGI IMG/M metagenome (GOLD analysis project Ga0247727, IMG submission 202498) | Biofilm microbial communities from Wishing Well Cave, Virginia, United States - WW16-25 | ecosystem: Environmental > Aquatic > Deep subsurface > Groundwater > Cave microbial mat | place...
GGAGCACTTACGTCGAAAGACCGAAGGAGCGGATCTTGAGATCGAGGCGTTGGAGTGAGCGCTGGACCCGACTTTTAGTCGGCCTTCACGCTACCGTCTTTAGACGGTAGCGGTTGACTTCGATCCGCAAAAAATTCTGGTACTCCGCGAGGGGTGCTGGGGGGAGGGTCGCAGCTCCTCCTAGGACTACGAACAAGGGCGGGGTGAGGCTGGGTTTGCCTCCCGCAAATCCAGCCTCACCCCGCCTCGTGACAAGTAGGTTAGGTCGTCGCGGCGGTCCCTCCCTAGACGGCACCTCGACGTACGAGTCGCACGAATTTTCGAATCTTCGTGGGGGTCCGCTACGTTCGCGGTTGTGACTACGCTCGAGTTGTCTTCCGCGCCGGACCGCTTCGTTTTACGTGGCCGTAAGTGTGCCATTTCCCTGCACGCCAGCGGCCTGCGCCACCCGCGCTCATTGTGGTGGGGCGGGGAAGTCTTTACGCCCTACTCCGAAATCACCCACCTCGCCCTCGGTTCGCGTGTGTTCGAATTGGCGACGCGGCGGGGTTGTCACATTTTCTGGCGCCGCAGCTTTTGCGAGGTGGGAGCTCCCGTGGCCCTCTATGCGGCGTTGCTCGAGCGGTTGCGCTGGGAACCAGACGGTGCCGAGCAGCTCGCGCGCATGGCGTCACTGGATGCCTGGTACCGCGCGCGCCCCGTTCCGCGCACGACTTGGATCCTGCCTGTTTTGTGTGTCGTGCTGGCTCTCTTGGCGCACTTGTCGCCCAATGTGAGCCAAGCGGGGGTTTTCAGCGCCACGCTGGTCTCGGCAGGGGAACACTGGCGTATCGCAACGGCGAACCTGCTGCACCTGGGCGAAGCGCATCTTTTGCTCAACGTTCTCGGACTCGTGGCACTCGGTGCGCTCCTTGAGACCGCTTTTGGTTCGGCGGGACTTATCCTGATCGCGGGGGCCTCGGGACTCGGAGCCATGTCGGCGGGTTGGTTCTTTGATTACGAGTTTGCTCTTGGAGCGTCGGGGATCGTGAGCGGCATGGCGGCGGCCATCGTGTGGCTCGAGTTTCGCTGCGCGGAGCAGCTTCCGGCGCCGCTGCGTTTTCCGCGGCGCCTGCTCATCGGGGTGCTTGCCATCGAGGGGTTGGCTTCTCTGTTTTTGCCGTTCATCGCCGGCGCGGCCCACGCCGGCGGTTTTGTGACCGGGCTTGCCGCCAGTGCGCTCTTGGGAGGGCCGGTGCCGCGCCGCAGTGCTCCACCGCGTTGGTTGGTCGCCAGCAACATGGTGCTGGCCGCGTTGTTTGTGGCTTCTTTGACGGTAGGAGCGCGTCTGGCACTGGGTGATCCCGAGGCGCTTGAGCACGGTGCGGAGCGATTGCTCGCGCGTCCGCGCGTGTCCGACATGTGGCTCAACAACTACGCCTGGATGATCGCGACTGCGCGCACTCCGGATCAAGAGACTTTGCGTGCGGGGCTCGCCCTCGCACGCAAAGCGGCGGTGAAGACGCGCCACCGCGATCCCAACGTCCTCGACACGCTGGCAGAGTTTTATTTTCGGTTGGGTGATGAAGAGCGGGCCCTGGCAGCGATCGATGCAGCCATCACCTTGGCTCCGGAGGAGCCGTATTTTCAGGAACAGCGGAAGCGGTTTGTAGGGGAGCGGGCTGCCGACGACCGGCCGAAACCGCCGGCTTCCGCGCCGCCGTCGCACTCACCTGAACGCCCGTCCAAGAAAGATCTCAAAGCAGATTCAAACCTCAAGGTGTGAATTCGTCACCATCATCGGCCAGCGAGATCTCTCCGTCGAAATGGTGCTTTGCGCTGCGCGTGTACTGGAAATCGAGCAGCGGCGGCGGGCGCAGTCCCACCAGCACCAAATGTGCGACGCCCGCGCGGTGGGCCCATTGACTTACGCTGTCGGCGTCGGTGTAGCGGGCGGCTTCGCGCTCCAGTGAGGCATTGTTTGCAGCGCCCTCGGCGGCGGCCCGCTCAAACGTCTCGCCGTGGATCGCGGTATGCACGAGCAGATCAGCCCCCTTCGCCAGCTCTATCAGGGTTTCGGGGGCGAATCCGACATCGGCCACGACGACGGCGTGCTCTCCGGCTTCGAAACGGTAGGCGAGTGAGGGGAAGGGAGCAGCTTCGAACGGTATGGCGCTGACGCGGAGTGTTCCCACCTGCGCGCTCCAAGCGGCGGCGATTTCTTCCACGGGTAACGCGGGATTCACTGAAGCCCCGCGCTCGCTGCGAAGCCCCTCGCTGTAGGTCGCGTTTAAGCCCCTCGCGAAACTCCGAGTGCCGGCAGGTCCGTACAGTTGCAAAGGTGTTTTTCGTTCTTCCGCCGGGTCTGTGAGCCACAGATCGTCGACACCTTGGGTATTTTCGGGGAGCAGGTTCGTCAGCAACAGGGCGGCGGGTTGCGTCGCGGGCACACGCGCCGCGCGCAAGGCCTCGGCGATTCCGCGCCCCGCGTTTACCAAAACCACATCGGTTTCGAATCCGACGGCGAGCGCCGGCCCGCGCCGTCGGGGATTGGGATAAGCGGTTCCGGTGCCGAGGGTCACGACGGTAAGTTTCTCAAAGCGTCGCACCTCCGGTGGTGCCACCGCGGCGGCGTAGCGCTGGTAGTGCCACATACCGCAGGTTGCGAGCCACGACAGCGCGAGCACGCAGAACGCGAGCGCGAAAATCAGCGTGCGGGGCAACACGTTTGCTGTGGATCCGGACATCTAACCTACACCGGCCTTTTTCGTCGCAGATAATAGAAAATGAAAGAAATCATTCAACGGAAAGCCAACGATTGCAGTGATAGTCAAGACGAAGTGGCTGAGAAATCGGAAATATGGCCGCGCGTTTCGCGGCCATATTGGCCTGTGTTTGGATTCCGCGTCAGCGGAGGAGACTTTGGAGCAAGTTTTCTCGAGCTTATCCAAGGAGGGCCCGAGCTCTGGACAGGGGGTTCTTTTGGGCCTGAAGCAGGACTCTTGGGCTTTGGCGCGTGCTCGGTTGGTGCATTGCTGATGTTGGGTTGGGTGCGCGCCACGCGTGCGCGACGAAGCGACCCAGGTTGTTTTGTGAAACGGTTTCCGTTCCTAGGGAGGGAGCAGCGTTTTGGCTGAAGCGCACACTTTCCCTCCTGCGGAGATTCGGAAAATTCGCGCGACTCTCTGCGAAGGGGCGCTGGGTACGGGTCGCAGCGGCGACATAAACATTTCTTGGAGGAGCTGTGACCCGTACCCAGCGCCCCTCACCGGAGCGCCAGAATTTTGTCGGATCGAAGTTAATCGAACACCACTGTCTTGTTGTCGTAGACGAGCACGCGATCTTCCAGGTGGCAGCGTACGGCGTGGGCCAGCACGCGCTTTTCCACGTCGCGGCCCTTGCGGATCAGGTCGCTGATGGTATCGCGGTGAGAGGTCGGGATTACGTCCTGGGCGATGATCGGTCCCTCGTCGAGCACCGCCGTGGCATAGTGCGCCGTGGCTCCGATCAGTTTCACGCCGCGGGCGTAGGCTTGGTGGTAGGGCTTGCTCCCGGCGAAGGCGGGCAAGAAGGAGTGGTGGATGTTGATGATGCGGTTCGGATAACGCTCGCTGAAGGCGTCGCTCAGGATCTGCATGTAGCGCGCGAGCACGATCACGTCGACGGCGTTGGCTTCGAGCAATTCAATCTCCTGCGCCTCGGCGGCGGGTTTGCTGCCCGGTGCGATCGGGAACGCGTAGTAGGGAATGCCGAATTGCTCGGCGACGCTTTTGAGATCCGGATGGTTGCTTGCGATGAAGGAGATTTCGCAGCGGATCTCGCCGGCGCGATGACGCAGCAGGAGATCGTACAGGCAGTGGTCGTAGCGGGATACGAAGAGAGCCATCCGCTTTGCGTGGTCGGCGTAGGCGATGCGCCACTGCATGTGGAAACGTTCGGCCACTTCGTCAAGGGCGCGCGTGAGCGCGACGCGGTCGGTGTGCAGTTCGGAGAGATCGCAGCGGATGCGCTGGAAAAATTGCCCCGCCACAGGGTCGCTGTGTTGATCCGCGTCGAGGATATTCACGCCATGGCCGTAGAGGGTTTGGGCCAGGGCGGCGACGATGCCGCGCCGGTCGGGGCAGCTCACGAGGAGGACGGCGGTCGCGTCGCTCATGTTCGTTCTTAACGGATGCTCGGCCGCCGCTCCCAAGGGTCTTTTTTGCAGCACTGCCCAGTGTGGTTTTCCACATAAATTTCCTCGTAACCACACCCATATGCCACACCCGCGGCGGATTCGCAGTTTTCTCTGGTGTGATGAGGCGCACAGTCATTTCTGTTGCGTCGTGCGATTTTCCGGGTAACGGCCGATTCGAGGCCGACTGCCGCGTGCGAGGCGGTTTGCCGTGCGTTCCGCGTCCCTGGGAGGTCCAGGGGCGGGCGACTCCCCGTCCGGGTGCGGTGAGCAGCTCTCGTACGCGGCTTGTTTTTGAGGTGCGGCAGTCGCGCAGGTCGATTTTTGAATCCCGCCGCGACGCGTGCTTTCCCGCTGTGTTTTGCGCTTACCGCGGTGCCCTCGAGTATGTTGAGAGGGTGACCGAAAAGCAGGACGTGCAGTCGGCGAATCGCGATCCGCTCTCTCCTTTGGTGTTTCTCGAGCGCACGTTGCGCGTTTTTCCGCACAAGACCGCTCTCACTTACGGCGACAGGCTGCAGCTCACGTACGCGGAGTTCGCTGAGGAGATCGCGCGCCTCGCCGCGGCTCTGCAGCGGGCGGGGATTCGGGCGGGCGATCGCGTGGCCTTTTTAGCCCCTAATGTTCCCGCTCTTCTGTTGGCGCATTTCGCGGTGCTGCAATTGCAAGCGGTCCTCGTCGCGGTCAATACGCGTCTGCAGTCCGAGGAAGTGCAGTACATCCTGAACCACTCGGGTGCCAAAATCGTTTTTGTCGATCCCGAGTTGGCGTTGGTTGTGGCCGGCTGCCGAGAAGCCTTGGTACGGAAACCTCTCTTGGTCAACCTGGAAGATCCCGTAGCGGGTGTGTACGGGCGGTTGCTGCCCGGGCCGACCTTCGGCGAATTCCTCGAGGGCGCCGTTCCCCTCGTCCTGCCGTACAACGTCGATGATGAAGATCGCGTTACATCGATCAACTACACGTCCGGCACCACCGGCCTACCCAAAGGTGTCATGTACACCCACCGCGGCGCCATGCTGAATGCCTTGGGAGAGATCGTGGCGCACCAACTCACGCGCGACTCAGTTTTCCTGTGGACGGTGCCCCTCTTTCATTGCAACGGTTGGTGTTTTCCGTGGGCCGTGACCGCCGTAGGTGGGACCCACGTGATGCTGCGCAAGGCCGATCCCGTGGAGATCGTCCACCGGATTCAACAGCAGGGAGTTACACACTTCAGCGCCGCGCCGACGGTGCTCTTGATGTTGGCCGAAGCGCCTCAGGCGCGCGAGCTGTACTTCAAGCCGGAGGTGCGTGTGGCGACGGGTGGCGCGCCGCCGTCGCCCACGCTGCTCGCGCGTATGCACGAGCTCGGCATCCGCGTCACGCATCTCTACGGGTTGACCGAAACGTACGGGCCGCACGTGTTCTGTGAGCTCCAACCGGAGTGGGAATCGTTGGACACACCGGCCCTGGCGCGTCTGTTGGCGCGGCAGGGAGTTCCCTACCACCACGCCGTCCATCTGCGCGTCGTGGACGAAGCCATGCAAGATGTTCCTGCCGACGGCGCGACCCTGGGCGAAGTGGTCATGCGCGGGAACAATGTGATGAAGGGCTATTACGAAGACTCCGAAGCCACAGCGGAGGTCTTCCGGGGCGGCTGGTTCCACTCCGGCGATCTCGCCGTGATGCACTCCGACGGCTATCTCGAACTGCGCGACCGCAAGAAAGACGTCATCATCAGCGGTGGCGAAAACATCTCGAGCATCGAGGTCGAGCACGTGCTCGCGAAACACCCTGCCGTGCTCGAGTGCGCGGTGGTCGCTATGCCCCACCCGAGGTGGGGCGAAGTCCCGAAGGCCTTCGTCAGCCTCAAGCCGGATACCTCGCTTTCAGCGGCAGAACTGATCGAGTTCTGCCGCGAGCACTTGGCTCACTTCAAGTGTCCCAAGGCCGTCGAGTTCTGCGAACTGCCCAAAACCGCGACGGGCAAGATTCAGAAGTTTGTGTTGCGCGAGCGGGAGTGGGCCGGTCGGGATAAGCGTATTCAGGGTTGATCCTCGGGCCCACGTTCATTCTCTCACAGATTCGCGACTGCCGTTGGAGTGTGTGGTCCAGGCTCTGTCACAAGGCGGCAAAAGCTTTTCGATCTGCCAAATTCCCAACAAGAAACGGGGGAATCAGGGTTATTTCTAGATCGTGTATTCAATTTGTAAGTCGTCACGGAAAAGAATGGCCCGGTACCCATTGGAGGAAGGTTTTTGCGGCCATCCTTGGGGGTTGGCGGCGTATTCGGAACTCAAAATGGAGAGTACTTGTTCGAGGCCTTCCAGGTACCTAAGCAATCAAAAGGAGAACTGCGATGTTGAAGCCGATTTCTTTGTATCGCTTCGGAGCGGCGTTTGCGCTGCTCTGGGGATTGAGCTGGGCGGGCCAGGCGCTGGCACAGGACTACGCTGGCCCCCCTCTGGAGTGTGGGCGGATCTGTCTCCAAGATGCGCACATTGCTTTCAACGCGTGCGTTGCTGGGGGCGGTGCCGAGAAAGCTTGTAAGGAGACCGCGCGGATTGGTTTCCGCGCGTGCATCGAGTTGTGCACCCCGTCTTGTCCCGATTGCAAACAAGAGGCCATGGACGCCTTCGAAGCGTGTCGTGCAGAAGCCCAGGTTGCTAGGGAAGCCTGTCGCGGCAGTGGCCGCACGCGGCAAGAGTGCGCAGCGGAATACGAGATCGATGTTCGGGCGTGCAAGGAAGCCGCTCACGTCGTTGGAAGAGAGTGTCGCGAGGCCCTCCCCCCGGAATGCCGCGATGATCATGGCGATCGCTTGGGGCGCTGTGTTGATGCGGCTCGAGAAGTTGTCGGAGATTGCCACAACGGCGACACGAAGGATGCACGCCAGGCGTGCAGAAAGCAATTCCACGACCTCGTGAAGGCTTGTATGGAGGACGCGCAGTAGGCTGCCTCCCGCTCCCTCGCAGAGCTTAGCCTTGTGAGGGAAGTCGCGAGCGAGAGATGAACCTGGCTCCTCGGGGTTTGAAGATGCTTGCAAGCTCTCTTCCCCTGAGCGGGCCGAGGAGCCAGGTGAGTCTCTCTTGGGGGAGCATGAACTAGGCTTTGGAACCAGGGGAAAGGTCACAGCGAGGAGCACTCCGTGAAGACCAGCTTTCGGCGCTTTTGGATGGAATTTCTTGGACTCGCGGCCGCGCTCGGCGCTCTAGGCTGTCCGCTCGAAGATCAACTGCGCCTGAGCCTCAGTCATGTAGTGATTCCCGTTGGAGCGAATAGCGCCAGCGTCCAACTCTTGTACGAAGAAGAAGCGAGTTTTCCCTACAAAGGGGATGTGTGCTTTTTCAGTGTCCTCTTCGACTACGATGTCTTCGATTTCCGGATTCCGGCATGCGAGGGAACGCCTGGTGCAGATTGCTCAACAGATTTTTCTTTCTGTAATTGCAGATCGATCAATAATGGGGATCTGTTCGTCCTTGAGGGTTTTCTGATCGGTTCTCCTTCCTCGTCGCCCGCCGCGGTTGCAGAGTTGGAGGTGACAGCCGATTTAGATTTGGCTCCAGGGGAGTATTCTCTTTGGTTGTTCGGACCGAATGTTACGTCGGAGACCTACTATACGACTTGTGATCTTTCTCAGGATCTCCAGGAGCATTTGCTGACCGAAGATGGTTCAGTGACCGTTACGGGCTCACAGTAGATGGGGCGACTCACTCCGTCGCGCGATTGTTTTCCTGTCGTTGGTTCGCCGAGGAGCCTTTTCGATTTTCGGTGCTCCAGATCTCGGCGGCCGTAGCATCGGCCGCTGCATGCTTGACGAGAGCGGGCGGCAAACGCCGGCTCGCTTCCGCGAACGCCTTGGTCGCCGCTGCGGTTTGTCCTTCGACGTAGTAGCCGCCGGCCTGTTGCAGCGCGGCGCCTCCCGCGATGGCGTTGAGCAACTCGCTGGGGGCTCCTGCTGAAAGCACATCGTTTCCATTCGCAACGGCTGCACTCAGCGGTTGCGTCCAGTGCGGCCAGCGCAGGCCGACCGGCTCCGCCTCGTTTGTGACAGGCGTGCCGCTGCGCCGGCGCGCGGCGCGGTATTCGATCTGCGGGTCGGCGTCGGAGTTCAGCGGAACCTCGGCGAGCTGCGCAGTGCGCGCCGCCAAGGGACCCACGTAGAGTGCCCAGGGGCCGAGCGGATGTACGAGCCAGCGGTCGCGCGCGCCGGTTTCGCGCAGGCGTTGTGTTGCCGCAGTGATCACTTCTCGCGCGGGAGCTTGATCCGCGAAGCCAACGAAGGCAGCTACGGGGTAGCCGCCGTAAAAATCGCCGCGGAACACGCTGCTTTTGGGGAACACTGAGAGGAAAGTCGCGGCTACGATGTCCAGCTCGCTATCGGAGAGTTGGTAGAGCGGCAGCCATTGGCAGAAGAGACCACCGGGGCGCAGCCGCCGCCGCACCGCCGCGAAATGTTCGCGGGTGTAGAGCGAACCGGTGCCCGCATGCCAAGGTACGAAGAGATCCGCGATTACGACGTCGAAGCTCTGAGAGGTGAAGCGGAAGAAATTGCGGGCGTCGTCCAGCACCACCGCGCTGCGCGGGTGTTCATAGATGCCTTTGTTTTCAGCGCGGAAGTAACGTGCTGCCGCGCGTGCGACGGCCGGCATGATTTCGACCAACACGAGGTGACCGACGCCGTGCTCCAGCACGGCACTTGCGCTGATGCCCGTCGCCGAACCGAGGTGGACCACGCGCTCGGCACGCCGAGCCAGCAACAGCGGCAGATGTCCCATGCGCTCCTGCTGCACGCGCTGCGCGCTGCCGCCCAGGTTGTAGTGGTTGTCGGTGCGGAGCACGCGCCCGTTGCTGCGCTCGATCACGGCGACGACGCCGGCTGCGGAAGTCTCCGCGGCCAACAATTTTTCGCCCGGCGCAAGGTGTACCACCGGCAGATCGAGTGGATCGCGGACGGCCGCTACGAGCAGAAGTCCACTTCCGAATCCGAGCGCCAAGACCCAGTGTGTGCGCCGGCGGCCGCACGCGGCGACTGCACCTCCTAGAGCGTACGCCGCTGCTAACCAGAAACAGGCTCGCCACAGTCCGGCGTAAGGGAGCAACAGAAACGGCGTCGCGAGGGCGCCGGCGACGGCGCCGAGAGTATTGCTCGCGAGCAGTCGTCCCGTGGTGCTTCCGATCGCGTTGGAGGCGGGCTCGCGGTTACTGTAGGCGGCGAGGTCCAGACACAGAGGGAAGACCAGGCCGGCGCTGAGCAGGGGGAGTCCGGCCGTCAAAATTACGCGTGCTTGTGCTGAAAGGATGTAACTCCACGCCGATTCCGCGCCGCTCTGGTAGTACAGTCCACGAGTGGCGGCCAAAAACAGCAAGGGAAAACCCGCGAGGGAAAGTGCCGTGACGGCGAACACCGCCGGCAACTGGCGGTGTATTGGTCCGCGGCGCGCGGCGTATGCTGCGATGCTGGCTCCCAGAGCCAGGGTACTCAACACCGCGACGAGTACGGCGCCGAAGGCGTAGACCGATTGGTTCAACACTTGGGCGAAGGCCTGAACCAGCAGAACTTGCAGGGCGAAGACTCCGAAGCCCGAGAGCGCGGAGAAGAACAGTGCAGGGCGAAGCGGCGCAGAGTGAAACAAGGTAGAGCGCGATGAAGAGCCGGAGTGCACGGCGGTCCATGTCTCCACGGGTCGTGGCTTCACAGTTTCCTTCGCCGTCGCCGTGGTGAGTGCGGCCCGCGACATCCGTTGCTGCAAGATCAGGGCGCCGCTTCCCGCGGCGGCGGAGGCTGCTACTGCGACGCTGTAGGTGGCCGGGACGCCGAGCCACTCCAAAAGTCCGAAGGTCACGAGCGCTGCACCGACGGCGCCGCCCAGCGTGTTGACGGTGTAGAGAGCGGTACCGCCGCGGCCGAGCTGGCGCAGTTCCGGGAGACAGGCGTTGGCGAGAGCGGGAAAACTGGCGCCGAAAGCGAAGGAGGCGGGCAGCAGCGGGAGCAGGGCTGCCGCGAAGCGCGCGCCGGCAAGCAGGTTCGGATGCGCGAGCAGGGCGTCGTAATTCCAACGCAGGGCGTTTTCGCTGACATTGAGCAGCAGGGGGACGCAGCCGGAGAGCACCGCTGCGGCCAGTTCGATCACTCCGTAGGCTTTGAGAGAACGGTGCCAGGAAACACTGCGGCGGGCAGCCCAGGCTGCGCCGGCGGCGTGGCCGAGAAAGCAGGCGGTGAGTGTGGCAGCGACCGCCGGCGCCGTGGCTCCGAGCAGCACGCGCAGCCAGCGCAACCATACGATCTCGACAGCGAGGGCGGCGGCACCGGAGAGCAGGCACAGCAGAGCAAGGCACAGCGGCGGTGCGAGGCACAGCGGCGCGGCACGCCACAGGAAGTTCGGGCTCACACTTTCTTTGGGGTTCACACCTGCTCGCGGGCGCGCAGAGCGGTTTCGACGCATGGGATGTCCTCGGGGACATCGACCGGAATGCTCTGCCAGCCCTCGATTACCGCGACGGCGATGGGGAAGCCGTGTTCCAGGGCCCGCAGTTGCTCCAGGCCTTCTGCGCGTTCCAGCGGCGTGCGCGGCAGCTTCACGAACTCGAGCAGAAAGGAGCGACGGTACGCGTAGAGGCCGACGTGTTGCCAATAGGGCGCTTCGCGTCCCGGTTCCAATGCCGCGGGAATCGGAGCGCGCGAAAAATACAGCGCGCGATTGCGCTGATCCAAGACGACCTTGACGCGGTTGGGGTCGTCCAGCACCGAAGATTCCGCGGGGTGAACGATGGTCGCCATCGGCGCGGCGGGATCAGCCTCCAGCGCCGCCACGGCGGCATCGATTACGAAGCCTTCGATGAGCGGTTCATCGCCTTGGATGTTGACGATGATGTTTTCCGAGAGGCCGGCGGCCACCTCAGCCACGCGGTCGGTCCCCGTCGGATGTTCCGGAGACGTCAATACGGCCTCTGCCCCGAAGCGGTGGCAAGCGGAAACGATTTCAGAGTGGTCCGTTGCCACCAAGACGCGGGAGAGGCGTTTGGCGTGGCCGGCGCCGGCGAAGACCCACTCGAGCATCGGCCGGCCGGCGATGCGAGCCAGGGGCTTACCCGGAAAGCGCGTAGCCGCCCGGCGGGCCGGAATGATGCCGACGGCGGTGGTGATCGCCATGCCGGGGCGATGGTATCCCATTCGTTGGCTGAGGTACCTTCGCGCCGTGACCGCTCCCCCCGGCAGTGCGCACCGTGCCGCAGCGGTGCTGGCGATTACCTCCAACAAAGGCGGCGTCGGTAAAACGACGCTGGCCACCAATCTTGCCGTCTATTTCCGCGCGCTGTTCGAAGAGCTGCCGGTGCTCTTGATCGGTCTCGACGACCAGCGCGTGATCGATCGCATGTTCGCCCTGCGCGCACTGGAACCGGGGCAGGGGCACCTGAAGCACGGCTGGGCCGAGCGCTGCCTGGATCGCGTGATGCAACTGGGCCAGTACGGTGTTTACTACGTGCCTTCGCCGCCGGACACCGCTTTGCTCAAAGTGCGGGCCAGCGATCCCACGGTTCTGCGCCACATCCTCGAGCGCACGCACTGGAACGGGCTCGTCTTGCTCGACACGAAGAGCGATCTCGAGGCGCTCACGCTGAACGCCCTCACCGCCGCCGATCGCATTCTGATCCCCATCTCCGATCGCTCGGCCTTGGACGAAGCCGACAAAACGTTCACTCTGCTCGAGCGCGAACGCATTCCGCGCCAGAGCGCGCGCGTGGTGCTCACGCTGGTGGATGTGCGCAGCCGCATGGCGAATGAAGAGCAGCGCACCGTGGAGTTCATCGAGGCCGAGGTCCGCCGCCGCGGTTGGCTGCGCTACCGCACGGCGATCTCGCGCAGTCCGCGCGTGGAAGCGTTGAATTCCGGTTCCGAACGACCGCTTTCGATTCTGCACCACGCGGCGGGAACCAGCGTGCATCGCCAACTGCGCGACCTCGCGCTCGAGATCGCGCAGGATCTGCACTTAGGTGGCGCCGCGCGCCGCACGCCTGGCGTCCGCGAGTCCGAACCGCTACCCGGTACGCCGGCGCGCAGTTCCGTGGGAGAGCTCGGTCGCGCGGTGTTGCGCAGTTTGTGGAGAGGCTGAGTCGGCTATGCCTACTTTTGGAATTTTGTGCGGGGGGGGGCCGGCGCCGGGGCTCAACGGTGTGATCGGGGCGGCGACGCTCACGGCGGCCCGGCATGGCGCGCGCGTGCTCGGAATCTTGAACGGCTTCCAGTGGCTCATGCGCGGGGACGCGGAGCACGTCGTCGAGCTGCGCCCGGAGGATGTGGCGCGCATCCATCTGCAGGGCGGTTCCATTCTGCATACGTCGCGCGCCAATCCGACGAAGCAGCCGGAAGACTTGGCGAGCGTAGTAAAAACGTTGGACACACTCGCTGTGGATTATCTCATCACCATCGGCGGCGATGACACCGCCTTCTCCGCCCGGCGCGTGGCCGAGACGGCGGGTGGGCGCATCAAAGTCGCCCACGTTCCCAAAACCATTGACAACGACCTGCCGCTGCCGCCGGGCGTTCCGACCTTCGGCTACGAGACGGCGCGCGAGCACGCCACGGCCGTGGTCGAGCGCATTCAGGAAGACTGCTGCACGACGGGCCGCTGGTTCTTTCTCATCGTGATGGGGCGCACCTCGGGTTCGCTGGCGTTGGGCTCCGGCATGGCGGCCGGGGCAACCGCGACGTTGATTCCCGAGGAGTTCACGCATGACCCCATTTCGCTCGAGAGTGTCGTGCGCACGCTGGAAGGCAGCATCGTGAAACGGCTCGCTGCCGGTCATTCCGACGGTGTGGCGGTGATCGCCGAGGGCATCGCCGCGCGGCTGAATCCGGACGATCTCAAACTTCTGAAGGACACACCGCGAGATGAGCACGGGCACATCCGCTTGGCCGAGGTTCCCCTCGGCAAGGTGCTGCGCACGGCGGTGCAGGATGTATTGGCCGCGCGCGGCGTCAAAGTTGCGATCGGAGAAAAGGACGTCGGTTACGAATTGCGCTGCGGTTATCCCAGTGCTTTCGACCGCCAGTACACGCGCGATCTTGGCTTCGGCGCCGTGCGGGCGTTGCTCGCCGGGGAAAGCGACGTCATGGTGACCCGGCGCGAGAACAAGATCGAGCTGATTCCTTTTGCCAAGCTGATGGATCCCAAGACCGGCCGCACCCGGGTGCGCCTGGTGGACACGGACTGCGATTCCTACCGGGCCGCCCGCGCCCTGCAGTGGCGCGTGGAGAAAGAAGATCTCGCAGACGAGCGGAAGCTGGCGCTGATCGCGCGGGCCGCCAATCTCTCCCTCGCAGAAGCCCGTGTGCGCTACGCGCCAATCGTGTAGGACCTTGCTGAGCTGGAAGATACGAGGTTTGTTGATTTTGGAGGTGTATCGAGCATGTTGGATGATCTGAGAAAGAATCTTGTTTTCGTCGCGGGTTTGTTGGGGATTTGCCTCGCCTGCACCGAGGTTCACTTCGAGCCGCGCGCCGCCGGCGGTGCGATCGCGATTCACGACGATCTCTTCGCGGTGTCTGCTGTCGATGAGAAGCTCATCGTGGCGGTGGGCTACTGGGGGGCGATCTACCGCAGCGAAGACGGCGGAGAGACTTGGAGCAAGAGCGATTCCGGAACGCAGCGGTCTCTCTACGGCGTCTCGCTGGCCGATGCGGAGCGCGGCTGGGTGGTGGGGCAGCTCGGGACCATTCTGCGCACCACCGACGGCGGGAAAACCTGGCAGTCCCAGGCCAATCCGAAGCAAGCGGAAGGTTCACACCTGTTTGCGGTGCACGCCATTGATGCCAACACGGCCTGGGTGGTGGGCGAGTGGGGCACGCGCTTATTCACGGCCGACGGCGGGCTCTCTTGGCAAGATCTTTCCCTCACGATCGACGAGACGCACCCCCAGTTCGTGTGGTTGGCGCCGGTGGAGCAAGAGCGCGTGCGGCGCGGCGAAAAAGTCTACGAAGACGTGGGATTGAACGACGTCTACTGTTTGCCCGAGCCCAGCGGTCGCTGCTGGATCGTGGGCGAATTCGGTTACATCTTCCACTCGGAAACGCACGGACAGGGCTGGGAGCGCGGTCGCATTGAGGGCGAGGTCGCTCTCGCGCCCCTGCGCATGGCGTACAACGATATCACCTTGGCTGATTCTGATAGCGAACGTTTGGGTGAGTTCGCGGACGCCCTCGTCGATGCCCAACATCTGAGCGTCGAGATCGACCCGGTAGCCACCGCCGCGGAGGCGAAGACATTCGCTCCGGTCGACGATCCCTCCGCATTTTTCGAGTTGATCGAAGCGCGCGCTCAAGAAGTGCGCAGCGTGCTCGAGAACGCCGGCATCCTCGGTGACCGTATTCGCATGCGCGGCATGCCACCTTGGGATTACGAAGATTTCGCGGAGGACGACCCAGAATTCTTGCAGCGCTACCTGGCTGGCCGCACCCACGAGTTTCCGGGCGTGCGCGTGGGAGTGGTACAGAATCCCTATTTGTTCACGGTGCGTTTTTTCAACGAGGAGACGGGTCTCCTTACCGGGCTGGGCGGGGTTGTTCTGCGCAGCAAGGACAGCGGCAAGAGTTGGAATTATGTGCCCACCGACCGCAAGCAGGCGTTCTTTGCCGCGGGGCTCGCTGGGGGGCGCGCCGTCGCTGTGGGCGAGAAGGGCCTCGTGCGTTTTTCCGCCGACGGCGGCCGCGGCTGGCGTCCGCCGCAACTGGGAGAGTTTCCGCGCGTGTTCACTTTCATGCGCGACGTCGATTTCGCTCCCGGCGGCGACGCGGGCTTTATCGTGGGGCAAGGGGGCATGATTCTGCGTTCCCGCGATTCCGGTCGCACCTGGACCCGTGTGCTGCCCAAGACTGAACCCGTGGTTGGCGCGGCAAGTTAATCGATCCGCAAAAAATTCTGGCGCTTCTGCTGGAGGGGCGCTGGGGGTCGCAGCTCCTCCAAGAAATGTTTATGTCGTTGCTGCGACCCCCCCCCAGCGCCCCTCCAGCAGGGAGGCGCGCGAATTTTCGAATCTCCGTAGGCGGGCGCTGCGCTGCGGCCGAAATGACGCTCCGTCGACGTGAACGAAAACCGCATAGGACGCGTGAACGGGAACCACCGTGGCTGGTGGTTTCGAGGCGGCTTCGAAGGCGGCTTTGAGTACACTGCGTCCCATGGCGGACGGGGATCTCGAGCGAATTTTCCGAGCCTTCGAGGCGGCCCATGTCCGCTATCTCGTTGTCGGTGGCGTCGCCGTCGTCTTGCACGGTTATCCCCGGTTTACGGCGGACCTCGATCTCGTACTTTCCTTCGAACCCTCTAATTTGGAAGTGGCTTTCGAAGTATTGCGGCGGCTCGGTTACCAGCCCCGCGCGCCGGTTTCGCTAGAAGAGCTGGCGCAGCCCAAGATTCGCAGGAGTTGGGTGCGGGATAAGAACCTTGTCGTACTTTCGTTGTGGAGCGCGGCCCTTCCCGCGACGGAAATCGATCTTTTCGTCGAAGAGCCGTTTCCCTTCGAGCAGGCCTACGCGCGTGCACTGCGGGCTGAAATCGGAGATATCTGCGTGAGCGTGGCGAGTTTCGAAGATCTGATCACATTGAAGCTCCGCGGCGGTCGGCCGAAAGATTTGGAAGACATTCGCTGCCTAGAACAACTAGCGCGCGAGATACACGAGGCTGAGGATGACTGAGTCGTCTGAGCGTGATCAAGCCGAAGCGCACACGGCCGATCCTTGGGAGCGACACCGCAGAGCGCAGCTCCGGCGTTGGCTGCGTCTCTCGTACCGCGAGCGGCTCGTGTGGTTGGAACAAGCGAAGCGCTTCGCGGCGGCCGCGCTCGCTGCAGCGCGCGGCCGGCAAGAGCCGAAACAGCAGAGTTGATCAAACTGGTTGCCTGGCTGAGGAGTAACTTTTGCGTCAGTGGTTGGTGAACCGTTGCTCTGTTAAAGGAGAATTACGGATCTCCAAGAGCCAGGCTCACCGGTTTATGGTTTGTCACCGCTTTTTCAGCGCAGAGTTGAGGGACGCCTCGTTGTCTTTGAGAACGAACTGCAACGCCTCCGGCATTTTCTCTGGCCTGAGCATACCTTTCGGAAAAAAAGTGGTCAGCGAATTTCCTCCCGCTTCCGCGAGGCGTTGGAGAAAAGGAATCGCCGTATTTTGATAAACGTCGATTTCTTCCTCATTTTGGACCGAATCGGATCGGGCTGCGTACAAAGAGTCGATCCTTGCAGATTGGAATGAGCCCAATGTCGAAAACGATTGCAGTACCTTCGGCACGTGGCCGTATCCTTCATGCGCTGCCGCATCGATGAGAAAAGCGATTTTTTCCTCGGACGATGTTCCGGGGGCGCGGTCGAGCACGAGATAGATATTAATTCGCCTCTCACCCGTGAGGCGGTGACGTTCGATTATGGTCGCAGCTAGTCTTTTCGGGTTGTTGGCAATGTCGCGCGGAAGGGCGGGATCATTTTTCAGCATCAATGTGAAGTTGACCTTTCGGATCGCGAGCTTTGCAGGGTTGCTTCGCCAGTGGAAGAGGTTGTCCCCCGAAGGCTGAAATTGCTTGAGAAGTTTGAGTATCCCTGAGAATACGTCATGAACATTTTGGCCTACCCAAAGCGGTGCTTTTTGCAGGGAGACTCCGAAGGAATGGGTTACCTCAATGGGCAAAGCAGACTTCTCCTGCCGGCCGTCGGGATCAATGTATTTTAAAGGATTATTTGCGGCCACTGCTGTCCGGGAAAACTTCGGTTGACCTAGCGTAAGTTCTCATCATTTCAAGAGAAATTGAGCATTCGGGGGTGTCCGCGACTTAAGCGGGCCTTTTGCTGAGCGTCAATCTCCTGCGGTTTCA
>Ga0247727_10009960_pt1 | contig 16989 bp, 7 predicted proteins | sample WisWelCaveWW1625_FD_202498 | JGI IMG/M metagenome (GOLD analysis project Ga0247727, IMG submission 202498) | Biofilm microbial communities from Wishing Well Cave, Virginia, United States - WW16-25 | ecosystem: Environmental > Aquatic > Deep subsurface > Groundwater > Cave microbial mat | place...
ACAAGTTCGTTTGGTTTGCACTTGTCACGTCAGCTTTTCATCTGAGTGGATGCGGCTCGAACGATGATGCGGTCGAGGTAGCCGATCAGGACACCACTCCAACCAAACCACCGCTGATTGAATATGGGTTTTATCTCGACTCGTTTAGCGTAACCCGCGATACCGTTCTTCCGGAATGGACGATGAGCCATATGTTCGAAGGATATGGACTGAGTCAATTCGAGATTAACATCGCTGCCGATTTGGCCGCCGATTCGGCCGTAGGACTCAAGTACATCAAGGAAGGCACGCCGTACCTGGTCCTGCACGAACTCAACGACACCGGCAAACGGCTCTTGTATTGCATCTACCCGAAAAATGTCGTCGACTACATCGTTTTCGATTTTCGTGATTCGGTGTTCGTTGAAAGGCGGTCTAAGCCCACCGAGACGACCGAAAAACTCTTGTCCGGCGAAATCATCAAGAACTCAAATCTCACGTTGGTGCTCGATCAGCAGCTGAAAGACATCAATCTTACAGGAGAAATGGCGGAGTACATTGCCGGCGTTTTTGCCTGGACCATCGACTTTTTCCGGCTTCATCCCGGCGACGCATTCAAGGTGAGTTACGACGAAAAATCAGTTGAAGGAACGCCGTACACGATTGGAAAAATCAACTACGCGTGGTTTCAGCATCAAGGGAAAGAATTTTACGCGTTTCGTTACGTGATCGACACGGCAGCGAACAAGATTGGCTTCTTCGACGAAAAGGGGAAGGAAATGAAAAGACCGTTCCTGATGGCGCCGGTACAGTATTCGCGAATCAGTTCCGGCTACACGATGAAGCGGTTCCACCCGGTACAAAAGAAATGGAAAGCCCATCTTGGAACCGACTACGCCGCACCGCACGGCACGCCGATTATGGCTACTGCCAACGGAACCGTAATTGCAGCCACCTTTGCCGGGGGGAACGGAAACTATGTGAAGATTCAGCACGACGAAGTGTATTCCACGCAGTATCTCCATATGTCGGGCTTTGCGCCGGGGATTAAAAAGGGTGTTTTCGTGATGCAGGGCGAAACGATTGGTTATGTCGGCTCAACCGGACTGGCAACGGGTCCGCACGTGTGTTACCGCTTCTGGAAAAATGGAGTTCAGATCGACCACCGCGCAGAGAAATTTCCGGAATCCGTTCCGATGGTCGACTCGCTGCTGCCGGCTTATCTTGAGTTTATAAAACCGCTGAAAACCGAATTGGATTCCTTTCCGGTGACGCCTTATATCAAAACGGAAGAAGCGCTCTAGTCCTATGTCCAAAAAGTCTGTACCAAAACGGAAGAACGCTCGTCCAACTCCAAAAAGAGTCAGGGAAATGGTGAATGTCGATCGGATGACCGCGAAAGAGGAGCTAGGGTTTTTGAGAGAGTGGAGGAGGAAATTCCAATAAGGAAAAAATTCCTACCTGCCTTCGCATTGCTCGTGCTTAGGTGGGCAGACAAATTCCAAAGTGTGAAAACGGGAGGGGTGATTTTCCCGCAGATTTGGCAGACAAAAAAGGCAGATTGGCGCGGAAAATTTAAGACATCTAAGCGAGAGAAACACACTCCGCCCTGCTCGTCCTTTCAAATATTTTAGGCTCTACTTTTTTTCGTACGCATCAAACAATACGGTTGTAAAGTACTTATCAATGCCAGGGAATACGGTATGTATCCCTTCGAAGACCAAGTCTCTTTCCTTCAGCATTGCAGAGGTATCAGACAGATTTGTCGTGTACTGAACCCACGGGAGAAAGGTCATTACCGAATTCCCTTTCATTCCAATACCAAGGATTTCAGGTGTCGACCCAACCGAATTCATTACCCGTGGTAAATCAAACGCCTCTTCAAACTCCACTTTGATTTTCTCGTTGTACTTTTTCACTTCGTCACCAAGGTCATACGCAAAAACTCCCGGACAAGGACCAGTCGCAATATGAGAGAGAAGTGAAAACAGAAATGCGTTGACCGTATCGCCTTCTTCCCAGAGGTTTTTGCTTTTATAGTGCCATTCCGTTCCGGTTAAACCATAAATCGTGAGAATACCGGTTCCAATAAAGTCTAACTTCCATCCCTCCTCATAATTCCCATACAAGGTCGTTACTAGCAGCTCACAATCACCATAATTATGCAGTAGCAGTGACAAATAGGATTCTTCCGCATTGCTTTTGATCCGCAATTCAAATGTATTTGTATCTGCACCTCTGCTAAGTCCGGACTCCATCTTCACCTCAACCAAAGGCGCGGACGATTCAAAATGATGCTCCTCAAAAACTGTATAGGTTGGGGCCTTCATTCTCGATCCGAAATCTTCGGCAATAGCCCCAAACCCATTCAGGCCATTTCCATTCTTAAGATACTTCGACGCGATGTCATCAAGAGCAGCTTGGTCATTTTTAAAAAGAGAAGTCAATACAAGTTGATTTTTTTTATCGATTTGATTCCGGAGTTTCTCGTCGATTGAACTACCGGATTCAATGTTTGTGCTTGTTTTGGTCGTCTCGTTGACCTCACTTACCGAAAAGGTACAACCTGAAAATATCGCAACCGAAAATGTGCAAATGAGGAGTGGTTTCATTTTTTGAACAAATCAATGAAAAGTAGTCTTACGGTTTAGTTTCTAGCGTCTCCTGTCTAGCGTCCCGCGTCCCTTGTCCCGCGTCCCTTCAACAATTCACTTCAACCCAAACGCCTTCTTCACCTTATCCACATAATCCAATTTCTCCCAGGTAAACAACTCAACTTTTACAGTTTTTGTTTTCCCTTCCGGAGTGCGGTACGTTTTGGTGACGAATTCGCTTTTGCGGCCCATATGTCCGTAGGCAGCGGTTTCGCTGTAGATTGGATTGCGAAGCTTCAGACGTTGCTCGATGAAGTAAGGGCGCATATCGAAAATGCCTTCAACGATTTTTCCGATTTCGCCATCTGACTTTTTAACTTTCGCCGTACCGTAGGTGTTTACGTTGATGCTCGTCGGTTTTGCAACGCCGATGGCATAACTAACCTGAACGAGTACCTCTGAACAAAGGCCTGCGGCTACAAGATTTTTGGCAATGTGACGGGTGGCGTATGCCGCACTTCTGTCCACCTTGCTCGGATCTTTTCCGCTGAACGCACCACCACCGTGAGCGCCTTTTCCGCCGTAAGTATCGACGATAATTTTTCTTCCGGTCAATCCAGTATCGCCGTGCGGTCCGCCGATAACGAATTTTCCAGTGGGATTGATGTGGTATTTGATTTTGTCGTTGAAGAGTTTTTTGTACTTCGGATATTTTGCCTTCACCCGTGGAATCAAAATGTCGATGATATCTTTTTTTATTTTCGCGAGCATTTTTGCTTCGACATCAAAGTCGTCGTGTTGCGTTGAAACTACGATCGCGTCGATACGAACAGGCTCGTTTTTGTCGCTGTATTCAAGCGTCACCTGGCTTTTAGCATCGGGGCGAAGATATTTTATCGCTTTATTTTCCCGGCGGAGCGCGGACAGTTCGATGAGAAGCTTATGTGCCAAATCCAGTGCCAATGGCATATAGTTGTCCGTTTCGCTTGTCGCATAGCCAAACATCATTCCCTGGTCACCGGCGCCTTGCTCTTCTTTCTTTTTGCGGTCTACACCTTGATTGATGTCGGAGCTTTGTTCGTGAATCGCTGAGAATACTCCGCAGGAATTCGCCTCAAACATATATTCACTTTTGGTGTAGCCAATTTTTTTTATGACATCGCGGGCAATCGACTGCACATCGAGATAGGCCGAAGATTTCACTTCGCCAGCCAAAACAACCTGACCGGTAGTTACCAGTGTTTCACAGGCCACTTTGCTCTCTGGATCAAAGGCAAGAAAATTATCAATCAAGGCATCGCTGATTTGGTCCGCTACTTTGTCGGGATGACCCTCTGAAACGGACTCTGATGTAAATAGATACGGCATAAATTGGTTTTCGAAAGGTGTTTAAAAGCGCACAAAAGTAACCAAAATGTTAGAATGCAGAGATATCCAGCCACCAGAGTGTGTCTCGGTTTGGTGGCCCTCGAAAATTGCCTCAAAGGCGCCAAGGCCCAAAGAAATCACTCAATTACCTTTCTTTTAAAGGTAGAGACTTTGTGTCTTCCCGGCGAAATCAGACACAACTGCTATAAGATCAACAAAGTAATGAGGTTTTCGCGACGATTTTTCCCCACCACTTCTGGTCATTTGTGGCCGGGACGGCCAGGAAGCCCAAAAAAATAAGTCCCAGCCAGACAACCAAAGCAAACCAAGACCGTAAATGTTAGGAAATATTGACTAATTTTACAAAAATTGAACCAATGAAAAATCTGCTTATTTTCTCTGGAGTTGTGGGTCTTGCGGGGATTGTGGCCTGTGAAGATCACGAGGTCATTCCGCCTCCTGTTCCGATGATAGATCTGCTCTGTGAATGTACGGCATTGATTGACGATTCATTGGTAGGTTATTCAGACACCTGCACCTATTTCTCAAGTAAGACGATCGGTACTCCAGGAATATCAGATGCTCAGTATTATACCTACGTCGAAGAAGCGGATGGACAAGAAGGAATGGAGCTTGGAATTTTCTCGATTGAATGGACAGACGACGGCTCAAACAAACCAACGTTGGATGCCTGGGTGAATTTCTTCAATGCCAACACGAACCCGGTGTATTACCCTGAGTTGGTTGACCCTGCTGACTACGTGAAATTGGTTTGGACTGACAGCGAAGGCTCCATCTGGACGGGCGACTCAAGCACTACCTGTCTAACGGACTTCGTATTTACTTCCTTTGTTCAGGAGTCTGACACAACCGGAGATTATATGACTTTTGAGGCTTCGTTTACCGGAACGCTTTGGAACGGAGCTGCCTCGAAGTGCGTCGAAAACGGAGTCATTAAATCGGCTTTCCGTCTCGACTAAGAATTTTGCAATCACACCATTGGGGCTTTAAGCGCCGCGGAAACGGGAGATTCATCGAGTCTCCCGTTTTTTTTATACTTTTCCTTATCTTTTGAGATCAATGGATTCAGCCCTGCGGATCGCCATCATCGGTGATTACAACTTCGCATACAATTCTCACAACGCCACGAACCTGGCACTGCAGCACGTGGAAAATTTTCTCGACCAGCGAATCAATTCATATTGGCTCAACGAGAAAGAATGCTGCGAAAAAATTACGGGATTTATGGCGGATTACGACGGGTTTTTTCTGGCCCCCGGCCCTTACCGACAGCCGTTCTACGTCACGTCCATTCTGAAGTCACTGCGAGACGCTAAAGTACCGGTCATCGGCACGGGGGAGTGTTTTAAATTGCTGATCGAGAATTTTTTTACTTCGCGCGGACTCGATCTTCAGCGAGAAAGAATAATGTCCGAAAATCTCGTGGCTGGAAACCAGTTTACTGAAATCAAACTCGATCGCTTTTCGTCGGAGTTCGAGAAACTCTATATGTCGCGTGGCAATGTGGAATACTCGTCTTCTCGTTTTTCGGTGCTTCCACAATATTCCGATATGCTTGCTGAGGAATTTGAAATTTGTGCCAGAAACCAATATTTCGATCCCGAAATCCTCAAGGCAAAAAGCCATCCATTTTTTCTCTTTACGATGTTCTGTCCACAGATCATTTCAACACAGGATATTCCTCACCCGCTGATGATCTACTTTGTCAAAACAGTAAAACGGCTTGTGGAAATACGGGATATCTAACCCGCGGCGATTTTAACTTTGCACTGACCGATCCGGCTATTCCTGGAATTCAATAAGGACCTGATTTTTCTCAACATTCACTCCGCCCTGTACGTTGATTTTCGCGACAACTCCGGCGATAGAACTCTTGAGCACATTCTCCATTTTCATCGCCTCAAGAACCAGCAACGGCGTGCCGGACTCTACGCTTTCTCCCTCCTTCACCATCACGTCAATAACTTTGCCTGGCATCGGCGCTTTCAGTCGGCTATCCCCGGAAGTACTGCTGCGCTTGATGCCCATATTGTCCAGCACTTCATCTAGCGAGTCCTTAAAAACCACGCTGTGCGTAAAATGCCGGTGTCGGAATTTCATCTTCTTTTCTGCAAAGTCGATCGTCAATACCTCGATGAGATAAGATTCCTTTGTTCCTTGCACTTCGTAGACAGAACCGCCCAGACAAACGACCTTCGCGTTCTTCAAGTCTCCAGAAAACTGATCGGTCTTTAGCTGATTTTCCATACTATCGGCGGAATGGCGTTAAAAATAGGCATAATTCCAGAGGAAATCGTTACATTTCGGTCTTCTTTTACAGCATTCCTTACCTCCATCTCGTCAAAACGAATGTTTATGTTAAAACGATTTACCCTCCTCACATTGTTGTCCGCCGGATTAAATTCCGTAGTCGCGCAACTCGACACCAAACATTTCATTCCGCCGATGTTTGCCCGCGAAGATTTTGGGACGCACTACATCATCCTCAGTACACCAGAGGCCATTCCCTTCGATGTCACCATTACGGACGGGACCGGAACGCTGATCACGACACAGACAATTTCCAGCGCGTCTTCGAGCATTTACAATCTTGGGACGGGAACCGGCACCCAATTTCTCTGCACCGAACCAGAGCTAAACACAGCACTGATCAATAAGGGGCTCATCCTATCTGCGCCAAAAGCGTTCTTCGCCAATGTGCGGGTGGTTGCTGGCGCGCAAGCCGGAATCCTCAGCTCGAAAGGGCAGAAGGCCGCATTAGGACAGGACTTCCGTACAGGACATTTGTATAACAACAACGGCGACGCCTTCCGCAAAAGTGCCGTTTTCTCAATTATGGCCACGGAAGACAATACTAATATCACCATCACTGATATTCGGCCCGGAGTTATTTTCAGAGGCACAACGGCAACCGGCGCTCCGCTGACATCACCCGACGCAACGTTTGTTCTCAACGAAGGGGAATGTTACGTTGTGGCCGCATTTATGGATGAAGCCGGGTCCACGCAAAATGTCAATGGCGTAAACGGGACACACATTATTTCCGATAAAGACATTGCTGTAAACACCGGACAATGGCTCGGAGGATCACCGGTGGTTGGCGGACTTCCATCGACGGGTCGTGATTTGGGAATAGACCAGATTGTTCCGGTTGACAACATCGGAAACGAATACGTTGTGATCAAAGGCGAGGGAGTCGATGCGGAAAAAATTATCGTTGTCGCAACGGTAGACAACACCGATGTAATGATCAATGGCGTGGTGACTCCGGTTGCCACGATCAATGCAGGCGATTACTACGTCATCGACGGATCAGTTTGTTCGGCGTTTGACAATCTCTACATTCAAACTTCCGAAGATGCCTATGTCTATCAAACAGCGAACGGAAGCGACGGGACTATCGACGACAACGAACGCCAGCAAGGATTGAACTTTCTTCCACCGATCGGATGTTCCGGAAGCCTTGAAGTGATTATGCCGATGGTGAACTTCATCGGAACAGCGTACATCAACATCATTGCCAATACCGGCGCAGCAATTTATGTCGAAGGCGTTCCGCTTGGTGCAGGAGACCCTGTTACCGGAACACCAGACTATCGCACCTACAAACTTACTGCTGGATACACTGGAGATATTACCGTTACGTCAGACGACTTGATTCGGGTTGCGCTCATCAACCTAAGCGGAAACATCGGAGCCGCAGGATATTTTTCGGGATTCACAAAGGACATTTCCGTTCTCACCGAAACTGTGTTGGCGGATGGAATTGCGCTTGAAGGATGTATCCCGGCCAGCTTCACATTCAGCATCGACGCATCCGCCAGTACAGATACGGAAATTTCATACACCGTTGCAGGAAGCGCGACAAACGGAATCGATTACGAATACATCGACACCGTGCTGATCATTCCGGCCGGATCAACGGATGCAACGATTTACATCAACTCCATTTCGGACGGATTCGCCGAAGGTGCCGAAACCATTTACATCATTTATCAACCCGACGAATGTTCGGAACTCGACACGGCGGAACTGATCATCAACGACGCCGTTCCAATTGAGTTTTCACTTGATGGCGTTGACCTGAACTGTTATGGTGATGGCACGGGGGAAATCATTGTCTCCGCGACAGGAGGATTCCCGGCGTATTCATACGAAGTAACGACAGATGCAGGAGCAGGCACAACGACGACTTATACAAGTAGTCCGATCACTGGAATGCCGGCAGGTGAATATTCGGTTAGTGTTTTTGATTCCTATGGATGCAGTGCGGATGCGTTGGTCATCGGCGGAATTTTTGACGCGGACACGACGTTCCTGCCAGACGGAACTGGTGCTACGTATTCTACCGACATCACTATTTCCGGCTTTGGATCCGGTGCGATTCTCGATGATATGGGTCAGCTCCAGCAGATTTGTATGACGATGGAGCACTCGTATCTCGGAGACCTCGAAATAAAAATCATTGCACCATCCGGTGAAGAAGTGATCTTGAAACAATTCCCCGGCGGAGCAAGTTGTGACCTCGGAGAACCTTACGCATCAGGGCCAGTTGATGGATCGGGAAGTTCGCTCACCGACCCGGGCGTCGGATTTGAGTACTGCTTCAACGACGCACCAATTTTCGGAACAATGGTTTCCGAAACGGGAACCTATTTTCACACGATTACCGCATCAGGCGGTGGAACCTATACGGACGACTATCTCCCTGCCGGAGCGTATACGTCCTACGAAAATCTCGACGGCCTGCTTGGATGCGACCTTGACGGAACGTGGACCCTGGAGATTACGGATAACTATGCACTCGACAACGGATACATCTTTACCTGGAATATTTCGCTTATATCTGATTTGCCCGACACCCTGGTGACTATCAATGAGCCGGCGGAAATCGTGATCAACAGTTTTATCACCGAAGCGACCTGCGGCGGATCGGACGGCGCCATTAACATTGCCATCATCGGAGATTATCCACCGTACACTTTTCTCTGGTCGAATGCCGCAACTACGGAAGATATTTCAGGACTGTCTGCAGGGCCTTACACCGTCTGGGTGACGGATGCCAGTGGCTGCGTAGACTCGATGTCTTTTCTTTTGAACAACACCACTTCGGTGAATATCACCACAAGTGTAACAGACGCTTCCTGTCCTTCTGCAAGCGACGGAGCAATTGACGTGACACCATCGGGCGGTACGCCGGGATACACGTACTCCTGGTCGAGCGGGCCAACAACGCAGGACATTTCATCTATCGGCGTTGGCACCTACACGATTACGGTGACCGACGCTGTCGGCTGTATTTACGCGGAAGATATTTTGGTGTCATCGAATCCTGCCATCTCAATATTCCTTGCTGGGTTGGTAAATGAAGAGTGCGGCGACGACGACGGATCGATCGACATTGAAGCCAGTGGAGGATCCGGATCGTATGGCTATTCGTGGAGTAGCGGACCGACAACGCAGGATATTTCAGGACTTACTTCCGGCACCTATGATGTGACGGTCATTGATGCCGAGGGGTGCGCCGCCGTTGCGTCGTATGTCGTCGCGAATGATGTTTCGTCGTGCAGCGATTATTGCTTTCTGGATGCAGTTGCCGTGCTGACAAGTGAAGACTGCGGCAATGGCGAAGGCGCCATCGATCTTACGATCTCTGATGCGGGATTCCCATACACAGTTTTGTGGAACACTGGCGCCACGACCGAAGATCTTTCCTCACTTTCTGCAGGAGACTACACAGTGACCATCAACGATGTCGACGGATGCGAACACATCGAAACATTTACTGTGACGAATGAAACCTCAACACTCGATCTTTCTTCGTTCACAATCAACGATGAAAACTGCGGATCGTCGGACGGAACGATTGACATCACCATCGCCGGCGGCACACTTCCTTACAGTTATGCGTGGAGCACATCGGCCAGCACAGAAGATGTGTCTGGTCTTGCGGCAGGATCGTATTCCGTTACGGTCACCGATGGAAACGGATGTTCGTTCACTCCGTTGTTTGTCGTCAATAACAATACCGGATCGCTGAGTTATTCGTATCTCGTCACCAACGAACTGTGTGGAAGCGGTAATGGTTCCGTAAACCTCACGCTATCCGGTGAAGTTACACCGGTGGATTTCTTGTGGACCAGTGGATCGACATCAGAAGACATCGCTGGATTATCCGCGGGAACCTACAGTTGCACGATTACCGACGGAAGCGGATGCACATTGGAAACGATCGATTTCGTCGTGATCAACAGCGCCGGTACGCTTGCCTTTCTCAGCATTGTTCCCGGGAATGAAAATTGTGACGACAACCTCGGTTATGTCGATCTGACAATGATCGATGGAACAACACCGTATTCTTATGTATGGAGTACATCAGCAACCACGGAAGACATTTCGTCGCTGGACGAAGGAACATATTCCTGCACCGTCACGGACGCTGGCGGCTGTTCTGTTTCCACGGGACCAGTTGTCATTTACAATGCCTCCGGAACACTCGATGTATCTACCGATCTGGTGATGGACGAGGTGTGTAACGGCGACAACGGAGCGATTTTTATCACCACAACCGGAGGCACTTCTCCAATTATTTATTCGTGGAGCGATGGCTCAACATCTGAAGACAATATTGATCTCACAGCCGGAAACTATACGCTCACCGCTACGGATGCTGTTGGCTGTATCACGATGATTTCGGAAACAGTCATCAACACATCCGGAACGCTCAGCATCGTCCTCGTTGAAATAACGGATGAATCGTGTGGCAGCGGAAATGGCGCTGTGGATATTACCATCAGTGGTGGAACAGCTCCGATTACATATCTCTGGTCGACTACTGCAACGACGCAAGATGTTTCCGGATTGTCCGAAGGAACATACGATGTGGTGGTTACCGACGCAGGAGGTTGTGAACAAAATGCAAGCGCCGCTGTCTTTAACAATGCCGGCACACTTTCTTCGTCCTTCATTGCGACAGCTGAAATTTGTTCGGCTGCCGACGGAAGTATTGATCTCAGTATAAGTGGTGGTGCTGGAGGGTACACATATCTTTGGTCATCCGGTCCAACTACTCAAGACATTTCCGGACTTTCAGCGGGGACATATTCCTGCGAAATCACCGACGCAGTAAGTTGCAGCATCAATACCGGCGCGATTGTTCTCGCGAACAATCCCGGAACGCTCGGCGTGTCCGAAGTGGTCACAGACGAAACGTGTGGCGACGGAGCCGGTGCGGTTGATCTCACCGTTTCGGGTGGAACAGCCGGATATACTTACCTGTGGAGCACCGCGGCAACCACGGAAGATATTTCTTCGCTTATTGCAGGAACCTACGACTACACCGTCACGGATGCCTCTGGTTGCGAAATCAACGGATCTGTTGATGTCATCAATTCATCCGGAACGCTTTCACTCGATGCGGTTGTAGTGACCGACGAAAATTGCGACGACGATCTCGGCGCAATAGACATCACTGTTTCTGGCGGAACGGGTCCTTACACTTTCCTGTGGAACACCGCGGACATTACCGAAGATCTGACGGCCCTGGACGAAGGCACATATTCTGTTGACATCACGGATGCCGGTGGCTGTACGATCAGCAGTGGATCTATCACTGTTTCGGATATGAGCACTATGTCATTGACTGAAATCGAAATTGATAACGAAGATTGCGGAAACGGAATAGGTTCTGTAGACATTACGATTTCGGGCGGAACAGCACCACTGACATACCTCTGGAGTAATGCAGCCACAACGGAAGACGTTATTTTGCTCAGTGCGGGAATTTACACCTGTACCATTACCGATGCCGGAGGATGCGAACTCGACATTTCGGCAACCGTTCTCGACGATCCGGGAACACTGAGTATTTTCGGAGCAGTTGTCACCGATGAAGCGTGTGGATCCGGAGCAGGATCGATCGACATTACTGTAGCAGGTGGTACCGGAGGTTATACGTATTCGTGGAGCAACTCGGCAACTACGCAAGACGTTGCAGGCCTCTCTGCGGACACCTACACAATCCTTCTTCAGGATGGAATCGGCTGTACGACGACCGATGAATTCGTGCTGAACAACAGTGGCGGGGATTTAATCATCGCCAGTACGGTGATCAGCGATGAAATTTGCGGCGACGTTGCCGGAGCGGTTGATATTTCACTTATCGGAGGAGAAGCGCCGTATAGTTTTGCCTGGGATAACGGCGCCGTAACGGAAGATTTAAGTTCTGTTTCTGCCGGCGATTATATTCTCGACATCACAGACATCAACGGCTGCGCTTTGACCGACACTTTCACGGTTGGTCTGGACAATGGCGATCTGGCGATTACTTCAACGGTGGTAACTCCTGAAGTTTGCGGAAATGGACTTGGAGCAGTGAACATATCTTTTACTGGCGGATCAGGTCCGTATGATTTTGATTGGGACAACGGCGCAACCACGGAAGATATTTCCGGACTCTCAGCGGGAGCCTACAATCTTGTCCTCACCGATGAGAACGGATGCGAAGCAAATACATCCGGAACGGTTATCAATATGACAGGGGGATTCTCTGCTTTAGTCACTTCAGTGACAGATGAATCCTGCGGCGACGGAACAGGAGCTGTTGACATTTCAGTGGCAGGAGGTACAACACCGTATTCATTCCTTTGGTCAACCTCCGACCTCACAGAGGATGTTTCCGGACTATCAGAAGGAACATATTCGGTTACGGTAAGCGACGCTACCGGCTGTATGATCAATCTCAGTGCAGATGTTCTAAACAACACGGGAACACTTATTATTTCTGCAGAAGTTGTCGAGGACGAAGATTGCGCGGATGGAACAGGATTCATTGACATCACAGTAACTGGTGGAACGGCTGGTTATACCTATCTCTGGAGCACATCGGCAACAACGCAGGACATTTCCGGATTGTCGGCAGCAACATATACCTGCACCATCACGGATGGAGCTGGATGCATTTTGAATTATTCCGCCGTGGTGGACAACAGCAGCGGAACACTTGCAACCGATGTCACCATTTTAGATGAAAATTGTGGTGCAGGAAACGGTCAGATAATCGTTGATGTTTCGGGCGGAATCAATCCGTACGATTTCAGTTGGACGGGTGAAACGGCCATCGCTTGTTGCGAATGGAATCTCGAAATGTACGACGAGGGCAGCACCTGGAACGGGGCATCGCTGCAGATTTTTGCGAATGGAATCGAAGTAGGAGATTTCACCGTAACGGGCGGGGGAGAAAATTTTGAAAATTTCGACATCTGCGACGGCGATACGGTTGAGTTGATTTGGAACGACGGGACATCGGATGAAGATGTTTCCTTCTACCTCTACGATTCCGAGGGAACACTTGTTTACAGCCACGCGCCGGGTGTTCCACCAATTCCGGGATTGTTACTCACAACATACTCCGACTGTCCGGGCGTTGGCCCCTACACGACGAGCATCGACGGACTGAGCGCCGGAACATACGAGCTAGTGATCACCGATGATGTAGGCTGCGTGCTGACTGAAACCTATACAGTGGGCGATGTGGCGAGCGACATTTCCATTGTGATCACCTCAGTCATCGATGAGAATTGTGGCGCGAGCGATGGAGAAATAGCCTATACGATCACCGGCGGAGTGGGTCCTTTTGTGACAACTGCAAACGGATTTACAGACGGACCACCGATTGGTTTGCTACAGAATTTGTACTCCGGCAACTGGGAAATTATCACCATCGATGCCAACGGATGCACCGACACGATTAACGTATTTGTCGACAACACCGCGACCTTCACTTCTTCCGCCATTGTCACCAACGACTGGTGTGGACAAGGAGTTGGAGCCATTGATGTTTCGGTTTCCGGAACTTCCGGCACGGTCAGCTATGACTGGGATTTTGGTCCGACCACGCCAGATGTTTCCGGTTTGACAGCAGGAACGTACACCGTTACGATCACCGACGCGATCACCGGTCCGGACTGTGTGGATTACATCACCGTCATCGTGAACGATTCAACGGACATCATCGTTTCGGCCACTTCGGTGGATGAACTGTGCGGTGACAGCACCGGCTCAATCGACCTTACGATTGTTGGCGAAACAGATGTAGATATCGTCTGGAGTCACGGACCGACCACTGAAGACGTGAGCGGACTGACGACAGGCAGCTACACGTGTACCGTCACTTCGAATGTCAGCGGATGCCAGGAAATCATCATTGTGAATATCACAAGCGTTCCGGACTTTGCAATCAGCGCTGTGATCACCGATGAATTCTGTATGGACAGTTTGGGATCGATTGACGTCACGATTACGGGTTCGCTGGATATGGCCTATTTGTGGGAAACTGGCGACGCGACGGAAGACATCGACAGTTTGACATCGGGAGATTACTGGTGTACGTTTACTAACAACGAAAGCGGCTGCGTAGATTCTGCGATGTTCACGGTGAACAACACGACCACTGGTTTGGATGCGTTCGCCGTAGTGACCGACGAAATCTGCGGAGCACTCGACGGTGCGATTGACGTCACGATCACCTTTGCGTTCCTTCCACCGAGTTTTGAATGGAGCACAACAGAAACGACCGAAGACATTGGCGGACTTGCGGCTGGCGATTACTGGGTGATCATCACCGACGGATTTGACGGATGTCAGATGTTGCTTCCAGCAACAGTTGGCGAAGCCAATGCCTTTGACGTGGTTTTGACCGGTATGGTCGATGCAGTATGTGCGACCTGTGCGACAGGAACCATCGACATTTCGATCATTGAATTTGTTTCGGGTGTTCCATATACTTTCGATTGGGATAACGGCGAAACGACCGAAGACATCTCTGGTTTGTTGCCCGGCACCTACACCGTCATCGTGACAAACAGTTTGGGCTGCACCGATACACTAACGGTTGTTGTCGGTAACTCAAATTCGGTCGGCATTGATGGCGATAAAGACGAATGGATGGTTGACATTTACCCGAACCCGACGATGGATCAGTTTGTGTTGAATTATAATTTCAACGGTTCCGACAATGTAACAATGACGATCAATAGTCTCACCGGACAAGTTGTTCGGCGCCGCACGATTTCCAACGGAAAAGGAACGCTACAAATGAACGTGAGCGATTTGGAGAGTGGAGTTTATTGGGTCAGGTTGACGGACGGGGAACAGGTTGAGGTGTTAAAGTTTGTGGTGGCGAGGTAGTGGAGATTAGTGCAGCATAACACGGGATTAACCTATGAGTCAATTCGAGTTTTGAGATTCACGAATCATCGATCTGAATTCAGAATACTTTTTTCAAAGAGCGATCTCAGATTGAACCATTATCCACCTATCTTCGAATGAAAGAAGATTTGAAGCAATGCGGAATACCACGAAATTAAAGCACGTTCTAAAAAAATACAATCTTTGTATTGAGATGGACGATGACGAACGGTTTACGATCAATTTGATGGACAAAGCACATCCTGTTGAGCTTCTTACGATTCAAGCAGACACTTACGCCAAGGCAGTCACGAAGGCGTATGGTCTTATGAAAAAAGCAATCAGGAAAAATTTACCTGGCTGATTCACCGTTCCGCCAAGGGTGAGGGACCATCCAAGTGCATAGTGTAAGCATTTCTTCCAACACGAATAATCGTCAAAAATATAGATGCGTTAAGAAAAGCCTCCCGTGGTCCAAAAACTGCTCTTATGTGCAAGAATTCATCCATAGACCCGTCGCCAAATAATTCTCCAAACTGCCGCAATAAACACGAGGGACAGATGGACGATGGTAAAAATCAAGAAAACCCACCGCTCCGCAGGATTTCTTTTCCAATCCTGCGGGATAACACGCCAACACGGATTTACAATCCGCAGAAGCGTCGATCACACACTTCCGGTCAGCTTCAGGGTTATATGAAAATATTGACAAGAAAAAGCCAGTGGTTCTGATTTTTCCAACAACTTACCTCAAACTTTCGTCTTAGATATAAATTATTGGTATGAAACGTTCACTCTGCAACTTGCTGATTCTGTCTTTAGCGATTTGTTCTCACCAGTTCTCTGGATTTTCGCAGTACGGCAATCTGGATTTGACCTTTGACGGAGATGGCAAGGTAATAACCGGCGCAGTTGGCGTGTTGGAAATATTCCGCGGGATTGGCCTTCAATCCGACGGAAAAATTGTGGCGGCAGGAGACTCGAACGGTGATTTTGCTGTCAACCGTTACAACGAAGACGGCAGCCTGGATGACACATTTGATTCCGATGGACAGGTGATCACAGCGGTTGGTAGCGGGACAGACAAAGCCTACGGTATGGCCATTCAATCCGATGGCAAAATTGTACTTGCCGGTTATGCCCACGTTGGCGCGACGGATGATTTTGCTGTAGTGCGTTACAACACGGACGGAAGCCTTGATAACACCTTCGACAGTGACGGTATTGTTACAACCAACATTGCGGGATTTGATGATTATGGTTCGTCCATAGTGATCCAAGCCGACGACAAAATTCTGGTGGCAGGCTACGGGCTGACTGGAGCCAATAGTGATTTTGTCGTTGTGCGCTACAACAGTGACGGCAGTCTTGACAACACCTTTGATGCCGATGGGATCGTAACAACCAGCGTCGGACTTTCGGCCGATGAATGCAACGGCATTACACTTCAATCCGACGGAAAAATTGTCGTCGTTGGTTTTTCGCACGACGGAACACAAACGAATTTTTCAACGCTCCGCTACAACACGGACGGCAGCCTCGACAACACCTTTTATGGTGACGGGTCGGTGGTTTCTCCTATTGCGGGATCCGACAGTGAAATTATGTCAGTGGCTATTCAGACCGATGGAAGAATAGTTGTAGGTGGCAGGTCGTACAACGGCTCGGACACTGATCTTGCTGTTGGGCGCTATGACACGGACGGAAGTTTTGACAACACTTTCAGTGGTGACGGAAAAGTTTCTGTCGACATTGCCGGTGAATATGAATATGGTTATTCCGTGAACATTCAACCCGACGGGAAAATTCTGTTCGCAGGAACAACCGTCAATCCGGATTT
>Ga0247727_10009961_pt1 | contig 16986 bp, 19 predicted proteins | sample WisWelCaveWW1625_FD_202498 | JGI IMG/M metagenome (GOLD analysis project Ga0247727, IMG submission 202498) | Biofilm microbial communities from Wishing Well Cave, Virginia, United States - WW16-25 | ecosystem: Environmental > Aquatic > Deep subsurface > Groundwater > Cave microbial mat | place...
ATGGGTTATCCCAGGCAACGGGCGTTTTTGTTGGAATTTTTGACGCGGATTTCGCCCCCGAGTCCGATTTCCTGAAACGCACGCTGCCATATTTTAGTGACAGCCGGGTTGCTCTCGTACAGGCGCGTTGGGGTCACATCAACCGGGATTACTCGCTGCTTACGCGCATCCAATCCTTGTTTCTTGATGGCCATTTCATTATCGAGCACACGGCGCGAAATCGCTCCGGACGATTTTTTAATTTCAACGGAACCGCTGGCATCTGGCGCAAGCAGGCTATCATCGACGCCGGCGGCTGGCAGCACGACACCATCACCGAGGATCTCGATCTAAGCTATCGCGCGCAACTGCGCGGCTGGCGGTTTGTATATGTTCCCGATCTTGTTGCTCCGGCGGAATTGCCTGTGGAGGTGAACGCCTACAAATCGCAGCAGCACCGCTGGGCAAAAGGTTCGGTGCAGACCGCCAAAAAGTTGCTGCCGGTGATTTTCAAAAGTAAGATTCCATTTTTCGTGAAGCTGGAAGCAACCATGCATCTGGTCAGCAATATGACCTATTTGTTCATGACCATCCCATCGATTTTGATGCCAATCGTCCTGCACGTGCAACTCAACCATGGCTGGAATTGGATGGTCTATGTGTACTTAGTTGTTTTTTTAACGGCCTCGCTTTCTGTGGTTTTGTATTATCTCATTTCACAAAAAGAAAGCAACTGCAATTGGATAGAGCAAATTCCTTATCTTCCTTTGTTGATGTCGCTCGGCATTGGCCTGTCGATCAACAATACGAAGGCGGTTCTAGAGGCTTTGTTCAATCACAAGTCTGAGTTTAAGCGCACACCTAAATATCGAATCGAGCGCGCCTCCGATACTTGGTTGCAGAAAAGCTATCGCGCTGATTTTAATGTGCAGCCAATAGTCGAATTGTTGTTAGGCTGCTACTTCACGATTGCCTCAATTAGCTTGGCTGATAGAGGACTGTACGTTTCCATTCCATTTTTTTTATTGTTCCAGTTTGGGTTCATTTATCTCGGTGCAACATCTCTCCTGCAGGCCCGTCGGTTCAGCCTCAATTTCGTCCAACTCAAGTTTTTTTTCCAGCAAAGATTGCTGTTTATGACCAAAAATCTTCCTTGAGCCGCGGAAATTTGCCGGAAAATTCCTTGATATTTTCTAAAATCCTTCTTATTTTCAATCGCGTTTTTACGGAAGTTACGTAAGGAGAACCTGATGGCCAAACCGATCACATTCAGCGATACAAATTTTGAAAGCGAAGTTTTAAGCTCTGATAAACCCGTGCTCGTGGACTTCTGGGCCGAGTGGTGCGGACCCTGCAAAATGATTGCGCCCTATATCGAAGAGTTGGCGGGTGAGTACGATGGCAAAGTAAAGATTGGCAAATTAGACGTGGATAGTAACTCGAACACTGCGATGCGCTACGGGGTTCGCAGCATCCCATCCCTATTGATTTTTAAGAATGGTCAGGTGGTCGATCATATTATCGGCGCGGTACCCAAGAATCAAATCAAATCAAAATTACAGGCGGCATTATCATAAGAAACAAAAGCGCTCAAATGAGTTGCGCGCTTTGTTGATTTCATGATGCTCGAACGAAAGAATTATGACGTTATAGTAGTAGGCGCCGGTCCCGCAGGTTTGTCAGCAGCATTTGTTGCCGCGCAAGCTGGCGCTAAAGTGGCGGTCTTAGAAAAAAGCAAAGAAATTGGCTATCCCATTCATACCAGCGGCGGCAGCTGGATTGATGAGCTTAAAAGTTTAGACATACCCGATCGATTTATGCATCCCATTCGAGAGGGTTTTTTTATTTCTACTGGCGCTAGCGCTACTTTCAGGTTCGAGAATCCCCCAAGCTGTGTCCTCGATATCCGAGGTCTGTATCAGTACCTTGCTGAGTTGGCCTCTCATCACGGTGCGGAAATTTATGTCAACGCTAATGTGAGCGAGCCTCATTTTCAGCAAGAAAAGATTACTGGCGTAAAAGCCCGCGTGCTGGGACGTGAGGTTTTTTTCCGCGCGCCTTTGGTCATCGATGCGAGCGGCGCGGTGGCCGTCATAGCGCGCAAAATCGGTTTGAGCGCGGGCTTCAAAAGAGTGGGCGTTGGCGCAGAGTACGATTTGTACGCCCCGGATTGGCCGTCGGATCGGGTAGCATTTTTGCTGGGCAGCCAATTCGCTCCGGCCGGCTATGCCTGGGTTTTTCCGTGCGGCAATCAGCGCGTGCGGTTGGGTGTGGGACTCATTCATCCGGAAACGTCTGCAGATCCGAAGCATCACCTCGAAACCATCCTTTCAAATCAGCAATTGTTTGATGGCGCGCTCGTTCGCGTGAGCCGCATCGAGTATCACACCGGAATCATTCCGAGTGAGCCCTTTTTGAAGAACACCGTGAGCGATGGCGTGATGGTCGTTGGCGATGCCGGCGGTCTCATCTCCACGATGTTGGGCGAAGGCATACGCTTTGCCATTGCCATCGGTCGTTTGGCGGGCCTGGTCGCCGGCGAAGCCGTGCAGAACCAGCGGTTCGACAAAAAGTTTCTCAGCAAATTTGAGTTAATGTGGAAAAAGCAATACCGGCGGATTTTTGAGGTCGGAGCTTTGATCAACAGACGCATTTCTCGATACAATGACAATCAGTGGGATCTGGCAATCCGAACGCTGTCCGGCTTGCCGCCGCAGATGCTGGTCGCTTTGCTCAAAGGCGATTTTCGTGCGAACAATCTTTTCAAAATTTTGAAATCGAATCCGGCGCTGCTCCGGCGTGCCATTTTTCAGGCAATATAGTGAAATGAATATTGGAATGTTCTTGACATGGATTTCATCTTAGCAGTCAGGAGGTGTGGATGTTTGCATTGATCATGGCGGGAGGAAAAGGTAAACGGTTCTGGCCCAAAAGCCGGGAAAAGCACCCGAAACAGATCTTAAAAATGTTCGGCGATAACACCATGATTCAAAGCACGGTGGAACGGCTCAAGCCGTTGATTCCGGATAATCGTATTTTCGTTGTCTCTATCGAAACACAAATCTCGTTGCTTAAAAAGCAGCTCTCCCGCTTGTCTGCAAAGAATTTTATTATCGAGCCCAAAGGAAAAAATACGGCGCCTTGCATCGGCTTGTCGGCGCTGTTTATGGAAAAAATCGATCCGAATGGTGTGATGGCCGTGTTTCCTGCTGACCATGTGATTACAAATGAGGTCGAGTTTTTGAAAACATTGAAAGTCGGCGCGAGGGTAGCAGTGGAAAAGGACTCGTTGGTCACGATCGGCATCGAACCGACTTATCCGGCCACCGGCTATGGTTACATTCAGTTCAATAATGACCTCGGCCGCATCGATGACATCGAGGTGCTGAAGGTCAAAACCTTTGCCGAAAAACCGAACCTTGCCACCGCCGAACGCTTTTTGAGCAGCGGTGATTTTCTCTGGAACAGCGGAGTTTTCATTTGGAAAATCAAAACCATTCTCAAAGCTATCGAAGAGCACCTGCCCCATCTTTACGACGGCCTGCTTGAAATCCGCGAGAACATTGGAAGCAGGAAGGAGTCCGAGACTATCAACCGGGTCTATTGTCAGATCAAAAGCATTTCCATCGATTACGGCGTTATGGAGCACGCGCAGGACGTGGTGGTGTTGAAAGGACGGTTCGGCTGGACCGATATGGGGAGCTGGGACGAATTTTACAAATATTGCAGCAAGGACGACCACGAAAACGTGCTGGTCGGCGAACACATTTTGAAAGACAGCCGCGGCAGCTACATTGACGCACCCAATAAGTGCGTGGCGGTGATTGGCGTCGATAATCTGGTAGTGATCGACACCGAAGATGCATTATTGATTTGTCCGCGCGAGCGCGCTCAGGAGGTCCAGGAGATTGTAGAAATCGCGCATCGTAAAAAAATGAATCATATTTTATAAACGGTCGGCTTATGAATGAAAACGAAATCCTGCAGGGTCTGGAAAAACTGTACGCTGATTTGGAGATAGAGCTGCGGTATGAAAAGGGCGACTTCTCCGGTGGGCTCTTTCGCTACAGAGATCGGCAAACGGCTGTCTTAAATCGCGATTTAAACGACAGTCAGAAAATTAGCATTCTGGCGCGAGAACTGCGGGGCAAGGTTGATTTGGAAAAGTTGTATTTGGTGCCGGTCTTACGTGAGGTCATCGAAAATGCGAGTGGTCTGGAGTAAACATTCTGCTAAGAAACCAAGAGAGGCGGAGAATATGGAGGTAGGGGATTTAATCAAGTATTTTGGCGAAGATCTGTTCATTCCAAATTTAAGAGCAAAAAACAAAGACGCCGTGTTAGTGGAATTCGCAAACTTATTTGTCGAGTCGAAGATCGTCCGCAAAAAGGATTTGATTCTCGAGCTGATGCAAAAACGGGAAACATTGGGTAGCACGGGCATCGGCAGCGGCGTTGCCATTCCACATGGCAGGACTACGGCAACCCTGGAGGTTAAGATAGCATTTGGCAAATCCGAGAAGGGGATCGATTTTGAAGCCGTCGATAAAAAACCAGTTTTTCTGTTCTTTGTGGTGCTGGCTCCTCCGCACGATGAAAACAACCGCTATTTACCGATCTTGGGCAAGTTGGTGGAAGTTTTGAACGAAAGCAAAAATCGCAAAAAACTTTTGAAGGTAGAATCATTCGAAGAATTCATACAAGTTTTTGAGGGAATTGAATAATGCTGAACAAACAGCTTGAGTTTCTGGTGGCGCTGCATGATTTGGATATGATGCTAAAAGATATCGAGGACGTGAAGGCGCTGGGATTTGAGGCCGAGGGAATTGAAAATCTCCGGGAAGCTCGCGAAGAGCTGATTAAGAAAATCAGAAAGCCGCTGCTTTCCACCTATAACAAACTGCAGGGACGCTACAAACGCTCGATCGTGCCCGTGAAAGACGACGTCTGCCTGGGGTGTTTTATGCGTATTCCCACTCAGCTCATCACCCGCGGCCGCAGCGATCAGGATGTGATTTTGTGTGAGGGTTGCGGTCGGATTTTGTACTGGTACGATTGATCAGATCGCTTTTTCGTAGATCGCGTATTTTTTGTATAACTTGCCGCCGAGGCCTTCGATGGCCCGATTCATCAGAACGTTGTCGTCCAAAATCCACGAAAACTCTCCGCCCAAGTAGCCTTTTTCGTTGCCCATCCGATAGGTCTCATAATAAAAGGTTGGCGCTAATCCTCGTTTCTTCTGAAATCTCTGCCGCACGCCCAACGTAATCACTCGAACACTCTTTATTTTCTTGCGATTTAGCAGAAGCTTGAAAATTCCAAAGGGTAGCAGCCGTCCGTTGATGTCCTTTAGAATTTCATTATAGTCGGGCAGGGAGAGGGAGAAGCCGGCGATTTCACCGTTGACTTCAGCAAAAAACACGAAATCGGGATCAATAATTGGCTTCAGCTCTTTGGCCATGTGTGCTAATTCCGCGGCAGTCATGGGAACGAAGCCCCAGTTGGCCTGCCAGGCGTCGTTGTAAATAGTCTGTACGTGTTTTATTTCGTTGTCAAAATTTTTAAGGTTGAGGGTTCGAAAAGTGATACTGTCGTCGGCGAGTGTTTTCTTGGCGAGTACTTCGAAACGTTCCGGCATGGGTGTTTTGGTTTCCATATAATAGGCGTAAAGCTCTTTGATCTTTTTCAACCCAGCGGTTTCCATCAACGTCAGGTAATATTTCGGGTTGTAAGTCATGAGCAGCACGGGCGGATAATCGAATCCCTCAGAGAGCATGCCACAGGAATCGTTGGTGGAAAAGTTCATCGGGCCACGCAGATGCGTCATGCCGCGCGCCTTCACCCATTTTTCGGCGGCTTTCAAAAGCGCTTTTGCAACGCCGGGGTCATCGATGCTTTCGAAAAAGCCGAAGAAGCCTACTTTCTCATTGTGAAATTTATTGTGATTGTTGTTAAGAATGGCTGCGATGCGCCCAATGGTTTTGCCATTTCTTTGTGCCAAGAACAACTCGGCATCGGAGTGTTCAAAAAACGGATTCTTCTTTTTATCTAAAAATTTTTTCATATCCACGATCAGTGGCGGCACCCAGTTTGGATCGCAGGCGTAGATTTTCCATGGCAGCTTGATGAAATCCCGCAGGTTTCTTTTTGATTCGACAGGCTTAATAGTCACCGACATCGATTTGCTCCTCAAATAAACAAAAAAGGCCGCAGCATAAAACTACGACCTTCAAAAAATCTGCACTCTGCCATGGTTCGATCAGATCAAACCAAATTCTTTCCCTAATTTTGCGAAGACATCGATGACCTGATCGAGCTCCGCGTCGGTGTGCGTGGCCATGTAGCTGGTGCGGATGAGCGACTTGCCGGGCGGCACTGCTGGCGGGACGGCCGGATTGGCAAACACCCCGCTTTCGAACAAACGTTTCCAGAATTTGAAGGTGTCCAGCATGTCGCCAATAACGATGGGTACCACCGGACTGTTGCTGCCGCAGGTGTCGAAGCCCAACTGATCGAATGCGGTTTTCATTTTGCGGACCTTCTTCCACAGGAGCTCACGGCGCTCGGGTTCCGATTTAATAATTTTTAAGGCAGCGATCACCGATGCCACAGAAGCCGGCGGCATACTAGCTGCAAAGATTAGCGCGCGTGAGTGATGTTTAATGTAGTCGATCACTTTTGCTTTTGCAGAGATAAATCCGCCGAGGGAAGCGAAGGATTTACTGAACGTGCCCATGACGATGTCAACGTCTTTTTCGAGTCCGAAATGCTCGGCGGTGCCGCGGCCGTTTTTGCCAAAAACACCAATAGAATGGGCATCGTCCACCATAACCCGCGCCTGGTATTTTTTGGCGAGGTTCACGATTTCCGGTAAATTGGTGAGCGAGCCTTCCATGCTAAACACGCCGTCAACGACGATGAGCTTGCCGGCATCGGGATCGCTGGCGGAAAGTAGCCGATCAAGGTCGCGCATATTATCGTGTTTGAATTTAACCATGCGCGCAAATGACAACCGCGCGCCGTCGATGATGCAAGCGTGATTATTGCGGTCGGTGTAGATGACATCGTCTTTGGCGGCGATGGTGGAGATGGTTCCCAGGTTGGTCAAAAACCCGGTGGTGAAGACGAGGGCGGCTTCGGCATTCATGAATTCGGCGAGCTTTTCTTCCAATTCGACGTGCAGTGACAGTGTGCCGTTAAGAAATCGTGACCCGGTGCAGCCAGAGCCAAATTCCTGCACCGCCTTAATGGCAGCTTCTTTAACGCGCGGATCCTGCGTGAGACCTAAGTAGTTATTCGATCCCACCATGATCAGTTTGCGACCGTCGATAACTACTTCCGAGTCAGCCCCAGACTGGATGGCCTTAAAGTACGGGTACCAGCCCTGTTCCTGAAGTTCGCGCGCGAGGGTGAAGTTGTAACATTTATCGAATAGGTCTGCCACGTATGTCTCCTATAAGCTTCTGTATTTTCATGATTTTTGACCATAAATATAATCAACGCAGCCTTAGAATGCAAGACAAAATTTGTAACATTAGAAAAAGTGATCGACTTGATTAATTTCAAGAATTTGATTATGATGTAAAGTCCTTCAAGTTTGAATAGGAGGTGTATTGAAGGCTATAGTCACGGGCGCGCGCGGTTTCATAGGCAGTTTTTTGGTAGAAGAACTGCTCGCCAGCGGCCTCGAGGTTTTTTGTTTGTTGCGCCAGAAAAAAGCCGCAAATGATTGGCTGGCGGGATTGCCGATTCAGATTATCGCGGGCGATATTCTTCAATCAGATTCGTTGCAAGCAGCTGTTAAAGAAATGGACTATGTTTTTCATCTGGCGGGTTTAACTAAAGCGATTAGCCGCGAGCAGTTTTACGAAGTAAATGTTCTCGGCACCATCAACCTGCTTGATGCCGTGCGCGATTGCAAATCCAACATCAAGCGTTTTGTTTTGGTTTCAAGTTTGGCGGCAGCCGGTCCGAGTCTCGATGGAAAGCCGTTGGCCGAGGCAGATTCTCCCCGGCCGATATCCGATTACGGTAGAAGTAAATTGCAGGCGGAGCAAGCTGCTCTGGATTTTGCACGAGACGTGCCAATTTCGATTGTGCGGCCGCCGGCGGTTTTCGGGCCGCGAGATCGTGATGTCTTCACTTTTTTCAAATTCGCGCACCGGGGTTGGTGGCCAACCATGAGCGGCGGTCCGCGATACGCAAGCCTGGTTTACGTGAAAGATTTGGCGCGCGGGATGGTTGCGGCTGCAAAAACTCCGGCCGCTGTGGGGCAGACGTATTACTTGTGCAACGATGATTTCTGCTCGTGGGATGAAGTGGCCGAAATGCTGTCGGATATTTTTGCCCGGCCCTTGCGAAGAATCATCGTCCCGATTTCGCTGGCCTTTTTGGCTGCCACAGCATCGGACTTCACTGGCAAAATTTTGCAAAAAACATTTGTGATGAACCTCGATAAGTTTCAGGAGTTGAAAGCCACCCACTGGATTTGCGACAACTCAAAAGCGAAAAAAGAATGCGGGTTTCACGCGCAGTATGGCTTACTCGAGGCGCTTGCTGAAACCGCGGAGTGGTATCAGACGAACGGCTGGCTTTAGACTAACGGATCAAGCGATAAAGTTTTTCCTCGAGTAATTTATAGTAGGCGACTTGCCCATTTGCCGCGGTTTCGCTGGCGCTTGAGTAGGCTAAGTAACGTTTGGCATCGAGGTAAGTGATAAGTTTGTCTTTCGGCACCACCGGCCAATATAGAAAAACTTTGTTTTTGCGATTCAACGGGCTCATTTCGATTCCGGCAATGCCAAACAAACTGAATTCGTGGGAGGGCGAAATCTTTTTGCTGCCGAGAAAACCGCGATTGGCCATATCATCCAAAATCGCCGTCACGTCCTCAGAAGTGATTTTCCATGAGGTGTCGAGCTGGGCATAAATGTCACTCGGAGTGGCAGCGGTTTTTTCCCAGAGTGCTTTTAAAATGTCGATTTCTAAGTTCGTGGGGATCGGCAGCGAACCGTCAGAAAGTCTGGGACTTGGTTTGTTAAAACTCTCCGCGATACTTTGCAAGAGTTGATTCAACGGCACGGTACGAGGCGTGTCACTGATGCGGCGGCGCCATTCTTCTCCGAATGGATCGGGGCCGACCTGGGGAATTTCATGCAATTCTTCTGGAGTCAGATAAAGCGAAACGTTTGGCTTAGCCTGGAGCTGGAATGTCAAGCTCGTATCATCGTGAGCGGAGCTGAAAATGGTGACGGTATCGTTTATGAAACCATATTTTCGAACCAAGAAGAGTTTTGAATGTGCAGTATTGCCGGTCAAAATATCTCGTGCTTTCAAAGCTTGAACGGTTGAGTCATAGGCGGATTGCGCCGTGAGCGCGCCAGCGGTGAGTAGCTGCAGAAGCAGCAATCTTGTTTCGAGCTTCACGCTAATTTCTACAAATTTGGAGGGGTGATTGTTCCGCTGGCGTTGAGGTGGAGATTCTTAAATAACCAGTTCGTCAAAAGCAAGCTAACGACAAGTTGAGCGAATATGCTAAGAATAAACCCGAAAATTCTAACCTGGGTTGGAGTTGTGGCCTTGTCACTTTTTGTTGCCATTTATGCCGTCGAGCTGTTCAACCATGAAGGCCCACCCGTCACCATCCGCTGGATTCAGCAAAACTTTGGAACGGCCGGATTGATTGGATTGAATATTCTGATCGTCGTGGCGTTTCTGGCGCTCCTGCCGTATCGCCGCCGCACCATCAGCACCTGGAAATCTAAAGGTGTGTTCGTGGCATTTGTGATCGCGTTGATGACGGAAATGTTCGGCTGGCCGCTGCTGATTTTTTTGCTCTCACCGATTGTGGAAGTGCCGTCGCTGCGGGAGTGGTCGCACCGGTTGTTGGGACATACTGGACCGATTTTAGGAACGTGGATCAGTATGATCGGGCTTCTGCTGATTGCGCTGGGCTGGCGGGAAATACATCGCGCCACTGGGTTGGTCACTACCGGCATCTATCGCTTTGTTCGCCACCCGCAGTACACGGGCATGTTCCTCTTCACCTTTGGTTGGATTCTTCACTGGCCGTCGGTGATTACACTCATTCTTTGGCCGATTTTGGTGGTCGCGTATGTTTGGCTGGCGCGGCAGGAAGAGAAGGTAGTCACGAAAGAAGTCGGGGAAGCGTATCGGGAGTATGCGCGGAGGACGCCACGGTTTTGGCCGAGGATACAGTCAAGAAGCTAACCTTCTTCAAGAAGGTTAACTTCTTACTTCCCAACTTTTGCTTGAAAATTTACCGCCCCCGTTGTATATTGCCGCAGTCAATTTGAGCAATTCAAGAGGCCGTATTATGACATCAGCCACCGAGAGACGCATCTATTTTGATCACAGCGCCACCACACCAGTGGCTCCGGAAGTCGTCGAAGCTATGCTGCCGTTTTTCACGGGAACGTTTGGCAACGCTTCGAGCATTCACTCGTTTGGACAAAAAGCGAAAGTGGCGTTGGAAGACGCGCGGCGACAGGTTTCTTCTTTGCTTGGAGCAGAACCGTCTGAAATAGTATTTACTTCCTGTGGCACGGAGGCCGACAACTGGGCCATCAAAGGCGCTGCCCATTTTTTCGAAGGAAAGAAAAAGCATCTCATCACGTCGATAGTGGAGCACCACGCGGTGCTCTTCACCTGCAACTATCTCCATCAGCACGGCTTCGATGTCACTTATCTGCCGGTGGACAAATTTGGGATGGTGTCGCCGGCAAGCGTCGCCGAGGCCCTTCGCGAGGATACGTTTTTGGTAAGCATCATGCACGCCAACAATGAAGTGGGCACTGTCAATCCAATTGGCGAAATTGGCAAAGTCTGTCGGGAACGCGGCGTGCTGTTCCACACCGATGCCGTGCAAACTGTGGGCAAGTTGCCAATCAGCGTGATCGACATGAATGTCGATTTACTCTCTCTGTCCGGCCACAAGTTTTATGGGCCAAAGGGCGTCGGCGCGCTTTTCATGCGCCGCGGATTGCAACTCGAAAAATTCATCCACGGTGGCCATCAGGAGCGCGACCGTCGCGCCGGCACCGAGAACGTCGCTGGCGTGGTGGGATTAGGGAAAGCCGCGGAGTTGTGTCAAACCCAAATTGAAGATGATGAACGTCGGTTGGCAAAATTGAGCGGCGATTTATATTCGAAATTGCGGCAAGCCATCAGCGGCATTTATTTGAACGGCCATGAAAGCCAACGCTTGCCCGGGATTCTGAATCTATCTTTCGACGGAGTTAGCAACGACTCATTGATGCAGAATCTCGATCTTAAGGGTATCGCGGTGTCGGGCGGCTCCGCCTGCAATTCGGGAATGGCGGAGACCTCACATGTGTTGAATGCCATGGGATTGCCGATGAACTTAATCCTCTCAGCGATTCGTTTCAGTCTGGGGCGAATCAATTGCGAGGAGGATATCGATTACACGGTGTCGGCTTTGGGAGAGATTGTGGAGCGGCTGCGCACCGTGAAGAGGTCACAGGCAAAGTTCGGCGCTTGATCAAAACGCGTCGTTGAATCAAAAATGTTCGAGATAGAGTGGATAAAAGAGCTGGTTAGAAAGGATCAATATTATTTCTCAAAACATGGAGATCAAGAAAGACAGAACGAAAATGTAACCGTTGAAGAAATCGAAGAAGCCTTACTAACCGGTAGAATTTTGGAGCAATATTAAAGATACTGGTAGAGGCGAGAGTTGTTTAGTTGTGGGATTCTCGCAACAAGGCAAACCCATTCATGCCGTGTTGGGCAAGCGCGAGGATTGGTTAGTTTTTGTAACCGTTTATATTCCAATGCCTCCAAAATTCAAAACGCCTTATGAACGAGGGTAAACAAAATGAATAAAACCTGCAATTTTTGTGGGAACAAAAACTTCAATATCAAAAAGGTACAATACATCTACAAACATGATGGAAAGTTTCTGGTTGTCAACGATGTCCCTTGCGAAGAATGTGAGTTTTGTGGCGAACAATATTTTGAAGCAAAGGTTCTGAAAAAGATCGAAAAAGAATTTAACGAAATTTACGTCTCTGGGAAAAAGGCCAAGGTGGAAATTCAGGTCCCTGTCGAAGAATTCACAGAAGTTTGAGTTTTGTTTTATCGGGAGAAAATGAGTAATACTCGAAACACCGAAACCGTCGTCGTAGCCATGAGCGGCGGCGTGGATAGCTCGGTTGCGGCAGCGCTGCTGCACGAGCGCGGCTATCGCGTCATCGGCGTGACCATGAATTTGTGGGACTACGAGCGCGTCGGCGGCAATATCAATCGCGACAGCGGCTGCTGTTCCATCGATACGATGGATGACGCCCGCGCCGTCTGCCACAAGCTTGGTGTGCCACATTACGTGGTGAACTTCCGCGAGCAGTTCGAAGCCGCGGTGACCGACAATTTCATCTCCGAATACATGGAAGGCCGCACGCCCAATCCCTGCGTGCGCTGCAACACGTACATCAAATGGGGCGTGCTCATTCAAAAGGCCGAGGAGTTGGGCGCCGACAAAATCGCCACCGGTCATTACGCCCGCGTCACTTACGACGACGCCAGCGGCCGTTACATTTTGAAGCGCGGCAAGGATGCGAAGAAGGATCAGTCGTATGCGCTGTGGGGCATCCGCCAGTTCGGATTGGCGCGCACCCTGTTTCCTGTCGGTGAATTCATCAAAGATGAAATCCGCCAAATCGCTCGCCGACTCGGATTGCGCACAGCCGAAAAGCCGGAGAGTCAGGAAATCTGTTTCATCCCCGACAACGATTACACCCGCTACCTGCGCATGAAGCGGCCAGAGATCGAAACTCAGCTTCGGGAAGGCGAGATTGTGGATCAATCCGGCAATCGCTTGGGTTCACACGCCGGGTTTCCATTCTACACCATCGGTCAGCGCAAGGGCTTGGGCATCTCGGCGCCGCAGCCGGTTTACGTTACCGAGATCGATGCCGGCAACAATCGCATCGTTGTTGGCAGCAACGATGATTTGCGGCACGCCGGTCTGATTGCGGATAACGTCAACTGGATCGCCGTCGAGAAGTTGGAGGGCGAGATGGAAGTACAGGCCAAGATTCGCTACAACGATCCGGGCGCGCCATCTGTCATTCGTCCGAGTGAGAATGACAGCGTGGAACTGTGTTTCACCGAGCCGCAGCGGGCTGTGACGCCAGGTCAGTCGGTGGTGTTGTATCAAGGCGATGTTGTGGTGGGTGGGGGAGTGATTCGGTCGTTCATCAAAAACGCAGGGAGTTGAAGATGGGACTTATTGTGAAAAGACTAATCGTTGAGGGGGACAAAGGTAAAAAAGACGTTGCCGCTCTATTTGACAGTGGCGCATCGGCCTCGTTTATTCGTAAGGACATCGCTAAGAATGTGGCTAGCATTGTCAAATTGCCTACCACTTATAAATTCATGCAGGGCGATGGCAAACACGAAATCGTCATCCAACATGGAGTAATGATAAACCTGACCATCAATGATATAACTGTGTTTCAATCATTGTTAGTTGCAGACCAGCTTTCCGAAGAATTGATTGTCGGCGCGGACACCATGCAGCATTGGAAAATAAAACTTGATCCCGAAAATGAGGTCGTCTTCATTGACAAAAAAGTCCTCGAGTTGAAGCTCGTGTAAGGACGTGATGCACGCCGCTTTTTAGAACAACTTATGATTAAACCATGAAGACCATAACATATAAAGGATATGCTGCCCGAATCGAGTATAGTGACGAAGATGGTTGCTTTGTCGGCCACATTGCGGGCATCAACGATATAGTGGGATTTCACGGTGAGTCAGTGGCAAAATTGCGAGCCGCTTTTAAAGAAGCAGTTAAAGACTATCTCGATACTTGTGAAAAACTGAAGCGTCCTCCTCAGAAGCCGTATTCTGGAAAACTGATGTTGCGCGTTTCCCCCAGAAGTTCACGCCGCTGTGGCAATGGCTGCTGAAGCCAGGGGGAAAGGTATCAATCAATGGGCGGCTGAGACATTGGCTGATGCTGCAAATGAATAGATAACAGCGGGGTGGAACTAAGATTCATCGAGCCGCAGCGCGCGGTAACGCCGGGGCAGTCGGTGGTGTTTTATCACGGCGATGTGGTGGTGGGCGGCGGAGTGATTCGATCGTACAGTAAGTAGGTGTCATAAAACTCATTTTCAAGATAACCGCAGTTTCAGTGCGCAAATAGAACGAGAGGTGTGCTAATGGTTCAAATCACATTTAAAGATGACGACGCTATTCTAAAATTCCCAAAACAACTCGTTTCCTCAGGGTATGTACAGGAATTTCTTGAAAGATTGCGTCTCGAAGCCATAGTTGAAAAAAGCCAACTCACTGAAGAACAAGCGTGGGAATTGTCAGAGGAAATTAAAGAGGATTGGTGGCAAAAGAATAAAGAGAAATTCTTGAAAAGGGTTAAAGGTTGAGAAAGGTAATCGTCGATACCAACATCCTGTTTTCTGCATTACTGGGAAAGGGCAAGAAATTAAGAGATGTCATCCTCACGGAAAAAGACGTCGCTTTCTATTCTTGTAAGTTTGTATTCGTCGAGTTATTCAAGTACAAAGATGCGATTCAGGAAAAATCTTCATTGGAAGAAGACGAAATCTTAGAATTGCTTTACAGTCTTTTGAAGAGGATAAAGATTTTTGATGAAGACTCTGTGACAGATGAAAGTCTGCAAAGAGCATTTGCTTTATGTGAACAGATCGATGAGAAAGATACTCCTTTTGTTTCTACGACGATTGAATTGGGCGGCCTCCTCTGGACGAACGACAAAGAATTGAAAAATGGCTTGAGAACCAAGGGCTTCGATTCATTTTTCGAGTTCGAATAAAAGTTAGGGGCGAGATGGAGCTGCGCTTCATCGAGCCGCAGCGCGCAGTAACGCCGGGTCAATCGGTGGTATTTTATCAGGGCGATGTTGTGGTGGGCGGGGGAGTGATTAGACTGTATAGACAAGTCTCATAAAATCATGTTAGCCGTAAATACTGAACTCGCAAACTCAGAGATGATTATGGCCTCAAGGCGCGACATACTGAAATTTTGGCCCTCGGCCTTGGCGGTTTTCGGTACAGTTTCGGCTATTACAGCATTTGTTCAGCCAGATCCATCAGGCCTCCTCTTCTGTGTTACCATCACGATCATATATTTAGTTGGACGAATTACATTTCAGCATTATTCTGAAACGAAATGGGATAGGCAGGGAAGAGATCTGTTCCATGGGTTGAGTACACCTGCTTATCTCGAGTGGCAGCAGGAGATTCTTGAAACACTTTACTGTGGACTGGAGATCGCTACTGTCTACGGTCGTAGATATCCCGCTGCGATTATAAGACCCAGCTTACGTTGGCAGTATCCCTTCTCAGGTTTATGTGAACTTACCGAAGTTGAACTACCCAAGATTCAGATCAGCAAAAAACAGAAGGCGTATATAAAGATGTTGGGGCGTTCTTTGAAGTGGCCACATATGAAGGGGTTCGCATTACGGCGAATTCGCCTTGATGATCAGAGCCGTGCAGATGTGATTGATGTGGTTACTACGAATTTTCTTCAGAATGTCATTACTACCCATTTCTTAGAGTGGGAGTTATACAAGTTCTACAATGAAAACCGTTTAAAATTAAAAGATCTTGATCAGGCAAAAATTCTTGAACACCTTTCAAGGCGTGCTATTTATCATAATGGCCGCCCAGGTCGACTCGCAGTCCTCGAACCGGTTTCTGCGTACCCCTTAATTGGCCTGCAAGCCTTAGTCGTCTTTCGTGACACCAGGACTTCATCAAATCCTATTTGGCGAATTATCACCGCTAAACGATCAAATGAAGTTGTGGTGAGACCTGGTTTCTTTCAATTTCAACCGGCGGGTGGATTCGAAGTTTATGGAACAGAAGATGACGACGATGATTATCTGGTAAGTGAAGGCTTTGATCTAACAGCAGCTCTATTTCGAGAGTTTTCAGAGGAACTTTTCGACGCGAAGCATCTGCAGGTCAAACCGGACAGTCGCGATCCATCCTCAGTGCTTTCAGATCCCCATATTCAACAGCTATTGGCTCTCATAGATATCAGAAAGGCTTTCGTTGATTATCTCGGTGTAGTTATCGACCTAGCCATATTGAAGCATGACCTATCTTTCATGATTCTTATTGCTGACGAGAACTTTTGCAGAAATCCATTTTTGGGAAGTTGGGAAGCAAAAAATATCTTAGGGATTCCTCCCCAAGAACTTCGCTCCGTCTTATCACAGGGCATGCTGAGCGGTAATAGCGCAGCGCTCCTGCAGCTTGCAATGGAGAGCGAACGGCTTCGAGAGCTTGGCATTTCGAAAGATTTAACGGGGACTTAAACCCATTGGCAGAGGTATAAACGTTCTCGTTGCCCACGATTTCTTCACAAATCTAAACCGGAATTCTGAGAGGTGTCGAGGCTAAATAATTTGAAGCGAAAGAAAGTAACGGAATCATTAGTATGAAACGACTTCTCACCATCGCCGGCTCCGACTCCGGCGGCGGCGCTGGCATTCAAGCCGACCTTAAAACTTTCCACGCCTTTGGCTGCTACGGTATGTCAGTGCTCACCGCCATCACCGCGCAAAATACGTTGGGAGTTCAGGGCGTGTACGATCTGCCGGCGGATTTCGTGGCGATGCAGCTCGAATCCGTGGTGACGGACATCGGCGTGGATGCCGCCAAAACCGGCATGCTCTCCAACGCCGACATCATCCGCGCGCTTTCCAAAAAGATCCGCGAATTGGGCATTCCGCATCTCGTGGTCGATCCGGTGATGCGCGCCAAAAGCGGCGACCCGCTATTGAAACAGGAAGCCCAGAGCGCCCTCATCGAAGAGATTATCCCACTCGCTGAAGTCATCACCCCGAACTTGCCGGAAGCCGAAGTGTTGTCGGGGATGTCATCCATCAAAACCAAAGACGAGATGAAGCAGGCGGCGCAACGCATTCATCGAAAAGGCGCGAAGAACGTTCTTATCAAAGGCGGCCACCGCG
>Ga0247727_10009962_pt1 | contig 16986 bp, 28 predicted proteins | sample WisWelCaveWW1625_FD_202498 | JGI IMG/M metagenome (GOLD analysis project Ga0247727, IMG submission 202498) | Biofilm microbial communities from Wishing Well Cave, Virginia, United States - WW16-25 | ecosystem: Environmental > Aquatic > Deep subsurface > Groundwater > Cave microbial mat | place...
GGACGTCGAAGTGGTGGCGCCGGAAGAATATCTGGGACAGGTGATGGGTGATTTGAATTCGCGGCGCGGGCGCATTCGCGGTTTTGTGCCGCGCAAAGACGCGCAAGTGGTGGCGGCGTCGGTGCCATTGAACGATATGTTCGGTTATGCCACGACGTTGCGCTCGCTCACGCAGGGGCGCGCGATTTATACGATGCAATTTTCACATTACGAGCCGGTGCCGCAAAACATTGTTGAAAGTCTCACCGAGACCAGCAAAGTTAAAGTTGCAAAATAAGAGCGCAGCGACGACACGGCAATTAATAAATTTTGAAAACAAGTAAATTTATCAACAGCTTTATTCGGGAGGCTGAATCTCATGGCTAAAGCAAAATTCGAACGCAACAAGCCGCATGTGAATATCGGCACGATCGGTCACGTCGATCACGGCAAAACGACGTTGACGGCGGCGATCACATTGGTGTTGTCGAAACGCGGCCTGGCTCAATACCGCAGCTATGATTCCATTGACAATGCTCCGGAGGAGAAGGCCCGTGGCATCACGATCAATACGGCGCACGTGGAGTATGAGACTGACAAGCGCCACTACGCGCATGTCGACTGTCCCGGGCACGCGGATTATGTGAAGAACATGATCACCGGCGCGGCCCAAATGGATGGCGCGATTCTCGTGGTGAGCGCGGCGGACGGCCCCATGCCGCAAACGCGCGAGCATATCTTGCTGGCGCGCCAGGTTGGCGTGCCGTATATCGTTGTTTATCTCAACAAAGTTGATATGGTCGACGATCCGGAATTGCTCGATCTCGTTGAACTGGAAATGCGTGATCTTTTAAAAGAGTATCAATTCCCCGGTGACGAGATTCCGATCGTTCGCGGCAGCGCGCTGGAAGCGTTGACGCATCCGGAAGATGCGGTGAAGAATAAGTCCGTCGTCGAGTTGATGAGCAAAGTTGACGAATATATTCCTCAACCCAAGCGTGAAGTCGACAAGCCGTTCTTAATGCCGGTCGAAGATGTATTTTCGATTACCGGTCGCGGCACGGTCGGGACGGGCCGTATCGAGCGCGGCAAAATCAAAATCAGCGATGAAGTTGAAATCGTCGGTTTGAAACCGACCCGTAAGAGCGTCGTCACCGGCGTCGAAATGTTTCGCAAGCTGCTGGATTCCGGCGAAGCGGGTGACAACGTCGGCTTGCTGTTGCGCGGGGTTGAAAAGGAAGAGTTGGAACGCGGCATGGTTATTTCCGCTCCTCGCGCGATCACCCCGCACACCAAGTTCAATGGCGAAGTGTACGTCTTGAAAAAAGAAGAGGGCGGCCGCCATACTCCGTTCTTCAATGGTTATCGTCCGCAGTTTTTTTTCCGGACGACGGATGTGACCGGCGTGGCGAACCTGCCGCAGGGCGTGGAAATGGTGATGCCTGGCGACAACATCACGATGGAAATCGAGTTGATTTCGCCCATCGCGATGGACGAGGGCCTGCGCTTCGCTATTCGTGAAGGCGGCCGCACCGTCGGCGCCGGAGTCGTAACGAAGATATTAGCCTAAAAAGGGTCGTGCCCCGAAACGCGGGATGGCCCAAATAAAAACTGGGCATTGCCAAAAGCGATGCCCATTGTTTTGTGTAGAAGCGAAGCCGGAATTACCCGGTAAGATTTTTTAAAAATAGGGAATCGTTTTGTGTAAGTCCGGCTTTGCGAAAAACTCGGAGCGCATATCGTGGCAGGGCAAAAGATTCGCATCAAATTGAAAGCATACGATCATCGGTTGATCGACAAATCGACCGAGAAGATCATTCGCACGGCCAAACAAACCGGCGCCATGATTTCCGGCCCGATTCCGTTGCCGACGAATCGTTCCGTGTTTACGGTTTTGCGGTCGCCGCACGCGGACAAAAAATCGCGCGAGCAGTTCGAGACGCGCATTCACAAGCGCCTCATCGAAATTCTCAACTCTTCACAGAAGACTATCGAAGCGTTGACGAAGCTCGAATTGCCGGCCGGCGTCGACGTCGAGATTAAAGTCTGATAACGAACATGAGTGGAATGATAGGCAAAAAATTGGGCATGACCCGCATCTTTGACGAGAAGGGCAATGATGTGCAGGTCAGTGTGATTCAAACCGGCCCGTGCTTCGTCACCGAAATTCGCACCAAAAATCGGCACGGCTACGATTCCTTACAGCTCGGTTTCGATGAGAAACGCGATAAGAGCGTGAAGCGGCCGGAGCGCGGCCATTTCAAAAAATCCGGCGTCAAACCGATGCGCGTTTTGCGCGAGTTTCGCAGCTTCGACGTCAGCCAATTCAAGCTTGGCGACGTGATTAAAGCCGATATCTTTCAAGTTGGCGACGAAGTGAAAGTAGTCGGCGTCTCGAAAGGCAAGGGCTTTCAGGGCGTGGTGAAGCGCCATCATTTCCGCGGCGGCCCGGTCTCGCACGGTCAAAGTGATCGTATGCGCGCACCAGGTTCGGTGGGCGGCAGTTCGTATCCTTCCCGAGTTTTCAAGGGACTGCGCATGGCCGGTCAGATGGGCAACGAACGGGTGACCGTGCGCAATTTGAAAGTGGTGCGCGTCGATGCCGAAAACAATATCGTGATGGTGCGCGGCGGCATTCCCGGCGCGAAGAATGGGATGGTATTGATTCAAAAATAGTTTTGTAGCCTCCGTCCCTTGTGAGCGGTTGTCGAAGTTGATAATCTCTAAATTCTAAATTGAACCAACGACCCCTAAGGGGGTCGCGACGATGTTTAATTGATCATGCAAGCAGACATTTACACAAAAAGCGGTCAGAAAACTGGACGCACTGTCGAGTTGCCCGACAATATTTTCGGCATCGAGCCGAATGAGCATGTGGTGTATTTGGCGGTGAAAGCGTATCAGGCGAATCAGCGCCAGGGCACACACATGACGAAGAATCGCAAGCTCGTGCGCGGCGGCGGCAAAAAACCGTGGAAGCAGAAAGGCCGCGGGGTGGCGCGCGCCGGAACGATTCGCTCGCCGCTGTGGGTTGGCGGCGGCCGCGTGTTTGGCCCGGTGCCGCATGATTACGATCAGAAAGTGAATAAGAAGACGAGCCGGTTGGCGAGGAAATCCGTGCTCTCCAGCAAAGTGAAAGATGGTCAAATCACCGTCGTCGAAGATTTTACGGTGGAAAGCGGCAAGACCAAAGACATGGTCGCGATTCTCAAAAGTTTCTCAGCCGATGGGGTGAAGTCACTTGTGCTGCTGCCGAAACAAGACAAAATGGTGTTGCAAGCCGGCCGTAACATTCCGACGTTGAGCGTGCAAATTGCGCCGTCGGCCTCGGTTTATGAATTGCTGGATTGCAAAAAATTGCTCATTCAAGAAAGCGCGATTGCCGGAATCGCAGGAGTTTTGGCGTGAGACCGATGGAAGAGGTTTTGCTCAAGCCGCTGTTGACTGAGAAAATGATGGTGCTTACCGAGAAGCTCAACCAATATGGTTTTGAAGTTGATCGCGACGCCAATAAATCCGACATCAAACGCGCGATTGCAAAAAAATTCAATGTGACCGTGGAAGCGGTGCATGTCATCAATGTGAAAGGCAAGTCCAAGCGCATGAGCACGCGTCGCGGCATGACTTCCGGCCGGCGCAGCGATCGCAAAAAGGTGATGGTAACGCTGCAAAAAGGGCAGAAAATCGATTTCTTTGCCGGCAAGTAACACGTGGCACGGGCCGCCGGCCTGTTATTTTGAAAAGCAAAGATTTTTCATGGGCATCAAAACATTTCGACCAATAACGCCGAGTCTGCGCTTCACTGCGTCCCCGACGTTTGAAGAAATTACGAAGACGACGCCGGAGCGGGCGCTGACCGCGCCGCTGTCGAAAAGCGGCGGCCGCAACAATCTCGGCAGAACGACCTCGCGCTTTCGCGGCGGCGGCCACAAGCGCAAATATCGCTTGATCGATTTCAAGCGCGACAAACGCAACATTCCGGCGAAAGTCGCGGCGATTGAATACGATCCCAATCGCACGGCGCGCATCGCTTTGTTGCATTATGCCGATGGCGAGAAACGCTACATTCTGGCGCCGATCGGATTGAATGTCGGCGACACGGTAACGGCCGGTGAAAACGTCGATTTCCGCGTGGGCAATGCGTTGCCGTTGAAGAACATGCCGCTCGGCACGACGATTCACAATGTTGAATTGCGTTTGGGGCGCGGCGGCCAAATCGGTCGCAGCGCCGGCTCGTTGATTCAGTTGATGGGACGCGAGGGCGATTACGCGCAATTGCGTTTGCCCTCCGGTGAAATGCGTCGCGTGCGCGCCGAATGTTACGCCACCATCGGACAAGTCGGCAACCTCGACCACGAAAACGTGTCGCTCGGCAAAGCCGGCCGCACGCGCTGGCGGGGCTGGCGTCCGCATGTGCGCGGTGTGGCGATGAATCCGGTTGATCATCCGATGGGCGGCGGCGAAGGCAAAAGCTCCGGCGGCCGGCATCCGACTTCGCCGTGGGGACAAAAAGCCAAAGGTTTGAAGACGCGCAAAAAGAGCAAGCCGTCGAGCAAATACATTGTCTCGAGGCGAACGAAATAAATTTACTGGTCGCGCAGACTTCCGATCTGCAAACAGAGTGAGAATACTTAGGAAGCATTCATGCCACGTAGCGTTAAAAAAGGCCCGTATGTGGATGCCAATCTGCGAAAACGCCTCGAGCAGATGAATTCACGCCATGAGAAGAAGGTCGTCAAAACCTGGGCGCGGCGTTCGATGATTGTTCCGGATTTTGTCGGACACACGCTGGCGATTCACAACGGCAATAAGTTCATTCCGGTGTACATCAGCGAAAATATGGTCGGGCACAAGCTGGGCGAGTTCGCGCCGACCCGCATCTTTCGCGGCCATGCGGGCAAAGCCACGGCGGAGAAAACGGCGGTGAAAGCAGCCGCCGCCCCGGCCGCAGCCGCGCCGGCGCCCAAAAAGTAAGTTGATCTTATTTTGTTAATTTCATAAGTGGAGTCATCATAAAAATGGAAGCCAGAGCGGTGGCGCGATACGTGCGGATGTCCCCGCGCAAAGCTCGTCGCGTGATTGATTTGGTGCGCGGGCAAGAAGTGGATACGGCGCTGAACACCCTGCACTTTTTGCGCAAGCGGGCCGCCTTGCCGATTGAAAAAACGTTGCGCTCGGCCGTCGCCAATATGGTGAATCATCCGAAGGCGAAAAAAGTCGAGCCGGATCATTTGTACGTGAAAACCGCGTACGTCGACGGCGGCTTCAGCATGAAGCGATTCCGCGCCGGCTCGATGGGGCGGGCGTCGCGCATTCGCAAGCGCACCTGTCATATTACCATCGTCGTTTCCGAATACGTACCATCTGAAACAGTGAATAACGCGTAGGAGGTTGCTTGGGTCAGAAAACAAACCCCATCGGTTTTCGTTTGGGCATCGTTCGCGACTGGGAATCCAATTGGTTCGGAGGCCGCCGGTTCGGCGATAAGCTGAAAGACGATCTGCGCCTGCGCCGCTACATTCGCAGCCGCTTGCAAAAGGCGAGCATCTCGATGATTCAAATCGAGCGCGATCCCTCCGACAAGCGCATCACCGTGACGATTCACACGGCGCGTCCGGGCATCGTCATCGGCCGCAAAGGCGCGGAAGTAGACAAGCTGAAAGAAGAGCTGAAGCGCCTGACCGGCAAAGAAATTCAGCTCAACGTCAACGAGATCAAACGGCCGGAATTGGACGCTTATCTCGTTGCGGAAAGCGTCGCCGGCCAGCTCGAATCGAAAATCTCGTTTCGGCGCGCGATGAAGAAAGCGATTATGAGCACGATGCGGATGGGCGCTGAAGGCGTGCGCATTCTCTGTTCGGGCCGCCTGGGCGGCGCGGAAATGGCGCGGCGCGAGCAATACAAGGAAGGCCGCATTCCGCTGCACACGCTGCGCGCGGATATCGATTTTGCGCGGGCCACGGCGAAAACGACCTACGGCGCGATCGGCGTCAAAGTCTGGATTTGCAAAGGCGAAGTTCTCGGCGACGGGCGTACGTTGACGAATGCGTAAGCCGGGTCGTGGCGTGATTGATAAAATAAAAATTTGCTGGAAACGATTTTTGATTTTGTGAGGATTGTCTTTTTATGTTGATGCCAAAACGCGTCAAGTTCCGCAAGCAGCAGCGCGGCCGCATGAAGGGCAAAGCCCAGCGCGGCGCGCACATCGCGTTTGGAGAATACGGCTTGAAAGCGCTCGAGCCGGCGTGGATCACGGCGCGGCAGATCGAGGCCTCGCGTATCGCCCTCACGCGCGCGATCAAGCGCGGCGGCCGCGTGTGGATTCGCATTTTCCCGGACAAGCCGTTTACCGAGAAACCGGCGGAAACGCGCATGGGAAAAGGCAAGGGCAATCCGGAATATTGGGTGGCGGTGATCAAGCCGGGCCGCATCCTGTTCGAGCTGGGCGGCGTCGATGAAGAGACGGCGCGGGAAGCGCTGCGCTTGGCGGCGCACAAGCTGCCGATTCGCACGCGCTTTGTCAGTGTAACGGATTTTGGTGAATAAAAACGTTGGCCGGTTCATTGGGCGATTGATATAAACAGGCAAACTTATGAAGATGCACGAAATTAAAGAGCTGCCTCCCGCCGAGTTGCAGCATCGGCTGAAAGATTTGTTGGAAGAGTATCAAAACTTTCGCTTTCAACATGCGACCCGGCAATTGGACAATCCGCTGCGTTTGCGTCACGTGCGCCGCGATATCGCGCGCGTCAAAACGGTTTTGGCAGAATATCAAACCGGCAAACGGAAACCGCGACAAGCCACGGCCTAAAAGTTGAATTGAAAAAATAATTTATGACGGCAATGACAAACGCAATGGCAGAAACGACACAAGCGGCGTCCAATCGCGCCCAACGCAAGACGAAGATCGGCAAAGTCATCAGCAATAAAATGAAGAAAAGCGTGGTGATCAGCGTCGAGCGGCAAGTGAAGCATCCGCTCTACGGCAAATACGTCAAGAAGACCTCCACGTTCATGGCGCACGACGAAAATAATGACGCGAAAGAAGGCGACACGATATTGATTATGGAAACGCGCCCGCTCAGCAAGAGAAAGCGCTGGCGGTTGGTGGAAATTTTAGAACGGGCGAAGTAGGCGCTTAAAATTATAGCGGCATGTCATTCTGGAAGAATTTTATAATCGATGCGCACCTTAAATTGCAAAAAAGCTTTTTGCGGAATGGCACTATAAAAGGGAAGATGCGGCAATGATCCAAGAATATACTCGGCTGACTGTAGCGGACAACACCGGCGCGAAAAAGGCGATGTGCGTCCGCGTGCTCGGCAGCAGCCGGCGGCGCTACGGCACGATTGGCGATATCGTGGTCGTCGTGGTTAAAACGGCTCTCGCCGGCGGCTCGCTCAAAAAAGGCGATGTCAGTCACGCCGTGATCGTGCGAACGACGCGTCCGGTTCGCCGTCCCGATGGTTCGTACATTCGCTTCGACGACAATGCCGCGGTTTTGATTAACGAAGCCAAAGAGCCGAAGGGCACGCGCATTTTCGGCCCGGTGGCGCGCGAGCTGCGTGACAAGCAATATATGAAAATTATTTCGCTCGCGCCGGAAGTTTTGTAGCCCCGACCCTTTAGGGGTCGTTCTTAAAATTTAAACATCAAAAGACGCCCACGATAGCGGCTATGTGAAAATAGAAATGAGATTTTAATATGTACATCCGCAAGGACGACCAAGTTTTAGTCATCTCCGGCAATCATCGCGGCAAAAAGGGGAAAGTGCTCAAAACTTTTCGGGACAAAAACCGCGTGATCGTCGAAGGCGTGCAATTGATCAAACGGCACATGCGCCCGACCCAGCGCAATCCGCAGGGCGGTATTATCGAGAAGGAGGGGCCGATTCACGCTTCGAATGTGATGCTGGTTTGCCCCAAGTGCAACACGCCGACGCGCGTCAATTTTCAAATCCGCTCGACCGAGGGCAAAGCCTCGCGCCACCGCGCGCGCATTTGCAAAAATTGTGGCGAGATGATCTTGGCCGCGAAGGCGTAAAAGCGCCAAAACGTGGGCCGAGAGGCGGCAAAATTAAAAAATTGATTTGCAAAAAAGCCATGAGTGAAGAAAAAGCAAAAAATCAAGAAAAAAGCAAGGCGAAGGCCTCTGGGTCCAAAGCCGCGGCGGGCGAAGGCAAAAAACCCGAAACAAAAAAAGCCGACAAGGCGCCGAAGGCTGAAGCAAAAGGTGAAAGCAAGGCCGAGGCCAAGGGAAAAAGCGGCAAGGGCAAGGCGGCCAAAGATGACGCCGCCGATAAAGAGGGCGGCAAAAAACTCGTCGACCGCCCGCTGGACGGCTACAAGCCGCGCATGATGGCGACATATAAAAAAGAAATCAGTCCGGCGTTGATGAAACGGTTCAGCTATAAGAACGTCATGCAGGTGCCGCGCCTGGATCGCATCGTCGTCAACATGGGCGTCGGCGAAGCGGTGGAAGATCAAAAACACATCGATCACGCCGTGGAGGATTTGCAAATCATCACCGGACAAAAGCCTTCGATTCGGCGCTCGAAGAAATCGATCTCGAACTTCAAGCTGCGCCAGGGCATGCCGATCGGCTGCATGGTGACGCTGCGGCGCTGGAGAATGTACGAGTTTCTCGACCGCTTTATCAGCCTCGCGGTGCCGCGCGTGCGCGATTTTCGCGGCCTGCCGGACAACTCGTTCGACGGTCGCGGCAATTACACGATCGGCATTAAAGAGCAGATTATTTTTCCGGAAATCAACTACGATAAAGTGTCGAAGATTCGCGGCATGAACATCACGTTTGTGACCACGGCCAACACCGACGAGGAATGCTACGAGTTGCTCGCGGCGTTTGGCGTGCCGTTCAGAAAGCGATAAACAAGTCTTGGCGCGGATTGGCATCGGTATCATCCGGCTCTGACGAAACAAGGAATCCATCGTGGCAAGAAAAGCTTTGCGAGAAAAACAACAGCGGCAGCCGAAATTCTCCACGCGCCAATATAACCGCTGCATGCAGTGCGGACGCCGGCGCGCCTATTATCGCCGGTTCGGCGTGTGCCGCCTCTGTTTTCGGAACCTCGCGCTCGACGGCAAAATTCCGGGCGTGACGAAGGCGAGCTGGTAAGATTAAAAAATGGCAGCCGGTTGACGAATAAACAGGCTGACTGGTAAATTGATAGGAAAACGATAACATGCAGACTGATCCAATTGCCGATTTTCTGACGTGCATTCGCAACGCCGGTAAAGCGGGACAGCGCAAAGTCGACGTTCCGGCGTCGCGCATCAAAATGGAAATCGCCAAGCTGTTGCAATTTTACGGCTTCATTCAAGATTATCTGGTGATCAAAGACAACAAACAGAACGTCTTGCGTTTGTATTTGAAATATGACGAGAACGACAAACCCGTGATCAGCGGCCTGCGGCGCGTGAGCACGCCGGGCGCGCGGCGATACGTCGGCGCGAAAAAAATGCCGCGCGTATTCAACAATCTCGGTTTGGCGATCCTCTCGACGCCCAAAGGCGTTGTCGCGGAGCGCGATGCGCGCCAACTCGGGGTCGGCGGCGAAGTTCTCTGCTACGTTTGGTAAAATTGCTTAACGGCTATCGAGTAAAATAAAAATTTAAAAGGTTGTCATGTCGCGTGTAGGTAAAAAACCGATCAAAATTCCCGCCGGCGTGCAGATCGGCGTCGACGGCTCCCGCCTCAAAGTGAAAGGGCCGAAGGGCGAATTGCAGCGTGAAATCGATTCGCGTATCGGCGTGGCCGTGAACGATGGCACGGTGACGGTGAGCCGTTCCAGTGAAGAGAAATTCTTTAAGGCGTTGCACGGGCTGTATCGCAGCTTGATCAACAATATGGTGACCGGCGTCACGCGGGGCTACGAGAAAAAGCTGGAAATCGTCGGCGTCGGTTTCAAAGCCGAAATGAAGAACAAGCGCCTGTCGCTGCAAATCGGTTATTCGCACCCGATAATTTTTGTGCCGCCGCCGGATATCAACATCGCGTGCGAGAATCCGACCTCCATCGCGGTGAGCGGCACGGATAAAGAGTTGGTGGGGCAGATCGCGGCAAAAATCCGCGGATTTAGGCCGCCGGAGCCTTACAAAGGCAAAGGCATCAAATATATTGACGAAGTCGTCCGCCGCAAGGCCGGCAAGACGGCTGGAAGTTGAGATAAGCAAGAAGGGAGGGTAGGCCTGTGAGAGATTACAAACCGTATCGAAAAGAATACAGAGAATTTAAATTTTCAAACGACAAAAAAGCGGGAGAAGGGAAGTCTATGGGCTTTAAGCGTGTGGACAAGCGGGAACGGCGTTTCAAGAAAAAGCGAATGATTCGCAAAAAGGTGTACGGCACCACGGAACGCCCGCGTTTGGTGGTCTTTCGTAGTCTGAAGAACATCTACGGTCAACTGGTAGATGATTCCACGAAAAAGACCATTACCACCGTCTCATCGCGCAGCAAAGAGCTGCAAGAAGAGTTGAAAAGTTTGCCGGACAAGAGCCAATCGGCCAAAATCGTCGGCAAGGCGCTGGCGAAAAAAGCGTTGTCGCTGAACATCAAACGCGTGGTTTTTGACCGGAATGGCTATTTGTACCACGGTCGAGTCAAGTCGTTGGCCGAGGGCGCGCGTGAAGGCGGCTTGGAATTTTAATGGCGCGCGGCGATTTTCTGTGATGAATCAATGAAAATTGCAGTCGCGTCTATCGGATTGACATCGGATTCTGAATACTGCACGAACATGCAGGTTGCTGGAGAATTATTGTGCGCAAAGGCAAAGAGAGAATCAGTTCGGGCGAACTGGAATTGAAGGAACATGTGGTGGCGATCAACCGCACCGCCAAAGTGGTGAAGGGCGGGCGTCGTTTCGGTTTTAATGCCATCGTGGTGGTCGGCGACGGCAAAGGCCACGTCGGCTATGGACTCGGCAAAGCCAACGAAGTGAGCGACGCCATTTCCAAGGGCGCGGACAACGCCAGGAAGAGTCTCGTTCGCGTGCCGATTTTGAAGCACACGCTGCCGCATGAAATAAAAGCCAAATACGGCGCGGCCGTGGTCTTTTTGAAACCGGCGTCGCCCGGCACCGGCGTAATTGCCGGCGGCCCGGTGCGCGCGATCATGGAAGCGGCGGGCGTGCAGGATGTGTTGTCAAAATCCATCGGCTCTTCAAATCCGCACAACGTCGTTAAAGCGACGATGGAGGCGCTGCTGAGGTTGATGGACGCCCCGACTCTGGCGCGGCGCCGCGGCATGTCCCCTCCGGAGTTGTTCAGCCGGCGTTTGGTCGAAGATTGAGTTAAAAATTTTATTTTTGGATTGCGGCTTGTTTGCATTGGAAATTAAATGAGCAACAAGAAAAAATTGAAAATCACGCAAACGCGCAGCCTCATCGGCCGTCCGCAAGATCAGCGGCAGACGATGAAAGCGCTCGGTTTGCAGCGCATTCGCCATGCGGTCGTGCACGATGACACGCCGCAGATTCGCGGCATGGCCAAGAAAGTCATTCATCTGATTCGCGTCGAAGAGGTTTGAGAATGGATTTAGGCAATTTGCATTACGCGCCGCGCTCGCGCAAAAACCGCAAGCGTCTCGGCATCGGTGAAGGTTCGGGACATGGCGGCACGTCGACAAAAGGGCACAAAGGCCAGCTTTCGCGCGCGGGCACGAAGACGAACCCCTGGTTTGAAGGCGGGCAAATGCCGCTGCAGCGCCGCCTTCCCAAGCGCGGCTTCACCAATATTTTTCGCGTCGAATATCAAACCGTCAATATCGAGAGCCTGGAGAAATTGCCGAATATAAAAGAAATCACGCCGGCGGTGCTTTATGACAACGGTTTGATCGGCAAGAAAAATAAGCGGGTGAAAATTCTCGGCAACGGCGAGCTGAAAAAAGCGCTCACCGTGCAGGCGCATGCGTTCAGCAGGAGCGCGCAAGAGAAAATTGAAAAGGCTGGCGGGAAAACGGCTGTGCTCGCGGCAGCGAAATAATCGGGCTTGCAACTAAAAGAGAACCGCAACGAATATCATGCTCGATAGCATTCAAAATATTTTCAAGATTCCGGAACTGAAGAAGCGCGTCATTTTTACGCTGCTCGTTTTGTTGGTCGAGCGCGTTGGCACGCACGTGCCGGTGCCGGGAATCGACAGCCGCGCGCTTTTGGAATTTTTTAGTAACAATCAGGGCGGCGGCTTGCTCGGCCTGTACGATTTGTTCGCCGGCGGCGCGTTCAGCCGCGCCACGGTTTTTGCGTTGGGCATTATGCCGTACATTTCGGCGTCGATCATTATCCAATTGCTCGGCGCCGTGATGCCGTACTTCCAGCGTCTGCAAAAAGAAGGCGAAGAAGGCCGCAAAAAAATTACGCAATACACCCGCTACGGCACGGTGCTGATCGCCGCGCTGCAAGCGTATGGCGTCAGCATTTTTCTGGAAAGCATTCGCGTTTCCAGCGGTTTGTTGGCGGTGCCAGACCCCGGTTGGGGCTTCCGCCTTTTGACGATGACCACGCTCACGGCCGGAACGATTTTGATCATGTGGTTCGGCGAGCAGATCACCGAACGCGGCATCGGCAACGGCACCTCGCTGATTATTTTTATCGGCATCATCGCGCGTTTGCCGGCGGCGTTCTTTGATGAGTTCCAGCAAATTCAAAGCGGCAACCGCGACATTCTGGCGGAAGTCGCGCTGATCGCGATCATGGTGGTGTGTGTGGCGGTCGTGGTGTTGTTGACGCAGGGCACGCGCAAGATTCCGGTGCAATATGCCAAGCGCGTCAGCGGACGCAAAGTTTACGGCGGGCAAAGCACGCACATTCCGTTGCGCGTGAACACCGCCGGCGTGATGCCTATTATCTTTGCGCAGTCGATTATGTTCATTCCGCAGACCATCGCCACGTTTTTTCCAAAAAGCGAATTCATGCAAGGCGTCGCGGCGAATTTCAGCCACGGCTCGGTGGTTTATGCGGTCGTGTATGCGCTGCTGATTATTTTCTTTACTTATTTTTACACGGCGATTGCGTTCAATCCGGTGGATGTGGCCGACAATATGAAGAAGCACGGCGGCTTCATTCCCGGGGTGCGTCCCGGCAAAAAGACTTCGGAATTTATCGACAACATTTTGATGAAGATCACGCTGCCCGGCTCGATTTTTTTGGCGTTAATTGCGATCTTGCCGGATTTCATCGTGAACTGGATGAACGTGTCGTATAATTTCGCCTCGTTTTTTGGCGGCACCTCGCTGCTGATTATCGTCGGTGTGGCGCTCGATACGCTGCAACATTTGGAGTCGCACTTGCTGATGCGGCACTATGATGGATTCATGAAGGGAGGCCGAATTAGAGGGAGACGTGTGGCCTAAACTTGCCCTTTAAGCTCCGGTCAAAGATTTCGCCGATCCGAGATTTTGCCAGTTGTATATAAAACTTCTTCGTACATCTGACAGACGCATGGAGCTAATTTTTATTGGATACCCCGGCGCCGGTAAAGGCACGCAAGCTGCTTTGTTGAGTCAGCACTTCAATAATATTCCGCGAATCTCGACCGGCGATATTTTGCGCGCTGCGGTTTCGGCGAAAACCGATCTCGGCATGAAAGCCAAGCTGTTCATGGACGCCGGCGAATTGGTGCCGGATCATCTGATTATCGATTTGGTGGTGCAGCGCATCAGTGAGCCGGACTCCGCGTCGGGATATATTCTCGACGGCTTTCCGCGCAATATTTATCAAGCTCAAGAGCTTGATCGCGTGTTGCTCAATCATCAGCGCCCGATTGCCGGGGTGATCAACCTCGAAATCGAAAAGAAAAAGGTTATCGAGCGGCTCACCAGCCGCCGCGTGTGCAGCAGGTGCGGGCATCTTTACAATCTGATTAGCGACCCGCCGCCGGCAAGCAATATCTGCGGTTTTTGTGAGGGCGAAATTTTTCAGCGCTCGGACGACAGGTCGGAAACCGTGTTGCATCGCATGGAAGTTTATGAGGAAGCCACGCGCCCGTTGAAAGCGTATTACGGCTCGCAGGGCAAGTTGATTCCAATCGACGGCAGTTTGAGCATCGAAAAAGTTCATGCGGAAATCGTCAATCGGGTGACGAAAGCGCTGGCCCAGTTCGAGCTGTGGAAAAAAGCATCGCACCGGCACTAAGCTTTGCGAGGCTTAACAGCAAAGTTTGACGTAAATGATTCATACGAAAAGCGAACGTGAGATTGGTCTCATTCGCGAAAGTTCCCGGCTCGTCGTTGAGACGTTCAAGTTCATTGAGACGATCATTAGCGAGGGCATGACCACCGCCGAATTGGATCACGAAATCGACAAGTACATTCGCGGGTTCGGCGGCCGCCCCGCCTTCAAAGGCTATAAAGTCAACGGCAAAGTTTTTCCGGCCAGCAGTTGCATTTCCGTGGAGTCCGAAGTGGTGCACGGCATCCCTGGCAACCGCAAGCTGCAAGCCGGCGAAATTGTGAGCGTTGACGTTGGAGTTGAATACAACGATTTTTTTGGCGACGCGGCAAAGACCTACGCCATCGGCCAGATCGACGAGTTGCGCCAGCGCTTGATGAAAGTGACGTGGGAAGCGCTTTATCGCGGGATTGCGCAGGCGCACGCCGGCAACCGGCTCAATAATATCTCGTATGCGATTCAACGACACGTCGAAGGCGCGGGTTTCAGCGTCGTGCGCGATCTCGTCGGGCACGGGGTGGGACGTCACCTGCACGAAGAACCGCAACTCCCCAATTACGGCAAGCCCAACGAGGGGCCGAAGTTGAAGCCCGGCACCGTGCTCGCCATCGAGCCGATGGTGAATGCGGGCCGATACGAAGTGATTACCGCGGCGGACGAATGGACTGTCGTCACTGCCGACAAACAACCGTCCGCTCATTTCGAGCACACGATTGTCATCAGAGAAGGAGAAGCGGAGATCTTAACCCAAGGGTTGTAACTCTGTATGCCGAAAGAAGAATCGATCAAAGTTGACGGCACCATCGTCGAAACCCTTCCGAATGCGACGTTTCGCGTCGAATTGGAGAACGGCCACAAAGTGCTGGCGCATATCTCCGGCAAGATGCGAATGCATTTTATCAAGATTCTTCCCGGCGACAAGGTGACGATCGAGTTGTCGCCGTATGATCTCACGCGCGGGCGAATTACCTACCGCTACAAGTAAATATGATGAAAAGACAACAAGATAAAATGATTTGAGACAAAAGTAGTATCTTAAAGAAATAGTAAATCATTTTGTCTAAAAACCGGTTGAAGGTTGAATATGAAAGTTCGCTCCTCAATAAAAAAAATTTGCGATAAGTGCAAAATCATCCGCCGCAAAGGCAAGATGATGGTGATTTGCGATAATCCCAAGCACAAGCAACGGCAAGGCTGAAAGATTTTTTCACGGAGGTAAATAGTGGCACGTATTGCAGGCGTCGACCTGCCACGCGAAAAGCGTGTCGAAGTGGCGTTGACGTATATTTTCGGCATCGGTCGCAACAATTCGCGGGTCATTCTCGAACATGCCGAGATCAATCCCAATACCCGCGTCAAAGATTTGTCTAATGAAGACGTGGCCAAGATTCGTTCGATCCTGGGCTCGGACCACAAAGTCGAGGGCGCCTTGCGCGCCGAAATCGGCATGAACATCAAACGCTTGATGGACATCGGGTGTTATCGCGGCATCCGGCATCGCCGCGGCTTGCCGGTGCGCGGCCAACGCACGCATACGAATGCCCGCACGCGCCGCGGCCGCCGCAAGACGATCGGCGGCATGAAAAAGGTCGGCGGCAAACAATAAAAATTTTGTCGTAGCGCTTTTCGACGCAAAAGTTTTCGGCTACAAATTTTATTAAATCGGCTACAAATTTTATTAAAAAGGTGACAGGAGAAATCCGGTGGCAACTGCAACCAGTGTCAAGAAAAAACGCGGCAAGAAAAAAGAACGGGTTGAAGCCGTGGGGTTGGCGCATATTCAATCGACATTCAACAACACGGTGGTGACGCTGACCGATGTGTATGGCAACGTCATTACCTGGGCCTCCGCCGGCAAGGTCGGTTTCAAAGGCTCGCGCAAGAGCACGCCGTTCGCGGCGCAAGTGGCGGCGGAAAATGCGGCCAAAGGCGCGATGGACATGGGCTTGCGCAAAGTCGAAGTGTTGTTGAGCGGACCAGGCTCGGGCCGCGAAGCGGCCGTGCGCTCGTTGCAAGCCAGCGGCCTGGAAATTTCCGCGATTAAAGATATTACGCCGATTCCACACAACGGCTGCCGGCCACCCAAACGCCGTCGTGTGTAAGAAGATGAGTCGTTCATCATTTGACCGCCGGCATGATGTCCGGCGCCGTCAAGGAGGTTATTAAATTCAGTTATGGCACGTTACGTTGGGCCAGTTTGTAAGCTTTGCCGCCGCGAGGAGAAAAAACTTTTCCTCAAAGGCGCCAAATGTTTTTCGCCGAAATGTCCGGTGGAGAAACGCCAATTCCCGCCCGGCCAGCACGGTCGCACGCGACGCATGAAAGTGTCGGAATACGGCGTCCAATTGCGCGAGAAACAAAAACTCCGCCGCATCTACGGTTTGCTCGAACGGCAGTTCCGCAATTATTACGAAAAGGCGCTGAAGATCAAAGGCGTCACCGGCGAGAACTTGCTGCGCTTGTTGGAGCGGCGGTTGGATAACGTGGTCTATCGCCTCGGCTTTGCGCCGTCGCGCAATGCCGCTCGACAGCTGGTTCGCCATCGTCATTTTATCGTGAATAACCATCCGGTTGATATCCCGTCCTATTCCCTGCGTCCGGGCGACGTGATCAAAGTCCGCGAGAAGAGCCGCAAAATGGAATTGATTCACGCCAGCATGCGCAAGATGAAAGAAGGCCGGCTGTTGCCCTGGCTGGAATTGGACAAGGCGAATATGGCCGGAACGGTTCTCGAGATCCCAGGAAGGGCGGATATTCCCATCGAGGCCAACGAGAACCTCGTGGTTGAATTGTACTCGAAGTAATGAATCCCAGTTGACGGG
>Ga0247727_10009963_pt1 | contig 16985 bp, 25 predicted proteins | sample WisWelCaveWW1625_FD_202498 | JGI IMG/M metagenome (GOLD analysis project Ga0247727, IMG submission 202498) | Biofilm microbial communities from Wishing Well Cave, Virginia, United States - WW16-25 | ecosystem: Environmental > Aquatic > Deep subsurface > Groundwater > Cave microbial mat | place...
AGGCGCGGCGCCAGAAGCTCATTCTGGGCGAGCTCGATACGAGCCGCGAGCTGGTGGGCGCGGTCGTGCTGGCGGCCCTCGGTCTCCGCAACGGCCACGGCGGCGAAGGCGGCGATCTCCTCGAGCGCGGCGCGGTCACCGGCGACACGCGCGGCGCGCACCGCCTCGAACGCCAGATCGAGGGCGTCCGACTCGGCCCCGCGCTCCAGCGCTCGCCACGCTCCCTGGAGCGGCGCGGGCGGAATGCCGGCCGAGGGCTCCGCCTGTACGTCGAGCCCAGTGTCGGGTGGTACGACGGCGACGGGCTCGATCGGCAGGGGTGCCGGTGCGGGCTCCGCGAGCACGCGAATCGCCTCGAGCTCGCGTCGCATCTCCTCGAGTTGGCTCTCGAGCCGGTCGAGTCGGGTTATCGCGTCGTCGCCTGTCATCGCGGTTCCTCTCTCGAGCGCCGGTGACGGATGGCGCACGCCTGATGCTGGCAGGGCTGCGAACGGCCCACATCGGGAAAATCCCGGGTCCGGTACCGGGTGCTTTCCATGACTTGCGCCCACCCAGGGTGCAGGCTGTGTCTCACACGAGGCTCACGTGGTGCTCACACCGGCGACCAAAGCACATCGGCCGTATCGCGGGGGCCGATCTCCGAACGTACACGGGTAGCATCGTTCCGTGGCCGGGATCCCGCAGGCGTTGAAGGGCCGCAGCTTCACGCGCGTCGGCGCCTGGACGCGGGAGGAGCTGGCATTGACGCTCGATCTCGCCGACGAGCTGAAGCAGGAACGCGCGCGGCGCAAGGAGCTGCGCGTGCTTCCCGGGCGTACCGTGGCGCTGATCTTCCGCAAGGCGTCGACGCGGACGCGGATCAGCTCGGAGGTGGCGATCGCCGAGCTCGGCGGTATGGCGATGTATGTGCCGGCTGCCGACCTGCAGCTCGCGCGCGGGGAGTCGACGCGCGACACGGCGCTCGTGCTGTCACGGTTCGTGAGCGCGATCCTGATCCGCACCTTTGGGCAGGCTGAGGTTGAGGAGTTCGGCGAGCACGCGTCGGTGCCGGTGATCAACGGTCTCACCGACGAGTCGCACCCGCTGCAGGCGCTGGCCGACGCGATGACGATCCGCGAGCGGTTCGGCCGCCTCGAGGGAGTACGACTCGCCTATCTCGGCGACGGCAACAACGTCTGCCACTCGCTGATGCGCATCGCCGGCCGCTTCGGGATGGAGTTCGTGGCGGCCACCCCGCCGGGGTACGAGCCCGATCCCAACGTGGTGGCGGCAGCCCGGGAGGACGCGGAGGGGAACGGCGGCTCGGTGACGGTGACGATCGATCCCGTGGCGGCGGCGACCGGCGCGCATGTCCTCTACGCGGACGTGTGGACGAGCATGGGCCAGGAGGACGAGCGCGAGCAGCGCCTGCACGAGTTTGGCGCGTATCGCCTCGACGCCTCTACGCTGGCTCTGGCCGACCCGGAAGGCGTCGTCATGCACTGCCTTCCTGCTCACGTCGGCGAGGAGATCACCGAGGACCTGCTGTACGGCCCGCGCTCGCTCGTGTGGGAGCAGGCCGAGAACCGACTCCACACGCTGAAGGCCGTGCTCGCCCTCGTGATCCGCTGATCGATGACGTTCGAAGATCACGTCCGTAACGCTCTCGATGCCGTGCCCCCGCAGATTGCCGCCGCGCTCCGCAACGTGGCGGTCGTCGTGGAGGACGAGAACCCCGACGAGCCCGATCTGTACGGGCTCTTCGACGGCGTGCCGCTGACCGAGGGCGGCCCCGGCCCCGGCGACCTCCCCGCGAGGATCGCGGTGTACCGGCTGCCGCTCGAGGGCGACTTCCCGGACCCGGCGGAGCTGGAGCACGAGATCCGGGTGACGGTGCTCCACGAGCTCGGCCACTACTTCGGTCTCGACGAGGACCGGCTGGCCGAGCTCGGCTACGAATGAGACACCCTCTGTCAGCCCAACCATTCACGTCGATCGTCGGCGTCGGCCGCGGTAGCGGCCGCTTCAGGGGTTGTCACGATCCCGGGCCTGCTCCTGCAGGCGCGGGATCTGTGGGGCAAGGATGACCGGCGCGCAGCCGCCGCTCGGTTGGGCGTGGGTTAAGCGACGCCCCGGGCGCGGAATCTGAACGCGTCGATGTGCGTTAGTTGAGGTATGACAGCAACGATGGACCGCATCCACTCCGAGATCGACGACCTCAGCGCCCAGCGAACGGAGCTGTGGCACCGGCTGTCACGCGGACGCGACCCCCAGACGATCGAGGCGATCAAGGAGCTGGACGCCCGCCTGCAGGGCCTCTGGGCCGCCCACCGCGCAGAGCGTGCGCGGATCCGCTTCGGCGAGCGCGAGGAGATCGTGAAGCGCGCCCGCGCCGAAGAGCGGCTCGAGCGCGCCGCGTAGCCCCCGCGACGCGGCAGCGGCAGGTACCCGCCCGCCACCGCCGTAAGATCTGACTGTGCTCCGCAGGCGCAACGATGCCGCCGACTCGGTCGAAGCCGAGCGCGCCGCACTGCGCGATCAGTGGGCCGCTGTCGACGAGTTGAAGCGGCAGCTGACCGAGCGTGTGCGCGCGGTCGAGCAGCGCGAGCGCGAGCTGCAGGCGGCCCTGCGGAAAGCCGGTGCAGGCAGCGGAGCGGACCAACAGGTCGTCGGGGCGACCTCCGCCGACCCGAACCTCGACCTCCGCGAGGCGGCTGTCGCCGCGCGCGAGCAGCAGGTCGCGCAGCGCGAGCACGCTCTCGCGGAGCAGGCGCCCAGCCGGGAGGAAGCGCGGCTCGGCGAGATTGAGTCGCGTCTCCAAGACCTGAAGGAGGCGGAGAAGATGTTCGTCCGCACCCAGCAGGAGCTGTCGGCCCGCAGTGAAGCACTCACCGCGCGCGAGCGCATGGTGGCGCAACGCGAGCGCGAGCTCGACGCACGCGAGGACGACGCCGACACACGCCCGGAGGTCGCGGAGCTCGAGGCGCGGTTGCGGAAGCTGGAGCAGCGCCCGCCAACCGTGCCGCCACCGGCGGCCGCACTCGACGACACGCAGGGGTTCAGCGGCGGCTTCCGCAAGCTGCAGGAGCAGGGAACGCGGCGACCGCCAGGCTAGGGCTACGGGCCTCGCAGATGCGCCTGCGAAGGAGAGGGCGCGGTCGCGGAGGCCGTCTACACTGGATCCGAGCGGGGCGTTAGCTCAGTTGGGAGAGCGTCGGCTTTGCAAGCCGAAGGTCGCCGGTTCGAGCCCGGCACGCTCCATTCGCCGCAATCCCGCTCGCCATCCCGGATCGTCGGGTCAGGCGTTACCGCCGGCCTCAGGCGCTGACGCCATCTCGGCGCCAGAACGACCGGCGCGCGCGTCGAGTCGGGTGCGAACCAGGGCCTCCGTGTCGTGCGCAAGGTGCCCGTAGGTGCGGTCGATCATCGCGACCGACGTGCCCATAAGCCGCGCGAGCTCGAAGATCGAGACGCCGGCGGCGAGCGCCTCGGTCGCGAACGTGTGCCGGAGCGCATACGGCCCGCGCTGCTCAATCGCGGCCGCCTCGAGCGCCGGATACCACTCCCTCGTCCGCCACGTGTCGAGCCCGATCGGGCCGCCCTTCGGCGCCGGGAACATGAGCGGCGTGTCGAGCCGCGGCGGAAGGCCCTCGAGGGCCTCGGCGCCGCGCCGCGTGAGCGGCACGCGGCGGCGCGATCGCTCCGTCTTCGGGTAGGGCGTGGCCGTGCCACCGGCGAACCGCCGCTGCACCGTCACCGCCTTGCCGACGCGGTCCACGTCGCGGCGCTCGAGCGCGACCCACTCATTCGTTCGCAGCCCCGTCTCGGCGGCGAAGACGACGAGCGCCCCGTACACCGGGCCGAGCTCGAGGGCGAGCGCGTCCACCTGCTCGCGCGTGAACGGCCGAAGCTCCTCCGTCCGCGGCTGCGGGTTGCGCCCCGCGTCGACGGCCGGGTTACGGGTGATGTAGCGCCAGCGGACCGCCGCAGCAAGCGCCTGCCGTAACGCGCTCGTCAGGCGGTAGCGCGACCCGCCTGGCAGACTCGCGCGCCAGCTCGCGATGTCCTCGGGCGCGTACTCGAGCTCGCGCAGCGGCCAGGCGCCGAAGTGGACCCGACTCGCGGCGAGCCGCTCCTCGAGCGTGCGCTTCGTCGCCGGCGCCACTGCGGCGCCGTGGCGCTCGAGAAACACGTCGCAGAAGGCGTCGTACGTGAGCTCGGCGGAAGGGGCGCCACGGCGTAGCCTGGGTGCCACGTTGTCGGCGAACCACCTGCGGGCATCCGTCCTCGTCTCGAACCCGGAGCGGTGACATCGCCGCCCCGCCTCTGGCCAGCGGATGCCCCAGCCGGTGCGGGTCTTGTAGACGCTTCCTCGCGTCTCAGCGGGCATGATCTTCCTCCTCGGTCGTGGCCGTCTCGAGCGGCCGGGCGTCTGACGCGCCGAACGATAGTCGATCGACTGCCGAGTAGGGTGCCGGTCGACGGGCGCGGTTCGCTCGGGCGTCTGACAGCTCTCGGTCGGCCGCGTCCGTCGTCGAGTGCGCCTCGAGCCACGCCTCGAGTTCGTCGGGCCGGTACCGGACCGCGCCGCCCGGGAGTCGCACCGCCGGCAGGTCGCCTCGGCGCGTCCAGCGCAGCACCGTCTCGGTGCTGACGTCGAGCAGCTCGGAGACATCGCGCGTCCTGAGCAGGCGCACGTTCACGCAGCCGCCCCGTCGACGGGCGCTGCGTATGCCGCGACGTGGCGCTCGTCGTCGTCCGCCACGTCGCGGATCTCGAGACGGCCCCACCTGCCGCGAGCGACGGTTCGCCATGGCGGCCCACGGTCGGCCGCGTCCGTCTCGTGAGCCCCCGGAAACGCCTCGAGGAGCGCGGCGAGGAGGAGATCCGCGGCCGAGTCGTCGCTCGCGGGCTCGCGCGCCCGCTGCTCATCGCGGCGGAGCCAGGCGAGCAGGTACTCCGCCGGCGTTGGCCGCCCCGAGTCGGGCGGGAGCTGCCCCCTGTCCGCAGATGCGGGCGTGTGGTCTCCAAGCGGGTCGGCACGCCACGAGCGGCCGTGCGTGCCGTGCGCGAGGCGCAGGCCGGTGGCGCTGCCGTAGCCGCCGGCGATCGCGGCCCTGGTGGCGGCGTCGAGCCCAGCGAACCGCTCCCGCAGCTCGGGCGCGAGCTGCCGGGCGAACCGCGCGGGCCGCCGCTCTGCCGCGGTCGCTCGCTGCATGGTGCCCCCCTCGTTGAGGGGGGCTAGGGGGGTGGTTCTTGTATCTGTCTCCGTCTCTCGCACGCGCGCACGAGGTGGACGAAGTGGGTCAGCCCCGGATCGCGCTTCAACACTGTGGTTGAGCGGCGCGCGAGACTCCAGGGTGGCCGAAGTAACTTCGGCCACAGACCCCCCCTCCTCGTGGCCGAAGTCGTGGCCGAAGTCGCCGTGCCGTGTGGCCGTGAGCCTCGGCCCCAGCCAGAGTCGGAACGAGCGCACACCCTGGCGGATGTCGGAGTCGAGGAGCTTCGCGTCGCGCGCGGCCTTGAGCCACCGGCGTGCGCTCCGCGGCGACGTGCGGAGGACCGTGGCGAGCTGCTCTTCGGTGGTCGGCCAACCTTCGCCCCCACAGTCGGCCTCGCGGCGGGTTCCCACAAAGGCGACAAGCGTAAACACGCCGCGTCCGAGCCGGTGGTCGTAGAGTTCGTCGCCGAGCCAACGCGGGCAGCGCCAGAAGCCTCCGTGGAGGCCGGAGCGGTTCACGCCGCCGCTCCGATGCAGAGGCCGCCTAGCGGCGGCGCCGGTTCAGGGTCGGACGCTCGGCCGGGCGCGCGTGCCCGCCGGCGGGTCGCAGCAGACGCGCGCCGTGATCGTCCTGGCGCACGGCGGCCCAGGCGTGGAGAGGGTACGTGTGGGGTGGGCGCTCGCATCGGGCGTCCACGGTTGCGCCAGCGGGCGGCGCGCTCGCGAACGTACGCCTGTACCTCGGGCCTGCGCACGTGATCCTCGATCTCGCGAACGTGCTCCTGGACGTCGGGGTGCTGGTCGGCGAGCCACGCCTCGTTCTCGCGCTCGACCTCGCGGGCCCACCGCTCGACGGCAGCGAGCTCGCGCGCGCGCTGTACCGGCGTGCGAGACGAGAGGATGAAGCACCGCCGATGGCGTGCGAAACTCGCGAACAGTCGCAACCAGTGCTCGCGCCGCAGCCGCTCCAACTCCGCCTGAGCGGCATCCGTCAGCGTAGGCGTCGCCACTTCGCTCCGATCGTGCACGCCATTGAGCAAGGGTCGCACGGGCATCGGACGGGATGCACGACGGCCGCCCTGGAGGCGGCCGTCAGGCGCGACAATGGCGTGCCGCGGAGCGAACGCCATGAGCGTCCGCTAACGATGCTAGTCGCAGGCTCGGACGCCGGTCGCGGCCCGCGCTATCGTTTACGACCGTGGCAACCTCCCCCACCACGATCGTCGCTCCCGCGCCCGTCGAGCGGCCGCCGCTCCCGGCCGAGCTCGAGCCGGACGAGCTCGGCTGCGGACGTTGCGGCTGCGACCTCGACGACGACGGCTTCTGTGAGCGCTGCGGCGCGGTGACGATCGACGGCGTCGTACGTTCCGGGCTCGACTAAAGCCCGCCGCGCGTCAGTTCTCCGAGGCGGCGCACGCGATGCTCGCCGCGGAGGCGAAGCGCCGCTGCGGCGAGCCGTTCGCGTTCGCGTGCGATCGCGTCCTCGAGCGAGCGCTCGACGGCGAGCAGCGGGTGCGGGCGCGGCTGCTTGCGCGAGCCGACGACGAGCTTCGCCCGCACGGCCTCCAGCCTGCGCGCGGCGGTCACGATCGCGTCGATGCCGAGCAGGACGCTCACGCTCGGCTCGTCGTCGCTCAACGGCGTTTTTTGACATCGTGAGTGCCTCGCCTGTAAGCGCGGCGCGCAGCCTGACAACGGAAGGCGCGCGCGCGCCGCCGCCGCGAGGCACCGTTGTGGGTGACGAACCGATAGCGCGGCCACGCGCAGACCATGAACTGGGTGCTCGCCGACCTCTCACTCGTCGGCTATCCAAGCGACGGCGTCCCGCCGAGCGTCGTCGCCGCGTGATAGCCCGAGCCCTTCGGTCGGTAGCTCTCGACGAGGACACGTGTCGCACGCGCGCCGCGAGTGAGGCGGGAGCAATGGACGAGCCCGCGAACGTAGAGGTCGACGACGCTGCCGCGGTATCCCTCTGCCGCGCAGGCGTTGAGCTCGACGACGAGCTCGGGCAGCCGAGCGAGGCGCTCCTCGCGTCGCATCGCCCGCGTCTCAGCCACGGTCAGGAACGCGAATACGACCGCGCCAACTGCGCCGAGTGCCGACACGGCGTTCGCGATCGTCCCCCAGTCGACCGATGCGGCCTCGCGACACATGAGCGAGACCGATCGCAGGTCGCTGGCCGGATGGGACCCCGGGGGATTAGTGGCAGGCGATCGCGAGCGTGACCGGGCGAGCCGTGACGGCGGCGACGACCGGGGCTCCCGGCGCGCAGTCGAGCACGCTCACGATCCGAAGCGGCGGACCCTGTTCGAGCGCGATCAGGTCGCCCGACGCACCGCCTCCCTCAGTCTCTGCGCTCGCTTGTGCAGCTCCGGCCACTGTTCCACGTGCGATCGGCGCAGCCGCCGGTAGTACGCGTTGTCGTTGGCTCTCGAGGTGGTTGCGCTCGCCGGCGTCGGCGGCGGTGATGCTGTCGACGCGGATGCTGACGGCGCTGCACAAGCCGCACCCGCACCGGCAGCCGCCAGCCGCTGACAGCGTGCCCAGCACCGACGTGCAGAGCGACACGTCGTTCGAGTGCAACGCGACCCCGAGCGGCGCCAGCGCCCGCTCCACCGTGAAGTTCCCCGAGCACGCCACCCACACCTCCCGCGAGCTCTAGGCGCGGGCCCGCGCGACCAGGATCGAGCGGACAGGCTGCGGGATCGTTCCTAGAAACACGGGGGCACCAGAAGCGGCGACCAGGAGTCGAACCCAGGACCGCCGGCCTGGTAGGGGGCCGGCGCTCTACCAACTGAGCTATCGCCGCACGCACCCGACTATCGGACGACGACCACAAAAGAGCCCGGACCCACCGAAGCGGGCCCGGGCCATAGGTGCTCAATCGAGCAGGGGGGTCGAATGAGCATGTATGTCACCAGCCCCACTCCCACACAGTGACGATGCTCACAGCTCGGTCACCTCCTGGCCGGTCTTCTCTTGCCACCACTCCGCGAAGATGGCGCGGTGGCACCAAGCGCCGTCGTCCTTCTCGAGGTTCTCGAAGCAGAGCAGCACCACGCCCGGCTGCTCGTACGCCGCCGCGACCGAGCCGAGCAAGGCTTCGATCGCGTCGACGCCGAAGCCTTCGAGGCGGGCCACGTACAGGCTCGTGAACTCGTCGCGGTCCTCGACCTTGAGCAGGCCGTAGGGCGCGAGCGGGCCGGCCTGGGCGCCGATCTCGTACGGCATCGGGAACTTCGGCATTCCGACGCTCGTCGCGACCGGCACCAGCCCCGACTCCTTGACCTTCGCGTAGTCGAAGTAGCGCGCGGTCCTGATCTCAACCGTCATCTCTGCGGCCTCCCTAGTTGATCCACTCGGGCACGTCGGGGATCTCGCGGGCGGCGCGGAACACGTCCGCCACCAGCGCCGCCAACGCCACGCACACGCCGGCGAAGAACACGGCCACGATCGCCACTCCCAGCCACGCGATCATGACCGCGCCTCCGCCCTGAACGCGCTGCGGTAGGGCCCGCGGTACTTCTCAGGCACCGGCCCCTCAGCGGGCAGGTCCTCGAACAGGCCCTCCCGGCGGCTGTGCCGCCAGTAGAACACGGCGATCTCGTCGATCTTCGCGTGCAGATCGTCGCCGCTGTCGTGGGTGGTCAGCGTGAGGTCGCCCTCAACGTCGACCAGGAGCTCGTACCCGTCCGCCGTCTTGCGCGCGGACACGACCACGTACGGCCAGTCGCCCAGGTCCCACCCTTCCCTGCCCCAGGCCGAGCACGCGACGAACTCGAACTTCCGCCGGTACTCCATGCGGTCGTAGCCGTCGCCGCCGAGCATCTTCCCTACGTTTTCCAGCTCCAGCAGGTCGAGCGTCATGCCGCCACCTCCTTCCGGCAGTGGGTTGCGAGCTTGTCTGTGCGGACGCCCACGAGCGACGGGTGCCAGAGGCGACCGTCCGCGGTCCACCGCTGGAACCGCACCTGAACGACCAGCCCGGGTTCGACCCACACGACGTCCCGCAGCTCGGCCGCGGGGGCGTCGCCCAGGTCGATCGGCGGCGGGGTCCCGCGCTGCGGCAGCTTCGTGAACGACCGCCACAGGTCATACGCGCAGCCTGTCCCGACGCGGCCGACGTAGGCGAATCCGCCCGCGTCGTCGGAGACCGCCAGGAGCAGCGATCCGGCCGCGCCGGCCATCGCGCCTTCGCCGGGCTTCCAGCCGACGACCGCGAACTCCTGCTCGCAGCGGAGCTTGATCTTGAGCCAGGCCTCGGTACGGGTTCCCTCGCTGTACGTCGACGTCCGCCGCTTCGCGACGATGCCCTCGACCTTCTGCGCCGCCGCCCATGCGAGCAGCGTCTCGCCGTCGTCGAACGCGGGCGAGACGCAGATCCGGTCGCCGCTCGCGTTGAGCAGCTCCTCGAGCAGCTTCCGCCGCTCGTCGAGCGGGCGGCCGCGGACGTCGTGGCCGGCGACCTCGAGCACGTCGAACACGACGTAGCTCGCGCCGGCCTTCGCGTCCATCGACTCGAACGACGAGTTGCCGTCGTCGTCGAGCACGACCAGCTCCCCGTCGATCACGCAGTCGGGCAGGACGCTCAGCTCCGCAACGATCTCCGGGAACTGCTCGGTCAGGTCTGACTTGCCCGAGCGGGACTGCAACGCGACCTTGCCGTCCTTCACAGTGGCGATCCCGCGGTAGCCGTCCCACTTGACCTCGAACAACCAGCGGTCACCGCTCGGCAGCTCGCCGGCCTTCGCCAGCATCGGAGCCACCGTCCGGGCGGCCGCCTTCGGAACGACCGGCCTCGCGCCGCCATTCGCTGCCGCCCCGGGAGCAGGCGCGAACGCCTGCTCCCACGGAACGATTGCGACGCCGCACGCGGTCGCCTTGCCGATCTTGACCGCGCCGACCTTCGCGCCGGTGACGAGAATATCGGTCTCGCCCGTCACCGCCGCCTGCACGATCGCACCGGCGTCCCGCAGCTTCGCCTCGGCCGTCTGCCGCGACTCGCCTGCGATCTTGCCGGTCACGACGACCCGCTTGCCAGCGATCATGCCGCCACCTTCTTCCGTGTGCGCTTCGCCGCCGGCTTCTTCCCACCCGCAGCCTCGAGCGACGCCTTCAGCACCGCCATCAGATCCGACGCCGGCGTCTCCTTCGCCTTCGCCTTCGCCTCCGTCTTCGCCGTCGTCTTCCCGCCGGCCGCCGCCACGATCGCCGCGTCCAGCTCCAGCGAATACGTGTCCAGCACCTCCCGCGGATCGAACTCGCCGCGGACCGCCTCAAGCAGGCTCCCCGCCACCGCGAACGCCTCCTCGCTCACCTCGCCGCGCCGCCCGGCCGCGTCACGCACCAGCGCGACGTCGCCCATGCGGGTGTTCTCGGAGAACAGGCACAGGTGCGCCACCAACACTCCGAGCTCGGGGCACCAGCGGAACACGACCATCACCGTCTGCTTCGACAGCACCGTCGTCGTCACCGCCGCCGAACCCGACCGCCGCAGCGTCTCCGCTAGCAGGTCGAAGCCCTTGCCGGCGCCCTCCTGCGGGTAGCACAGGTACGCCTTGCCGAGATACACCGGGTCGATCTCCTCGAACGGCACCACCTTCTCGATCTCGCAGCGGCCCGTCTTCTCCGCCGCCAGATCGTCGAGGACGTGCTGCTCGAGCACCACGAACCCGTCGGGCGAGCCGGGCACCGGGTAGCCGGTCGCCGACTCGCCCTGCTCCAGCAGATGCTCGTGGCCGGTGCCCGATCCGCACATGTACCGGCTCTTGATCGGCTCCGCGTGCTCCGTGCACAGGATCCGACCCGCCGTCCGGCGCCGCTCATCCATCAGCGGCTTCAACCGGACAGGCACGTTGACCAGGCCGAAGCCGAGGGTGAGGCGGGAGCCTCCGCTCGGCGCGGCCTCCATCGTCCGTGCAGCCATCATTGGCCTCCTTCGCTCGTGAAACGGACGGACGCCTGCGGCTCCACACGCAGGGCTGGTTGGCTGGGCCGCCTCGTCCGCGACCTGCCTCCCGACCCACCTGGGCGCTTGCCCATGAGCCTTCGCCCTGCGTGTGCAGCCGCCGACGTTTCGCCGGACTCACACCGGCTCCTCAGCGTCCTCTCAGGCGGCGTGCTCAAGGTCGAGCCCGCTCGCGTACACAACCGCCAGCTCCTCGTCCTGGAGCCACAGGAACGGGTCGCCCAAGCCGTGCGTCACGATCTCGTCGGCCGTCTCGAAACCGACCATCTGCCGCTCGTTCAGCACCGCGAACAGCAGCCGCTCACAGCGGCCCTGGCTGCCCTTCATCCGACGCGCGACCGTGCACACGCCGACCGCCTCGATCTCCGGCTCCAGCAGCCTCCGCAACGCCGACGCCGGCACCCATGGCGCGTAGCTCCTCGTGTAGCTCGTGCTCCTCGTCTTCATGTCGCCTCCTTGGTGGATTCGGACGGACGGCCCGGACAGGCCCGGGCCGTTTCGCTGGGGTCACACCGGCTCGTCAGCGTCCTCACGCGGGAACTTCCACCTCGTGCGGCGTCTCGACCTCGATCGGCCTCTCGTCGGGAACCTCGTCGGGCTTCGGAAGCTCGAACGGGTCCTCCGCAGGCTCGATCCAGATCGCGGGTTCTGTCGTCCCGATCTCCATCACGCTCTCCTCTCACGCCGCCGCCGCGGCGGGCGGCTCGTCGGTGGGCACGTCGGTCAGCGCGCGCAGCTCGATCACGCAGCCGCCGGCGGCGCCCTGGAACACGTCCTCGAGGGCGGCGAGCAGCAGCTCGTCCGCCTCCGGGACCTCGTAGTCGCGGCAGTAGACGCGGAAGCCGGTCATCAGCCGCTCCATCTCACGCTTGCCGAGCGTGAGGTCGTACTGCTCGGTCAGCCTGCCCTTCACCTGAGGCTCCTCTCTCGCTCGTGGTCTGCGAACAGGAAGCCGACGGTCGCCGGCACCCGGTACGCCTCGCCGAGGGGCTTCGCCCAGCGCCACAGCTCGTACGGCACGACCAGGCTCTTCACCCTCGCCTTCTGCCCCTTCCAGCCCTGCGCACCCGGGATCACCTTCCCCGAGTAGGCGACCTCGCCGATCACGATCAGCTTGCTGCCCGGCTCCTGCCACGCACGGCCGTAGGCGCCGTAGCCGAGCGAGATCAGGTGCTCGCGGTCGCGGGCCGAGTAGATCCCGCAGCCGCACTCCTCGTGCGGGACAGCGTCGTCGTGCATCCCGGCGGTGTGGCCGGCCGGGCACTTCGCCACGTACCAGCGGGTCGTCGGCCACACCGCGTCCCGGTGGATCACCGAGTTGCCGGCCTGGTTGATCGACATCAGCCGCGGCACCCGCAGCGACCCGACCACGTTCCAGGCTCGCCACCCGACCGCCTCGCCGACCACGTCGGGCACACGGAAGTCGTCACTCATCGTCGCCTCCCGCGTCGATCAGCTCCAGCAGACGCTCGACCGTCAGCTCCTCCTCGTCGTCGAGCGTCGCGCCGGCGGCCATCGCCGCCTGCCCGACCTGCAACGCCGGGTGCCCTTCCGGCAGCGCCCACGTCCAGAACCCGTCCTTGCCGTAGCCGACGCGGCTCTTCTCGATCTCGATCTCCGCAGCCGCCCGGCGGATCGTCATCCACGAGATGCCGGCGTCGTCCGCCGCCTTCTGCATGTCCTTCACCGGCCGCGAGCCGAACATCAGGAACGACGTCAGCCACTCCGCCGCAACAGCACGCTTGACGACGCCGCCGCCGACGTCGCCGTCGCCGCGGAACTGCACCACCTCGTGCGACGTCACCTTCGACTGCTCGTCCACCAGCAGCAGCCGCGGCCTCTGCGCCGCCTGCCCGTCGATTTCGACCTCGCACACGTCGAACTCGAACGCCAGCGAGCCGAGCTCCGACACGTTCGTCTTCACCCCGGCCAGGATCCGCTCGTCCGGCTCGCGCGGGTTGGCGCCGAACACGTACACGAACCGGGCCGCAGCCTGGAAGCCGGAGCCGTTGCCGAGCACCGCCTCCATCGGATGCGCCGACCGGCTCACCGACTTGCGGGTGTGATCGAGAGCGACCACCGCCAGGCCCGTCCGCTCGCACAGCTTCGCGAGCGGCTCCACCACAGCCCGGTCGTCCTTCAACCCGTGCGGATAGTGCGACGCCACCGGTCAACGACCAGCAGCCGGATCTTCATCGCACGCACGAACCTGTCGAGCTGCGCGATCCCGTCCGCCGACACCAGCGTCGGCTTCCAGAAGTGCACCCGGTTCAGATCCGCCCCCGCCAGCCGCAACCTGGGCCGGCTCGTCTCCGCCTTCAAGTCCTCGTCGTTCGAGAAGATCACGCCGCCGTCACGCTGGCTCACACGAGCCGCCAGCCACGCCGAGAACAACGACTTCCCCTGCCCCGGCCTGCCCGCGACCAGCGTGATCATCCCGCGCGGGATCCGGCCCTCCAGCAGCCACTCGATCTCGCGCTCCTTCACATGCGACGCGCGCAGCGCGTCCTCGGGGGGCTTGTACCTCCCCATCGCCTGCCTCCTTCCATCGCTGAACTCGGACGGACGGCCGCGACCCGCGCGGCCGTTTCGCCGGACTCACACCGGCTCCTCAGCGCCCTTCTCACTCACGATCGGAGCCGCCGGGCCGCGCGTCGCAGCACCGGGTGTTCCTGCGGCCAGCGGGACCAGCGCCACGCTTCGACGCCTCCGAGTAGCCGCTCGCACCGGGCATCGCCCAGCCGGGGCCTCCGTTCACGCTCGGAACCACCGAGGGCCGCTCACGCGGCCCTCTCCAAACGCTCGTTTCGTCTGCGCGCCTCACGCGCGCTCTCCAGGTGGGGGACTCACTCCCACAGGCAGGACCTTCCCCTGCCCCCTGGCACGCTCCCTCTCGCTCACACTCGCTCGAGGTTGGGCTCCGAGGTCTCTCTCTAGCGCGGCCACCGGGGCGACTCCCCCTTCGGGCCCTCCGCCTTCTCGGCTTCGGACGCTCCGGGATCGCTGCCGCCCGGTGGTACTCGCTGCCTCGGGCTGCCGCCTGCTCGTATCTAAGATTCGGACAAATTCATCTTAGATCACAGGTTCTCAAATTGCAAGTTGAATTACCGACCCCATTACCTCGGACATTACAACCAGCATTACGTTTCCGGTCGCCGTGGTACGCTCACGCACGTCCGCCGGCCCAGCTCGTGATTCGGACAAAGTCGCCTGCGAGGGCCGGCGGACACTCCTCCATAGGTGCTCAGTGCCCGGGGGTGCTCAGGTGAGCAGGTATGAGCCGCTCACGCCGGCGTCCCCACCAGCGCCACCCCTGCGCGCCCACGTCGTCGCCCGTGTACCAGCCGACCGGCCCCCTCCAGGCTGCGTAGGTGGCCGGGTACACGCGCGGCCTGTCGGCGACCTGGTAGCAGACGAGCAGCGGCGTCGCCCAGCGAGCGCCGAGCTCGAGCGCACGATCGACGCACACCCGCGGCGTCAGCCGCTCGTCCTCGTTCATGAACGCCTCCGGCATGAACAGACGCTCGCGCAGGTCGGCCCACCGGATGCGAGTGCCGTCGACGCGCACGGCGGGCGGGTAGCCAAGCGTGATCACCGCCACCTGCGACGACTGCTCGCGCAGGTACGCGGCGACAAGGGCGGTCTACCTGTGAAGCGCAACTGCTTTTCGCTGCGTCTACCGATGCCGCAACCGACACTGCGCAGTCTTCTAATCGCGCGCCCTCATCAGGCCCGATGGCCTACTACGCACGAAACTGTCTGCTACTAGCCGCAGAGACTAGTTTTCGCAGCCGCGAGCCAGGTAGTGGCGCAATCGCTCCTAGCCATCCCGTTCACCCCGCTCGTGCTCAGAGGAGAGGCGTGTATCAACGGTTCCAAGGCCAGCGCTTGCGTCTCGGAGCAGCCGGTGGCCGCCCAACCTCTCCCCATGTCACGTCCTGCTGAGGTGGGCGCGGACGCGGTTCTGTTAGATCGCGCCGCATCTTTTTCTGAATGTCCTGGTGGAAGGCATCGTGGCGAACTTGCGCGGCGCTCCCTGCTTGTCGCATCCTGTCGGCGAACTCGTTCTGACGTTGCGCGGCCTGTCGTTGCTCTTCCTCGCGCCGCTTCTGTTCGCGTTCCCTCTGCCGATCGCGTTCCTGCTGTTGCCGCATCTGTTCCTGAAAACGATCCCCCATGGTGAGTTCCTTTCGAGCGACCCCTCATCTGGCGTACAAGACGTGGCGGACGCGACGTACCTCGCTTCGCGTCGTGAGGTTTCTGATCCGTTTTGGGTCTAGCCCCGTGTTCTTGCGCGCGCGTGCTTCGATCTCGACCCAATGACCTTCCTCGAGCACGCCTCGTATCTCTGTCCCGCGCATATCGACCGGAAGCGGTGGTTGCCGCCTACCGTCGTCGTCGTACGGCTCAAGTAGGAAGGTCCACTGAACCCATGATCCAAAGGCGCCGCGGTACGGGACAGTTCCTTTGTGTAATTGCCGTACGACACCGACGAAAGAGTCGCTGTGCTTCGGCGCAGAGGGTGGACCGTCGACAGGTCCTGAGTCCCTGCTGCTCTCCGGCTTTTGTCGCCGCGCGTTCAAGTTCGCCAGGGCGGCGAGTGCAGCGTGCCTCGGATCGATCAGCAGCGCGCCTCCGTACATCGCTACGGCATCGTTGAAGTTGCCCTCGCGCTCAGCGATCCGGCCGAGGTAATACGACGCGTTGGCATTTCGCCTATCCACCTTCAGGCAGAGCGCCAACTGGCCCTTCGCGCGATCATACTGTCCTTGGGCAATGTTGATGAGCGCAAGCCCGTAGAGCGCGCTTCCCCGAGAAGTGGGTGTCTCAAGGAGTTGTGCGAAGATTCGCTCGGCCTCATCGAAGCGGCGCTCTTCATACAGAGAGCGTGCGCGAGTGATCAGATCCTGCTCAGTCATCAGCGTCGCGGCTTATTGGGCTTTCCCGATCAGTAGGAGTCGCCCGATGGCGGTGGAACGTCGCCGCCGTCATCCGGAACGATCATGTGGATTGGGGCGTCGATCGGGTCGCTTGCTCCGCCGTCCGAGAATGGCACATCTGGGGACGGCTCCCATGAGCAATACTCGCCGCTGTCGATGCTCTGAGGTCCGTCGGCAGTCTGCAGCGGGGTCACATCGTGAACCGGATCCTCCTTAGCCGCCACGTGGCCCGGCTCTGGGTCGTCATCTGCGGCCAGGACAGACTCGTTGAGAGTCTTTATTTCGTCGCCGAGGATGAGATGGCGAGCCAGGTCGAACACTGGCTGAGTCATGCGGTAGCCGAGAGTACCCACGTGATGTAGCTCATCAGCGCCATGACCAACGATGGCTAGTTCTCCGATCACGGGGCCGTAGGCGATGAAGTAGGGAATCGAGGCCCACTGCGGAAGCTCGTTGAAAGGGTCAGTGACGAAGAGGTCCACGATCGCCTGGGTCACATGAGGCGACGTGTCGTCACTTTGGCGTTCGGAACCGTTGGCCATTCCGTCCTCTGGACCCCTGTGCAGCAGCCAGCGTACGCCTCATGACTCCGCTGGTCAACGCTGCGATCCGCCGCGCTCGAAGATGCCAGGTGCGCGCCAGTTGCGCGCCAGTCATGACCCTCGCCGACGGGTTTCCAGCGGTTCCAGGCGGTTGCCCGTTCGCGTAACCATGTGGCCTTCCGGATGGTTGCGCTAGTCGGGTGAAGGACCCTGGAAAAACTTGGAGGCTCCGATGCCGGGCTCTGTCCTGGCGGAAGGAGATGCTCCTGCGATGTCGAGACCGAGGAAGTATGAGGTTGACCCGATTCCGTTGACGTCTTGATACTCGGCGCTTG
>Ga0247727_10009964_pt1 | contig 16985 bp, 14 predicted proteins | sample WisWelCaveWW1625_FD_202498 | JGI IMG/M metagenome (GOLD analysis project Ga0247727, IMG submission 202498) | Biofilm microbial communities from Wishing Well Cave, Virginia, United States - WW16-25 | ecosystem: Environmental > Aquatic > Deep subsurface > Groundwater > Cave microbial mat | place...
TGTTCTGCGCCAGCACCATCGTGATCGCCGCCGTCAGCGTCGTCTTCCCGTGGTCCACGTGCCCGATCGTCCCCACGTTCACGTGCGGCTTCGTCCGCTCAAACTTTGCCTTCGCCATCAGCACAACCTCCGTGATCGCGACGTTCGTCCTGCTCAATGGAGCGCGGCGCGTGCGCCGGGCGGCTCCCGGGTGATCCGTTCAGCCCTTCACCTTGGCCACGATCTCCTCCGCCACCGTTTGGGGCAGGGTCTCGTAGCGCGAAAACTGCATCGAGTACACGGCCCGCCCCTGCGAGATGGAGCGCATCCGCGTGGCGTAGCCGAACATCTCCGCGAGTGGCACCGAGGCCGCAATGACGCGTGCGTCCGACCGCGTGAACATGCCCCCGATTCGGCCGCGGCGCGACGACAGGTCGCCGATGATGTCGCCCAGGTATTCCTCGGGAACAACCACCTCGACGTCCATGACCGGCTCGAGCAGCCGCGGCTTGGCCTTCTGACAGGCTTCCTTGAAAGCGATCGATCCGGCGATCTTGAAGGCCATCTCGGAAGAGTCCACTTCGTGGTACGACCCGTCGAAGAGGGTGACCTGGACGTCTACGACCGCATAGCCGGCCACGACGCCGCTCTTCATCGCCTCTTCCACGCCCTTCTCCACCGCGGGAATGAATTCCTTCGGGATCGAGCCACCGACAATCTCGTTCTCGAACACGAAGCCCTTGCCCGGCTCGAGCGGCTCGACGCGCAGCGACACGTCGGCGAACATGCCCCTGCCTCCCGTCTGGCGCACGAAACGGTGGCGGACCTCGGCCGGAATCGAGATCGTCTCGCGGTAGGCCACCTGAGGTTTGCCGACGTTCGCCTGCACTTTGAACTCCCGCAGCATGCGATCGACGATGATCTCGAGGTGGAGCTCGCCCATACCGGCGATCACGGTCTGGCCGGTCTCCTCGTCCGAGCGCACACGGAACGTCGGGTCTTCCTCGGCCATGCGCTGGAGCGCCGTCGAGAGCTTCTCCTCGTCGGCCCTCGACTTGGGCTCGATCGCCACGTCGACGACCGGCTCCGGGAAACGCATCGACTCGAGAGCGATCGGGTGCTTGGGATCGCACAGGGTGCTGCCCGTCGTCACCTTCCTGAAGCCGATGCCCGCGGCGATGTCGCCGGTGTAGACTTCGTCGATCTCCTCGCGCTTGTTGGCGTGCATCTGCATCAGACGCCCGATCCGCTCGGTGCGCCCGGTGGCGGGGTTCAGCACCTGGTCGCCGGTACAGACCGTTCCGGAATAGACGCGGAAGAAGGTGAGCTTGCCGACGTGGAGATCGGTCATGATCTTGAACGCGAGTGCCGAGAACGGCTCCTTGTCTTCTGCCCTGCGCGTGATGTGCTCGAAGGTCTGCGCGTTCTGGCCCGTCACGGGAGGCCGCTCGAGGGGCGAGGGCAGGAGATCCACGACCGCGTCGAGCAACCGCTGCACACCCTTGTTCTTGAACGCGGAACCGCACAGGACGGGCGTGATCTTGCCTTGGATCGTTCCGCTGCGGATCGCCCGGCGCAGGTCGTCGCCGGTGTAGGGCTTCTCGTGGAGGTAATCGTCAAGGAGCCGCTCGTCGTATTCGGCCACCGTCTCGAGCAGGTGGAAGCGGGCCTTGTTGGCCATGTCCACCAGGTCGCGCGGAATGTCGAGCACGTCCCAAGTCGTGCCCTGGCTTTGCTCGTGGTAGGTGATCGCCTTCATCTCGATCAGGTCGATCACGCCCTGGAACTGTTCGGCGAGGATCATGGGTACCTGAATCGGCACCGGCTTCGCGCCGAGCCGCTCGATCATCATGCGGACGGCGTTGTCGAAATCGGCCCCCACCCGGTCCATCTTGTTGACGAACGCAATGCGCGGGACGTTGTACTTGTCGGCCTGGCGCCACACCGTCTCGGACTGTGGCTCCACGCCACCCACCGCGCAGAACACGGCGACCGCGCCGTCGAGAACGCGCAGGCTGCGCTCGACCTCGACGGTGAAGTCCACGTGGCCGGGAGTGTCGATGATGTTGATGCGGTGGCCGCGCCACAAGCAAGTGGTGGCCGCGGAGGTGATGGTGATGCCGCGCTCACGCTCCTGCTCCATCCAGTCCATCGTGGCGGCGCCTTCGTGCACCTCGCCGACGCGGTGGATGCGGCCCGTATAGAAGAGAATGCGCTCGGTCAAGGTGGTCTTGCCGGCGTCGATATGGGCCATGATTCCGATGTTCCGGTACTTATCGAGCGGAAACTGCCGCGGCATGATTCTGGATGTCCTCAATGCGAATGTCTTGCGGTAACACCACCTGCCTTTCCGTCGTAGAAAGCGCGGTGATGGGTCACGGGATCATCCGCGGAGGGTCAGGCTTGGGGCCCGTCGCAACGGGCCGGCCCAGGTCGGCGCGAGCCGACCTTCACCACGAATGGGCTACCAGCGATAGTGGGCGAAAGCCTTGTTTGCCTCCGCCATCTTGTGCGTGTCCTCGCGTTTCTTCACCGCACCACCCTCGTTCCGCGAGGCGGCGAGCAACTCGGCCGCGAGACGCTCGTCGAAGGTGTGGTCGGTGCGCGTCTTCGCGAACGAGATGAGCCAACGGATCGCCAGTGCGTTCCGCCGGTCGGGGCGCACCTCGACCGGGACCTGGTAGTTGGCGCCTCCCACGCGTCGAGATTTGACCTCGAGCACTGGCTTGACGTTGGTCATGGCCTGCTTCAAGACCGTCATGGCATCCTGCCCGGTCTTCTCCTCGACGATCTTCATCGCCGTGTAGAAGTGGCCTTCGGCAAGCGCACGCTTGCCGCGCCCCATCATGCCGCTCACGAAGCGCGTGACGAGTACATTCTCGAACTTCGGATCCGGCGGGACTTCGCGCCGGGGGACACTGCCTTTACGAGGCATGCCTGAAACCTTTTCTCGCGATTCGTTGCACGCACGGGCGTCGGACGAATCCGCGAAATGACGGACCGGGGGCAGACCCCGCGACCCTATGTGACACCCTACTTCGACTTCGTGCCGTATTTGGACCGGCTCTGCTTCCGTCCCGAGACGCCGCTCGCATCGAGCGTGCCTCGAACGATGTGGTAGCGCACCCCCGGCAGGTCCTTCACGCGTCCACCGCGGATCAGGACGATCGAGTGTTCCTGCAGGTTATGTCCCTCGCCCGGGATATAGCAGGTGACCTCGATGCCGTTGGTGAGCCGCACGCGCGCCACCTTGCGCAGCGCGGAGTTCGGCTTCTTCGGCGTGGTGGTGTACACCCGCGTGCAGACCCCGCGCTTCTGAGGACAGTTCTTCAGAGCGGGCGCACCGGTCTTGCTCTTCTGCCGCCGCCGGCCACGACGGACCAGCTGGCTCAGAGTGGGCACAGTCCACCTCCAACCGTATGGCTAACAATGACTTACGCGGTCAGGCAGGCCACGGCATCCGTGAAGTAAAACAATCGCCGTTACCGCGCAGACCGAGCACTGTAAGTTCCTCTCCCATCGCTGTCAAGCGGTTTTCGCCCCCTCAATTCCCTCGACCGTTTCTCCCTCTTCGGTCACCACGGCGGCCTGCTTTTCGGTCTCGAGACGGAGCCTCCGGTAGGTTTGCATGCCGGTCCCTGCGGGGATGAGGTGGCCGATGATCACGTTCTCCTTGAGGCCGCGGAGGTGGTCCACCTTGCCCTGAATGGCCGCCTCGGTCAGCACGCGGGTGGTCTCCTGGAAGGAAGCCGCCGAGATGAAGCTCTCGGTCGAAAGCGAGGCCTTTGTGATGCCGAGCAGCAACGGCTTGAACGTGGCCGGCTGCTGCCCCTCCTTGAGCAGGCGCTCGTTTTCCCCCAGCACGACGAGGCGATCCACCGCCTCGCCTTCCAGGAACGCGCTGTCGCCCGGATCCTCGATACGAACCTTCTGCAGCATCTGACGCACGATCACTTCGATGTGCTTGTCGTCGATGCGCACGCCCTGGAGGCGATACACCTCCTGGATCTCGTTGACGAGGTACTCCTGTACTTCCTCGATCCCCTTGATCTGGAGGATATCGTGCGGGTTGATCGGGCCCTCGGTGAGCCGGTCGCCCGCCCGCACCTGGCTGCCCTCCTGCACGTGCAGGTGGCGCCCCTGCGGGATCTGGTACTCGCGGGTCTCGCCGTCCTCTCCGCGCACGGCCAACTTGCGCATGCCACGCGACACGCCGCCGAACTCCACGCGGCCATCGATCTCGGCCACGACCGCCGCGTCTTTCGGACGGCGTGCCTCGAAGAGTTCCGCCACGCGGGGCAGACCGCCCGTGATGTCACGCGTCTTCGACGCCTCGCGGCGGGTCTTCACCAGCGGATCGCCCGCCGTCACGTCCTGCCCGTCGCGTACCTCGAGTCGCGCGCCCGTCGGCAGCGGGTAATGCGCGAGCTTCGCCCCGGACGAGCGGTCGAGAATGTCGATCGCCGGCTGCAGCTCCTTGTTGCGGTCCTCCATGATGACCAGGAGCTTCTTGCCCGTCGTGTCGTCCACTTCATCCCTGACCGTCACCTTGTCCTTGATGTCCGCGAACCGCACGATGCCGGCCTTCTCCGTGACCGCCGGGACGTTGTAGATGTCCCACTCGAACAGCGCCCCTTCGGCATCGACCGTCTGGCCGTCCCGGACGAACAGGTGCGCCCCGTAGGGCACGTTATAGCGCTGCCGCACGCGCCCGGCCTCGTCGTGTACCTCGATCTCGCCGCTTCGGCCGGTGCAGACCAGCACGCCTTCGTGGTAGGGAACGAATTCGAGGGTCTTGAAGTGGACCGTGCCAGCTTCCCTCGCGGTCGCGCGTGACTGCTCGACGATTCGGGCCGCCACGCCACCGATGTGGAAGGTCCGGAGCGTCAGCTGAGTGCCCGGCTCGCCGATCGACTGTGCCGCGATCACGCCGACCGCCTCGCCGAGGTCCACCGGACGGCCCGTCGCCAGGTTGCGGCCGTAGCAGTTGGCGCACACGCCGCGCCGAGCGTCGCAGGTCAGCACAGAGCGGATGCGGATCTTCTCGAGGCCCGCCTTGGCGGCATCGTCGATGCGCGCGGCGATGTCCTCGTCGACCAGGACGCCGGCCTCGACGATCGTCTCGTTCGAGATCGGGTGCAGCATGTCCTCCGCGACCACGCGCCCCAGCGTGCGGTCCGCCAGCGGTTCGATGATGTCTTCGCCGTCCTTGAGGGCGCCGACCGAGAGGCCGCGAATGGTGCCACAGTCGCCCTCGTTGATGATGACATCCTGCGCCACGTCCACGAGTCGGCGCGTGAGGTACCCGGCGTCGGCGGTCTTGAGTGCGGTGTCGGCCAGACCCTTGCGGGCGCCGTGCGTCGAGATGAAGAACTCGAGCACGGAGAGCCCTTCCTTGAAGTTGTGGATGACGGGCGATTCGATGATCTCGCCGAGGCCGCCCGTGATCTTCTTCTGCGGCTTGGCCATGAGGCCGCGCATCCCGGCGAGCTGGCGTACCTGTTCGCGATTGCCGCGGGATCCCGAGTCGGCCATCATGAAGATCGGGTTGAAACCGTTGCGATCCTTCGAAAGGCCCTCGAACGTGATCTCCTCGACTTCGGTGGTGGCGAGGGTCCAAGTGTTGATCACCTTGTTGTAGCGCTCACCCTCGGTGATCACACCGCGACGGTAGTTGAGATTGATCTGATCCACCTCGCGCTGGGCGCGGTCGATGATCTCCGTCTTCTCCGGCGGGATGCGCACGTCGTCGATCCCCACCGTGAAGCCGGCCTGGGTCGCGTACTTGAAGCCGAGGTCCTTGAGCTCGTCGAGTAGGCCCGACGTCACCTCGGAGCCGAGCCACGAATAGCAGTCGCCTACGAGGCGCTCAAGGCTCTTCTTGTCCATTGCCTCGTTGATGAACCCGTGATCCTTCGGCACGACCTCGTTGAACAGCACGCGTCCCGCGGTGGTGACGACGTAGCCGCTGCGATCCGTCGGGGCGCCGCCGCGCGCGAACGTCATCCCGGCCGCACGCAGGGCGATGCGGTCGTGGAGCGGGATCGCCCCGGCGTCGTGGGCGGCGCGCACTTCGGCCGCGCTGAAGAAGGTGCGCAGGCGCCGCGGATCGGTCGGCGCGAGGTCCTTGTCGGCCGCGCGCGGATTGAGGACCTTGCCCCGCTCCCTCGTGAGGTAGTGGCAGCCCAGCACGATGTCCTGGTTCGGCGTCGCGAGCGGCCGGCCATGAGCCGGTGAAAGGATGTTCTGGGTCGAGAGCATCAGCAGGCTGGTCTCGATCTGCGCCTCGAACGACAGCGGCACGTGCACCGCCATCTGGTCGCCGTCGAAGTCGGCGTTGAACGCCTGGCAGACCATCGGGTGGATCTTGATCGCCTTGCCTTCCACCAGGACCGGCTGGAAGCCCTGAATGCCGAGACGGTGCAGCGTCGGCGCGCGGTTCAGGAGCACCGGGTGGTTCTCGATGATCTCGCCCAGGATGTCCCATACCTCGGGCTTCTCGCGCTCGACGAGCCGCTTGGCGCTCTTGACCGTCTGCACGTAGCCACGGTCTTCGAGCTTGCGGATGATGAACGGCTTGAACAGCTCGAGGGCCATGTTCTTGGGCAGCCCACACTGGTTGAGCTTGAGTTCGGGACCCACCACGATCACCGAGCGGCCCGAGTAGTCTACGCGCTTGCCGAGCAGGTTCTGTCGGAACCGGCCCTGCTTGCCCTTGAGCATGTCCGACAGCGACTTGAGGGGGCGGTTGCCCTGGCCCCGCACCGCCCGGCTGCGGCGGCCGTTGTCGAACAGGGCGTCCACGGCCTCCTGCAGCATGCGCTTTTCGTTGCGCAGAATGACCTCTGGCGCCTTGATGTCCATCAGCTTCTTGAGACGGTTGTTGCGGTTGATGACGCGCCGGTAGAGATCGTTCAGGTCGGATGTGGCGAAGCGGCCACCCTCCAGGGGCACCAGCGGCCGGAGGTCCGGCGGCAGCACGGGGACGGTCTCGAGGATCATCCACTCGGGACGGTTGCCGCTGTGGCGGAAGGCCTCGACGATGCGCAGTCGCTTGAGTGTCTCTTTCTTGCGCTGCACCGAGGTCTCGATCTTGGCCTTGGCCCGCAAGTTCGCCTGCAGTTCCTCCAGATCCAGCTCGGCGAGCATGTCGCGGATGGCCTCGGCGCCCATCTTGGCCTTGAGGCCCGAGTCCGGCTGCTCCTCCATGACCTCGTTGTACTGGTCCTCCGAGATGATCTCCTTCTTCTTGAAGCCGGTCTTGCCGGGCTCGATCACGACGAAAGACTCGTAATAGAGGATACGCTCGAGGTCTCGGATGCTCATGTCGAGCAGGTGACCGATCCGTGAGGGCACGCCCTTGAAGAACCAGATATGGGAGACGGGAACCGCGAGTTCGATGTGGCCGAGCCGCTCGCGGCGCACCTTCGCCTGGGTCACCTCCACGCCGCAGCGATCGCAGATGACGCCGCGGTACCGGATGCGCTTGTACTTCCCGCAGTTGCACTCCCAGTCCTTCACCGGGCCGAAGATTTTCTCGCAGAAGAGCCCGTCTTTTTCCGGCTTGAACGACCGGTAATTGATGGTCTCCGGCTTGGCCACCTGGCCGTGTGACCAGCTGCGGATGACGTCGGGAGAAGCCAGGCGGATCCGGATGGAGTTGAACGAGGCCCGGCGGCGCTGATCCGCCTCCTCGAGCCGGCTCAATCCCAGCTTGCCTGCGGCCACGCTCAACGGCGACTGCAGTACCGTTTCCTGCATCATCACGCTCTCCTCAAGAGTCACGTTGTGGGGGCGGAGGGCCAGGCGACACCGGCCCCGCGGGTCTCACGAACGGATCACGCTTCCTCGAACTGCACGTCCAGGCAGAGGCTCTGCAATTCCTTCACAAGCACGTTGAACGATTCGGGCACTCCCGGCTCTGGCGGGTTCTCGCCCTTGACGATCGCTTCGTAGATGCGTGAACGGCCCGCGACGTCGTCGCTCTTGACCGTCAGCAGCTCCTGGAGCGTGTACGCGGCGCCGTAGGCTTCGAGCGCCCACACTTCCATTTCGCCGAAGCGCTGGCCGCCAAACTGCGCCTTGCCACCCAGCGGCTGCTGAGTGACCAGCGAGTACGGCCCGGTCGAACGGGCGTGGATCTTGTCGTCGACGAGGTGGCTGAGCTTCATCATGTAGATGTAGCCGACGGTCACGCGCTCATCGAACGGCTGGCCGGCCCGGCCGTCGAACAGCTCGGCCTTGCCGTCTTCCGGCAGCCCGGCCGCGCGCAGCTCGCTCTTGATCTCTTCCACGGTGGCGCCGGCGAACACCGGCGTGGCGCAGTTGTAGCCGAGCGCGTGCGCCGCCCACCCGAGGTGCGTTTCCAGCACCTGGCCGATGTTCATGCGCGACGGCACGCCCAGCGGGTTGAGCACGATCTCGATCGGGGTTCCGTCCGGCAGGTACGGCAGGTCCTCCTCGGGCAGGATCTTCGCCACCACGCCCTTGTTGCCGTGGCGGCCGGCCATCTTGTCGCCGACCGAGAGCTTGCGTTTCTTGGCGATGTAGACCTTGACCAGCTTCACGACCCCCGGAGGCAGCTCGTCGCCGCGCGTCACCTTCTCGATCTCCTTCTCGAGCTCCTTCTCACAACGTGTGAACGCCGATTGGGCGCCGTCCATCGCCACCCAGAACCGCTCGTTGACGCGCGGATCGTCGGTCACTGGGGAGCCCCAGGCGAGATCGTCGAGATCGATCTCCGACAGGAAGTCGGGCGTGAACTTGCGTCCCTTGCGGGCCAGCGTTTCGCCGCTCGAAGCGCTCCGGAGCACGTTGACCATCTGCTCCTGAAGCACCTCGGACACCGTGGCAAGACGGACGTCCGCGACGCGCTCGCGCTCCTTTTTGCTTTCGCGGCGCAGCTTGTCGATCTTCTTCTTCTCGTGCACCTTGGTGCCCTCGTCCTTCTCCCGGCGCGAGAACACTTTGATGTCGATCACGATGCCGTCCATCCCCGGCGGCGCCTTGAGCGACGCGTCGCGCACGTCGCCGGCCTTGTCGCCGAAGATGGCCTTCAGCAGGCGCTCTTCGGGCGACAGCTCCTGCTCGCCCTTCGGGGTCACCTTGCCGACGAGGATGTCGCCCTGGCGCACGCGGGCGCCGATGCGGATGATGCCTTCTTCGTCGAGGTTCTTGACCGCCTCCTCCGAGACGTTCGGAATCTCGCGCGTGATCTCCTCGACGCCGCGCTTGGTGTCGCGGACCTGGAGCTCGAACTCCTCGATGTGGATCGAAGTGAACACGTCGTCCTTGATGAGCTTCTCGCTCACGAGGATCGCGTCTTCGAAGTTGTAGCCGCCCCAGGGCATGAACGCGCACAGCACGTTCTTGCCGAGCGCAAGCTCACCTTCCCGCGTCGCCGGCCCGTCGGCAATGACCTGTCCCTTCTTGACCTTCTGGCCCTCCGGCACGACGGGGCGTTGGTTGAGACACGTGTCCTGGTTCGAACGGCGGAACTTGGTCAGCCGATAGATGTCCAGGTTCGGTTGCCCGCTGTAGTCCACCACGACTTCTTCGGGGTCCCGCTCGTAGCGGACCGCGATCATTTCACCCGAGACGAACTCGACCACGCCCGACCGCCGGGCCAGCAAGAGGGCCCCTGAGTCCTGGGCCACCTTGTCCTCGAGCCCGGTGCCTACCAGGGGCGCCTCGGTTTGGAGCAGCGGGACCGCCTGGCGCTGCATGTTGGAGCCCATGAGCGCGCGGTTCGCGTCGTCGTGCTCGAGGAACGGAATGAGCGCCGCCGCCGGCGAAACCAGCTGGATGGGCGAGACGTCCATGTACTCGACATCGCGCTTCTCCACGCTTGGATACTCGCCGCGGAACCGCACGGTGAGCGACTCGTTGACGAGTTCGCCGCTGCGCTTGTCGAACGGCGTGTTGGCGGGCGCGATGTGCCAGCGGTCCTCGATGTCGGCAGCGAGGAACTCCGGCTTCTTGCGGTCTACGAGCCCGTCGCTCACGCGGAAGTACGGTGTTTCGAGGAACCCGAACTCGTTCACGCGCGCGTAGGTCGAGAGCGACGAGATGAGCCCGATGTTCGGGCCTTCCGGCGTCTCGATCGGGCACATGCGGCCATAGTGCGTGTAGTGGACGTCGCGCACCTCGAAGCCGGCGCGGTCACGCGTGAGGCCGCCGGGGCCCAGCGCCGACAACCGGCGCTTGTTGGTGAGCTCCGCCAGCGGGTTGGTCTGGTCCATGAATTGCGACAGCTGGGAGGAGCCGAAGAAGCTCTGGATCACCGCGGAGATCGTGCGCGCGTTGACCAGATCGGTCGGCGTGACGTTCTCCTGGTCCTGGAGCGACATCCGCTCGCGGATGATTCGTGCCATGCGCGCCAGTCCGATGTTGAACTGGTTCGCGAGCAGTTCGCCGACCGAGCGCACGCGGCGGTTCCCGAGATGGTCGATGTCGTCGGTGACCGCCGTCTCGGCACTGCGATCTGTCACCAGCTCGCCGTTGGTCCGCAGGAGCAGCACGTACTTGATGATGACGATGAAGTCCTCGCGGCAGAGCGTCGTGTGGTTGATATCGGGGATCCCCAGCCCCAGCCGTTTGCGGACCTCGCGGCCCGGCAGCAGGAACTCGTGGGGCAGCTTCTGGTTGAGCTTGTAACGGCCGACGCGGGCCAGGTCGTAACGCTTGGGATTGAAGAACAGCTTGTTGAGGATCTCGCGGGCGGAATCCGCTCGCGGCGGCTCGCCGGGCCGGAGCAGGTTGTAGATGCGATGCAGCGCCTCTTCCTGCGACCGGGTCGGATCCTTGCGCAGGGTGTTGCGGATCACGTCCGCTTCGTCCTGCATCCGGATCGTGAAAACTTCGAGCGTCTCGAGGCCGGCCTTCTTGATGACTTCGACTTTCTCGGGGCTGATTTCATCGTTGGCCTCGAGCAGGATCTCGCCCGTCGCCTCGTCGACGAGATCCTGGGCGCAGACCCGGCCGAGCGCCGACTCCGCCTTCTTGCCCTTCACCTCGAGAACCTCGCGATCGTAGAAGAGGTCGAGGATCTCGCGGTCCGAGACGAAGCCGAGCGCGCGCAGCAGCACGGTCACCGGCAGCTTGCGCTTGCGGTCGATGTGGACGTGCATGACGTCGTTCACGTCGAGACTGAACTCGACCCACGATCCGCGGTACGGAATGATGCGCGACGAGAACAGGTGCTTCCCGTTCGGATGCGTGAGCTCGTCGAAGAACACGCCGGGCGACCGATGGAGCTGGGAGACGATCACGCGTTCGGCGCCGTTGATGATGAACGTACCGCTGTCGGTGATGAGCGGGAGCTCGCCCAGATAGACTTCCTGCTCGATGACGTCCTTGTCGCGCTTGACCCCGTCCACCTCCTCACGCGTGAGGAGGCGCAGCCGCGCCTTCAGCGGAGCGGAGAACGTGAGGTCGCGCTCGACGCACTCCTCCATGGAGTACTTCGGCTCGCCGATCTCGTAGCCCACGAACTGGAGCTCGAACATCTCGCGGGGATCCGAGATCGGGAACACCCCGGTGAAGACCTCCTGCAGCCCCTCGTTGCGGCGCCGCATCAGGTCCACGTCCATCTGAAGAAAATCGCGAAAGCTCTTCAGCTGGACTTCGAGCAGATTCGGAATCTGCAGATTCCATTCACGGTCGATCTTGCTGAAGCTTTTCCGATCCTTACGGCGTGTCGTCTTCAAAGCCTTCTCGCCTCACGGAATGGAGGAGCCTTCGCCCCCGGAAGTCCGGGACGGCACCGCATTCGGACCGCATGCGTGTCGCCCTGCCTCCGGGCCTTCTACTGCACACCGGCCCTGGGCCGGAGACCGGAGGGGCTACTTGATCTCGACCGTGGCACCCTGCTCTTCGAGCTTCGCCCTGAAGTCGGAGGCCTCTTGCTTGGTGACCTTCTCCTTCACCGCCTTTGGCGCGCCGTCCACCAGGTCCTTGGCTTCCTTGAGACCGAGGCCGGTGAGCTCGCGTACGACCTTGATGACCTGGATCTTCTTGTCGCCGGCGCTCAACAGGACGACATCGAACTCGGTCTTCTCCTCGACCGCCACGACCGCGCCGGCGCCCGGCATGCCGCCCATCGGCATCGCCATCATCGGGGCCGCCGCCGTGACGCCGAACTTCTCCTCGTACTTTGTCTTGAGTTCCGACAGCTCGAGCACCGTCATGTTGCCGATGAGATCGAGCACCTGATCAATCGCGGTCGACATGGTCTTGGATCTCCTTCTGGTTCTGGTCTCGTTTCAAAGCGTGAGCTGGGCAGCGCCCGGCTTGTCGTTCAGGCCTTGTTTTTCTCCCGCTCGAGCACATCCGCCATCGTCGCCGGCAGCCGCAGCGTGGCGTCGATCACCGCCAGGAACTGGGTCATGGGCGCGATGAACGTGCTCAGCACGTGTGCGAGCAGAACCTCGCGGCTCGGAAGCTTCGCGAGCGTGGCGATCGCCTGGTCGTCGAACAGGCGTCCGTCGACGACGGCGGCCTTGACGCGCGGCCTTTCGTGCACCTTCGCGAAATCCACGAGCAGCCTGGCCGGAGCCATCTCGCTGACCGGACTGAACACGACGCTGGTCGGTCCGACGAGGTGGGCATCGAGGGCAGTAATGCCGTTCGCGTTGAGCGCGCGCTTGAGCAGAGTGTTCTTCACGACCCGCACTTGCACCTGCTGCTCGCGGCACTTCTTCCGGAGCAGCGACACGGACTCGACGGTCATGCCGCTCAAGTCCGCCAGGAACACGCCGCGCACGCCTGCGAGGCTCGCCTGCGCCTCGCGGATGATCTGTTCCTTCTGGGGGGTCGGCATCGCGGCCTCCTAGCGACTCAGTTCGGCCGTGATGGCCGTGGGGTCCAGGACGATTCCGGGCCCCATGGTGGAACTGATCGTGAGGGACTTGATGTAGTGCCCCTTGGCCGCCGAAGGCTTCGCCCGTATCAACTCGCGCAGGAAGGTGACGGCATTGTCCAGCAACTTGTCCTCGCTGAAGGAGGCTTTGCCCACGGGAGCGTGCACGTTGGCCCCCTTGTCGACGCGGAACTCGATCTTTCCAGCTTTGAGTTCCTTGACGGCTTTGGCGACCTCGAAGGTGACGGTGCCGCTCTTCGGATTGGGCATCAGGCCCCGCGGGCCCAACACGCGGCCGAGTTTTCCGACCTCACCCATGAGATCTGGAGTCGCCACGATGGCATCCACGTCGAGCCACCCCCCCTGGATCTTCTTGACGTACTCGTCGGCCCCCGCGAAGTCGGCGCCGGCCGCCAGCGCCTCTTTCTCCTTCTCGCCCCGGGCCAGTACCAGCACCCGGATGCTCCTTCCGGTGCCGTGGGGCAGCACGACGGTGCCACGCACCAGCTGATCGGAGTGTCGGGGGTCTACGCCGAGATGCGACGAGACGACGATGGTCTCGTCGAATTTCGCCCGCGCGGTCTGCTTGACCAGCTTCACGGCCTCGGCCAGGCCCTTGACCCGACCGGCCTGCGTGGCCAGCTCCGCAGCAGCGCAATACCGCTTGCCGTGCTTCATGCCACCTCCGTGGTCCATGCGTGCCGAAACGGCCGGCACTCCCACGCTTCAGCGAACAGGAGAACCGCTCCGGCGCGCCGCGGCCCGTCGCCGCGGCTTCCGGTCAGCTGGCTTCCTCTTCGACCGCGTCGAGCTCCGCTTCGGTCGCGTAGCCCTCTCGGACGACCCATTCGAGCGTCTCGATGAAGTCGTTGATGCTCGCTCCCGGAGCCCGGGACACCCGCTCGCGCACGATGTCGTAGATCTCGCGCGGCGACTTGCCCTTCAACAGCAGCTCGGCGTCTTCCTTTTCAAGGCGAACCATCCGGTTCCTTCCTTCCTAATCCGCGACTTCGATGCCCATACTGCGGGCCGTCCCCATGACCATCCGTTCGGCGGCGTCCACCGTCGCCGAGTTCAGGTCCGGAGCCTTCAGCTCCGCGATTTCGCGGACCTGGGCTGTCGTGACCTTGCCAACCTTGTTCCGGTTCGGCACCCCGGATCCCTTCGCGAGTCCTGCCGCGCGCTTGAGCAGAATCGCGGCCGGCGGCGTCTTCGTGATGAAAGTGAACGAGCGGTCGCTGTAGACCGTGATCACCACTGGAATCACCAAGCCCGTCTGTTGCTGCGTCCGGGCATTGAACTGCTTGCAAAACTCCATGATGTTGATGCCGTGCTGTCCCAGGGCGGGGCCCACCGGCGGCGCCGGCGTGGCATTGCCCGCGTTGCACTGCAGCTTCACGATCGCCTGAACGACTTTGGCCATGAATCGCACTCCTTGCAGCCGCTAAACGGGCTGCACCTGCAGAAAATCAAGCTCCACCGGCGTGGCGCGGCCGAAGATGCTCACCATCACCTTCACCTTCCCGCGCTCGTGGTTGACTTCGTCCACGACCCCGGAGAACGCGCTGAACGGCCCGTCCACCACGCGAACGTGATCCCCGATGCGGAATGTCACCGTCGGAACGGGCTTGGACTTGCTGGTCTCCATCTGGCCGAGAATCCGCCGAACCTCGTTCTCCTTGAGGGCCACGGCGCTTTGTCCGGAACCGATGAAGCGCGTCACGCCCGGTACGTTCTGCACGAGATGGCGCGTCTCGTTGTTGAGCTCCATTTCGATCATGACGTAGGACGGGAACGTCTTGCGCTTGGAGATCTTCCTCTTGCCGTCCTTCATTTCGGCGAAGTCTTCTGTCGCAACGAGGATCTGTCCGAAATGCTCACCCAGCCCGGAAGACGTGATCGCCTTCTCGAGGTTGGTCTTGACCTTGTTCTCGTGGCCCGAATAGGTGTGGACCACGTACCACTTTCCGTTCATGTGTCTTCTCGTCTCTCCCGCGCGTCCTGCGCGGTTCACCGCGGCCGAAGGCGCTCCCTCTTCCGGGACTAGCGCAACACGAACCCCAGCGCGAAGCCGATGATCCGATCCACGACGCCGATGAACGCCGCCACGATCAGCACCGTCACGATCACGACCACCGTCGAATCGCGCAGCTCGCCGCGCGTGGGCCAACTCACCTTCGCGATCTCGGCCCGAACGTCCTTCAGAAAAGCCTTCACCTGGGCTGTCCGCGACATGGACGAGCATCTCTCCACATCCGCCGCCAGGGCGTCTCACGCCCGGCGCGGCTTTCGAGGCATCCGCCTGGAACGCCATCCACTTCACAATGGCAGGCCTGGAGGGATTTGAACCCCCGACTCCCGGTTTTGGAGACCGGTGCTCTAGCCGGACTGAGCTACAGGCCTGCCTGCTGCTGCCCGCATCGCCGACTCGTGCCCGCCGGACTCGACTCGACCGCTCAGCCCCTACCGCGTCTCCTTGTGCGACGTGTGCTTGCGGCAAAACGGACAGAACTTCTGGAACGAGACGCGATCGGGATGCAACCGCTTGTTCTTCGTCGTGATGTAGTTCCGCCGCTTGCAGTCGTTGCACGCCAGGGTGATCTGGTCCCGCACGGCTTCACCCTCCTCGTTGGACCCGCGCTACTGGACGATCTGAGCGACGACGCCGGCGCCGACGGTGCGGCCGCCTTCGCGGATCGCGAACCGCAGCCCGTCTTCGAGCGCAATCGGCGTGATCAGTTCCACGTCCATCCCGTCCACGTTGTCCCCCGGCATCACCATCTCCCGCCCCGACGGCAGGTGCGCCATCCCCGTCACGTCGGTGGTCCGGAAGTAGAACTGCGGCCGGTAGCCGTTGAAGAACGGCGTGTGCCGTCCCCCTTCTTCCTTGGTCAGCACGTAGACCTGCGCCTTGAACTTGGTGTGCGGCGTCACCGACTTCGGCGCGCACACCACCATCCCGCGCTCCAGATCCTCCTTCTCCACCCCGCGCAGCAGCAGCCCGATGTTGTCCCCCGCGATCGCCTCGTCCATCGACTTGCGGAACATCTCCACCCCGGTCACCACCGTCTCGCGCGTATCCCGCAGCCCCACCACCTCCACCTTGTCCCCCACCCGCACCTTCCCGCGCTCCACCCGCCCCGTCCCCACCGTCCCGCGGCCCGAGATCGAGAACACGTCTTCCACCGCCATCAGCAGCGGCTTGTCCACGTCCCGCTGCGGCGTCGGGATGTAGCCGTCCACCGCCTCCATCAGCTTCAGGATCGCCTCGTTCGCCTGCGCGTCCTTCCCCCCACCGTCCATCGCCTGCTTCGCCGAGCCCCGCACCACCGGAATCTCGTCCCCCGGAAACTCGTACTTCTTCAAGAGGTCCCGCACCTCCAGCTCCACCAGATCCAGCAGCTCCGGGTCATCCACCATGTCGCATTTGTTCATGAACACCACGATGTACGGAACCCCCACCTGGCGCGCCAGCAGAATGTGCTCCCGCGTCTGCGGCATCGGCCCGTCCGCCGCGCTCACCACCAGGATCGCCCCGTCCATCTGCGCCGCCCCCGTGATCATGTTCTTCACGTAGTCCGCGTGTCCCGGACAGTCCACGTGCGCGTAGTGTCGGCTCCGCGTCTCGTACTCCACGTGCGCCGTCGCGATCGTGATCCCGCGCTCCCGCTCTTCCGGCGCGTTGTCGATCGACCCGTAGTCCCGCACCTTGATCGCCGGGTTGTTCTGCGCCAGCACCATCGTGATCGCCGCCGTCAGCGTCGTCTTCCCGTGGTCCACGTGCCCGATCGTCCCCACGTTCACGTGCGGCTTCGTCCGCTCAAACTTTGCCTTCGCCATTTCTTTTCAGGCTCCTGTTGGCGTCTGCTGGCCGATGCAATCGCCGTGCGGCGTCCGATCGCGACGTGCGCGCGTCGGACCGGTGTTCGTCTCCATGACCCGAACTGTTTTCCCCCGCGCTCCTTGTGCCCAGGCCCCCCCACCCGTCGGTCGTCCGAGGCCGCGACACCGCCGCGGCCGCCCGGATGCACCCGCACAGGGTGGAGCCCACGAGCGGAATCGAACCGCTGACCTTTTGCTTACCATGCAAATGCTCTACCGACTGAGCTACGTGGGCACGACCGTCGGAACTTCCAAGCAGGCAGTG
>Ga0247727_10009965_pt1 | contig 16983 bp, 14 predicted proteins | sample WisWelCaveWW1625_FD_202498 | JGI IMG/M metagenome (GOLD analysis project Ga0247727, IMG submission 202498) | Biofilm microbial communities from Wishing Well Cave, Virginia, United States - WW16-25 | ecosystem: Environmental > Aquatic > Deep subsurface > Groundwater > Cave microbial mat | place...
CGCCCAACTCGCGCAATCCACTACCCGCGTCGAGCACGATGATCGTGTCGCCGGAGCGCAATTCCAGACAAGGCGTATTGCCGCCGTACTTTTCTGTCTTGCGGCCCGGGGTCGGAATCGATCCGCGCGTGCCCCAAAACCGAACGGTCATTCCAGCCATGTACTCAGGCCCTCTAACTCGCTTCCGCCGGCAAGTTGAATTTCGAATCGAAACAGGTTGCGGCCGATTTGAACCCAATCGCCCGGCCGAAGCACGCACGAGACGATCGGGACTCCATCGACGTACGTACCGTTCGAGCTGCCGAGATCCTGCAGCACGTACTCGTCGCCGACTCGGCGAATACGTGCGTGCCGTCTTGAAACCCAATCGTCCGCGAGCGAAACTTCCAACCCCTCCTGGCGGCCGATCAATACTTCGCGTTCTTCGAGCACGACTGGACCGGTCGGCATGTCCGGTCCGGTTCCCTGCTGCGGACGCAGCAAGCCGACGAAATGCGCGCGCGGCTCGGATTTCACTCCCTGCGTCATCATGTACGTTCGTGAAGGATCGTAGTTCACGCTTGGGTCCGATTTGGTGCCGAGGGATCTTCGGCGCGGCCGGCTGATCGCCGGTTCATCGCTGGCCTTGCCGTTCGGCGTTGCGGCCGATGGCTCTTCACTCGCGTTAGGGTTCGACATCGTGGTTCCCGTCGCTGGCCGTATCGACAATATCCTACTGTACAATTGATGGGGATGGAATGAGATAGTTGGCCGCTGGAAAGGTCAAGCAGATTCTTTCTGGGCCGGGAGATTCGGTCAAGGCCAAGAATGCCGGCCGGGTTTGAGTTGTGACGGCTGGTCGTGCTATGATGGGTAAGACGATCAAAGGGGACCACACGGGCCGGTCCGCACGCCGACCCTTACCTCGCGGCCGGCCCGTGTCCCCAACCTATGTCAACGGTTTTTCTTTCCGACCGGCTCCTCGTCCTCGTCCGCGTCCTCGTCGGTTTCAACGAGCTGCTGAAGAATCTGACGCACCTCATGCCGGTGCTCGGCATTGAGTCGATAGCTCTTCAGCAGATGGACGACTAGTTGACCGGGCTCGCCTTTGTAAACTTTGTCGATGAGGTGCTGCAGCCGGCGATTGACGACCGCCGGCCGGCTCACCGCCGCTTGGTACACGTGGGCGAATTCCGATCGGTCGCAGGTCACGAGTCCCTTGTGCTCGAGCCGCTGCAAGAGCGTCGAGACTGTCGGGTACGACCAATCGCGGCCGAACCACTGAAGCTGCGTCAGCACATCGCGCACCGTGCCGCGGCCGACCTGCCAGAGCGCCTCTAGCACTTCCAGTTGTGCGTCCGGTATCTTGGGAAGCTGTTTTGCCATGGCCCACTCGTTGACCTTTTACACTTGTCAGAGGTATCCTATGACAAGTGTCATGGGGCGTCAAGAGGGCGGTCGAAAAAAAATCGGGGCGGACTGTTTCGGGGGGCGGCAGGAGTTCGGATGGCGTCGGCCGAGCGCATTCAACTGATTCGTTGTCCCGGCTGCAACGAGCGAGTGATCGCGCCGCCGCGCGATTCGGCTGGCGTGTGGCAATGCCCGTTCTGCCGCCGCCGGTTTCGTCGCCGGCTGCAGTCGGCCTCGTCGTCGGGCACGATTCCGTGCATCGATCTGTTCAGCCGGCACCCGTGGCCGCCCGACGTCGCGCGCGGCTTGTGGCGGCCGATGCTGCTCGTTTTGGACCGGGCCGGCTCGGTGATTCTCGCGGCCTACGGCGCGCTGCTTGTGCTCTTGATGCTCGCCGTGCAGGTCGCGTCGCTCGTGCTCGCGGCGGCGTGGCTCGTGGTTCGGCTGCCGGTGCTGATTTGGAAGACGCTGGACAGCGACGATGAACCTGATTCGGACGACGCGCCGCGGCGGCCCGCGTGGCTTGATGACATCCGATTGTGGACTCCGTCGTTTCGATCGAGCGACCCGGACTTGAACATTGGCCCCGCGCTGACCGACGAGGATGCGCCGGGAATTCTCGTAGTCGTCGCGGAGATGGCTCGCAAGGTGGGCGCGGCCAAGCCGGACGAGATACGAATCACGCACCTGCCGTGCTGCGGCGTGTTGGAGCAGCGCGGCTGGGCTGGTCTGCGGTCTCGGCGCCGCACGCTCGTCTTGGGCCTGCCGCTCCTCCACGTGCTGTCCGTCGAGGAATTGCGGGCCGCCATCGCGCACGAACTGGCGCACCTGAGTAGCGGCGACGCGGCGCTCGCGTTCATGATTTCGCATTTCGTGGACGCGCTAGATCAGGCGATCGGCCACGGCTCGGAAAGTCGCTGGGCCTGGTTAAACCCGTGCGTGATCCTCGCCTGGCTGGTGCGCGGCGCGTTCCGGGTACTGTCAAGTCCGCTCAGCCGGCACCAGGAATATCGCGCTGACGCGGTGGCCGCGAGCGTTTGCGGCGGCGACGTTGTCGCCGGTTCACTCAGCAACGCCGCGTTGGTGCAGCCGATCTTTAAAGAGGTGTTGTGCGACTATCATCCGATGATGATCAGCGAGGCAAATCTCTTTCAGTTCTTTCGGGCGGCTTGGGACGCGATCAGCCTGCCGCTGCGCGAGGAGATCAAGCGATCGCTCATCGCGGAAGAACGAGCCGAATTCTGCGGACTGCACCCGACACTCCGCGCGCGACTGCGTCGCTTGGAACAATTCGCTCCGCACCGCGAGCCAGACAGCCGGCCCGCCCGCCGCCTGCTCGTGCAACGCCGCCGGCTCGAATCCCTGCTGCACGACCACATTTACCGCACCCGCACGAGACAGCTTTCCGTGTTTCGCCCAGCGGGCGATTGATTGAAGCCTTTGGAGTCGAAGCGACGCGGGGCGCCGGCGAATCGAGGCTGTACGAGTTCTACGGCGAACCGGAGCCGGACAAGGTGCGGCAGCCGGGTGAAGGATGCTGATGCTCACGGTCCGCACGCCACGCGCTCGCCGTGCGGCAGGTAGCTGTCGTCTACCGGATAGTTCGCGAACTGAATCGTGTAGTATTTCTCGAACCAGTCTTGGATGTCGGGGATGGCGCCGGGGTCGAAGTCGGGGACGACGTGCAGGGTGCGGCCGTCGCTGGTGTCGCGGATTTCGCCTTGCTCGACGATGACGCGGCCGGCCTTGATGACCGTGCGCGGAAGGCTGAACATTTCTTCGCGATTCGAGTTGGGCGTGTAGATCGTCACGTCGGCGTCGGCGCCAGGTCCGAGGTGGCCCTTGTGCCGGAGGCCGAGCATTCGAGCCGGGGCTGCCCGCGTGATAATCGCGATCTCGTCGAGCGTGTACTCGCGCGTGAGGTCGGCGAGCACGCTCTTTTTCAGCACGCGCGGATGGACTTTCTCGAGGGCCGCGCGACGGGCGTCGCGCGACATGAGTAGCGCGATGATCTGCGGGTAGGCCAGGAACGACCCGCCGTTCGGATGATCGGTGCTCATGGCGATCCGCCACGGGTCGTTCATGAGCAGGTACCATTCGAGGCCGATCGCCCACTGCGTCGCGTGGATGAAGCTTTTGTCTTTGTACTGGATTGGCACGATGCCGCAGCCGGCCTCCATTTCGGTGTCGCCGGAAAACCACTTGCGGCCGTGGAGCTTGTGCAGGAAGTAGCCGAGCGGTCCGTCGCCGGTCATCGACGTGGTTTCGCCGAAGAGTACCTGGCCGACGTCGACGGTGATGTTCGAGTGCGAGTTGACGTAGTCGGCGAGTTCGGTGACGTGCGAGCAGAACGAGCCTTCGTCGTCTGGGCCGCCGCCGTAGCTGTGAAATTGAATGTGCGTGAGGTGGCCGCGCCGGCCTTCGAGGGCGCTCATCGTTTCGTGCGTCGTCGTCCAGTTGCCGGGCAGGCCGAGGTTGTTGCCGTGAATATGCACGGGGTGCGGCAGCCGCAAGTCCGTCGCGACTTGGGCCAATTCCGCGATGATCTGACGCGGCGTAACACGGAAGTGATCTATCACCTGATCGAGACTCGACACGTTGCCGCCGCCCTCTTTCCACTCCTCGACGCCGCCGGGGTTGACGACTTTGACGGCGTAGCCCTTGGCCGCGCCGAGCAGCCACGCGACGTAGTTACGCAGCCGCTCCGGCTCGCGGTCCTTTAGCTGCTTCAGCACGTAGTGGTTGTTGCCCATCAACACGAAGAAGCCCTTGTCGATGATAGGCGTGTCGTGAAATTCCTCGTGGGCGTGCCGGGCGCCGAGCGGCGGGATGGCGGCGTCGAACGCCGTCGTGTAGCCCATGCCGGCGTACTTGTATCCGGTCGCGAAGGTGCTCGGCACGCTGCCGAGCGTGCCCGATCGCGTGAGCGGCGTGCGCGGCAGCACGGCGCGGCGTTTCTCCTCCGGCCGCATCTTTCGCGCAACGTTTACCTTCGGCCCGGCGATGTGCGCGTGCATGTCCACGCCGCCCGGCATGACGACAAGGCCCGACGCATCGATCACGCGGTCCGGCCGCGCGGACTGTCCCGTCGCCGGGTCCGTCTGCGGCGCGACGATCTTGTCGTCCTGAATCCAAATGTCGCGCACGTCGCCACGCACGCCGTTGGCCGGGTCGTAAACTTGGCCGCCGGTAATCTTGATCAGAGTCATGCGGCCATACTGATGAAATCGGAGCGAACTCTCAAGACGAGCAATCCGGCCGAAGTCGATCGCTCGGGCTCGGTTGCAATTGACTGAAACCCCCTTCCGAATAGAATTCCGCACCCTAATTGAGGCAACGACGCGTGAGTGAAGCGATCGACAAATTCGAGGCGGACCGCCGGGCGAAGCTGGACAAGATCGCCGCGCTGGGACTGGACCCGTGGGGCCAGCGGTTCACGGGGCGGCAATTCATCGGCCCGGTGCGTGAGTTGTGGATTGAGGGGACCGAGCACGGCAAGGGGCCGAAGGTGCGAGTGGCCGGCCGCGTGATGGGTAAACGAATTCAAGGGAAGGTGCGGTTCCTCGACCTGCAAGATTGGACCGGCAAGATTCAAATCTTCATCGGCCAGAAGCAAGTCGGGCCGGTCGGCTGGGAGGTCGCGGAGTTGCTCGATCTCGGCGATCTGGTCGGCATCGACGGCGAACTCGGCAAGACGCGGATGGGCGAACTGACGGTGTTCGCCGAGTCGGTTCAGTTTCTGACCAAGTGTCTGGCTCAGCCGCCGGAGAAATGGCACGGGCTGCAGGACAAGGAGCTGCGGTATCGCCAGCGTTACGTGGACCTGATTCACAATCCCGAAGTGCTCGACACGTTTCTTAAGCGGTCGCGAATCGTCAGTCGCATCCGCAGTTTCCTGACCGGGCCGGATCGCGGGTTCCTCGAAGTCGAGACGCCGACGTTGCACACGATCGCCGGCGGGGCCGCCGCGCGGCCGTTCGTCACGCACCACAACACGCTCGACCTCGATCTCTTCCTCCGCATCGCGCTGGAACTGCACCTCAAGCGGCTCATGGTCGGCGGCATCGAGCGGGTGTTCGAGTTGGGCCGGGTGTTTCGCAACGAAGGCATCAGCACGCGACACAATCCGGAATTCACGATGCTCGAGCTGTATCAGGCGTATGGCGACTACAGCGACATGATGGAACTGACCGAGTCGTTGATCGTGAATTTGATCGAGATGCTCGGCGGCGGATTCATGCGGCGGGTTGGCGAAACCGCGGTGGATTTCACGCCGCCGTGGCAGCGGAAGACCTACGCCGAATTGTTCGAGCAGTTCGCCGGCGCGAAGATCGACGACGCGGCGGCAATCGCGGCGGCGGCGAATCGGCGCGGCATCGAGACCGCCGGCATGCACCCGGACGTGATCGTGGGCAACCTATTCGAGGACGCCGTCGAGGACCAACTCGTCGGCCCGGTCTTCGTGATCGACTATCCGGCCTCGCTCTGCCCGCTCACGAAACGCAAGCAGGGCAACGACCGCGTGGCCGAACGATTCGAGCTATTCGTCGCGGGCATGGAAGTCGCCAACGCGTACACCGAATTGAACGACCCGATCTTGCAGGAGCAACTTTTTCGGCAACAGCTCGCGGGCATGCCCGACGAAGAGTCGATGGCGAAGATGGACGAGGACTTCATCCGCGCCTTGAAGCACGGCATGCCGCCCGCGGGTGGGCTGGGCATCGGCATCGACCGGCTGGTTATGCTGCTTACGAATTCGCCGAGCATTCGCGACGTCATCCTGTTCCCGCTGCTGCGACCGGAGAAATCAGTTGGTGAGATTCCACTTTTTGTCGATGGCAAGGAGCCGGACTCGCCACGAGGGTAACCTTTGTGTTCTTCAGTTTTGACCGCGCAAGTTTCGCGTCATCCGATAACTCGAATGGGGAATCCCCGGTCGCGTCCGTGAGTACCCTTTCGACAATGGGGATTTCCCTGACCGAGTTGGTGCGTTCCCTATTGGCGAAAGGGCGTTCCCTATTTGCGTTAGGGAAGTCCCTTTTTTCGTTAGGGAACGGCCCAGCAGCGTGCGGAAGCGTATCAATGGTACGACACAACGCCATGTTTAGCAATAAGTTAGGATTATTCTCCCATGCCGCGTGATTGGGTGCTGCAGAATCACGGAGGATGTGATCGCGAAAATCGACGTGTTCACCGGGCATTGAGTAACACAGCCGGTCAGACGCCCAGGGCCACCGCACATTCGCGTGAAACGCGATCGGGAAGCTGACAAGTTCTGGCTCAATCCAGCTTCGCTTGCGAAGAATCGCGGGTTCGCCGAACATGAGTTGCGTGACATCGAACGATTGGTCGTGGCGAAAGCGCCGACTCTTTTGCTCGCTGGCTTGCATCGCACGCCAAATAGGAACCGACCTGAATCTTCGACCCATGGAGGGGTCCAAATGTACAAACTTCTCCTTTCACTGCGTTACCTTCGCACCCGCTGGATCGCACTCGCCTCGATCATCAGTGTGACGCTGGGCGTGGCGACGCTCATCGTGGTGAATAGCGTGATGAGCGGCTTCCGCACGGAGATGATGGACCGCGTGAAGGGGGTGCTCGCCGACGTCATTATCAAGGGCGGCGGTCTGAGCGGATTTCCCGATTGCACATTTCACATGCGCCGCATCGAGCAGACCGTCGGCGACAAGATCGAGGCGATGACGCCCGTGGTCGAGACGCCGGGACTACTCACGTTCGAGGTCAAGGGCCGGAGTATTCCCCAGCCCGTCTTGGTCCGCGGCATCGATATGGGGACGTACGCGAAGGTTGGCAAATTCAATCAGTACATTCACGAGGCTGAGTTACGGGCGAACCCGTCGTTTGAGGTGAGCGGCAAACTGAAGCGATCGAGCGAGTGGTGGCGTGGGATCAAAGATGAGGAGCCTTCCGACGAGTTGGGCGAATCAATGCCGGACGCGCCGTCCGGCGAGACCGCGCCGAGTCCGGTGAAACTCGGTTCGCCGCTAGCGACGGAACAATCTGGCGATGCCAGCAGCGGTTCCGCGGCGACGAACTCAACGGGCGACAAGTATCACCGCGACGACCCGTTCAAAGACGGCCCGCTCGCGGAAACGACGCCGGTCGCGTCGCGCGACCGCGGCGTAATCGTTCCGTGGCTCATGGCCACGTATCGCCTCGACGGCGAAGACTACGACGTGATTCGGCCCGGCCAGGATGTGCTGCTGACGCTGCCGGCCGCGTCGGTCGGCACGACGTTCAAGGTCGAAGGCCGGCACGCGCAGTTCACGACCGTGGGCCGATTTCGCAGCGGCATGAGCGAGTACGATTCTGCGCACTGCTACGTGGACATCCGCGACCTGCAAGAGCTTCGCGGCATGCGCGATCACGTAACGGCGATCGAAATCAAGCTGAAGAATTACGCGGACGCCCCGGAAGTGATTCGGCGGCTCACAGCAATCTTTCCGCCTGGCTTTTTCATGGTTCGCACGTGGGAGGACGAACAAAAGCCGCTGCTCACGGCGGTGCAGATGGAGCAGGGCATCTTGAACGTGCTGCTGTTCATGATCATTGCCGTGGCCGGGTTCGGCATCCTGGCGATTTTCTTCATGATCGTGGTCGAGAAGACGCGCGACATCGGCATTCTGAAATCGCTCGGCGCCTCGGACGCGGGCGTGATGCAGATTTTTCTGTCGTACGGTCTGAGCCTCGGCATCGTCGGCAGCGGGCTGGGCATGTTGATCGGTCTGGCGATCGTCGTGTGGCTCGATCGCATCGAGCGGTTGCTGAGTTGGCTGTGCGGCCACGACGTTTTTGACCGCGATCTGTACTACTTCGACAAGATTCCGACGGTGATCAGTTGGTTCGACATTGGCTGGATCGTGGCCGGTGCGATGGCGATCGCGGTGGTGGCGAGCGTGCTGCCGGCGCGTCGTGCGGCGACGCTGCGGCCCGTGCAGGCGCTGAGATACGAGTGAGGGACAGCCTCAATGTTCACGTTTAGGTGATTCATGAATCAATCGTTTCCGCTTCTTTCCGCGCACGGCGTGATGAAGTCGTACTATCGCGGCCGCAGGCCGTCGGACCCGGCCGCGGGGCGCAGGTCCGCGCCCGACACGCACGTCATCGCGCGGGCGCCGCGGCGCGGCATTGAAGTGCCCGTGCTGCTGGGCGTCGATTTCGACGTGGCACCGGGTGAGTTCGTGAGCGTGATGGGCACGTCGGGGTCGGGCAAGAGCACGCTCTTGCACTTGCTAGGTACGATTGACCGGCCGGACGCCGGCGAGATTTTCCTGGAAAATCGCCGCATTGACAACCTGCCGCCGCGCGAGCGCGACCGCCTGCGGAACGGCGTCTTCGGATTCATCTTTCAGTTTTATCACCTGTTGCCGGAACTCGACGCGACCGAAAACGTGCTCGCGCCGCTGATGATTAGGCACAGCGCCTTTTCGTACTGGCGAGCGCGGCGGCAACTGCGCCTGACGGCCGAGCAGTTGCTGGACCGCGTCGGCCTCAATCACCGGCTGCGGCACAAGCCGGGCGAACTTTCGGGCGGCGAGTTGCAGCGGGCCGCGATCGCCCGCGCCCTGGTGGGCCAGCCGCGCGTGCTGCTCGCCGACGAGCCAACCGGCAACCTCGACGCCGCAACGGGGCAGGACATCATCGAACTGCTTGGCAACTTGAACCGCGAAGATGGCCTCACTATTATCATGGTCACGCACGATGCGGCGATCGCCGCGCGGGCCGATCGCGTCGTGAAACTCGCCGCTGGCCGTGTCGATCCGCTCGGCGGCCGAAGCTCGCGCGTGGCCGGCTGAAGTGAAATAACGCCCATCGAAGCACGAACGCCTGCGCAGTGATGATCCAGCAGCCCGGCAGGTGTCTGAACAGCGGACTCGGCTCGGTCGCACGCCGTTTGATCATCTTGAGGAACCGATCATGGGCTTGAAGGTCTACATCTCCGGCACGTTGTTTGAAAAAGAGGACGCCAAGATTTCCGTGTACGATCACGGACTGCTCTACGGCGACGGCGTCTTCGAGGGGATTCGCAGCTACGGCGGCAGGGTGTTTCGGCTCGCGAAGCACCTCGATCGGCTGTACGAATCGGCCCGCGCGATTCGCCTGGAAATTCCCATGACCAAAGATTCGCTCGCCGCGGCGGTCGTGGACACGCTGAAGGTGAACGGCATCACGGACGGCTACATTCGGCTGGTCGTCACGCGCGGAGCCGGCTACCTCGGCCTCGACCCGCGCAAAACGTCAAACCCGCAGGTCGTCATCATCACCGATCGCATCGAGTTGTACTCGGCCGAACTGTACGAGAAAGGGTTGGCGATCGTCACGGCGAGCACGATGCGAACAAACTCCAACGCGCTCAGCCCGCGGATCAAGTCGCTCAATTACTTGAACAACATCCTGGCGAAGATCGAGGGCGTGGACGCCGGCGCGCCGGAGGCCCTGATGCTGAACTCGAAGGGTGAAGTGGCCGAGTGCACCGGCGACAACATTTTCATCGTGCGCCGCGGCGAGGTCCTGACGCCGCCGACCGACGCGGGGATTCTGGAGGGGATCACGCGCGGGGCCGTGATGGAGCTTGCCCGCGCGGCCGGCCATCCCGTCCGAGAAGCCGCGATGTCGCGCTACGACGTGTACACCGCCGACGAATGTTTCCTGACCGGCACCGCGGCCGAGGTCGTTCCCGTCGTCAGGTGCGACGGACGCGCGATCGGCAGCGGCGAGCCGGGACCGATTACGAAAGAGCTGCGACGGCAATTCAGCGACCTTGTACAGCGAAGCGATTGATCCTGTGCAGTTCATAGCGCCGCGAAAGGGACGCTGATGACCTTCGTTGCCAGACTCGGCGATTCGGGTTAGAATAATCGCGTTCCAAGATCAACTTCACATTCATACCGAGGCGTTCGGATTCAGCATGCCAGACGCGATGTCAGATCCGATGACTTGGTCGGTTTCGGTTGGTCGCTATTTCGGCATCCGCGTGCGCGTGCACCTGCTGTTTTTGGGGTTCATGGTTGTCCAAATCTTGGGTGGCTGGTTCAAGAACGGCGTGGAAGGCGTGGTGTTCCAGAGCGGCTTGTGCGCGGTGCTGTTCTTCAGCGTCCTGTTTCACGAATTCGGGCACTGCTTCGCCGGCCGCGCGGTAGGCGGCGAGGCCGAAGAGATCCTGATGTGGCCGTTGGGCGGACTGGCCTACGTGTCCGTGCCGCGCACGCCGCGCGCCGAATTCATCATGACGGTTTGGGGGCCGCTGGTAAACGTCTTCATCTGCCTCATCGCAGGCGCGGTGATTGTGCTCGCGGGTCAGTTGCCGCCGTTCAATCCATTCGCGGGACTTGTGGACCCGAAACTATTCGGACCGAACGTTCCAATTTGGCTGTTCTGGGTCAGCCTGACGTTTTTCGTGAATTGGACTCTGCTCCTATTCAACATGGTACCGGCGTTTCCGATGGACTGCGGACGCATGTTTCGCAGTCTGCTCTGGTCACGGATCGGTTTCCTGCGGGCGACGTTGATCGCGGTGCAGGTCGCCAAGGTTTGCGCGATTCTGATGGGATTTGTCGGACTGCTCACCGGACCTGATGTGCTGCTGATCGGCATCGCGTTCTTCGTGTACTTCAGTTCGGAATCCGAGCGCCGCATGCTGGAAGCCGGGGAGTACATGGAGGACAATCCGTTCGGCTACGATTTTTCGCAGGGCTACACGAGCCTGGCGAAGAGCACGCCGAAACCCAAGGCTCGCCGGCAGGGCGTTTGGGAGCGCTGGCGGCGGCGCCGCGAGCGAATCAGACAGCAGAAACAACTCGCGGCCCAGCAAGCGGAAGAACGCCGTGTCGACGAGATCCTCGACAAAGTGCATCGAGACGGCATCGCCAGCCTCACCGATCAGGAGCGCCGGTTTCTCAACCGTGCAAGCGAAAAGGCCCGCAGCCGAAACCGATCTGATTGACGGTTGGCCACTTCCGTGTGCTGCCGTCGCTCCGTCGAGCCTCGCTTGACACAAGGTGCGATGCCGATATAATCCCGCCGCTTTAGCGGGACAGAGCGCCTATCGAGTGCCCGGTCGTCGGGCGAGAGCGTTCGGAACAGGCTTTCATTAACGAGACCGCCCCTTTTTGAGCCGCACTCTAGCGTGCGCATGGAGGCGCCGTGGGCAATCCCCGAGATGGTTGGGGGATGCGGAGAGGCCGACGCACCTGGCGTCACGACCGGACTCGCGCCGGGTCTAGTTGGTTCGGCGCGCGACGCGGTTCGGGCGCGCACTGGTTCCCGCTCGCGGCGATCGTCGTCATGTGCCTCGCGTCGCTCGCACCGGCACAGCTCCCCGTTCAGGACCTGCCACCGTCTCCGACCGAACCGATCACCATCGCGGCCGAAACGATTCGCAACTGGACGCACGGCGACGTGCGCGTGCTGCTCTTGCGCGGTAACGTCTACGTGTCGCAGGGTCTGAAACGATTGCGGGCACCCAACGCGGTCGTGTGGATTTACGAGACCGCCACGGAGCGCGACGGCACGAAACGCCTCGAAGTGTACGCCGAGGGTGGCGTGCGCGTGGACGGCCCGCGGCGGCAGATCACGTCGACCGAAGTGCTCGAAGTATTTCAAACGCGGGCCGACTTGAAGATCGAGATGAGGGAGCGACTCACCGGGCCGGCCGTGGATGATCCGGTCTACCGGCGCGGCGAGGCTCGGCGCGTCGGCGTCACGCAGCCGGCCGTGCAACTCACTGCGTTTCAGCCCGAGCCGCCGCCGACCGCATCGGACGGCACGCCGCTGCGCCGCATTCGCATGTCCACGCGCACGATGCTGCCGTACAACTTCGACACCGTGCCCGTCTCGCCGACCGAGAAGGCCGTGGTCGGCACGGGCGGCATCAATCTGATCGTCTACAACGTCAAAAATGTCGGCACCGTGGACATCTCTGCCGACCGCGTCGTCATCTGGTTGCCATCGGAAAAGACGGGCGACCTCGCGCGCGGCGGCGAGACCACGCAGGGGCCGGACGAACCGCTGGAAATGTACCTCGAAGGCAACGTCGTCGTCCGGCAAAACGGCCGCACGATCGAATGCCGCAAAATGTATTACGACGTGGCCCGCAGCCGCGCCGTCGCGAACGACGCCGAGATCGAAACGGTCAGCGAGGAAATCGGCGCCCCGGTCTACCTCCGCGCGAAAAAGCTGCGTCAAGTCGCAGAAAATTCTTACGTGGCCCAGGGCGTTCAAGTGACGCCTAGCGTGTTCGCCAGCCCCGGCATCGCGACAGAAGCGGAAGAAATACGGCTCGTCGGCACGCCGGTCGCCACGACCGATCCGGAAACCGGCCAGCCCGGTCAAACGAACCGCTTCAAGATCTCCAGCACGAACAACTTCTTTTACATCGAAGGTTTTCCAGTCTTCTTCCTGCCCTACGTTGAAAAAGAATTGGACAGTGCCAGCACGCCGCTGCGCAAGTTCGCCATCGGGCAGAGTTCCGTGTACGGCTTCCGAGTTGAGACGACTTTTGACGCGTACCAGTTGTTCGGATTGAATCAGCCGCCGGAGGTCACAAAGTGGGACCTTGATCTCGACTTCATGAGCGAGCGCGGGCCGGGCGCGGGCACACAGCTCGACTACCGCGGCGACGAACTTTTCGGCATTGACGGCCGCTACTGGGGCGTCGTCGATACGTGGTGGCTGTACGATCGCGGCGAAGATCGCATCGGCGACGGCCGTATGGACATCGAGCCGGAGCAGGAGGCCCGCGGCCGGTTCCTCTTCCGGCACCGGCACATGCTGCCCGACGACTTCTCGCTCAACGTCGAGTTCGCGTGGATCACCGACGTGAACTTCCTGGAACAGTTCTTCGAAAAGGAATGGGAAGAAGACAAGGATCAGGAAACGTTGGTGTACCTCAAGCAGCAGCGCGAAAATTGGGCGTGGTCGGTGCTCGCCCGCGGCCGCATCCTCGATTTCGTCACGACGACGAACTACATGCCGCAGCTTGATTTCTATTGGCTTGGCGAGCCGCTGCTCGGCGATTGGCTGACATACTACACGCACTCGTCGCTCGGCTACCTGGAGCTGCTCGACGCGGACCGATCGGTCGGCGACGTCTACACGAATCCGGTCGGCACCGAAGGTCCGACGTTCGTCAGCACGCGAGCCGACACGTCGCACGAAATCGATTTGCCGTTTTCTTGGGGGCCGGTGCGCATCGTGCCATACCTGTTGGGTCGCGCGACGTATTGGGGCGAGGCGATCGATCACGACAGCGAGGGTAGGCTGTACGGGGCGGCGGGTGCGCGAGCGAGCATCCCGTTCTGGCGAGTGTTCCCAACGGTCGAGAGCGATCTCTGGAACGTTCACGGACTGGCTCACAAAATCGTGTTCAGCGTCGATTACTCGCTTGCTCAGGCCGACCTCGATCACGAGTTGGTGCCGCAATACGACGAATTGGAAGACGATTCGGAGCAAGTATTCCGGCGGCGGTTCTTGTTCCGCGACTACGGCGTGCTGCCGGGAACGCCCGGCCCCGTGGGAATTGACGAGCGGCTCTACGCGATTCGCCGCGGGCTGATGACCGCGCCGGAATCCGTCGATGACCTGCACGTGCTGCGATTCGACGCGCGGCATCGGCTGCAAACGAAACGCGGCACGCCCGGACAACGCCACGTGATCGACTGGATGACGCTCGATACCGCGTTCGCGTGGTTCCCGGCCAGCGACCGCGACAACTTCAGCGAAGACTTCGGCCTGATCACCTACGACTATTCCTGGCACATCGGCGATCGCACGAGCTTCCTGACGCAGGGCTGGTTCGAGACTTACGACGACGGTCCGATGATGTGGAACGCGGGCGTCTTCCTGGAACGGCCGCCGCGCGGCAGCTTCTACGTCGGCTACAGCATCATCGACCCGATCGACAGCCGCGTCGTGCAAACGAGCTACAATTATTGGATGAGTCCGAAGTGGGTCTCGTCGTTCTCGACGAGCTACGATTTCGGCGAGACGCAAAATCTCGGCCAGTCGTTCGTGGTCACGCGCATCGGCAGCGACATCGTGTTCCGGCTTGGCCTGTCGTGGAATCCGCTGCGCGACAATTTTGGCGTCGGCATCGAAATTCAGCCGCGCATCGCGCCGAACCTGCACCTCGGATCGCTTGGCGGTGCGCGTGTGCCGATCGAATACGCGCCGGTGGAATGAAAAGAATCGCTGATTGCTGAACAAATGCCTGGTCACGATCGTGTCCGATCAGCACTAGCAAGCAGCAATTGGCAATCACAGTTTCTCCAGGCCTGTGCATGAGCGATGCACCCGAACCCAGCGACGATTCAGCCACTCCAGCCTCGCCGCGTCGTCGCTCGTGGCCGGCGAAATTTCAGGACGCGTTTCGCGGGCTGAAACTCGGCGTGCGCGGCCACTCCAGCTTCTTCGTTCATTTCTTCGTCGCCACGGTCGTGCTCGCCGCGGCCGCGACCTTCGGCATCGATTGGGTCGGCTGGTGCATTCTATTCGGCTGCATCACGGCCGTGATCGTCGCCGAGCTGTTTAACAGCGCGATCGAAGTGCTGTGCCGCGTGCTGGAAATCGAGCGGCTGCCAAACGGCAAGGCGCCGCTCGACATCGCCGCCGGCGCCGTACTGGCAACGTCGATCGGCGCGTCGATCATCGGCGCCGTCGTGTTCGCTGTGCGACTCGTCGAAATGTCGCGCTGAGATTTGTCCCGGATCTTGTGGACTTGACCACCCCGCCACGATAGCGGATTCGGGAAGGACGCGGTCGCTCATGGAAAAAGTCCGAGGACTCGCGCACATCGCACCGCGACCCAGGCACTCGGCGATGATTCGACGAAAGTCGCACGCGAACAATAACCACTCGACGACAACTCCCAAGGACTCGCCGATAACTCGCCGAGAATCTCGGCGGACCCAAAAAGACTTGCCGGCAACGCTCCACGAGTCTCGGATTGCCCGCGAATAGTCGGCGGCAACTCTCCGAGAGTCTCGGTTGACTCAAAAAGACTCAATTTTGAGTCAAATACTGTCAAAATGGCAGCCAGAAGCCAGAAGCCTCAATTATTAGGGGGTTGGTGGTTGAGTTGGGCGGGGACCACGGTCCCAACGGGCCGCCAACTCGTCTACGACCGCTCTCAGCCCCGGAATTGTATCGGCCCCGGTCTGCAAGTACCCGTAGGCCTGTGTGGCCGCGCGATTCGCCTCACTGCCGACGACCGTCATCGTGTCCGAGATCGCCTTCAAGAGGTTGGCGAACCGGGTGTGTGTCAGATCGAGCCGTTGGAACAACGCCACATCCTTCGCAAACTCCGGGACCGGGAACGAGGCAGGCAACGCGGTCGGGTAATTCTGCGCGGCCGTCAGGCAATCCATGACGTACGGCAGGCCCTTGTCTCCGAGCTTGAATAATCGCAACTTCTCATCGGCAGTCAGCGACACCAGGAACCCGGCGAGAACGGCGCGGGCCGCGGCCTCAGCATCCGCAAGGGCCTGCATGTTCGCGTCGGTCAACTCGGCCGAGATGTTCGGATTCGGCATGACACGTCCTCCTACGAGAAATGAAGCGGGACGAGCCGACACTCGGCTCATTGGTGGATTATAGCGCCACATGCGCGAAAATCCAGGCGCGTCGACGCGGTCTGAGATTATTCCGGAATCTTGTGGACCTGACCACCGCACGTTGATAGCATCGCCACTGCAGTTCGCGTCATGGACGACCTGATTCGGGTCCCGCCGGCCGAAGGGAGCACACTTGTGAATCCGCTTCTCGGTTGGTTTATCGCACGCACACCGAAGCGACTGATTCGCCAGTCGTATTCGTGGTTAGGGCCTCGGAACCGAAACAATCGACATCGCGTTCTTCCCGCCGTCGAAGAGTTGGAACGGCGCACTCTGCTGAGCACGATCAGAGGAACGATCACACGGGACATGACCGGGGACGGATACACGCCGGACGACACCGCACTTGCCGAATGGCCAGTCTTGCTGATCGAGCAAGAGCCTCAAACAGTTTTGCAACAAGTTTGGACCGACGAGCAGGGCCAGTATTCGTTTTCGGGTGTCGATTCTGGGACTTACGAAGTATTCGTCATTCCTGGACCGGGTCGATTTCAGCCTGAGGCTTTCTCGGTTACGGTAACTCTTTCCAGTTCAAACGTTGATTCCACGGGCCACGACGTCGGCGTCAACGTGACTCGACCATGGTTCCCGAAACCGCCGTGGCCAACACCGTGCAACTGGGCGTCCGATCCCGCATGCCCGACGCCGACACCTACTCCAGCACCCACACCGACCCCGACACCGTGCGATTGGTGGTGGATCAAGCCCTTCTGTCCCACGCCGACTCCAACCCCGACGCCGACGCCAACTCCGACCCCAACTCCGTGTGACTGGACGATCGATCCGTCATGTCCGGCCCCAACGCCGACGCCGACTCCAACCCCGACGCCGACACCGACGCCGTGCGATGTGACGATCGATCCGTCATGCCCGACGCCGACCCCGACGCCGACTCCGACCCCGACGCCGACACCGACGCCGTGCGATGTGACGATCGATCCGTCATGCCCGACCCCAACGCCGA
>Ga0247727_10009966_pt1 | contig 16982 bp, 13 predicted proteins | sample WisWelCaveWW1625_FD_202498 | JGI IMG/M metagenome (GOLD analysis project Ga0247727, IMG submission 202498) | Biofilm microbial communities from Wishing Well Cave, Virginia, United States - WW16-25 | ecosystem: Environmental > Aquatic > Deep subsurface > Groundwater > Cave microbial mat | place...
CGTGGCGGGCTGCATTCGCTTCGCGCCGGACGGCAATCTGCTGATCTCCATGGGTGACGCGGGTCACTCCTCGCGGGTGCAACAGCTCGGGCGCCTCGAGGGCAAACTGCTGCGTCTGCGACCCGACGGCACCATCCCGGCCGACAATCCCTTCATCGGCATCGCTGGCGCACGTCCCGAGATCTATCAAACCGGACTGCGCAATCCGTTTCGTTTTTGCATCCAGCCGAGCACCGGAATGCCCTTCATCGGCGATGTCGGCTACAACTCTTGGGAAGAAGTGAACGTCGGTCCTCCCGGCGCGAACTTCGGCTGGCCGGTTCACGAAGGCATGACGAATCCGCCGAACAGTTCGTACACGAATCCGCTCTACACCTACGACCACGGGTTGGGATCGGCGGCGATCGCCGGCAACACCTTTCACCCGGGAACTGGTTTGCCGCCCGAGTACGCCGGCAACTATTTCTTTATCGATCACGTGCGCGGCCATCTCGGACGCGTGGTCTTGAATGCGAGCAATCAAGTCGTGAGCGCCGATCCGCGTTGGATCGAGGTCGCCGCGACCGGATGGGGTGCGGGCCCGGTGGAACTCGCGATCGGCGCCGAAGGCGCGCTGTACTACTTGGTCTACGAACCGGGCAGCCTGCGACGCATCGTCTACACGCTGGCGCAGAATGCAGCGCCGACCGCCTTCGCCGCGGCGTCACCCACGGCCGGCATCGCGCCATTGGTGGTGGAGTTCGACGCCGCAGGTTCATTCGATCCGAATGGTGACGCGCTCGAGTACACCTGGGACTTCGGCGATGGGTCGCCCGCCGGCAGTGGCGCGCAGGCGCAGCACACCTACACTTCGAACGGCACCCATGACGCGATCCTGACCGTGCGCGACGGCCGCGGCGGCGAGAGCAACGCACCTGCGATCGCCATCACGGTCGGCAACGCGCCACCCGCTCTCTCGATTTTCTTGGCCGGTGGAACGACGTTCATGGTCGACACGGCGATCGCGTTCAGCGGCTATGGCCTGGATCCAGAGAATGGCCCGGTCGCATCCACCGCGCTGCATTGGCGGGTGGATCTGCATCACTTGAGTCACTTCCATCCGGTGATCGCCGATCTCGTGGGCGGCAGCGGCAGTTTCATCGCCAGCACGCACGGCGAAGACCTGCGCGACATCTTCTATCGCATCACGCTCTGGACCACGGATGCGTCCGGCCTGAACGGCACGCGCAGCGTGGATGTGTACCCCGACCCGAGTCAGATCGTCGCGATTCCACCGGCCATCGCATCGATTCCACCGACCGCCGCGCAGGTGGGCGCCCTCTACACGTATGCAGTTGCCGCGTCGGGTGACGCGCCGATGCAGTGGAGTCTTCCGGTCGCTCCCGCGTGGCTCGGCGTCAGCACCATCGGTCTCGTGAGCGGCACGCCGTCGCTGCCGGGCACCTATGAAGTCCATCTTCTGGTTCATAACTCCGGCGGACAATCGCCGCAGGAATGGACGCTCACGGTGGTGGAAGGTGTCAGCGGACCACAAATCGTGGTGCCGCTGGGGGCGCAATGGCGCTACCTGCGCGGCAACACCGACCCGGGTCCCAGTTGGATGCAACCTGATTTCGATGACGCGGGTTGGGCGTCGGGCCCGAGCGGTTTCGGCTACGGCGACAGCGACGACGCCACGGAATTGTTGGACATGGAAGGCAACTACTCGACCGTCTTCACGCGCCGTCACTTCGAGATCGCCGCCGCGAGTCAGGTGACGGAGCTCGCGCTGCTCTATGACGTCGACGACGGTTTCGCCGCCTTCCTGAACGGCACCCGCTTCTACGATGTCAATGCGCCGGCCGTGATCGGGCCCGCGAGCTTCGCGTTGCATCGAACCGAACCGCTGGGGAGCCTGCAGCGTCAAGCCTTCACCGATGCTGCGACGCTCGGGCTGCTGCAAGACGGCGACAACGTCTTGGCGGTGGTGGGCTTGAACAACACGCTCACGAGTTCCGATCTGACGTTGAAGATCGTTTGCGAGGTCACGTCGGCGACCGGCGGGACGCCGGTCGCGGCCAACGACATCTCGGGCTTCGAGCATCGCGCCGTGCCGAATCCCTTCGTCCAGCGGACGTCGGTCGCCTTCGTCGCGGAGCGCGCCGGCGCCGCGCGTCTCGACGTGTTCGATGTCCGCGGTCGGTTGCTCCGCACTGTTCTGGTGCCGCACTTGCAGCCGGGACCACAGCGTGTCGTGTGGGACGGGCGCGACGCTGCGGGTCTCTGGGCGCCGGCCGGTGCGTACGTGTATCGTCTCGACGTTCCGGGTGGTCGCGTGGTGCGCGGCAAGTTGACGCGGACTCGCTGATCCGCGACTTTCTGCCGACTCGGTTTGGACCGAGTCGGCGCGCACGGCTCGATGCGGCGGCTCTTACTTGCGCTTGCGGATGTAGATGTTGCCGTTGAAGGACTCGAAGTGCATCGTCGGGCCGCCGCCGTTCAGTTTGCCGATCATGCCGCCCTCGTCGTAGTGGTTCCGTGGCGCCTTCGGCGCCTTGGGTGGCCTAGGGGGGCGCGGTGTTATCGGAACCGTTGGGCGCGGGGTGGCTTTGGGCGTCGATTCCAACTCTTCTCGGGCGCGCTCGAGTTCGGCGCGCGCCCGGTCGAGTTCGGCGCGGGTGTCGCGGGCAGCGCGGGCCTCGTCGCGCGCCATCGCGGCGGCATCCGGGTCTTCATCGCCGTCGGAGCTGACCAGGTCCACATCGAAGTCGGTGAAGATCTCGCCGTTATCGGTGCTGAGACGCAAGTTGGCCCGCACGTCGGGCGGCAAGGTCACGTCCAGATCACCATTCCAGGACACGAAGGACATCGCCCTGTCTGGCATCACGCGGTTGAAGCGCACCACAATGTCACCATTGTGCGCTTCCGCCAACACCGAGCCGGACACGTCTTCGATCGTGATCGCGCCGTTGACGTTCTGCACTGCGATCTCGCCTTCGACGCCGCGCACCACGATGTCGCCGTCGTTCACGGTCGCAAGTTCGAGCGACGTCCGCCGTGGCACCCGCAGCTCGACATCGACACTGTTGCGCCACGAGGTCGTTTGAATGTTGATCCTGTTGTCGTGCTCATCGATCGAAAGACCCGTAGACCGGTTGCGGAGGCGGCGCAGTCCGTGCGCGCGCGGATCCGGGTCGGCCTCCTCGGCTTCATCGACGTGCTCCTCGCCATCCACGGTCGCGACCACACGCACTTCGGTGCCGTCGTAGCCGAGCACGGTGATCCCGCCCGAAATCATCTCGATCTGCACGAAAGCCGGCTTCTTGGGATCGCTGAGCGGGATGACGCGCCCGCGCGGCTTATCGGCACTGCCCTGCGCGTTGGCGCCGTGCACCAGCGCCACCAGCAGAACAAGGGTCACGAGCGTGGCCGCGGCGAGCGGCCGGAAGACGGCGAGCGGTCGTTTCGTGTCGTCGTGCATGGGTTCCTCTCTCAGAGCAGTTGCTCGACGCCGCGCTTGGCGCGCTGGCGTACATCCTGATTGAGCAGTTCGTCGTCCAAAAGTTTCTGCAGCGCGCCGGCCGACCCGCGGTCGCGGCTCGCGACCAAGAGATCGATGACGGCGATCTGCACGAGAGGCGAGGACTGGCGCGGCAGCGTCGCCACGAGTCCTTGGCGCACTTCCGGCGCCGCGAGGTATTGCCGCAACCGATGCGCTGCGGCCAGACGCACGTGAATGCTCGAATCTTCGTCGAGCACGCGCAGAAGAGCGGTGGCGATCTCCGTCGTGCCGCTGCCGACGCGGTCGGCCCAATCGACACCTTGCAACCGGCCGCTGGCGGTTGGTTGTTGCAAGAGCGACAGCGCCACCATCTGGCGCGTCGAGGCGATTTCCTGCTGCAGTTGGCTGATCTCGGCATCGCGCGCGGCGCGATTGGAAAGCAAATTGCCGCCGAAAATTCCCAACACCAGGCACGCGGCCGCGACCGCGAATTGGATGGCGGGACGGCGCGGCCACCAGCGCGACAGCCATTCGCTGAACGAAGCGCCGAGTCCGGCACGCGACGCGGCGCGGTTGCCAGCGGCTTCGGTTGCGGCGGCGCGGCTCGCGACCGCGCGCTGTTCGCCTTCCAACATCGCGTAGAAACGCGCCCGCAACGCCGGGCTCGGCGTGAGGTGCGGCATCGCGCCCAGGTCCGCCCACAGGGCGCTGAATTCGGCCGCCGCCTCGCGGCACGCGGCGCAGCCCTCCCGATGCGACGCGACGGCGCGCGCATCGTCCTCCGCCAGGCTTCCGGTGAGCGATTCCAGCAACAGTTCTTGCACGTGTTCGCAGTCCATTACACCCGATCCTTTGCGGCGCGCAGGTAGTGTGTGCGCAGCTCCTTCATGGCGCGGTGAACCCGCACCTTCACGGTTCCGACGCTGCACTCGAGGAGTTGCGCGATGTCGTCGTAGCGCATCTCCTGAAAACGTGCGAGCAGCAGCAGTTCGCGCTTGTCGTCCGGGAGCTTCGCGAGCGCTGCGTGCACCAGCTCCGCCGCCTGATTCTTCTCGATCTGTTCGCTCGCCACCGGCCAGTGATCGGGGATGTCGATGCCGTCCTCGGGCATCGCGGTCTCGTGCCGCCACTTGCGGAAGTGATCGGTGCGCGCGTTGCGTGCGATCTGATACATCCACACGGCGAATTGCCCCTGACCGCGATACGTGTGCCGGTAGCGCATCATGCGCAGGAAAACTTCCTGCACGAGATCTTCGCTGAGCGCCGTCTTGCCGGTCAGTCGCACGAAGAAGTTGTAGAGCGGCACATGGTGCCGTTCGAACAGCACGCCCAGCTGGCCCACGTCGCCATCCCGAACCTGCAGCATGAGTGCGTCGTCCGTCGTCGAGTTCACGCGCCCCCGGGGTCTCGTCCGTGGCCTTCAATCTCCAAACCGCTGGCGGAACGAAAGGTTACAGGCGGAAAGTGCCAGGCTATAGGGGCGAATCGGGAGGCAGGACAGGGGAAGCGAAGGGGCCGGCTCGCAGCGCACACACTCCGAGTGGGGACTGCGGACGGGCTGGCGCGAGCCGGCCGATGGGCCGAACGGTCAGGAACGAGTGCGCAGCGGGATCTGGACGCCGAGGCGCGATACGAGCGCCGCCGTGGTCGCCGCATGCAGCCGATCGCGATCGAGCCGCGCCGGGTCGAGCCCCGTGCCCGCCAGAATATCGGCGTCCTTCAGGTCCAGGCTCGCCTGCGGATCCTGGATCCGGCGCATGAACTCCTCCACCGCCCAGTCCACGACGCGTTTCTCGTCGGGGGTCAGGGACGGCCCGACGTCGCAATCGGGCATGTGCCCGCCAGGCCCGGATCCCAGAACGCCCAGACGCGGCAATGCCGACGCGGCGATGACCGGCGCGTTCTTCTCGCAGGCCAAGGCTGAACTTGCGGTCAGGGCGACGGCGAGACCAAGCGCGAACATTTTGGAAGACATCGCGGACCTCCAAGACGGCATTCGGCGGCGAGCGATCGTGGACACCACAGGCTACTGCGATTCGAGGTCCGCGGTTCCATTGAAAGTGTCAATGAAGGGTAAAAAATCATCGCGCCGGGGGAATCGTCGACGTCTCCCAGCCGCGACTCTGGATGAGGGCGTCCAATTGCGGTGTCGGGGTCAGATACCACATTAGAAGGACGCGATCCGTGGTCACCGGCAGCGCGACCAGATGCACACTCCCGGTCGACTCGTGTCCGAAGCCGAGCTGCATGCGCACCCACTCTTGGAGTTCCGCGACCGCGGGTTGGGTCGCGATGACCCCCCGTCGCACCAGGGTCGGGTGCCCGATCAAGAAGTGCACGCCGCGACGCCGCAACTCGGCGAGCGGGATTTGGCGCCGATGTCCCGGTCGCGGGAACCGCGCCGGCGCCGGAATGCCGTTGCGCGCCACCCACGCATCGGTCAGGCCGAACATGTCGAGCGTGCGCAGGCGACTGAACCAGGGAACCGCGCCGACCGCATCGAGCGCGATGAGCGGATCGGCGGACGTCAATTCCGCCGCCAATGCGCGACCGATCCGGCCCCAGTCGCCGTCGGGAACCGCGTCGTAGAAGTTGGCGAGCGCCGGCACGCTGTCGAGACAGCGATCGGCGGTGACGCCGGTGAAGTTGCGCGCGTGTCGCACCGAGAATCCGGCGAGCACTGCGCACACGATTGCGATCACGACCGTGGCGCGTCGGGCATTCGGACTGGTCGCGCTCCACACCGCGTGCACGAGCGCGATGTACAGGGCCGGCAAGAGCGGCACCAACATGCGGTACTCCATGAAGTCGCCGCCGATCAGAATGATGTACGCCCACCAGGTCGCGACCATGACGGCGAGCAGGTTCGTTTCCGCACGCCAGGCCCGGCGCCACAATGCGAAGGGGATCGCGAGCGCCGGCAACCACAGTCCGTAGGCGCGGCCGAAGCGCAGGACGTAGCGCAGTCCGTTGCCGAGCGTCGCGCGCTCGAGACCGGTCTTGGCGTGGAACGTATTCGGCAGGATGTCGCCGTAGAACGCGAGCTTCCATCCGCACCACAAGGCGAGCGGCACCGCCGCGGTCGCGATCAATGCGACGATGCCGCGGCGCGCCGCGGTCGCGTTCGCGGGCCCGAGTGCACCGCTCGCGAGGCGGTGCGATCGGCGCGTGAAAGCACTGTGCAGCGCGACCAACGCCAGGATGGCGGCCGGAAGCGCGCTGTCGGGCCGTGTGAAGACCGCCGCCGCCAGCAACGCGCCGAGCACGATGCCGTCGCGCTGCGAAGGCTCGCGTCGGAATGACAAGGCTTGCAACGTCGCATGCACGAGCAGCGCCGTCTGCAGCATGGTTTCGAGGCCGCTGGTCGCGAAGGCTTGAAACGAGAAGTTGGTGACCACGAGCGCGGTGGCGGCGAGCGCGGGCGCGAGGTCGATCAGAATCACGCGCGCCAGTCGCCACGTTCCCCAGACCGCGGCCGCACATGCCGCCAGTCCGCCGGCATGCGACCACACGACCGGATCGACGCCGAATCGCAGCCCGATCGCCGTCCAGATGACCCATAGGAAGCTGGTGTAACCCTCGACGCGCGCGCCGAACCAGGTGAGACCCTGCCCCTCGACCCAATTGCGCGCATAGGTGAAGGTGATGAAGGCGTCGTCGCACACGAACCGCTGCCGCCACGCGAGAATCACCGCGACGATCGCGAGGGTGGCGCCGGCCAGGTGCAGCGTGTTTGCGCCCGAGCCTTTACCCCGCGCGCCGATGCGTGCCGCCGACCGCGTGCTCTGTTCGATGGAGTCGTGCATGGCTCCCCAGCCGGCGCACATCGAGGTTGCATGCCGCACGCGGGCCGCCGCAGTATAGCCGCGCTCTTTGCGGCGGGCTCGGTTGGACTTCCAGCCACGAACGAGGACCATGCCGGCGATCGACTTCGCATCATGGCTCCAGGCAGCGCGCGCCGCGCTGACGTTGATCGTGCTCGCCGCCGCGCTCGTGAGTTTCGTCCGCGAGAAGCTGCCTCCTGACGTCACCTCGCTGTTGGCGCTGCTCGCCCTGCTGCTGTTCGGCATTCTCACGCCGGCGGAAGCTTTCTCCGGATTCAGTCATCCGGCCACGATTTCGGTGTGCGCCATGCTGGTGCTGACCGCGGGGCTCCAGCACACGGGTGCGCTCGACTACCTGGCGCGGCGGGTCGTCATCCCGCTGGGGCGCTGGGAGTGGTTGCTCGTTCTCACCATCATGATCGTGACCGCGCTGCTGTCGGCATTCGTAGCCAACACCGCGACGGTCGCCGTCTTCATTCCCGTGGTGTTGGAAGCGTGCAGGCGCACGGGCGCGAGCCCCGGACGCATCCTGATGCCGATGGCGCACGCGGCGACCTTCGGCGGTATGTGCACGCTCATCGGCACGTCGACGAACATGGCGGCGCACGAGTTCGCGCGCAGCCGTGGTCTGCCCGGGTTCCACATGTTCGAGTTCGCATCGGTGGGGTTGCCGATGCTGCTGGTGGGCTTCGTCTATGTGTTCTTCATCGGACGGCGATTCTTGCCCGCGGGCCAGCCTGCCGGCGATCCCTTGGCGGCGGCGCGCGCTGGTCCCTACGAAGCCGAGTTGGTGGTGGCCGAGGAATCGAGTTGGATCGGACGCGAGGTGCGCCCGAAATCGTTTTCGCGCGACTTCGATGTCGAGTTGGTGGAGTTGCGGCGGGCGGGGACGGCGGTCGCGTTCGATGCCGAGCCTGCCGCGACTTATGTTGCCGGCGATCGCGTGCGCGTGCGCGGCGCGCTGGAGCGCGTGCTCGAAATGGGTGCGCGCACCGGATTGAGCTTGCGCCGGCCGCGGCGCGCGGTCGAGTCGGACCAGGACGACACCGCCGAACCCGTGCCGCTGCCGCTGGCCGAGGTTGTGGTGCTGCCGCGCGCGCCGTTCCTGGGTCAGACGTTGGCCGAGGCGCGGTTCGTCGAGCGCTTCGACGCCGCCGTGCTGGCGTTGCATCGACCGGGCGAGTCGCTCGCAACGCCGATGGGCAGGACGGCGCTGCACGCCGGCGATGTGCTGCTCGTCGAGGGCGAACCCGCGGCGCTGCGAGCGCTGGCGGAAACGCCGGGAGTCTTGGTCGCCGGAACACCGCGCCATCCGGAGCCGCGCAAGGGCAAGGTCGGGATCGCGCTCTTCACCATCGTCGGCGTGGTGGTGGTCGTGGCCGCGGGTTGGATGCCGATCGTGACCGCCGCGACCGCCGGTTGCGCGCTGCTCATGGTGACGCGCTGTCTCCAACCGCGTGAAGCCTACGCGGCGATCGATTGGAGCATCGTCTTCGTGCTCGCGGGTGCGCTGGCGCTCGGAACCGCATTGCAGAAGACCGGCCTCGCTTCGAGTTTCGCGACCTTGCTCGCCGATTTGCCGAATGTCGCGGGACCGATGGCGGTGCTGGCCGGGTTCTACTTCGTTGCGGCGCTGACGTCGGAGTTCATGTCCAACAGCGGCACGGTGTTGCTGCTCAGTCCCATCGCGGTGTCGAGCGCCCAGCAGATGGGTTTGAATCCCATGGCACTGATGGCTGCGATCACCTTCGGTGCGTCGTCCGCCTTCGCGATGCCGATCGGTTACCAGACCAGCCTCATGATCTACGGTCCGGGAGGCTATCGCTTCCGCGACTTCGTGCGCATGGGCCTCGTGCTCGACATTCTGCTCGCGATCATCGCACTCTGGCGCATTCCACATCACTGGCCGCTGGCGGGCAAGTGACGTCGCGCTCGACCTGTGAATCTGGATTCAGATGAGGCTATTGCGCGTGCAGTGGATGTAGTCCGTGTAGGCGGGCACGTGGCCGCCGGTGCGCAGGCCGCTCGCGATTTGGCCGCGGTGGTAGCTCGAATGCAGGACCACGTGCGCCATCACGTCGGACAGCGCGCTGCCCCATCTTTCACCCTGGGAATTCGTGTACGCGATCGGCCGCGACAAATCCGTCGGTGCGAGGCTGTTCAAGAGAGCTTGCCAGCCGCGTGCGACGCTCGCGCAGTGCGTTTCGATTTGTGCGAATGACATTTCGGGCCAGACGGCCATCGCCGGCGATTCCTGCCGCGCGCGTGTGAGCCACAGAGATTCGGCCGCGACGATGTGCGCCATCACCTTCACGAGCGGCGCGGGTGCGGCCGGCTTGCGCAATGACGCGAGCGTCTCGCGATTCGCCCAGTCGTCATAAGTCATCTGGCGTGCGAAGTGACGCAACAAATCCACGCGTGCTCCTCCAGAGATGACGCAGCCTAGCATCGCACCTGGCCGCACCCTACACTACGGCGCATGAACCACGGTGGTGGTGCGGAACACGATTCGAATCTGGGGCAGGCGAACGAGGTCTGGCCGGTCGCCGTCGTGGGTGCGGGTGCGGCGGGCTTGTTGGCGGCACTGTTCGCGGCGCGCGCCGGCGCACGCGTGTTGTTGCTCGAAACGCGACCGCGCCCCGGTGCCAAGATCCGCGTCAGCGGCGGCGGGCGCTGCAATGTGTTGCCGTCGGCGATGCAACTCGAAGACTTCCACACCAGCGGTTCGATGCACACACTGCGGAACATTCTCTTCTCGTGGCCGCTCGCTGCGGTACGCGCCTTTTTCGAGGATGACTTGGGCGTGCCGCTCAAGCGCGAGGACACCGGCAAGCTCTTTCCGGTGAGCGAGCGCCCGCAGGATGTTGTCGATGCCTTGTTGGCGGCGTGCGGGCGCGCGGGCGTCGTGCTGCGCGGCGGCTGGCGCGTCGCGCGTGTTTCGCGTGTTGCCGATGCCGGCGGCGCGCGCTTCGATGTCGAGTCGGCGGCGGGCGAACGCATTCGATGCGCACGGCTCGTGCTCGCAACCGGCGGCCTGTCGTTGCCGAAAACCGGCAGCGATGGTGCAGGGTTGGCGTTCGCGTCGGCGTTGGGTGTGGGCACGGTGCCGACCTATCCAGCGCTCGTTCCATTGCGCACCGCCGACCGGCGCTGGAAGGCGCTGGCGGGAATTGCGGTGCCGGCGCGTCTGACGGCGCGTCGCGGCGCGCGCATTCTCGAAGTACGCGAGCGCCCGTTGCTGGTGACGCATCGTGGTTGGAGCGGCCCCGTGGTCCTCGACATGAGCCGGCACGTGACCGCTCCCGACTGCGAGGACGTGGCACTGCACGTCCGCTGGGGTGGCGACGCCACGCCCGATTGGGACGCGACGCTGCGCGCCACACCACGCGGACTCGTCGCGACCTGCCTGCGCGTACATCTTCCGGTTCGGTTGGCGGATCTGTTGCTCGAACTCGCCGAGATCCCGCCGGCGCAACGCGTGCACGAGTTGGATCGCGTTTCACGACTTCGATTGGTCACGGTGCTCGACGACTACGCACTGCCGCGATCCGGTGACGAGGGCTACGCGACCGCCGAAGTCACCGGAGGCGGCGTGGCGCTCGACGCGGTCGCACCGCGCACGCTCGAATGTCGCGCCGTTCCGGGCCTGCATGTCGCCGGCGAGATGCTGGACGTCGTCGGCCGCATCGGCGGCTACAACTTCCTGTGGGCATTCGTCACCGGCCGCAAAGCCGGCGCGGCCGCCCGCGAAGGCTGGTGACCAGGTGTTCGGCATTCGATGAGTCAGCGCAGGGAATTCTACCCAGTGTGCAGTGTCAAGCGTTCGTCGAGGTCGGTCATTCGACACCTCCAACCGAAGTAGACGCGGCGCGCTGGTGGACTTCGGCTTCCCAATCGCTGGCAATGCGGTCGATCTCGGCGGCGATGCCGGCGCGACGAGCACGCATCCGGGCAGCGATGTCGGGATCGAGGATCGTGCGCAACCGGAAGCGCAGCTCGGCGCGGAACTCGCCCCAACGCTGGCGCCACAGTTCGGTGATGATGCCGGCGAGGGGCAGAACGACAGCGACGGCGAACGCTGACCACCCACCCCAGGTTCGGGCCGCGAGCACGATCCAGATCACGTAGGCGATCGGGAATGCGGCGAGCGCGGTGAGCAGTTTGACGGTGGAGATCGCCTCGAGCGCCGGGTGCAGGAGTCGCACCATCAGGCGCGGCAGCATGTACGGGACGTACCAGGCGACGGCGCCGAGCGCGACGAAGGGCAGACCGAGCACGACGAGCACGAGATCGACGCCGGCCAGCTGAAGCATCGCCCGGACCGTGCGCCGTTCAGGAAGCTCGTGCTCGCCGAGCCCCAAGCGCGCGAGGCGAGCACGATGCGCGCGCACCGCGACCCGCAAGCGCTGCAAACGATGTGGATCGTGCACCGCGAGCCAGGTCATACCCTTCGCGAAATCCTGCAGTCGCGGCAGCCGCGCCGCAAGTGTCGTCTCGGCGCTCTCGTCCGCGAGCCCGCGTTCGGCGACGTACAGCGTTTCCGCACTGTGCAAGAGCGGCTCGTTCCCGCGACCGCTGAACTGGACGATGACGCCTTCGAGCGCGACCGCGATCGCGTCGGTCAACGCCCGCACCGCGCCCGCTGCATCGGCCGTCCAAGTTTCGCGCCATCCGGCCACCGCGAACGATTCGCCGACGAAGGCCGCCGCCTCGCCGTGAAACGCCGTCTTGCGCGTGTACGTGAGTCCCACCGGCACGATGCGCAACCCGAGCTTCCAACCCGCTTCGCTCTCGGCGCGTAGCGCGATGCGCGCAGCACCCGTGCGCAACGGCGCGACGGCGGGTTCGGAGTGGCTCGTTCCTTCGGGAAAGATGAGCACCGCGGCAGCCTCGCGCAGCGCCCCGACCGCGGCGTCGAAGGTGGCGTCGTTGCGCGCCGTGAGCGACGCGCCATCCTGCGGCCGGTACACCGGCAGCCCACCGAGTTCGCGCAGGACTTGCCCGATGATCGGTCGCTCGAAGAGCGGCGCACGCGCCAGCGGATGCACTCGCCGGCCCGCGATGCAAAAGATGACGAGCGCGTCCACGATACTATTGGGATGGTTGGCGACGACCAGGAGCGGGCCCTCCGGCAGCGGCGGCCCGTGCCGGCTGACATCGAAGAAGAATCGCGTGGCGACGAGCGCCGCGCGCGCCACGACGCGGGTCGCGAGCTCGACGAGCACAGTCACCCTCCCGCCGCCCCATCATGACCGATGGTGGAAGCTACTGTAACGTCCGCTGCAGCGTGTTGTTGGGCCGCAGCTCCCGCCGTCGATCTTCGCGAGCCAGTCTCCGGTGACGGCTCCTCGGTCGATCAGGTCCCTCCGTGACCCAGCACTTTGGCGATCGCGGTGATGGTGTTCCAGTTGCGCGTGGTGACCGGGACCCCAAAGAGCCGGTCGAACGAGCCGAGGTAACTGATGACCTTCATGTGACGCCGGTACACGCCGAAGACGAATCGATTGTCCCTCGCGAGGATCTTCAGCAGCCACTTGCCGCGGGAAGGAAAGCTCATGGGCGTCGACGGAGTCGAGCGGGGGCGTTTGGACAAGACGCTCACGAAGCGGACGATGTCGGGTCGCATGGGCTGGTCCGCGAAATGATTCTGAGACATCAGCCTGACGATCTCGGTGCCCTGGCAGATCGCGACCGCGGCGTCAAAGGGAAGCCTGCGTGCCAATTCGGCGCGGAGTTGGGTCCGGCTGACTGGCCGCCGGATCACGAAGGTGCCCGCCGCACCAATGTTGACGGCATCGAGGTGCTTCAGTCGTTCGGCCAGCGTCGAGGGTCGGAAGGTCCTGTGACCGCCGACGTTGACCCCTCTCAGAAGGACCACGAGTGCCACGCGTTTCCTCCTGCTGGCGCCGCTCGAAACTGATCCACTCGGCCGGCCGAAACTGCAGATACGGTGTTAGGCGTCGCCGCGTCTTGATCGCCCAGAATGACCTTTGCATATACGACCACGCCATCGTCGAGCGTGACAGCGGAAAAGGCTTTCAGCCTGACATCATCTCGAAGCAGCACTTTGACATCGCGCACTTCCACGTGCACCCCGTCAGTTCAACTCACTCGCCGTCGCTCGCTCCAAACCGCAGTCCCATCGCAGGGCTCACCGATACAACTGCTTAACAGCGTGCCAAGGCGTTCGGGCAATGGCAGTACCCCGATCGAGTATCTGTCCGCGAACCGCGCCTTCAGGATGATCCACTGTGTGAACATCGATGTACGTCTCGTAAACGACGAACCACTCCCGCTGCTCCTCCGGCACGGGACCAAGCAATACCGCGAGCCCATGCTCCGTGGGCAGTGGCAATTCATACAGAAGGGCGCCATTCTGGCCCGCGTCCGCCGGGCCGTGGATGTGCACCGCAGTCACGGTTTCCTCGACATTGATCACGATGTATCCGCGGAGACTGTCGTCGTCGCATAGCTGCAGCTCAGACCAGCCCGAACCCTGAGCCTCTGCGAACGGGACCACCTGATCCGGAGTCAGGCGAAAGTCAAAGTACTCGCACAACGCGCGCACTGGAGTCGGCTGCATAAGGCCCATCGCTGACAGAATCGCCGCCACGGGAAATTTCCCGTGCAGTTGATGGCGAACCATTGCGATCGCTTCCTATCTGCCCAACGGTATCGGCATCAGCCGCGGCGCTCACGAACCCATGCGCCGTCGGCTGCATGCCGTGTTAGGCCGCACTCGCCACGATGCTACATGCGTCGGAGCTCGCGCCTGCCTCGATAGCGGTCCGTTGTCCAGATCTCGTCGTCCCAGAATTCATGCACCGCGAGCTGCTCACCGGGTCCCTTCACCACGGCCCAATGGTAGAAACGCGCTGGGGGCCCGACGGTCTGGCCAAGGCGCACACAGCGACCGACGATCTCGGATTCTTCGAACGCGCTCCCAAAGGCGTGCGCAAACTCGGCGGTCGGGGGCGGTAGCTCGCGGCCAAAGAGAGTGTTGAAAGCGTTCACGAAGCGCTCGGCCGCCGCGCAGAGCTCCGGATTGACGCGCCACACGAACGTCGGCCGTGCCGGCACCAGACTGCCAGTGATGTCGCACGCGTAAAGCACGACCGATTCGCGCAGCGCCGCCAGCACGACGGGCTCCTCCACATTTGCAGCCAAGCCAACGAGCGAGTAATCGCCAGTGTCCCGCGCGATCTTCCCGGCTGCTGCCGTCAAGCGCCGCACCGTCCACGCAGTGATCGCTTCCGTCTTTTCGGCGTCGAGGGCCAGAGAGAGTGGGTCGTTCCCCTTGGGCAGGAGATACCGTCGAGACGGGGGGCCGAAGATCGGCGACGACGAGACGGCGAGCAGCCGACGAAACTCAGGCAGCGACTGCACCTCCGAGGCCCGTGCCAGCGGGACTTTCTGGAGCGCTCGCACGAGCCGAAAGTACGCGGTCAGATCCGAGTGTTCGACATAGTACCCTTCGACGGGCACGTCAGCGGGCACAACCTTCAGAGCCGCTGCCACCCGTTGCGCGCAGGCCAGCAGTTCTGCGCGCTCGTGCTTCTTCATCGCGCTTCGATACAGCGCGTCGAGGCCGAGCAGGAACACGCGGTCGTCCACGACACGCTCGATGACAGGCGCGTCCGGCCATAAGGACGACCCTGGAGGATCCAGGCGATCCCACCACGGTCGCGCGTCCTCCTCGGCGACGGGCGCGCGACTGACAGCGTGGCGAAGGGCCTTTTTCAGACGAGACAACGGTCTCATCGCAGTGCCTCGCTCCTACTGATGATCCGGTAGCGCCCCAATGTCGATTCACGCCGACGGCCTAACGGCCTTCACGCGCGGGCGCTGAACGCCGACGACTCACTCTACCACCGACCAACCACAGCGCCCGGCGGGTGCAATGAGGAGATGGACTCCTCCCGCGACGAGACCGGCATCGAAGTGCCATCGTCCTCGTGCGCGGGATCCTGCGTGAGTTCGGCATCACCGTCCCCGTCGGGGCTCGCAAGGTGGTGCCGAAGGTGACATCCCAGCTCCAGGATCCTTCGAGCATCGTACCGTCCGTCGTGCGGCCCATCCTCGAATCAGTCTGCGCCGAGATTCGAGAGCTCGAGCAGCGCATCCGAGCGGTCGAACGACAGCTCCGTGATCTCGCCCGCGACATGCCAGCCGTCCAAAGACTGATGACGATTCCCGGCATCGGTCTTCTGACCGCAACCGCGCTCGTCGCCTTCACTGACTGTCGACTTCGATCTCAAGATGTGACGATCGCTCGTGCAACACTTGCCGGGAACTGCTTCGTGAAGGCGAGAGGAGATGACGACTCGGTCCTGACCGACGCGAGGACAAGCCGATAACACGCCGCATCCCGGCGCCCGGCGGGTGCAACGGCAGGTCGGACCTACTCCGGAACGTCTTCGAGCCGTGTACCTCGGCCATTTCGAAGGGCCTTCCGAGCCGCCGCGACCTTCCGAACGAAACGTGCGTCGTTCTCAAGGCGGTACTCAAGCCACGCCTCGTCGGACTCGAAACCGATGAGCAGCCCAGCCGGGCGTCCGTGGCGCGTGATTACGACTTCCTCACGCTCGGCAAGCCGCAGGTAGCGGGAAAGGTCATCCTTAATCTTCGCCAGTGCTACCTTCTTCATGTTCCACCCCCTGCGTGCCAAGCCACTTCGCGGCTTGCGCCTGCGATCGGACGCCGAAACGCGGCGGCAGCCATATGGAGAGCCGTGTCGCCGGCGTAAAGGTAGTGGGCGATTTCGGTGAAAAAGAAGTCTGGTGCGCCATGGCGAGCAGCGCCAACCTCAGCCGGCGCTGTAGCAAGAGTGGGACTGGCCGCCAGTCGGCGGGACACTTCGTCGATCTCGCCGTTCACGACATGTCGAACGAACTCAAGAAACACCGACTTCACCTTTGGCGTCGGTTTCTCTTCCGGCTAACGGTGAGCATCAGCCGCAGCGCTCAGGAGTTGAGTGCGCTGTCGGCTGCATGCCAAGTTGGGCCGCCCATGTCGGGCACCCGGATTTCGCGACAAGCCTGGAGTGTTCCGTGAGAGCTCCCTCGATCACATCTTCCCCATGTCGACATCGCGCAAGAAAGCAACGATGCCGTTCATATAAGTTTGCTGGTCGTCGTACATGGCGAGATGACTGCCGTTCGGACAGAACAGGTAGCGTCCCTTCGGGAGGCGCTTCGCCATGGTCTCCATGTGTGCCGGATCCATCGTGTCATATCTCGCGCCGATAACTAGCGTCGGCACGGTGATGGTGTTCAGAGCCGCAAACCGATCCCAGGCAAGTAGCTTCCCACCCGCGCCCATCTCGCTCGGCCCCTGCATCGGCACGTAGATCTCGCGGTTCAGCCGAGCGAACGCGCGGTTCACGCCGTCGGGCCATTGATCGGGCGGCATCCGGAGAATGTGTTGCGTGTAGTACGAGGGGATCAACAACTCCATGTACCGCGGATCCTCGAATCGTCCTGCCACTTCGAGGCGGCGAATTTCGTCCGCCGCTTTCGGGTCCATCTGGGGAATAAGGACCTTCTGAGCGTACTCGTTGTACGCAGGTCCGCTGGCCATCATGTTCGAGATGATCAGCCCCTTTAGATTCTGCTGGTACTTGAGCGAATACTCGATCGCCAAGAGGCCGCCCCATGACTGCCCGAATAAGTAGAAGT
>Ga0247727_10009967_pt1 | contig 16980 bp, 10 predicted proteins | sample WisWelCaveWW1625_FD_202498 | JGI IMG/M metagenome (GOLD analysis project Ga0247727, IMG submission 202498) | Biofilm microbial communities from Wishing Well Cave, Virginia, United States - WW16-25 | ecosystem: Environmental > Aquatic > Deep subsurface > Groundwater > Cave microbial mat | place...
TGATCTTGCCCAAGAGTTCATATCGACGGCAAGGTTTGGAACCTCGCTGTCGGCTCATCGCATCCTGGGGCTGAAGGAGGTCCCAAGGGTTCGGCTGTTCGCCGATTAAAGCGGTACGTGAGCTGGGTTCAGACCGTCGCGAGACAGGTCGGTCCCTATCTGCTGTGGGTGCAGGATCCTTGAGAGAGTCTATCCTTAGTACGAGAGGATTGGGATGGACGAACCTCTGGTGTTCCGGTTGTCCCGCTAGGGGCATCGCCGGGTAGCCATGTTCGGTACGGATAAGCGCTGAAAGCATCTAAGCGCGAAGCCAGTCTCAAAATTAGGGATCCCCGAGGCTCGTCGAAGACTACGACGTCGATAGGCCGGGCGTGCAAGCACGGTGACGTGCTCAGCGGACCGGTACTAATCAGCCGATCGGCTTGACCGTCCATCCTCCCGCCGCCGGATGCCGGCGGCGCAGGGATAGTTCGAACCGGGAAGACGGCCCGGGAGACGACGGTGGCTTCCGTGAAGCGACAACGTTCTCGTTCCGCCCCCTCTATTCGAACCGACATTTCTGGTGGCCATGGCGTCGGGGAAACACCCGTTCCCATCCCGAACACGGCAGTTAAGCCCGACGCGCCGATGGTACTGGGCAACAGCCCGGGAGAGTAGGTCGCCGCCAGGAAACCCTCGAAGGCCCCTCCGCGCGAGCGGGGGGGCCTTCTTCGTTTCCGCCGCGGCGGGGGGGCGCTAGGATGCGGCCTTCCGCGTGGGCCAATAGCTCAGGTGGCTAGAGCACGCGCCTGATAAGCGCGAGGTCAGTGGTTCGAGTCCACTTTGGCCCACCAGGCGTCCGCGGGGGCGTAGCTCAGCGGGAGAGCGGTGCCTTTGCAAGGCACAGGTCGCGGGTTCGATTCCCGCCGCCTCCACCGGGCGGTTCGGGGCCGGAGGTTGCGCCCGGCGCCGGCCGCCGCGCTAGAATCTCCCGGCTCCACTCGAGGAACCCGACACCTGCAGAGCCCCGTCGATCCACCCCGCGCGCTCGTCGCCTTCGATGCCCGGGACATCCCCCACGTCTTCGTGGACGTCCTGGTCGTGGGCTCCGGCGTTGCCGGCTGCTGCGCCGCTCTCTCCGCGGCGCGGCACGGCCGGGTGATGCTGGTCTCGAAGGCCTCCCTCCCGGAGTCCAACACCCTCCACGCGCAGGGAGGGATCGCCGCGGCGGTGGGTGCGGACGACGATCCGGCGCACCACCTGCGTGACACGCTCGAGGCAGGGGCGGGCCTCTGCGACGAGGAGGTCGCCGGGTTCGTGGTCGGCCGCGCGGCGGAGGCGGTGGCCGCGCTCGCGGGCGCGGGAGCACGGTTCGACGCCGGCCCCGGCGGCCCCCGGCTCGGGCGCGAGGGGGGCCACTCCCGGGCCCGCATCGTCCACGCCGGGGGGGATGCCACGGGGGCGGAGCTGGTGAGGGCGCTTCTCGCCCGCGTGGCGGCGGCTCCGGGAATCCGGACGCGGGAGGACGCCTTCCTCCTCGACGTAGTGGACGGCGACGGGGAGGGGGTGCTGGGGGCGCTCTTCGCCGACGCCGACGGTGACCTCGCCGTGGTGCGAGCCGGGGCCACCGTGCTGGCCACGGGCGGCGCCTGCCGCATGTTCCGGGAGACGACCAACTCTCCCGGGGCCACCGGGGACGGCCTCGCCGCCGCCTACCGGGCCGGAGCGGTCCTCCGGGACCTCGAGTTCGTCCAGTTCCATCCCACGGTGCTCTACGCCGCCGGTGCCTCCCGCTTCCTCATCACGGAGGCCGTGCGGGGGGCCGGCGGACGCCTCGTGGACCGCTCGGGGCGCCGCTTCATGGAGGAGGCCCACCCGCTGGGGGACCTGGCCCCCCGGGACGCCGTCGTCCGCGGGATCCTGCGCCGGCTCGCCGTCACGGGGGACACCCACGTCTTCCTCGACATGACCCACCTCGACCGCGCCGAGGCGCGCCGCCGCTTCCCGGGCGTGTTCCAGACCTGCGCGGCGGTCGGGCTCGACCCCTCGGCGGACCTGATCCCCGTGCGGCCCTCGGCGCATTACTTCATCGGGGGGATCCGGACGGACCTCGACGGGAAGACGAGCCTCCCGGGGCTGTACGCCTGCGGCGAGGCGGCCTCCAGCGGGCTCCACGGCGCGAACCGACTCGCGAGCAACAGCCTTCTGGAGGGGCTCGTGCTCGGGGAGAGGGCCGGGGACGCGGCGGGCCGGCGGGCGGCCGGGCGCGCGGCCCTCCAGCCCGCCGCCGCCTCCTTCGAGGCGCCGGGGCCGCCATCCGCGGCGGGGATCGACGTGGAGGACGTGCGGGCGGCCCTGCGGAGCCTCACGGGCCGCCGGGCGGGGCCCGAGCGGGACGGGACGGGGCTGGGGGACGCGGGCTGGGCCATCGACGGGTGGGCGCGCTACGTCCTGGGGAGGGAGTTCCGGGACCCGGCGGGCTGGGAGCTCCAGAACATGCTGCTTCTCGCGCGCCTGGTGGTCGCCGCCGCGGCGCGGCGGGAGGAGAGCCGGGGAACCCACGAGCGGACGGACTTCCCGGAGCGGGACGACGCCCGCTGGCGCGGCCGGCTGGAGTTCCGCCGCGGCGAGGAACCGTTGCAGGTCCCGCTGGAGGGCCGCGGCCCTTGAGGGAGGACCGGGGCCTCGCCCACGGCGTCGTCCGCGAGAAGGTGGTGCTCGTGGGGGTGGTCCGCCCCGGGGACGGGAGGACCGCGGAGCCCCTGCTGACGGAGCTCCGGCGCCTCGCCGAGACCGCGGGCGCAGCGGTCGTGGACGAGGTGACCCAGAAGCGCGCGCGGCTCTCCCCGGCCACTTTCATGGGGAAGGGGAAGGCCGAGGAGGTGGCATGCCGGGCGGCGGCCCTCGGCGCGGGGGCCGTGCTCTTCAACGACGACCTCTCCCCCGCCCAGGCCCGCAACCTGGAGAAGCTCATCGGGCGCCGTGTCGTGGACCGCAGCGAGGTCATCCTCGACATCTTCGCGCTCCGGGCCCGCTCGCGCGAGGCCCGGGTCCAGGTGGAGCTCGCCCAGTACGAGTACCTTCGCCCGCGCCTGAAGCGCATGTGGACCCACCTGGAGCGGTACCAGAGCGGGGCGGGCGGGGCGCTGGGCGGCATCGGGACCCGGGGGCCCGGCGAGAAGCAGCTGGAGGTGGACCGGCGGCTCGTCGCGCGCCGCATCGGGGACCTGAAGGAGGAGCTCCTGGTGCTGGAGCGCCAGCACCGCACGCGCTCCCGGGGCCGCGAGGGGTACTTCCGCGTTTCGCTCGTCGGCTACACCAACGCGGGGAAGTCCTCCCTGCTCCGCGCGCTGACCGGGGCGGAGGCCTTCGTCGAGGACCGGCTCTTTGCCACGCTCGACACGCAGACCCGCGCCTGGATCCTCCCGGGGAACAAGAAGGTCTTCCTCTCGGACACGGTGGGGTTCCTGCGCGACCTGCCCCACCACCTCGTGGCCTCCTTCCGGGCCACGCTCTCGGAGACCCTGGAGGCCGACCTCCTCCTTCACGTGGTGGACTCCGCTCACCCGGACGCGGAGATTCAGCGGGAGGCCGTGGACCGGGTCCTCGAGGAGATCGGGGCCGCCTCGACCCCTCGGGTCCTCGTCCTCAACAAGGCCGACGCGGTGAGGGACCGGATCGCGCTGGAGGTGCTGCGCCGCGGCGCCCGGGAGGCGATCGTCGTCTCTGCCCGGACCGGCGAGGGCCTCGAGGAGCTCGAGGACCGGGTGCTCCGCCTCGCGGAGAGGGGCCACGAGGAGGTGGACCTCCGCGTGGACGCCGGGGACGGGCGGACGCTGGCCTGGCTCGCGGCCCGGGGGAGCGTGCTCTCGGAGGAGTACCGGGACGCCGTCGTCCACCTCCGGGTGCGCCTGGCGCAGGGGGACCGCGAGCGGCTGCGGCGGGACGGGGAGGGGCTGACGACCGTCGCCGGACGCTAGGGGATGCGGAGCGTGCGCCCGACCCGGAGCGCGTCCCCCTCGGAAAGCCCGTTGGCCTCCGCGATGCGCGACCAGCGGGAGCCGTCACCGTAGTAGCGCCGGGCGATGGCGTACAGGGTGTCGCCGCCCGCCACGCGGTGGGTCCGTGGCATCGCCGCCGGGGGTGCCCCCGCCGGGGCGGGCTTCGCCTTCCCCGCCGGCGGAGCGGCCGGGGCGGCCGCGGGCGCCGCGGGGGCGGGGGGCGGCGCAGGGGCGGGATTCCCTCCGACGATCACGCGCGCCGTGTCCTCCGAGGCCGGAAGGTCCCGGGGGAAGAGGGCGGCGGTCCGCGGAGGGTGCAGGCGGTCCCAGAGGAGGGCGCAGGCGAGGACGAGCGTCAGCGACGCCAGGAGCCCGGTGCGGAGTCCCATGGGCTATTCATCGGACGGCCGGGCACGCCACCCGCAGCCCCCGGTCCCGCGCGGGGATCAGGAGTCGTCCGCGGCCCTGGCGTCGGCCTCCAGGATGAGGCGATCGGGGTCCGGCTGGCGGAGCCAGCCGGAGAGGTGCACGAGGAAGTGGGCGGGGAGGAGGGACGCGAAGGCGCCCCCGACGATCGCCCCGGTCCCCTCCTGGGTGAAGGCGACGCCGAGCCCCACGAAGAGGGTGGCGATGAGCCCGAGGACCACGGGCCGGCCGAGGCGCGCCAGGCTCCGGGAGTAGACGGGGAGGAACAGGAGCATGGGGGACGAGATGAAGACCGAGGCGTAGGCGCTGACCACGACCCCGACGACCATCACGAAGGAGAAGCCCTCGATGCTGGAGGTGGCCCCGAAGTTCGCGATGAAGAGGGTCAGGGCCACGAAGAAGACCGTGACGGAGGTGCGGATGGAGCGGGCGAGTGTGTCCGAGATGGCCCGGTCGATGAGCGCCGCCGTGGGGTGGACGGCCCTCCCCATGTTCTCGCGGATCCGGTCGAACACGACGATGGTGTCGTTCACGGAGTACCCGATGAGGGTCAGGAACGAGGCGATGACGGGGAGGTTGATCTTCACGTGGGCGATCCCCAGGGCGTCCGCCACGGCCACCGCCCCGAGGCAGATGAGGACGTTGTGCGCGACGACGATGGCCGCGGCGAAGCCGTAGGTGAAGTCCCGGAAGCGGAACCGCAGGTAGGCGATCTGCAGGAGGATGGAGAGGAGCACGGCGAGGATCGCCTGCTCCCGGTGGCGGCGGGCGATCCCGGGGCCGATGAAGTCGCTCTGCGGCACGGGGTCGGTCGGCTCGGGGCCCCCGGAGGCGCGGAGCGTGCGGAGGAGGTCGTCCCGGAGCGCATCCTCCGCCGCGGCGCTCGTGGTCCCCGACACCGTGAACGTGGTGAGGTCCCCGCCCGTCGCCGCCGCGGGTTCGACCTTCGTCTCCCCGGGCCGCACGACCGCGGGAGCCTTCGCGAGGGCCTCCCGGACGGCCTCCGCCGCGACGCCGGTGCCCGCGAGGTTCAGGGTCGCGGTGAAGGGCCTCTCGGGCTTCCCGGCCTCCCCCTCGATCCGCAGGGAGGGAAGCCCGGCGGGGAGCAGGTCCTCCGCGAGGGCGGCGACGACCTGCGCCGTGAAGATCTTCCCCAGCCTCTCCGACCGGCCCTCCTCCCCCCCGGCGACCTGGGCCGTGACCTCGAAACGGTCGCTCTCCGTCGAGAGGTCCAGGCGGGCGGCGTCGGCGCCCTGCGCACGGATGGTGCGGATCGAGACGGGCCCCAGGGTCGCCGGCTCGCCCGCCGCCTCCGCCTCCTTCGCGAAGGCGGGGCGCACGACCCCCTCGATCCGGTCGCGCAGGGAGGCGATGGGCATCGGACGGCGGAGCGCGACGACGATCCGCTCGCCGCCGTTGAACTCCAGGTCATACTTGTCGTGCCGGTCCCGGGCGATGAAGGCGGCCGTCCCCAGGACGATGAGCAGGGCCGAGCCCCCGATGGTCTTCGCCCGGGCCCCGGTGTACCGGAAGGCCGGGAGACGCATCACCGGCATCATCCGGAACTCCCGGAGGATCCCGCGCTCGAAGCCCCAGAGGAAGATCGTGCGGGTCACGTAGCAGGCGGTGAACATGGAGATGACGAGCCCGATGATCAGCATCAGCGCGAAGCCGCGGATGGGACCGGTGCCCACGGCGTAGAGGACGACGCCCGCGAGGACCGTCGTCAGGTTGCTGTCGATGATGGTGATCCAGGCCCGGTCGTAGCCCGCGATGATGGCCTGGGCGAGCCCCTTGCCGGCGGCCTTCTCCTCCCGGATCCTCTCGTTCACGAGGATGTTGGCGTCCACCGCCATGCCCAGCGTGAGGATGAGGCCCGCGATGCCCGGGAGGGAGAGGGCGGCCCCGAGGAAGATCATCACCCCCAGGGTCATCGCCAGGTTCAGGACGACGGCCAGGTTGGCCACCCAGCCCGCACCCTTGTAGAAGACCGCCATGAAGGCGAGCACGAGGACGCAGGAGATGGCCACGGACCAGGCTCCCCTGCGGACCGCGTACTCGCCGAGCCCGGGACCCACGACGAAGGAGGAGACCTCCACGGGCTTCACCTTCATGGAGCCGGACTGGAGGACGGTCACGAGGTCCTGGGCCTGCTCCAGGGTGTAAGGGTTCGACTGGCTGGAGATTCGCCCGTTTTCCGAGATTGCAGACTGGAGGATGGGGGCGGTATGGACACTCTCGTTCAGCACGATGGCCATGAGGCGCTGGACGTTGTCGCCCGTGAACCTCCCGAAGTCCGCGGACCGGCTGGCCACGATGGAGAATTGGACCTCGTGCCCGCGGCCGCCCTCTTGGGCGGAGGCCTTCTCGTACCCCACGGTCTTCAGCGAGGACCCCGTCCAGAGGAAGCGGTCCTGCGCGTTCTTCACCGACTTCTCGGCCTCGGCGACCGCCAGGCGCAGGGGGGCGAGGTCCGGTTTCCCCTCCTTCTCCGCCGCGACGATGCTCTCCCTGGCGGCGGCGAGGTCGGCCACGGCCTTGAGGTCGGGCGTCTCCAGGAGCTGTTCCGGCCCCTCGTCGCTCTTGTACCAGCCGTATCCCGCCTTGGGTGCGTAGGGCTTCTTGTCCTTCTCCGCGGCCTCCCGCAGGGCCCTCTCGGCCCGCGTCACGGCGGGCTCCGCCACGATTCGGAACTCCAGCGATCCCAGCGTGGACATGATCTTCTTGATCCGGTCGATCTCCTCCTTGCCGCGGCCGGGGACCTCGACGGTGATCTGGTCCTGGCCCGAGTAGGCGATGTTCACCTCGGACACGCCGAACTTGTCGAGGCGGAACTGCATCACCTTGTGGGCGTTCTCGAGGACCGCGGCCTGGTCCTTGGGGTCCTCGGCACGGGCGCGGTAGGTGATGGAGGCGCCGCCCTTGAGGTCGAGCCCGAGGCCGAGCTCGTAGCGGTTCTCGCGGACCCGCTTCTCGAGGACCCGGACCCTCTTGCCGATCTCCGCCGCGTCCTTTCCGGGGTCGTCCGCCGCGGCGGCGAGCTCCGCCTTCGCCGCCTCCAGGTCCGAACGGAGCATGGAGTCGAGGATCTTCCCGTAGACGAGCCAGGGGAGGATCGTGGTCGAGAGGACCACGATGGCGATGATGACGAACCTCCGGGTGATCTGGGCGTGCATGGCGTCCTATTTCGCGGCCGGCTCGGCCGGCTCCCGGAGGACCTCGACGACCGCAGACCTTCGCACGCGGACCTTCACGTCCGGGTTCTCGCTGACCTTGAGGGTGATCTCGTCGTCGCGGAGGTCCGCGACCGTGCCCAGCAGCCCTCCGCTGGTGAGGACGCGGTCCCGCTTCTTCAGCGCCTCGATCATCGCCCGTCGCTCCTTCTCCTGCTTCTGCTGGGGGCGGAGGAAGAGGAAGTAGAAGATGGCGAAGACCGCGCCCATGATGAGCATGAAGCGGATGCCGGCGAAGGGGTCCTCCACCGGCGGGGGGGTCTCGAGGGCCGGCACCGGGAAGAACCGCGGCGTCATCGTCATCGGGGAGAGGCTCCTGGGACGCGGGGCGAGGGGCCCCCGTGTCCGCAATTCCTCCGTGCCGGGGAGCCCGAAAGGGTCGAATCCTAGGGCGCCCGGCCCCCGGGCCAAGGATTCCGGGAGGCCCGCGGGCGGGAGGAGATCCCAGGCGATGCGGGTGCTGGTCTGCATGAGCGGGGGGGTCGACTCCTCCGTGGCGGCGGCCCTCCTGCGCCGCGAGGGGCACGAGGTCGCGGGGCTGTTCCTGCGGGGGGCCGGGGGCCTGCATCCGCCCAACCCCCCTCCCGGCGCCCCCCGCCGCCTCCCGAGGGGCTGCTGCTCCGCCGAGGACGCGGCCGACGCGGCCCGGGTGACGGACCTCCTCGGGGTGCCCTTCTACGCCGCCGACTTCTCCGAGGAGTTCGAGGGCCTGGTGGAGGGCTTCGTCGCGGAATACCTCCGCGGCCGCACGCCCAACCCCTGCGTGCTCTGCAACCGGGACCTCAAGTTCGGCCGGGCGCTCGAGTACGCCCGGGCGCTCTCCTGCGACCGGGTCGCGACGGGGCACTACGCCTCGACAGGCGAGCGGAGGGGCCGGGCGGGGCTCCGGGCCGGGGCCGACGCCGCGAAGGACCAGTCCTACGTCCTCTTCCCCCTCTCCCAGGAGGCCCTCCGCACCGCACTCTTCCCGCTCGGGGGGCTCCGGAAGGAGGAGGTGCGCGCGGTCGCCCGGGAACTGGGCCTCCCGACCGCGGAGAAGCCCGAGAGCATGGACCTCTGCTTCGTTCCCGGGGGCGACTACCGGGAGGTCATCCGGGGACGAGCCTCCGATGCGATCCGGCCGGGCGCCTTCCAGGACAGGGACGGGCGGGTGCTCGGAGCCCACAGGGGCGCGGCGCTGTTCACGGTGGGCCAGAGGCGGGGGCTCGGGATCTCCGGCAGCGGGCGTCCGCTCTACGTGACCCGAATCGAGGCGCGGGAGGGGACGGTCGTTTTGGGCGAACTCCGGGACCTCGACGCCCGTTCCGTGACGGTGGGGGGCTGGAACCCGGTCGCGGCGCCGGAGCCGGCACCCGGCGGGCCTCCGCTTCCGGGCCTCGCGAAGGTCCGCCGCGGCCACGCACCGCAGGCGGCGTCGGCCGAGGGGCTCGGGGGGGGCCGCGTCCGCCTGTGCTTCGGGGATCCGGTGCGGGCCCCGGCCCCGGGCCAGGCCGCGGTGCTCTACGACGGGGAGGGCTGGGTGCTCGGAGGCGGGTGGATCGAGAGCGCGGAGCCGGCGGCTTGACCCTAGAGCCGCGCCTTGAGGTCGAGTCCCGGCTTGAAGGCCACGGTCTTCGATGCGGGGATCCGGATGGGCTGGCCGTTGCGGGGGTTGCGCCCCTCGCGGGGCTTGCGCTTGCGGACCAGGAAGGTCCCGAAGCCGACGAGCGTCACCTTCTGCTCCTTCTTCAGGCCGCGCTGGATCCCGCCGAGCACCGCCCCGATGGCGCGGTCCGCCGCCGCCTTGCTGTTCCCCAGCGACCTCGCCACGACCTCCACCAGCTCCGCCCGGTTCATGCCCGCCCCTCCCGCGACATCGAACCCCCCCGCGGGGTGCGCCCCTCGACGCGGCCCGCAGGCGGGCGATTGTGTCCCTCGCCCCGGGGCCGCGCCAGCGTTTTCCGGAGCCCGGCCCCGTGACGGGCGGGGCGCCCGGGCGTCTTCGGATTGCGGCGGCGGCCTGCGCCGTGCTCGGGGGGGCCGCGGCATGGAGCGGCGGGAAACCCCCTCCCGTTCGCGTCCTCGTCGTCGACTCCTCGCGGAGCGTCCGAGGCGCGGGGGACTCCGAGGCCCTCGCCTGGCTCGCCGCGAAGGGAGGGGACGGGCCCGGACTCGAGGACCCGGGGGTGGTGTACTTCGCGGAGACCGCCCTGGTCTCGCGGCTCCCGGGAGCGGCTCCCCATCGCCCCCCGTCGCCCGGGTCCTCCGGGAACGGGACCGGCATCGCCGCGGCGCTCCGCGCAGCGCTCGCCCTCGTCCCCGAAGGGAGCCCCGGCGAAGTCGTCCTCGCCACCGACGGGAGGGACACGGCGGGCGGCGTCGGGGAGGCCCTCGCCGAGGCGAGGCGCCGCGGCGTCGCGGTCCGGGCGATCCCCTGGGGGAAGGGTCCGCTCCCCGTCCGCGTGGCGGCGGTGCGGGCGCCCGCGCGGGTGCGGCCCGGGGACCGCATCGCCGTCTCCGTCGAGTTGACCGGGAGCGCGGGAGAGAAGGGGACCGTGGTCCTCGAGGACCGGGCGAATGGAGGGACGGAGGAGCGCGAAGTCACCGTCCCGGTGGGAGGCCGGGCGCGCATCGTCTTCGCCCGCGAGGTCGGCGGGCACGGCGTGCGGCGGTTCCGGGCCTTCGCGAGGGGACCGCTGGCCGACGCCGCGGCGGAGGCCGCGGTCCTCGTCGAGGGCGAGGCGGCCGTCCTGCGCCTGGGCCGAGAGCCCGCGGGGACCGGGACGGCCGACCTCCTCCGCCGCCTCGCCGGGGCCGGGTCGTTCCGGGACGCGTCCGGGGAGCAGGCCGTGGCCGAGGCGCTCGCGCGGACCGACCTCCCCTCGCTGGCGCTGGTGGTCCTCGACGACCTCCCCGAGGCGATTCTCCCCCCCGACGGAGGGGAGCGCCTCTCCCGGGCGGTGGAGGGAGGCCTCGGGCTCGCCGTCCTCGGAGGTCCGCACTCCCTCGGTCCCGGCGGCTACGCGGGGCGGCCCGTCGAGGAGGCGCTCCCGGTGCGCTGCGCCCCCGAGAGGCCCCGCCCGCTCGTCGTCCTCGCGGTGGACGTTTCCGGCTCCATGGAGGGCGAGGCCTCGGGCGGAGGGACGCTGGCCGGGGCGGCGCGGACCGCGGCGGCCGACCTGGCAGACCGGCTCCCCTCGGACGCCCGGCTCGCCCTCGTCCGCTTCAACGACGCGCTGGTCGGCGAGCCCGAGGTGTTCGACCTGGGCGATCCGGCCGGGCGCGCCTCCGCCGCGGCCGCCGCGGGGAGGGTGGTCGCGCCCGGCGGTGGGACGCGGTTCGCGGCGGCGGCCGAGGGAGCGCGGGCCGCGGCGGCGCGGGCCCCGGGGGGAGGCTCGCGGAGGATCCTCCTCGTGACGGACGGGCGGCCCTCGGAGTCCGTCGAGGAACTCCGGACGCTCGCCCGCGCGCTCGAGGCGGAGCGTTTCTCGGTCCGGGTGATCCCGGTGGGGATCGAGGAGGCCGCGGACCGGCTGTCGGCCTTCGCGGGAGGCGCGGGCGGCGAGGTGATCCCCCCGGGGCCCCGGGGCGCGACGGCGCGGTCGCTGGCGGCGACGCTCCTCGCGGAGTCCATGGAGGACTCCGCCCGCCTGTGGCGGCCCGGGGAGTCGGTCGTGCGACCGGGGCCCGATCCCGCTCCCTTCGGGGCCGTCCCCGGGGGCCTCCCCCCGGTGGAGGGGAGGGACCGCGTCTTCCCGAGGAAGGGGGCCGCGCTCTGGCTGCTGGCCGAGGGGGGGGAGCCGCTGCTCGCCGCCCGCCGCGCCGGGCCGGGGCGGAGCGTCGTCTTCGCCGCGCCGCCCGCGGCGGGGGGCGCCGGGTGGGTCTCGGGACCTGCGGCGGAGGTCCTCGGCGCCGCGCTCCGCTGGGCCATGCGGGAGCCGGGGCGCGGGGACGCGGCGGCCGCGGCCGAGACGCTCCCGGACGGATCCCTCGCGGTGCGTCTCGAGACGGAGCCCGCCGCGGCGCCCGGGGGCGAGGTGACGGTGGGGGAGATCCGTCTGCGGCGAACGGGGGTCTCCCGCTGGGAGGGCGTGGTCCCGGCCTCCGCGGCGGGGGAGGCGGGCGTCCTGGAGTTCCGCGCCGGGGAGGCCCTCCTCGCCCGCGCCGCCGCGGCCCCGGCGCCGTTTGCCGAGGACGCCGCGCTCGGGCCGGACCCGGAGGCGCTCGCCGCGCTGGAGGTCCCCGGGAGGGAGCCGCCGGGGCGGCGCGGGGGAGCGGGGCCCGCCGCCCTCGCCGCGGCGGCCGCGGCCCTGCTCCTCCTCCTCGCGGCGGCGGCGCTGGAGGCCCGGTCTTCCACGAGGCTCCGGGCCGTCCAAGACGCATAATGGCCAGGTCCGGGCAGGGGAGGGACCCATGAACCTTCGCGCGCTCGCCGCGCTCGCCGCCCTCGCCGCCGGGGGCTGCGCCTCGGCCGGCGACGCCGTGGACCCCGCCACCGAGAGGCAGATACAGGTCCGCATCGCCAATCTCGCGACGCTCCGGGGCAACGACCAGGTCCAGAACATCGAGATCCTGGGGGTGACCCTCCACCCCATCTCGATTCCCTACCTCCTCGACGGGCTCGCCGGGGACCCCAACGCGAGGATCCGCGCCGGCTGCGCCCAGGCGCTCGGCCTCTCCCAGGACGGCCGCGCGGTGGAGGCTCTCGCCCTCGCCGTGGGGTCCGACACCGAGCCCGGGGTGCGGTACACCGCGGCCTACAACCTGGGGCTCTTCCGCGACGCCCGGGGCCTCCCCACGCTCTTCGAGGCGCTCCGGGGGGACGACCCCGTCAACCGCAAGCTCGCGGGAGACTGCCTGTTCGCCCTGACGGGCTTCGACCTCGGCTACGACTTCATGGCGAGGCCCGAGGAACGGAGCGCCGCCGCGGCCCGCTGGGAGGAGTGGTACCGGCAGAGGGGCCCCGCCGGGGTCGCCCCGCTCCTCCTCCCCGGCGGCCGGCCGGCGCAGCGGCCGCCCCGGTAGGGCGTGGCGGCGCGCTGCCTCCGGCTCCTCCTCGCGGCGGTGCTGGCTGCCTCCTGCGCCTCCTCCCGCCCGCCGGAGCGGACCGTCCCGGAGGCCGACCTCCTCCCGCCCGCCGGCCAGGAGGCCTACCGCGAGGCGCTCCGCAGGATGGCCGCGGGGGACGGGGCCGGGGCGGACGCGGCGCTCGCACCGGCCCTGGCGGCGCGGCCCCTGCACGTCTCCTCCCACCTCCTCCACCAGGACCTCGCCCGGGCGACGGGGCGGGGGGACGGGCTCCGCACCCTGTACGCGGCGATCGCCGCGGAACTCCCGGCCGACGGGGGAGCGGCCGTCCTCGAGGCCCGGGCCTCCCCGGGGAGCGCCGAAGAGAGAATCGCCCGCTACCAGGCGGCGGCGGTGAGGGACTCCCGTTCGCCCTGGCCGCGAGTGGCCCTTGCCCTGGCCCGGACCGACCTCGCGCAGGCCCTCTCCGCCCGGGCCGACGCCCGGGCCCTGGAGGGCTTCGCCGAGGAGACGCGCCGCCTGCTGGCCGAAGCGGCGACCGCCGTCGAACGGGCCCGCGCCGAGGGGGAGAGTGCGGTCGCCCTGGCCCCCGACCTCGCCGCGGCCCACGCCGCCCTCGGCCGCGCGCTGGCCGCCGGCGTCCCGGGATGGGTCCCGCCCGGGGAGAAGGAGGCGCGGGCCCTTCACGCGCGGGCTCTCGAGGCCCTGGACCGGGCCCTAGCGCTCGACCCGGGGGACCCTCGGGTCCTCCTGGAGCGGGCGCTGCTCCGCCGCCGGCTCTCGCAGCGCCGGGAGGCGGAGGAGGACCTGGACGCGGCGGCGCTGGCGGCCCCAGGGGACGCGGACCTGCACGCGGCCCGGGCGGCGAACCTCGAGGAGCTGGGCCGCGGGGAGGAGGCGCTGGGGGCCTGGGCCGCGGCGGTCGCGGCGGCCCCCGACCGGCCCGAGGCCTGGCTCGACGCCGGGGGCGCGCTCGCGCGGGCGGGGCGGTGGGCCGAGGCGCTGGAACGCTACCGCCGGGCCGACGCGATCTACGCGAGCCGTGGCGGGGAGCGGTGGAGGGCGCGGCGCGGCATCGCCACGGCGGCCGCCCAGGTCGGGCTCGACGCCTCCGACCCCTCGCGCTTCGCCGAGGCGCTGGAGAACCTCCGGGCCTACCGCAGCGAGGGCGGCCCCGACCGCGACTGGGCGGACCTCATGGCGGAGCTTCTGGGTGAGGAGTCGCCGGCGGGGGCCCGGTGACGGCCTAGGGCTTCACCGCCACGACCGTCCCGCTGGAGTCCGCCGAGGCGACGACGAGGATCTCCGCGGAGACCGCCGGGGCGCCCTGGAGCTGGCCCGCGCCGGTCCTCTTCCAGAGCACCTCGCGCGCGTCGATGCCGTAGGCCACCAGCGCCCCGCCCGACGCCGCGATGTAGAGGACGCCTCCGGACTCCGTGGCGCCCCCCTCCACGGCCGCCCCCACGGTCCCCGAGCCGCGGGACGCCCCGTCCGCGGCGGCGAGGTGGGCCACCGTCCCCCGCGTCGTGACCACGACGACCGTCCCGCCCCGGACGACGGGCTGCGTCCGGACCGGGGCGTCCACCTTCGCGGTCCAGGTCGCGGAGCCGTCGGCCGCGGTGCGGCGCTCCACGGCCGGCGCCTCGGTGCAGAGCAGGATCCCGCCCTTCCCGTCCGACGCGATGGACCCGTAGACGGGGGCGGCGAGCCGGACGGTCCACCTCTCGGCCCCGTCGGACGCCTGGAGGGCCACGACGCGGTCGTCGGACAGCGCCGCGATGACGAGGTCCCCCGCGGCCAGCAGGCCCCCGGAGACGGACGCCCCCAGGTCCTTCTTCCAGGCCTCAGCGCCGTCCTCCGCCCGGAAGGCCCGGATCCCGCCCGCGCTGCTGCCGAAGACGGCCAGGGCGCCGCACAGGACCGGGGTCCTCTCGATGGCCCCCCCGGCGGGCCTCCTCCAGGCGAGCGTCCGCTTCCCCAGGTCCACGCAGAAGGCGTCGCCGTCCATGCCGCCGAACCAGGCCCGGCCCCCGGCCACGAGGATCCCGGAGGCGATTCCGCTCAGGTCCTTCGTGTCCACCTGGAACTGCTCGTCGCCGTCCTCCAGGGAGAGCGCCCGGAACAGCCCCCCCCGCGTCCCGATCAGCGCGAGGCCCGGCGCGAGCCCCGGTTGCCCCTCCACCGCGGCGCCCACGCTGGTCCTCCAGAGCATCGTGCGCTGGAGGTCCACGGTGACGACCGCATCCCGGTCCCCGTCGATCCCCTTGCGCTCGAGGGTCGCCGGCTCGAAGCCCTCCATGGCGAGCCGGAGCACCGTCTTCCCCTGGTAGGGATAGTGGATGAGGCAGGGGGTCTTCAGCTCCGCCATGGTCTTGCCGGAGCCGTCGGTCACCGTGAGGGTGGCCCCGGGGGGGCGCGTCGTCAGCTGGAGGGGGAGACGCGCCAGGCTCAGGAAGGACACGTCCTGGGCCTTGGAGATCGTCTCCTTGGTGAAATCGAAGGCGGCCTGGATGTCGCCGCGCTTCTCCGCCGCCTCCGCCTTCTCCAGGCCCTCGGTGGTCGTCCTCAGGCCGTCTCGGATCTCCCGGATCTCGGCGTCCATCTTGAGGGTGTCGAAGAGGCGGTCCACGACGGGGCCGATGTACTTGTTCGACGGCCGGGCCCGGCGGAGCCCGTCGCAGGAGGCGAGGAAGCCGTCGCAGGCCTCGATCCCCCGCTTCAGGTTCCCGGAGGTCTTGGCCTCGCGGACCGTGGCGAGGGTCATCGCGTTGCCCACCTGGAGGGCGCGCTGGCGGACCTCGGCGTCGGCGCGGTTGTGGGTGTCCTCGAGGGTCGCCAGGCCCGCTTCCATCTGCTCCAGGGTCAGGGCCAGGTCGGCCACGCGGAGGGTGTCCAGGCCGGTGAGCTGGCCCGGGGCGGTCGCCTTCTTCAGGGCGTCCACCACCGCCTTCCAGTCGGCCCTCCCGCGGATCTGGAGCGCCCGGCCCGCCTTCTCGAGGACCTCCTTCTGGCGCGCCTCGTCGACCTTGGGGACGTCCACGTTGCCCACCTCGGAGAGGACGGCCTTGACGACCTTCGCGTCCTCGCGCAGCGAGTCCGCGGGGATCGACAGGGTCTTCCGGATCTCCTCCTGGACCCGCAGCCACATGCCGTTGAGCTCGTCCCCCTCGTACTCCCGGTGGGCGGGGCTCCTCTTCTCGGGGAGGATTCCGAGGATCCGGGAGACCCCCTCGACGTGCTTCCCCTCCTTCATGAGGTCCGCCGCGGGCGCGAGGATCTCCGAGAACAGCCGCTTCTGCAGCTCCTCCACCTTCTTGCGGCGGACCGGTTCGGCGTTCGCCTTCTCCAGCTCGATGAGGAGGCGCCGGGCGGTCATCCCCGCCTCGGAGTCCGGGTCCTCCTTCTCCGCTACGGCCTTGAGGATCCCCTCCGCCTCCGCGCGCTCCGCGGTGCTCCCCCCCTTGACCGCCGCCTCGGCCCGCACGAGCTTCTTGGCCTGGGTCTCGGGGAGCGCCATGTAGCCCAGGCCGAGCACGGCCGCGCCCCCGACGACGGCGGCGACGCGCAGCAACTTCTTGCGCGTCTCGCGCGCCTTCTCGCCGGCGAGCAGCCCCTCGACCTTGCCCTTGTACTCCTTGCTCTCGGGGTCGAGCTGGAGGAGCTTCCGGTACACGGAGAGGGTGAGCTTGGAGTCCCCCTTCTTCGCCTCCAGGTCCCCGGCCACCGCGCCCATCTCCTTGAGCCCCTCCTCCTTCTTGCCGAGCGCGAGGAGGCAGTTCGCCCTCTGGAGGCGGAGCTGGACGCTCTCGGGGAGGAAGCCGAGCCCGCGGTCGAGGGTCCGCAGCGCCGCCTCGAAGTCCCGGTCGTCGGAGAGGAGCCGCGCCGCCTCGCGGCAGGCCTCCTCGGCCCGGTCGAACTGGTCGAGCGCGGCGTGGACCTCCATGACGAGCTCGTAGGCCCGCTCGTTGCGGGAGTCGTGGTGGATGGCCTGGAGCAGCGCCTCCACGGCCTCGGTCTTCTGCCCCTTCTCCCTGTAGACCTCGCCCAGCGCGGTGAAGGTCCTCGAGGCCTCCTTCTGATCGTCGGCCTTCGACTGGGCGTCCGCGAGCGACGCGAGGAGCTCGGGGTCCTTGGGGTCCAGGCGCGAGGCGCGCCCCAGCAGGCGCGAGGCGCGGACGAAGTCCTTGGACTGGAGGAAGGGCGCGGTCGCCGCCCGCAAATCCGCGGCCCCCATGGTCTGGATGAGGCCCTGGTCGATGAGGGTGACGAAGGCCTGGGAGGTGTCGAAGGGGGAGAGGAAGAACTCCTCGAAGACCTGCTTCACGTCCATGGTG
>Ga0247727_10009968_pt1 | contig 16979 bp, 5 predicted proteins | sample WisWelCaveWW1625_FD_202498 | JGI IMG/M metagenome (GOLD analysis project Ga0247727, IMG submission 202498) | Biofilm microbial communities from Wishing Well Cave, Virginia, United States - WW16-25 | ecosystem: Environmental > Aquatic > Deep subsurface > Groundwater > Cave microbial mat | place...
GCTCGGGGAAGAGCTGGCACTCCTGCCGCCACCCCGTCAGTAGAAGACAGGTGAGCCGCGACGATGCGGACATTCGCGCTGCCCCCGGCTCCAGGATTGCTCTCGCCGTCCTCGTGGCGCTCGTGGTCGTGTCGCCCTGGCCGTTCGGGAGCGTCGACTGGCGCCCGACGAAGGCGATCGCGCTCATCAGCCTCGCGACAGCGCTCGGGGCCTTCGCGTGGGATGCCCGGCGAGGCCAGTTGCGGCTCCCGGCCTTCGTCTTGTGGCCCCTGCTGGGGCTGTGGCTCCTGGCGGCACTTCAGCTCGCGCCGTGGCCCGCGGCGCTCCACAACCTGATCGCCCCGGGCTCGGCCGCCGTCTGGCATCCTGACCTCCCCGAAGCCGCGGCCGTCCTCGGCCCCGGCCCGCACCCGATCTCGCTCCATCCCGAGGCGACGCGGCGCTGGCTCTCGTTCACGACCGGGCTTCTGGCGCTCGCTCTGGCCGCGGCGCCGGCCCTTCGCGAGCGTCGGCTGCTGCTGCGCGCGGCGATCGCGATCGTGGCGGGCGCCACGGGCGTCGCGGTCTACGGCCTCGTCGCGCGCCTCGTCTTCGCCGACAAGCTGTACGGGATCTGGAGCGTGCCGACCGTGGCGCCCTTCGGCCCCTTCGTCAACAAGAATCACTTCGCGGGCTACGTCGCGCTCGCGGCGCTCCTGGCCGTGGGCCTCGCGGCGGGGCTCGCCGAGGAGGCACGGCGCGGCGCTGGTTGGCTGAGCTGGATCGAGAGCCGCCGCGCGAAATGGGTCGTCGCCGCATGGGGCGCCGCCTTCGTGCTGGTCCTGGCCGTGCTCGTCTCGCTCTCGCGGGGAGGCGTCGTCAGCGTCTGCGCGGGTCTCATCGCTTTCTTCGTGCTGCGGCTCTGGGCGCGCGGGCCGGCCCGGCTCTCGCCACGGGGGCTCGCCACTGCGATCGCCGTGCTGCTGGCGGCCGCCTATGTTGTCACCGCCCTGCTTCCCGCCGATGCCCGGGCGCGCGTTCTGTCGCTCGCGGGGGTGACATCCGAGGCCTCGGGCTCCTACCGGATCGCCGTGTGGCGCGACACGACCCGCCTCATCGCCTCGAACCCCCTCGCCGGTTCCGGTTTCGGCGCTTACGCCGACGCCCTGCTGCGCTTCAAGACGACGTCCGGACACCTCGCCATCGAGCACGCCGAGAACGACGTGCTCGAAGCCGTGGCGGAGGGCGGCTTCCTGGGCGCGGCCTTCTTCCTGTGCCTTGCGGGCTTCGTCCTGGTGTGCGGCCTGCGCGTAGTGCGCTCGGAGCCACGGCGCCTGCCACGCGCGCTCGCGACCGGGGCGCTCGCCGGCGGGCTCGCGCTCACGGTGCACAGCGCCTTCGATTTCAACTTGCACCTGCCGTCGAACGCGCTCGTCTCCACAGCCCTCGTCGCCGTGCTGCTCGCGTCCGCGGCCGACGGCGTCCCTGCGCGGCCGCTGCGCGTTTGGGCGGTCGGTGCCGTGAGCGCGAGCCTCGCGCTAGCGCTCGCGACGCCGTGGGCCGCGGCGCGCCTCCACTCCGGTCCTCTCCTGCGTGCCGCGTCGAGCCCGCCGACGAGCCTGAGGCGCGTGGCGCTTGAGGAGGACGTGGTGGCTCGTTTGGGCGCGCGTCCAAGCGATGCCGCGGCGTGGGTGGCCCTCGCCTGGCTGCGCGGCCCCTGCTCGCGTTCCGAGGCCGAGGCACTCGGCGGGTGGGCGGTGCGCCTCGACCCGACGAGCCAGGGCGTCCGAGACGCGGCGTCCCGACTGTCACCGCGGCGCCGGGACTGAGCGGTGGGCCTGCCCAGTCAGCCGGACCCGCACCTCGTGTATACTCTTACCGTCCGAGGTGTAATGTCCCTCTACTCTTGGCTGTCCAACCATCACAAAGCACCCCTGGCTTGGCGGGTGGCGGGCTTCAGCCTGATGGCCTCGGCATTCGGCCTGCTGTGGGCGCTGAAGACGCTGCCGTACTCGTCGGTCCGTCTGATGCCGGTCGAGGCGTCGGAGGCCACGAGACGGCCGACTCCGGATTTCACTCTCGGTCCGCTGACCTGGCCGGTCGGAGAGTTCGCGGCGACTCCGGCGCTGCGCCCGTTCCGGGACAGCATGCGGGCCACGTGCGGTCAGGCGAAGGGGGTGGCGGCGGCCGAGTGCGCCACGACGGCCCTTTCCGAGCGAAGCCCGCTCGGCAATCCGGCGAGCGAGTTCGTCAACGTCGATTTCGATCCCGTCGCGCACCTCGAGCGACACATGGCGGGGGCGCCCGGCCACTGCCTCACGCGGAGCGCGATCCTCGCCACCCAGCTCCTGGCCGTGGGGATCCCGGCGCGCGTCGTCCAGATGATTCCCGCCCGGGCGAAGGGACACACGCTTGTCGAGGTATGGGACGACACGAAGGGCTGGACCGTGGTCGACCCTTCGACGGGCGGCTTCGTCAGCGGAACCGGGCCGCGAGGCTCGGCGGGTGAACTCCTCGCCGATCCTGCCAGCGTTCAGTGGAAGCCGTTCGGCTCCGCGCCGGTCTCCGCGGCCGAGTCGGAGGCGAAGAAGCGCCATTTCCAGACTCTCCTGGGAGGGAATCTCCTCTATCCCGAGCCGTGGCTCTACCTCCGGCAGGGCGAGCGGGTCGCGCCCTGGCCTCTGCGCGGCCACTACGCACGCGTCGGCCCGGTCTTCCTGATGCTCGGGCCGGTTCAGCGTGTCCTGGCCTGGGCGGTCCCCGCGCTGGCCGTGACAGGGCTCGCGTTTCTAGCCGTCGGCTGGAGACGGCGCCACGCGCGGGTTCGCGCGGAGGGAGCCAGCCGCGTGCACGGCGCCGTCGACGCGCTCGACGGCCTCGACGTCCCGCAGCGGACCTAGTCCGCGTTCACGGACACGAGTTAACGCCCTGGCAGGTCTTGCTGGGGCACTCCACCGCTGCGGAAATGTTCCAGCAGGGCTGGCCGATGTTCGCGTCCGTACAGGCTGTAACTGGGATGCAGGTGTTCGCGGCCTCCGCGGGCGTGGGCACGATCAGCGAGGCGACGATCGGGGCCAGCACGGCGATTCCGAGGCCCACTTGTCGCAGGGCCTCGCGTCGCGAGGGATCCGCGGGGCGGGAGGCCAGTGTGTCGCCGTCGAGCAGGTGGGCTTCGGCCAGCCGCTCGAGCGTCGTCCACACGAGGTCCTCGTGGACCTCGCCGCCGGTCTCTGCGGCCAGCAGGGCGGCGAGTTCGGACACGGTCCGGCGACCATCGGCGTTCTGGAAGACGAGGGCTGCGGTGCGGTTCAGGCAGTGAGCCTGGTGACGCTCGCGGTCATACACCACCACCTCGTCGCCGATGCGCCTCACGATGACGCCGTTTGTCCGCGCCCGAGGCCTCATTGGCACCCCCAACCCGCGCCGCAACTCACCGGTTCCCAGCGACCGAGCCCCCACCGATACGAATGGGCTGGAACCGAAAGCGCCACTAAGGGTATCACGGTCAGCCACTTATCGCACCTTTAGCGCGGGATCCGCGAAGAGGTGATAGATGCTCAGGAGCTCCGGGAAGGCGCCGGTGTCGGCGTATTCCTTCTGGGCGGCGAGGACGAGGTCGCCGAGCCTCTCGTGCCCACCGTGCTCCAGCTCCTGGACCAAGGCCCGGTGGAAAAGGTGTGCGGCGGCGTCGAGCGAGAGCCCCGAGGGCGAGAAGGCGGCGATCGCGCCCTTGTCCTGTGCCAGGACGAGCCTTTCGGACAGCGCGTTGGACCAGGGTGAGATGAAGTAGCCGTTGGAGCAGGTCATGGTGAGCAGCAAGGGCTGGCGCGGCTGGGGCTGGAGCAGAGCGACGTCCGAGGCGCGCAGGATGCCCTCCGAGGCCCACACACCCTGTGAGCCGTGGCCGACGTAGGAGAGGAGCGAGGCTCCCGTGTTGAAAGCGTTGAGGACGGCGCTTCGAGTCGAGGATCCGAGTTCCGTGAGGAAGATCCTCTCGACCTGGCGGTCCTGTAGAAGCGAGGCGATGTCGCTGGCGTTGGCTTCGAAGTCCCCGGCGAGATCGGGGTTGTCGGCGACGAGCACGGCGTTTCCGGCGAGGTTCTGGGAGGCGTTCTCGAAGTCAAGGATCTTCTGAACGGCGATCTGGGCCTCGGCCAGGGACCCTGCGGTGATGCGGCCGATGGCGAGGTCCGGGATCGCATCGTTGCCGTTGACTGCGCCCAGCGAGGGATCGGAGGCGGTCCAGAGGAAGGTGGACTTCGTCAGTGGCGAGGGGAGCAGGTCCTTGCGCGAGGCTGTCGGGAGGAAGCCCTTGGGGTCGGAGGAGGCGTCACCGAGCAGGAGCACGTAGCGCGGCGAGGGAGCGGCCCAGTGGTGATACGCGTGGGCCAGGAAGTCACGGATCGCCTGCGGCGAGCGCTCCCCGAAGCCAAACTCGTCACGGGCCTGCTCGAGCGACACCGCCATCGCGCGAAGGCCCTGGCTCTCCCGGTGAAGCATCAGCGGCTCCGCCGCCGGCAGAAGCTCCTGGGGCGCCACGACGATCCAGTCCGCCTGCAGCGAGCCGTTCCGCAGCGAGGACGCCGACGCCGTACGGATCTCGGGACGAAGCACAGCTTCCGGGGAGACCGCCAGGTAGGTCCTTTGCGCCTCGGCCGCGAAGACGAGCCCGGAGCCCGTCACCACCGGAGTGAGCCAGCGCGGTGGCGTGCTCGTCAGATCGAGGACCACCGAGCCCGGGGAGAATCCCGCCGCCTGGACCAGGCCAGAGGAAGGCGCACGGCCGTCGAGACGACCCGAAGCCGCCACGAGGGCGTGTGGGTACTGGACGGCGAAGCGGTCCAGGTACACCACCGAGTCGAAAGCCCCCGTCGTGTCCAGGTTCTCGAGCCGAAGCGTATTCGCCCCCTCTCTCAGAATCGAGGCATCCAGGCTCGTCTCGAGATGGAACGGATTGAGCCCGTCCCAGCGTGCTTCACCCACTGGAACGCCGTTGACCAAGACGCGCACCTGGTGATCCGGGTCGACACTCGCCGCGTCCGAGCCGCCCTGCAGGTCGAGCGAGAGGACGGCCGACCCCGACGAAACGCTCGGTGAGGAGAGCGAGAAGGGATAGTCCGCGCCGTTCGGAGCCAGAAGCCCGAAGTCCCAGAACCACAGGTCGCGCGCATTCAAGAGCGCCGGAAGGTAGTTGGTGTTGGTCTCGAACAAGCGCGTCGCTTGAAGCGCGGGCACGAGGGTCGTGGCGGCGCTGCGCGAGGAGCGCTCGACCGGCATCTGGACGCCTCCGGAAGCGAGTGCCAGCTCGTAAACCGTCTCGCTCCCGTACGCCGCCTCCGGATCCTCCGCCATGAAGTACAGCGTGGAGCCCGGCCCGAAGCGGTCCGCGCGCGGCTCCACGTGGAACGCCACCGGCTGACCGAGGCGAGAGAGCCGCAGCCACGAACTCGAGAGCGGGCCGCTCACCGCTCCGCTTGCCACGTCGTCGAACGACACCGCGTGGAGACCTTGCATGCGGGCCACGAGCCGCGCGAGCATCCGGCCCGCAGCTGCTGGACGGCGCGCAGCCGCTCCAGGCTCGAGACGGCCCCGGGAGCCGCCGCGGCTGCGCTCGCCCGCCGCACGCCCCTGGAACACCAGCCGCACCACAAGCTTCCGCGCCAGCAACACCTGTCCCGACGCCTCATCCACGCGCAGCGGAGCGAGCTCGAGGTAGGCCTTCTTCGTCTCCCCCTGGAACGCCGTCTCGAGAACTCCAGCCTGCGTCTGGGGGAACAGGCCCCGCCGCAGCTTCTCCGGAGGCACGCGCCTGAACGACGCCCGGTACGTCCCGTTCTCTACGGTCGCCTGCGGTGAACCCGCGCGGCCGACCTGCAGCCCGCGGAACGCCACGAGCCCCGACGGAACCACCGACGCCACGCGCACCTGGCTTCCCGCGGGCACCTCCACCCACGCACGACGCGTCGGCACCTGCGGCAGCCCCGGCGGAGACAGCTCGAAGAAGCCCGGCACATGCAGACGCAAGCTGCCGTCGGCCTGCCCGAGCGCGTAGAAGCCACCGGTCGAAAGCTCGAGCGTGAGCGACGACGCGCTCCGCCTCAACACCCGCAGCCCGCTCTCAGACGGCTCGCCGTAGGACTTCCACCCCGACGCTTCACCCGCACGCGGGGCGGGAGTCGGCGACGGCTCGGGAGATGGAGCGCGCACACCGGGCGGCGACGCCGCTCCGCCGCTCGCTCCCGGAGTCGCCGAGACGGGCCCATGAGCGGTCGCCAGCCCCGATCGGTCGACGTCCTCCAGGCGGTAGAAGTACGTGACGCCGTTCGAGAGGCCAGTGTCCACCCAAGAGTAGCGCTTGCCCTCAGGCGACGAACCGAGCCCGGGGATGAGGCTCGGCGTGATCCGCGTCCACGGCCCTTCGGCGCTCGGCGCACGATAGAAGTGGAAGCCCAGGTTGTCCAGCTCCGACGCCGTCTCCCACGAGAGCCGGACCGCCGAGTCGAGAGCCGTAGCGGTGAAGCCCGCGAGCGTCACCGCGGTGGGGGCGGGTGGCGCCAGCACGAACGTCGTGGCGGCCGCCGTGACGTTGGCGCAGTGCTGGAGCAGCAGGATGTCGGTCTTGATGAGCTTCTCGGTAGGCCTCGTCGTGTAGGCGCCCGCGGTGAGATACGCGCGCACATAGTAGAGACTGGGACCCCCGTTGACGTTGGTCGTCGCCCAGCCCACGGGATCGGCGTTCCAGGAGATGACTCCAGAGGCCACCGTGAAGTTGCTGGTGGCCGGGGTGAAACCGGCCGTTGCCTCGAGGTCGTTCAGCCAATCGGTGCCGTCCCAGTACTGCCACTGGAGGTTGGCGGTGGCGCCCACGCCGGCCGTAGCCAGAGAGAAGTTGATTCCCCGGAACTTCGAGTCCGAGCCGATGTAGAGATGCTGGCCGCCGGGCGTGAGGAAGTCGAGCAGGAAGTTCTTGCCCGAGACCGGATCCGCCAGGTACTCGTTGGCGCTGCCCACGAGCCCCCCGTTCGCGAGGACGGTGATCGTGCCCGAGCAGGTGCCGGCGCCTGACGTACAGAAAAGCGCCCGCGACACGGGCTTGACGTCGGCCTGGAAATCGTTGGAGCGGCGCTGGGTCACGCTCTCGACCGTCATGGTCCCGGGCGCCCAAAGAGACCGCCACTGGCGGATCTTGAAGAAGGGCTTCTGCTTGGGGACCGACCCGTCCATGTCGAAGTTGAGGCCGAGCGTCGTGTTGAGGTCGAGGGCATACGCGGCGTCGGCCTGGTTGTACCAGTCGGTGCCCGAGTCCGTCGTGTACTCGGCCGCATCCGCCCAGCGGCTGCCCGCGCCGCCGTTGATTGTCAGGATGTCGGGCGTCCGGTACGCGTTCGTGTACGGTTGATACTCGGTCCCGGTCGAGGTGAGGCCAGCCAGAAACGGGTAGTAGAGATAGAACTTCGTGTCTGTACCCGCTCCCGTCGGGATCGTCGGGGGAGGTTCGTACACGTAGGAGTAGAAGGTGTTCGGAAGGCCGAGGCCGTCGCTGTTCTCCCAGGAGTGCTGGAAGTCGCCGTTCGCCGCCACGCGCCCGAAAAAAGGGCTCGTATAGGGGATACCGAGCATGTCCGAGTACTGCGTGGCTTCGTCCGTTACGAGATAGACCAAGCCCGCAGGCGCTGGGTTGGCGGGCGTGGGGTTGGGCCGGCCGGAGCAATAGAAGGTCCCGGCCCCCGGGCAGGCGCCCGGTGGCGCGGCCTGGTTGTCGCCCGCCTGGATGCCCTGGGAGCCGCGGAGGTCCCGACCGTCGAAGCCCAGCGCCTCGCGTGTCGCGAGACGGGGGAAGCCGTAGACCGACCAGTCCCGCTCGAGAGTGATCGAGCCTGGACCTGCTCCGCCGGTGACGTAGGTGTGGTTCTGACGGAGCTTGACACGCGTTGGCGTCGCCTCGAGCAGCGTCCAGGCCCCGGCTGTGTTCTCGCCCCACCAGGTGCCGTCGTTGACGTTGGTCGAGATCAGGTTGTACCACCCTTCGTCGGAAGCGCGGTTGATCGTGGAATTGGGCTCGTTCTTGGCGTAGAACTGCTTGAGCCCGCCACCGCTGGCGGTGTTCCAGACCATCCTCACGTCCGCCGTGTCGACGGTGAGCAGGGACGCCGTCGCCGAGGTGGTGAGGGCGCAGCAGCCCGTGGGCGTGAAGGACATCACGAACCAACCCACGTCGGCGGTGGCCGTCCCGGTGAGGCCCCGGGTGATCTGGAGGTTCGTCGGGGTCGTGATGTCCAGCGTGAACCAGCCGACCCCCGTGTTGTCGGCGGCCGAGTAGTTCGACCGGCCGCCTCCCCCGTAGCCCCCGGCCGCCGCAATCGAGCGCCCCCGGTCCACCGCAGTCAGCGCGACGGGCAGTGTCGTCTGCGCGGTGGTGAACGCCTGCGAGTTGCGCTGCACCGTCGTGGCGTCCGTGAACTCCACGAGGTACCAGGTCAGGTTGATGGCCTGTCCGGTGTTGTTGCGGTCGAAAGTCAGCGTGATTCCGTTGGTGATGACCCCTTGGACCAGCTTTTGGCCGATGTTGGCCGGGGTGCCGGACGCGGAGTCGTAGGTGTAGAGGAGCCACGACTTGGAGGTGTTGATCGCGGGAGCCAGGGGCCCGGGGAGGGAGCCAATCCCTCCGGCGAACAACACATCCCCGGTCTGGACGTTCGCATCCTGGTACTGGACGACCTGCCACTCGACGACCCGGGTGCCAGCGGGGGTCGGCGCGCTGGCCGAGAGCTCGAGGTTGGTGGTCGTCGTGATCTTGGCCTTGATGAAGTCGTTGTCGTCGTAGCTGGTGTCCACAGCTCGAAGGCTGATGATCGGAAAGCTCTTCGAGAGAGTGACGGCCACAGGGAGCGTGACGTTGAAGGTGGGGCCGCCCGAGGCGATGTTCTGGCTGCCCCGCTGGACGAAGACGCCGCTCTGGAACTCGGCCACGTACCACTTCACGGTGATGGCTGGCGCTCCGAATGCGGCGACCCTGGAAAAGGTCAGTGTCGTGCCGTTCGTGATCTGGCCGGAGACCTGACCGAACTCAGGGCTCGCCGTATCCTCGCTGACGCTGAACGCGAGGAAGGACCGATTCAAGTCCACCGCCGGAGAGAGAGTGGCGGTCACGGTGGGGCTGCTGGCGGCGAGGGTCGCCGTACCGTACTGCACCGCCTTGATGGAGGCTGCCTGCGCGCTCGAGTTGAGAACGAGCAGGGCCAGGGTCACGAGGCCCCCGAGCATCCCTGCGGTTCTGGCGCGCCGCCCCCCGGACCGCGTCTGGCCGCCGCTCATCCTGAGCCACTCCATCCTCTGGCTTCTCCCCAAAAACGCCGAGCCACTATGCCCTACGAACCTTGCCAACCCCGTTCTGCTGCACGCCCGATGCCAGCGAACAGAACCGCTTACCCATTGATTATCAGCAAGTTCGGCGGCGGATGCGCGGCCGTCCGATCGGACGCGCGGCCGGTTACCGGACATTGCGCCCGTAGCGGCGGGTGCAGCCGATCAGAGGCTCGGTGGCCGAACCTGGGAAGTCAGGGTCCTCAGAGGGTCCTCGGTTTAGCGAATCCTGAGTGCCGGATCGGCGAAGAGGTGGTAGAGGCTGAGCAGCTCCGGGAAGGCGCCGGTGTCGGCGTAGTCCTTCTGGGCGGCGAGGACGAGGTCGCCGATCCGCTCATGGCCACCCGTCTCGAGCTGCTGCACGAGGGCCCGGTGGAAAAGATGCGCCGCGTCGTCGAGCGAGAGCCCCGAGGGCGAGAAGGCGGCGATCGCCCCTTTTTCCCCCGCAAGCACAAGGCGCTCGCTGAGCGCGTTGGACCGGGGTGAGATGAAGTAGCCGTTCGAGCAGGTCATGGTGAGGAGGAAGGGCTGCCTGGGCTGGGGCTGGAGCAGAGCGACGTCCGAGGCGCGCAGGATGCCCTCCGAGGCCCACACACCCTGTGAGCCGTGGCCGACGTAAGAGACGAGCGAGGCTCCTTCATCAAAGGCGTTGACGACGGCGCTGCGAGTCGTCGAGCCAAGCTGGGTCAGGAAGATCCTCTCGACCTGGCGGTCCTGGAAGAGCGAGGCGATGTCGTTGGCGTTGGCCTCGAAGTCCCCGGCGAGGTCGGGGTTGTCGGCGACGAGCACGGCCCTTCCGGCGAGGTTCTGGGAGGAGTTCTCGAAGTCGAGGATCTTCTGCACCGCGATCTGGGCCTCTGACAGGGAACCCGCCGTGATGCGGCCGATGGCGAGGTCTGGGATCGAGTCATCGCCGTTGACCGCCGCGAGTGAGGGATCGGACGCCGTCCACAGGAACGTGGAGCGCGTGAGCGGCGATGGGAGCAGATCCTTGCGCGAGGCTGTCGGGAGGAAGCCCTTGGGGTCGGATGTGGCGTCCCCCAGCAGCAGCACGTAGCGCGGCGAGGGTGCCGTCCAGTGGTGCCAGGCGAAGGCGAGGAAGTCGCGGATCGCCTGAGGCGAGACTTCCCCGAACCCGAACTCGTCCCGGATTTGCTCGAGCGAAACGGCCCTGGCCGAAAGGCCCTGGGCCTCGCGCTGCAGCACCAACGGCGCGGCCGTCGGCAGCAGCTCCTCGGGCGCGATCACGATCCAATCCGCCTGCAGCGACCGCTCGCGCAGTACCGCCGCGGCGGCGGGACGCACCTCGGGACGCAGCAGCGCCTGCGGGGAGACCGCAAGATAACGCCGCTGGGCTTCCGCAGTGAAGACAAGCTGTGAACCGGCCAGCACAGGACTCAGCCACCTCGGTGTCGCCGTCGACACGTCGAGCAGCAGCGAGCCTGGGGAGAATCCTGTCGCCTGGACGAGACCGGAGGAGGGAGCGCGGCCCTCGAGGCGTCCCATCTCCGCGACGAGCGCGTGCGGGTAGTCGACCGAGAAGCGATCGAGGTAGACGACCGAGTCGAAGCGGCCCGTCGTGTCCATGTTGTCGAGCCGCAGCGCGTTCGGTCCGTCCTCCAGAATCGAGGCGTCGAAGCTCGCCTCGAGGTGAAACGCTCTTAGCCCGTCCCAGTGGGCTTCACCGATCGGGACGCCATTCAGCGAGACGCGGACCTGGTGATCGGGGTCGACGGTCGCGCAGTCCGATCCCCCTTGCAGGTCGAGCGAGAGCGAAGCCTGCCCGGAGGAAGGACTCAGGGAAGCGACCGAGAAGGGATAGTCCCGGCCACTGGGAGCGAGGAGACCGAAGTCCCAGAACCACAGGTCGCGTGCCTCGAGCAGCGCGGGGAGGTAGTTCGTGTTGGTCTCGAAGCTGCGCGAGGCGACGAGCGCGGGCAGAGCCGCAGTGGGGAGGGTTGTGTTTCGAGCGGAGCGGCCGATCGGCATCTGGACCCCGCCCGAAGCGATCGCCAGCTCATAGACGGTTTCGTTGCCGTACGCTGCCTGAGGATCCTCGGCGAGGAAGAAGAGCGTCGAGCCCGGTCCGAAGCGGTCCGCACGCGGCTCGACATGGAACGCCACCGGCTCGCCCAGACGGCTCAGCCGCAGCCAAGACGAGGAGAGAACACGAGCTCCTCCTGCGTTCATGACTTCCTCGAAGGCCACGGCGTGCAGCCCGGACGAGCGGGTCGCGAAACGGGCGAGCATCCTGGCGGCAGGGGCTGCGCGTTGGGCACCGGCGCCCGGCTCGAGGCGGCCTCTCGAGCCGCCGCGGCTGCGCTCGGCCCGCGCCCTTCCTTGGAAGACAAGGCGGACGACGAGCTTTCGGGCGAGCACGACTTGCCCCGAGGCGGCGTCCACGCGCAAGGGAGCGAGCTCGACATAGGCCTTCTTAGTCTCGCCCTGGAAGGCGGTCTCGAGGACGCGGGCGAGCGCGTCGGGGAAGAGGCCGCGGCGCACCACCTGCGGGCGGACGCGCCGGAACGAGGCCTGGTACGTCCCACGCTCGACGATCGCCTCCGGAGCGCCCGCGCGAGCGACCCTGAGCCCGCGGAACGCCACCAGGGCCGTGGGGACGACGGAGGCGACGCGGACGTTGCTCCCGGCGGGCACCTCCACCCATGCGCGGCGCGTGGGGATCTGGGGCAGACCGGGATCACTGAGATCGAAGAAGCCGGGCACGTGGAGGCGTGAGGTGCCGTCTTCCAGCGCGTGTGCGTAGAAACCGCCCGTGGTGAGCTCGAGCGTGAGCGACGACGCGCTGCGCTTGAGGACACGGAGCGAGACATCGCTGGGGTTGCCGTGAGGCATCCAGTTTGCGCCGGGCGCGGTCTGGGGGGGAGTCTCGCCGGAACCGCCCCAGTTGGCGCGGCCGCCCGAATGCGCGGATTCAAGGCCTGACTCCGCAGGTGCCGTAGGTGGCGGCAGACTGGACTCCGGTGTGCCGGACACGGGACCGTGGGAGGTGACGACCCCGGAGCGATCCACATCCTCAAGGCGGTAGGAGTACGTGACGCCGTTGGTGAGGCCCGAGTCGAGCCACGAGTAGCGCTTGCCTTCGGGCGACGACCCCAGGCCCCGGATCAGGCTCGACGAGATCCGCGTCCAGGGGCCGTCCGCAGACGGCGCGCGGTAGACGTGGAAGCCGAGGTTATCGAGCTCCGACGCGGTCTCCCACGAAAGCTCGACGGCCCCGTCGCGGCCGCGCGCGTCGAAGCCCGCCAGCGTGACCGCGGTCGGCAGCGACGAGAACATCACCGAGTAGCTCGGGCCCGACCCCTCCACCCATGCGACGCCTGCATTGCAGCTCTCGGCGAGCTCCATAGAGGCGAGAGCGCCCTGCAGTGGGGTAGCGCTGGCGGTCTTCAGTGTCCCTTCGCTCCCCCAGGTGGCACCGTTCCAGACCCTCATGTAGATGCCGTTGTCGGACTTCGAGTAGTAGAGAAGCAGCTTGTCGTTCGCCAGCGCGGTGAGCGCGACCCGGTCGATGACTTCGGTGGCGACGGTGACGTCAGTCGAGATACGCGACCAGCTGTCGTTGAAGCCGACGTCCTTCTTGTAGTGGACCACGTTGTCGTTGCGGTTCACGTAGACGGCGTGGAGGTTGCCCGTGACATCGCGAACTGCTGCGAAGCGGAGGTGGGCCTCGGCGTCCGTCCCGGGCTTCACCTCAGTGTCCGCGTCCTCGGGGGTGATCGCGTTGGGAATCGACGGCACGCAGGCGGTGCAGCCGTCGAGCGAGACGTTGTACCAGGTCAGGTCGGAAACGTAGTCGGGAATGCTGGCGTCGAACCTCGTGGCGACGAGACGGTGGGCGCCCGCGGTGTAGGTCGGCAGTGTTGTCGCCCTCAGCACGATGAAATCGTCGGGGTCCGCGCCGCCCGTCATGTGAAATGCTCCAGCCGAGAACTGGCCGGTGGTGGCGTTGCTGAGGGTGGGAGGCCCGACGCCGCCTGGCACGCTGGGGAACGGGGTGGTGGGGTTGTTGAGCTGGTTGCCGCGCGCCTCGTCGCCGACCGTGGACGGTGTCCCGTCGGCCATCCAAAGGAAGGGCTTGGTGCCACCCGCGATCAGGGCATTCATCTCGAGCTGACCGGCGTTCGCGTACACATCGAGGTCTGCCGCGTTGGGAGTGACAGTCCCGCTGCTGTTCAAGGTGAAGTTCCGGTACCAACGTCTCTTGGGGCCCGCGTTGAGGGTCCCGATGGCAATGAGGTCGTTTCCCGAGAATCGGACGGCCCACTGGCCCGCCGAGGAGGGATTGAGGGCGGAGAAGACCGTTCCCTGAGGCGTCCAGCTCACGGCGTCAGGGGAGCTGTAAATGACGGGTCCGGTGACTGTGCCGCCGTGGTAGGCGATCCAACGGTGGCCGTTGGCGCAATGGGTAAAGAAGCGGCTGGCCGAAGAGAACGCGTCCGTGGCGGTCGTCGTGCCGACCAAGGAAGCTGCCCCTGCGGTTGCGGAGCAGGCCAGGACGGAGAGCAACGCCCCGACGACCCGTTGCAGGCTCAGTCGATTTCCCAAGACCACACCTCGTCGAGCCCACGTCCGTCCCTGTCAGAGCACTCCCTCTTAAGCAATTCCCGTACCAGCACGGCGCCGTCTAAACCATTCTCCAGCAAGGCGATCCTTCGCTGTCTCGCGACGGACCGGATCGCAATTTCCACGATCTGGACGCGGCGCCAGCGAAAACCCCGACTCTTGGCTAGACCGACGTTCCCGCGCTCCACCGCTACCGGATCGTGAGTGCCGGGTCTGCGAAGAGGTGGTAGATGCTGAGTAGCTCCGGGAAGGCGCCGGTGTCGGCGTAGTCCTTCTGGGCGGCGAGGACGAGATCTCCGATCCGCTCGTGTCCACCCGTCTCGAGCTGCTGGACGAGTGCCCTGTGGAAAAGATGCGCGGCATCGTCGAGCGACAGCCCCGAGGGGGAGAACGCGGCGATCGCGCCCTTGTCCTGGGCCAGGACGAGCCTTTCCGAGAGCGCGTTCGACCAGGGTGAGATGAAGTAGCCGTTCGAGCAGGTCATGGTGAGCAGGAACGGCTGCCGCGGCTGGGGCTGGAGCAACCCGATGTCCGGAGCGCGGAAGATGCCCTCCGAGGCCCACACACCCTGTGAGCCGTGGCCGACGTAAGAGACGAGCGAAGCTCCGGTGTCGAAGGCGTTGAGAACGGCGCTGCGAGTCGTGGATCCGAGCTCCGTGAGGAAGATCCTCTCGACCTGACGGTCCTGGAAAAGCAAGGCGATGTCGTTGGCGTTGGCTTCGAAGTCCCCGGCCAGGTCGGGGTTGTCGGCGACGAGGACGGCGTTTCCTGTCAGACTGAGCGAGGCGGTTTCAAAGGCGAGGATCTTCTGGATCGCGGCCTCCGCCTCGGCCAGCGAGCCCGCGGTGATGCGTCCGATCGCAAGGTCGGGGATCGCGTCGTCGCCGTTGACGGCGGCGAGCGACGGATCGGACGCGGTCCATAGGAACGTGGACTTGGTGAGCGGCGAGGGCAGCAGGTCCTTGCGCGTGGCGGTCGGCAGGAAGCCCTTCGGGTCGGAGGACGCATCGCCCAGCAGCAGCAGGTAGCGCGGCGAGGGCGCGGCCCAGTGGTGGTACGCGTGGGCCAGGAAGTCGCGGATTGCCTGCGGTGAGCGCTCCCCGAAACCAAACTCGTCCTGGAGCTGCTCGAGCGAGACCGCCATGGCGCTGAGGCCCTGGGCTTGGCGCTGCTGGGCGAGCGGCTCGGCGGCAGGCAGCAGCTCCTGGGGAGCGATCAGGATCCAGTCGGCCTGGAGCGAAGCGACGCGCAGCGAAGCAGGGGCCGCCGGACGCACGTCGGGATGAAGCAGCGCCTCGGGGGAGACGGCGAGGTAGTGCCGCCCGGCCTCCGCCGGGAACAGCAGCTCCGAGCCCGTGAGGACGGGACTGAGCCAGCGCGGCGGCGTCGCCGACAGATCGAGCAGGAACGACCCCGGGAAGAATCCCGCCGCCTGGACGAGACCGCTGAAGGCCGCGCGGCCCTCCAGGCGACCCTGCTCCGAGACGAGCGCGTGCGGGTATTGGACCCAGAAGCGGTCGAGGTAGACGACCGAGTCGAAGCCGCCCGTGGTGTCGAGGTTGTCGAGCCGGAACGAGTTCGGGCCGTCTCCGAGGATGGAGGAATCGAAGCTCGTCTCGATATGAAACGCCGCGAGCCCGTCCCAGCGCGCCTCGCCGAGGGGGACGCCATTCAGAGAGATGAGGACGTGGTGGTCGGGGTCGACCTTCGTCGAGTCGGAGCCGCCCTGCAAGTCGAGCGAGAGCGACGCGGGCCCTGAGGAGACACTCGGCGACGAGACAGAGAAAGGATAATCGCGGCCGTTCGGAGCGAGGAGGCCGAAGTCCCAGAGCCACAGGTCGCGCGCGTTGAGGAGTGCGGGGAGGTAGTTGGTGTTCTGCTCGAAGGAGCGCGTCGCGAGAAGCGCCGGCACGGAGGCCGTGGACGCGTTGCTCGAGGCGCGGCCCAAGGGCATCTGGACCCCGCCCGAAGCGATCGCGAGCTCGTAGACGGTCTCGTTCGTGTAGGCGGCCCGAGGATCCTCGGCGAGGAAGAAGAGAGTCGATCCGGGTCCGAAGCGGTCGGGCCGGGGCTCGACGTGGAACGCGACCGGCTGGCCGAGGCGGCTCAGCCGCAGCCAGGAGGAGGAGAGAACGCGAGCTCCTCCTGCGCTCATGACTTCCTCGAAGGCCACGGCGTGCAGCCCGGGCGAGCGGGTCGCGAAGCGGGCAAGCATCCTCCCGGCGGGGGCTGCGCGTTGGGCAGCGGCGCCAGGCTCGAGGCGGCCTCTGGAGCCGCCCCGGCTGCGTTCGCCGCGGGCCCGCCCCTGGAAAACGAGCCGGACGACCAGCTTTCGGGCCAGGACGACGCGTCCCGAGGCAGCATCCACGCGCAGCGGGGCGAGCTCAACATAGGCCTTCTTGGTCTCACCCTGGAAGGCGGTCTCGAGGACACGGGCGAGCGCGTCTGGAAAGAGGCTTCGGCGCAGTGTCTGGGGCTGAACGCGGCGGAACGAGGCTCGGTAGGTCCCTTTCTCGACGATCGCCTGCGGAGCGCCCGCGCGAGCGACGCTCAGCGCGGCGAAGGCCACGAGGTCCGTGGGAACGGCGGAGGCGACGCGGACCTGGCTGCCGGCCGGAACCTCGAGCCACGCGCGCCGCGTGGGGATCTGGGGCAGACCCGGCTCAGCGAGATCGAAGAAGCCCGGCACGTGCAGACGAGAGCTGCCGTCTGCCTGCGTCAGCGCGTAGAAACCGCGGGTGGTGAGCTCGAGCGTGAGAGACGACGCAGTGCGCCTGAGGACGCGGAGCGACACGTCGCTGGGGTTGCCGTGAGGCGTCCAGTTTGCGCCGGGCGCGATCTGGGACGGAGGGGCCGTTTCAAGACCCGACCCCGCGGGTGGCGACAGACCGGACTCCGGTGTGCCGGACACGGGACCGTGGGAGGTGACTGAACCTCCCCCGGTTTGGTGGACACCTTAGAAGAGGCGAGGATGCCTCGAGGAGTCCACATGAAGAAGCGTTCGCGACGGAAGTTCACGTCGGAGTACAAGGCGGAGGTGATACGGCTGGTCC
>Ga0247727_10009969_pt1 | contig 16979 bp, 7 predicted proteins | sample WisWelCaveWW1625_FD_202498 | JGI IMG/M metagenome (GOLD analysis project Ga0247727, IMG submission 202498) | Biofilm microbial communities from Wishing Well Cave, Virginia, United States - WW16-25 | ecosystem: Environmental > Aquatic > Deep subsurface > Groundwater > Cave microbial mat | place...
TTATAATTAAACTTTTCATCATCCTTTTCAATCAGTAAGTAAACACCACCGAAGTGAATACCGAATACAACGTTTGCTTCGACTGATAAATATTGCTGAATCCGCTCAGCGGCGTCAAGCCCGTTGCTGAGATCGTGAAGATGGCGTTATTATTTAAAAATGGGCGATAAATAAATCCCACGCCGTAATCAATGCCGATATCGTTGCTGATATTGGGTTGGTTCAAAAACTGTTGCAGCGAAATAGTATTGACAAAGCGCAGGTAATTGCTATTGAGTACCATTTTGAGTTTCGGCGTCACTTCGGCGTCGAACGCGAGATTGAACAGCAGGAGTCCGGGATTCACGAAGTTCGGTTGGCCTTCGGTTTTGCTGCTGCGCAGAGTCGGCAAGAGGCTCAATTTGTTGACAAGATTGACGCCCATTAATTTGATGCCCTGCAAATTCCAAAAACTGAAAGGCCCGCCCGCGAAGGCGGTTTGATCGACGATCGTATCGAAACCGTTGCCGTAATTATCCTGCGGTTTCGGATCGCCGGAGGCATAAAACACCGAGGCGCGATAGCGTTTCCAATCTTTATCAACCGAAAGCTCCAACGCGCCCATTTGCGCATTGATTTTAATCGGGCGATTCGCGAGCTGATTGAAAGTGTCGTTGCCGAAAACTTGATAAACCGCGTGATTGATATTCAGCGTGCCGAAGTGGCCGTCGCCGGTCCAGCCTAAATAATACGCTTTAACGGAATGCGGCAGAAACGTGCCGATAAGCGCGGGACGAATCGGGAAGCCGTTGGTATCGCGATACGTGCTGGCGCGATCATAATTAAAATGAAAACTCAACTGTCCCGTGTAGCCGAGCCGGAACAAATCTTGGCGGTATAAATTCGCGATATAAACCTGTTGGTTGCGATCTTGAAAAACGGTGTTCAATTCGCTGTTGGTGTCTTTCTCCAACATGTAGAAATACGCGAAATTATATTGATAGCGATTTGAGCGAAAGTTGCCGAAGAGCCGCCCGCCTAAATTCAAATCGTTAAACACGAAGCCACGAAAGTCGCTGCTGAAACGCTGAATCCCGCTTTTTAGCGAGACGAAGTCGTAATGATCGCTCAAATCAAAAAGATGTTTCTCTAACGAGAGTTCTTGAAACGCCAACTGCCGATCCGTGCGTCGCGCGCCACGGCGGACGTTGATATTCACGCCGTTGTTCTCGTTGAGCCTCGCGTAGTTCAAATTGAACACCGGTGTGATGCGCAACTCCCAATCGCGCGGACGAAAGGCCACGTCGCCATGATAAAATTCGAGCGAGAAGCGCAAATTCTCAATCGCGACGAATCGTTCGCCGCGGCCAAAAAAATTTTGGGCTTGCACATTGGCGGTGCTCACCCCGCTCGGGGTTGGCAAGCGCGCGGCTTCGACAAAATTATCCGTCGTCGCCGTCAACACCAAAAACGTGTTTTGGCCAAAAATCGGATAGTCGCCTTTAAGCACATTTTGGTTGTACGGGTCATGCCAGCGCCCTTTGACGTTGCGCTCATACGGCGGCATTTTGACCTCACGCCAACGATCCGAAAGCGGCTCGAAATCTTTCGGCATGTTTTTTTTATCGCGCTTCTTTTCGGCCGTTCGTGCAGTCGTTTTAGCTATATTTTTTTTGATGGCGGAAGTGTCGCGCGGCGCTTGGCTCAAAGCAACGGTTGATGCAAAACAGAGGCAGCAAAGTAAAATTTGTCGGAGAAATTTTTCTCGCATGATCATTTGAGATAAGAAACGTCAAACTCAATCGTGATAAACAAGCCGTTCCAACGGATGAACAGCGACCAACGGATTAAGGCTTGGAAATCCGTTGGTCGTTTTTTATCCGTTGGAAATTATTGTAAACCGAATTTGATTTTATCACAAGACGAACAGACTGGCAGTCTGTGTTACGACAAATTCGGGATGCTACGGCAGATCCGGCTGGCGCGGAAATTTGAGATAGGGCAACCGCGCGGTGCGATAGATAATTTGATCGGTCCGCATCGCGATCGGCGCTTCAAAGCCCGTCGCGCCGGCGGCCGCGATATAATCATCTTGATCGACGCCGTCGCCGCTCACGCCGATGCCGCCCACGAGCTGGCCGTTTTTATAAAGCGGGATGCCGCCGGGAAAAATCGTAATGCCGTTGAGAAACGGCGCCCGCGTCGGCACCAAACGCTGATATTGAAAATCGAATTGCCCGTCGACGTAGGTATAAAGCGGCCCCGGTTCGGGCGGTAGTTGTTGCGGCGGAGCGCCGTTGTCGATGCCGGGGGGATAATAACGCTGTCCTAAAAATCCAATCGCGCGCGTGGTCACGGCCAACGGTTGACTCGCTGGCACGCCGAGAATTTGTTGCAGATTCGCGCCCAATGGATCCGCCGGATTACTGAACGCCACCACCGTGCGCGCCTTCTGCACGCTCACATCGTAGCTAAAAGCCGTTGCATCGGGCGTGCGCCAAATGCCGAGCACCCTGCCGTCAACGTCCGCAACCGCGATAAAAACTCGCGCCGCACTGCCGAGCGGCTGGCGAATCGCTGCGCGCGTTTTATTGGCGCGGTTCACCGCTTGGGTAAGAATTTGCCGCACTTCATCCGCCGAAAGTAACGAGCCGGCTTTGATGCTATAGTCGCGCGTCGCACCGTAAATCACTTCGCCTTGTACGGGAAACTTTGCAGGCGGCGTCGGTTGAATCGGGAAATTGGGATCAACCGCGCCACGCGTGGTGAGACTATCGAACGTGAGACGAAAATTTCCCAACGGCGGCGCGGCGTTCGCATACGCCAAACGAAAACCGTCGAGAAGAATATTGTCGCCGCGAATGGCGCTGGGGGTAGCGTAGCCCAACACCGCGCCGAGCGCAATGATCTCGTCTTGAATCACGCCGGTGCAAAAATTATTGATGTCGCTGAGCTTGGTAAAAGTATCGGAGCCGCCGCTGATTCCCAGGCCGCCGGCTAATGCGCCGTTTTTATAAATCGGCACGCCGCCGGGAATATTCGTCAAGCCTGGCTGCGCCGGCGCCGGAGGTTGCGGGGGGCCAAGCGGCGGCAGCGGCCCGCCATTCGGCTGCACGTCGCTGTCGCTGCGATTTGAAAAGGGAACGCCAAACAGAGGACCGGCTACAGTGTTGTTACTCGCCGGCGGAAAATGACTGCGCGTGGTAAAACATCCGGTGAGCGTGGTGAAACCCTGTTGATTGCTGCTGATAAACGCGGCGGTGCGCGCCTTGGCAATTTCACCAAACAACGATTCCGCGGCCGCGCCGACTCTTTGGGAGTTCGCCATGCGATAGACGCCCAAAATATTGCCTTCGCGATCGACAATGGCAACATTGACTTTTTCGTTAAGACGCTGAGCTTGCTCCACGGCTTGCGCCATCAGCATTTGGACGTCTTGCGTCGTTAAGGTGGGAGAATCCGTCGGCGTGGAAATCGTCGGCGCCTTGCTCGAGTTGCACCCATAAATGCCGAGGCTCAAAAATCTCATAACGCCGATGAGAATGAAAAAGCGAAATTTATTGCTCTGAAAAAAACCCGCTCGCACAGCCATCTTCGTCCTAAAAGATGGCATTGAAATCACTCCTTTTGTAGTAGCGCCTTAAGGCGCTAAATTTAGAAAACCAAGAAAACTCTTTCGAACATTAAGATACGCCTAAAGGCGTTACTACGAACGACTACGAAAAAACTAGCGTTGCTCCAAAATCTCCACCACTACCGGCCCTTTCGGTTTGGCGACACAAGCGAGGCGATAGGCGCCGGGCTTGAGCTTGTTGATGTCTTCCAAAGTGCCTTGCTCCTCATCGCCAACGGGATTCATATTTTCAAGCCCCGATAAAATTCGAATCGGATCGATGCCGCAACTGCCGATGTGACAATCGGCTTTGAGTTTCAAACCATTTTTCTCGGCGATGTCGCAAATTGTTTGCCCGGCTTTAAAAGGGCAACTCTTGCCGAGATTTTTGAATATCACGACCATCCCCTCAAGCCGGGCTTCTTCGCTCTGCGGGCTTCGAATTTCCGGTTTCGGACTTTGCAGATCAACTCGCGGGCGTTCGACCTCGGGCTTCGAACGCTCAACCGGCGGAACGCTTTTAATCTCCGTATTAAAAATAATCGTGCGTCGCGCGACTTCCGGTTTTAAGCTAAAACGAAGAACTTGTTGGCCGACGCGGAATTGATCTTCCGGCTCGAGTGGCACGGCATTTTTGATTTTAAGAAAACTGCCGTTGGCGCTGCCCAAATCTTTGATCCAAATTTTTCGATCTTTCAACGTCATCGACAAATGCCGGCGCGACAACATCATGTCATTTTCATCGAGCGTTACGTCCGGCGCTTGCCGCCCCACCACCAGCGTTTGATTGGCGAGATCGTAGCGTTGCAACGGCTTGCCGTTGCGGTCGATATGCAGAAAAGCGCAGCCGCCGTTTTCAATTTCAAAAAGCAGCGTTTGTTTGCCGAGGCGAACCACATGGCCGTGCAGAACTTCAACGGGTTTGGTTTCTTTCAGCTTAATCAAAACGCCGTTGGTGCTGCCGTCATCGCGCAAGTAATAACCTTCGGCGCTGTGCGAGATCGAAGCATGCCGGCCCGATAACAACAGGTCTTCGGCAAAATTGATATCACAATCTTTGCGGCCCAATGTCGTAAGGCCGTTCTTTTGAATCGGAAATTCTTCCGCTTCGACATTGCCCGAAATCAGGCGAATCAAATGGGCCTGATAGTTTTCCGCCGATCGCGCCGAGGCCAGGCTTTCTTTCGGCGGACCCTCGCTTTCCACGATCGAAGTTTTGGCGGCGTCAAAACCCCGCGGTGCGCGTTCCGTCTGAAAATCGAGGTCGACCTGAATGATTTTTTTGCCGGCGAGTTTTTGCGCCACCGCTTCGGCGACGAGCACGCCGTCGCGCAATGCGGCTTTGATATTGCCGCGCCGGCGCAGCTCTTGAAAGGTTGCCGGATCGGCGTTGAGATTTTCCGCCTCTAAATAAGCCGGACTTAAAATATCGCCGATGAGGTAAACATTGGGTTGCGACGTTTCAAGCAGCGGCGTAACGGCAAAACGTTGTTTGTTGCCCGGGCCGCCGGTGACCATATTAATTCCCATCGAACTCAAAAATGCGGTCGGCAAATCCTCACCGATGCACGCGAGGCATTTTTCTTTAAGAAACTCTAGATGCGAGGTTTCGCGCGGACGCCCATCAAGATAGCGACGATCGGTGCGCAGAGAAAGATACTCTTTTTTATCCTCCGCCGTGACGACGGCCACCGGCTCGCTGTACGGATAGTGGCGAATATTGCCGTTGTTCATGTACGCTTCAAAAAAAGCCTCGGCCAACGCTTTGGAAACTTTCGGCAATTTGTCGCCGCGATAGGACCAATAAACTGCGGTGGCCTCATTTGCTTTGATTTTGGCATGTGAAACCGCAATCACCGCTTCCGCCGCGGAAGTGCCGCCGCCAATCACCAACGCCGGCGCGCCGGCATACAACGCGGGATCAGAAAGTCGATACGCCATCCCTTCCGTATTTCCGGGAATATCGAAACGGCGCGGCACGCCGCGGCCGATGGCGATGAGCACGTGTTTCGCGAGATACGCTTGCGCGGATTTCAGATGATGATTATAAGCGCGCGCTTGCCAAATGCCATTCTCGTGGCGCTGCAATCCCAACAGCTCGACGCCGATTTGCGCGGGAATGTTGTGCTCGCGATAAAAATTTTTCCACTGTTGGCACATCTCATCTTTATCGACCGGCGCAAAATGCAACTTAGCCAGCAGCCCGTCGCCCTTGGGAAATTCCATCGCCTCGCCGCCGCCGTAATCGGGGAGAATAAGCTTGTCTTTGGCGTAATCGCGAATGCGTTTCATCACCTCGTCAAAATCGACCACCAATGCCGCGAGTCCCAATTCCTTCGCGCGAAAAGCTGCCGCCGTTCCGGCCGGACCGCCGCCGACGATGAGCATATCCAGAACCTCCGGCAAGCGCACCGGTCGTTTCAAAACAAAACTGCCGTCAGCAAGTATTTCAGAATTTGTCAGCATCAAAAATTTTTCGCGTTACTTTTTTAACAACAACTGCGCTTCGACTTTGCCGAAGCGCAGCGTCATGCCGAGCGGAATTTCAACTTCCGCGGCAACGGCGTCGCGGCCGACATACGTGTGATTTTTGCTGCCGAGATCTTTAACAAAAACTTTGCCGGATTTAACCGCTAAAACGGCGTGCTGCCGCGAAATCGAAGCATTATCGATTTCGATGTCGCTTTGTAAAGAGCGTCCTAAAGTATTTTCGCCTTTCTTCAGTTGAAACGTCTTCGTCCCCCGTCCAATGCCGTTGACTTCTAAAAGAAAGGCCGGCGGGGCGGCCACAATTTTTTTATCCACCGCCACGGTTTCAATAAGCGTTTTGCTGTAACTCACGGCCGTCTCTTTCTGCGCCGAAATTCGGCGCAGCGCCTGCGGCGGATCCGGGCGGAGGGAGCGCCGCGGCGCTTCTTGATATAATTGGTTGAAATTCTCCGTATCCTCCTCGGATATTTTTACGGCAAGCATCGTTTTTTTGCCGTTCGCTTTCGCCGGCGAAAAAGCTTCAGTTCTTTCGCGAAGCGGCGCTTGCGGTTTGGCCTCCGGGCGCTCGTAATTGTCGACCGCTTGAAAAATAAAATCGAACTTCTGCGCAAAGGTGACGATGTTTAACGCATCAAGTTTTTCCCTGCGTCGCACGCGCACGCCGTCGACTAACGTGCCGTTGCGGCTGCCTAAATCTTCCAAAAAATAACTCGCCTGGGCGTCGTCAAAAAAAATGCGGGCATGCCGATCCGAAATCACCGGCAGCGCGAGCACGATGGAGTTGATTTTATTTTTTCCAATCGTCGCTTCCGCCGCAAATTCATAATTCGATCCGGAGAGGATGCCGGTCGTACAAAAAAGTTTCGCTTTCATAGCGCTCACCTGATTTTAGTCTAAATACAACAGCAAATGGGAACGGTTCGTTTTATTCGGATGAAACTGATGACAAGTCACGCAACGATTCGAGGTCTCGGTCGAGTTATGGCAAACGCGGCAATTTTCAATGCCGGGAACGTTTTGAATCGCCGCGCGGTCACGCGAGCTTTTGACGATGGCCGCGGCCTTCGTTTCGGCAACAATCGGAATTTCCGTATGGCATTCCAAACAACGGCGCTGCAAGATGTGCGCGCGATGGTTGAATTGGGCGCGCCGCAAAATCTGCTGATCTTTTTGCACGCGTTGAATCGCGGCGTTCGTCACGGTGTGGCACTCGCGGCAGGGCGCGGTCAAGGACTCGGTCAAACCGTTCAACTCCTCAATTTGTTCGGCCGCCAAGTTGAGATTGATTTTGTTGGCCGGCAGCAAGAATTTGCTTTCGCCGTTGAAATAAGTTTGGCGTTTCAATTTGTTCTGCGTCACTTTCAACAGCGAATCGATGCGCACGAGCTCGCGCTGCACCTCGGGCTCCGGCCGGCTGCGCAACCCATCAGCATAATTCTGCAAACTCCGCACCGTTTCTTGATAAACCGTTTTTGTCGTCAAGCTCGCATTTTGCGTCGTTAGAGTTCCCGAGGTTTTTAAAATATCCGTCAATTCGGCGTTAGGATAAAGCGCCTGCTGAATCGTTTTCAAGTTCTCCAGAATCCATGGGTCTTCATGATGCACCGAAGTTTTGACGAGGCGATTGCCGGGCTTGATTTCGAATTCATTCGGATTCGCATTAAAAGCCCAACTCGTGCCGGGCGCGCGTTTGCGCTTAATATCCTCGAGCGTTTCGACGCCGGGCGCATCCGCGCCTTTCATTTTTAACGCCGGCGTGGGGACGCTGCCGTTGAGATGGCAAGTATAGCAATGCTGCGCAAAGTCGATCGGCTCAAAATGCTTGCCATCGGCCTGCGGATTGTGGCAATGCAAGCACGTGCGCTCGAGATCGGTCAGCTTCTCGCGCTGCGCAACTTCTTTGACGTGGCGAATATGCGTGAAAGCAAGCGTCGAATCATCCGGCATTTTTTGGGCAACGAATTGAAATTGCGGATGTTTATCATTAAAGGAATCATAAACATGGCAGTTGGTGCAATACGCATCCGGCACCTGGGTGATTTGCGATTCACGGCCCTGATGTTCTTGATGGCAAACCGCGCAGGTTTCTTCATGCTCCGGCCTCGCCGCGGTTTTGACGCGCCGCCAATCGCCGGATTGATAAACATAATGCGCCGCAAACGAGTAGACGCCGAGCTGGTCGCCGGTTTGTTCGTGGCACACCGAGCATTTTGCCGTCGTCGTGGCATTGAGCGGCTCGTGACAAGCGTTGCAGTCTTTTTCAAAATTGGCATGAAAAGACGAGAGCGGGCCGCTGGCGGTCACACTGCTTTTGAGAAAGAACGAATCAATGGCATAATAAATGAGAACAACGAGACACGTTGCGAAGCCGATGATCCACATCCTCCGCCGGGCATCCGGAAAAATATATTTGCGCGAAACCGCGAGCCGCGGCTCGCTGAAACTGCCTTTTTTCTTTGCGTTGTTTTCTTTTTGCGGCATACGGAGGTGATGAAATTTCTTTAAAAGCTTTTGGTATTCGGATTATCTGAATCGTCCGGAGAATATTTCAAAATTTTCTAATAATACAATACCGCAAACAAATGCAGCCCGAGCAGGATCAGCAGAACCAATGACGCGGGCACATGCGTGTAAAGCCACCAGCGCAAAATTTTTTGCAGCGTGTAATGCGCGTCGATTTCGAGCTTGGTTTTGTAGAATGATTCGAGCTGGTTCAATTTTTCCTTTTCATCAATCGGCAGAAAGCGCCGCAAATAGTCAAACTGCTTCAACCGCGATTGAATGCCGCCGGTGATGTCGATGCAGTAGATCAGTCGCGTCTGCGGGGTCGCGAGCGCGGCGGCGACGTTCTTGCCGTAAAAATTTCGCACCGGCTCCGTACACGTTTGCACCAGCTCGTCGACTTTCGCGCCGATTTCGTTAATGAGCTCGGGGATTCTTTCATAGACAACTTCAACGGCGAGGCCGGACGACAAAATCCGCGGAATCCATTTCTGCAAGAGCACGCCGAGAAAACCGCTGGCGGTCACGTAGATGCTCAAGAACCACAGCCACCACGTGAGAATGCCGTGCGGTTGGCGAAAGCCGCTGTGCATAAAGGTGAGCAGCAGAAACAACGCGCCGCCATACAGATGAAATCGCAGCCACGCCGGCGCGCCGCCGAGTCCGGCTTGCAAAGCGAATTTCGTCATGCGGCGCCGAACTCCCAACAAGGCGAGGCCGACCATCAAAATCGCCGCGAGTGAGCCGTACGTCAATCCCAAAATGTTGGAGGGCCGCAGATCGGAAAAAATCGCGTTTATAAAAAAAACGATCCCGCACAAAATGGCCGCCAAAACAAACAGGCGTGACGCTAATGACGTCCGGCGAAATTTCTCGAAAGAGAAAATCGTAGTTCCACGCATGATTTACACAAATCTGTAAGTGAATTTCACAAATGTTCCGCTCTCCCTCCCTATTTGCCATAGGCCGGACAATGAGATAGGTATGATAATAGAAAGTCAATGCAGGCCGCATCGCATCATAACGCAAAGGCGGTGCCAGACTAATTTCAACGCGCCGGAATAAGCATATTGAGGTTGTAACAAACTTTCTTGCGCTGGTTTTCGGAAATATTGATTTCAGGACGGAAAAATCAGATAACGAAACGAGAGCGCCTAAAAACACAAACGCCGCTTATTCTTTGCTCAAGAACAAGCGGCGTTGCAGCATCGTCTTATTTAAAAAATTTACGACAGTTTGCTTCGTAACTTTGCCAACTCTTCACGCAAACGCATGGCTTCGGCTTCGGCTTCGGCAGCCCTGGCTTCGGCTTGGTGTCGCGCCTTTAATTCCTGCGTCGCTTTGGCCTCGGCCTCCCGGCGCGCTTTGAATTCTTGAGCCGCTATCTTTTCTGCCGCGCGACGGTCCGCTTCGGCTTCTTCGGGCGTTCGCAAACGCTCACCCGTGCCGGGATCGTAGAAGCGTAATCGGTTATTTTCTACTTTCAATTCCAAACCCAAAGCTTCGCTACGAAGCGCGTCGCCGGGCAATGGCACATATTCGCCGCCTTCGAGCCGAAAGCCGCGCAAAGCGGGCCGTATGGTTTCGCCATACGGATCGAAAAGAAAATACTCACGCACGGCGAGATTGGCATAAATATAATGTTTCAGAACGAGATCTTCCGCTTTGGTGCTTGTGGAGGTCAATTCAATCACCACATCCGGACTCTTGCCTTCCTCATCTATTTTGTACGTGCGCCGTTCTCTTTTCTCAACACCAAACACCACCAAAATATCCGGCGAAACCGACTGGCGTTCTCCATTCTCATCAAGGTAGTAAACGAAGATATTACCGCTGACGTAGACCTGAGAGTTAGGGCGGTAATATTCTTGCAACGCGTGCAACGAGGCAAGCATCTGATCGCGGTGACGATCGGTTTCAGCCATAGGTTTCCCATCCGATTCTGGGAGATATTCTTCCCGCAAGGGGTTTTCTCTATGATGAAGATCCGGTGAAAAAATTTTACGCGCTATAGAGGTGGCCATCGCTTAATATTCTCCAAGCTTTGCCTGAAAATCATGATAACTTGTACAAATATAGTTATGACGAAAGTAAGAGTCAAGGCGAATTTGCTGGCGCGCAAAATTCCTCAATAGCTGCGGCATTACCGGCGCGCTGTTTTAGCTTTCCAACCCTCCGCAACTCGCCGGCATACGCGGTACAACTCATCGAATAAAACTTCCAAATTTTACCTCACCGGCTACGGATTGGCTGGGCTACTTTCAGCAAAGCAAAAAATCTTCCGTGATCGTAGCGCGCACATGGACGTGGGTTTCAACTCGAGAATCTCGCCATCCCGGCACCTCACTTGCTATGATATTGCCGTGAACAAAATTTATTTGAAATGACGCACGTTTAACGTCTCACGGCAAGACGATAAATGCGCGGTGTTTCATTCAAAGCCAGAGAAGAGGATTCGCATGTTTCATTCGTTCAGGACGCACGCAGACGACACGGTGACAGATGTTCGCAGTTTGCGAAAATTTATTTTTTATTGCGGTTTGTTAATCGGCTTGCTGAGCGCCAATTCCATCGTTTACAGCCAAATCCCGCCGGGCGGGACGGCGATTGCAACCGATACGAAATCGGGTTTCCTAAAATCCAACCAAAGCAAAGTTTTTTATCATGACGGAAAATGGTGGGCCATTGCCTTCAACAATCCCGACAGCCGGTGGTATATTTGGAAATACAACAGCGGCGTGTGGACAAAGGATTATCAACTCAACAAAACCAGCACGCTGAGATATGACGCCGTCTTAGACGCGGTGAACGGCAAGCTGTATGTGTTAGGCTCGCACACCAGCAACTCGGAGTTTTGGCGCTTCACTTATTCCAGCGGCACGGCGACTTGGTTGAAAGACAGCGGCTTCAAAGTCACGCCGGGGATGAATAACAGTGACGGCGCCAATCCGATGAGTTTGGTTCAAGCAAAAAATGGCGAGTTGTGGATTTTTCGTGTCGAGAGCAATAAGCTGCAAGCCAAACGCTCTGCCGACGGCGGCTTGACGTGGTCGGCGGTGTTCGATATCAAAACCGGATTGACCACGTCTTCGGGGCTTACCGACGCGGTGGTTTTCACTTCCGGCGGCAACAATTATATCGGCGTCGCTTATGGCGAAGCCGACGCGGCCGGAAGCAAGTATGGTTTTCTCATTCATCGCGACGGCGATCCCGAAACGACATGGACGGACGAATCAGCCTCATTGACTTTCTTCGGCAGCGAGCGCGCGAATAATAAAATCGCGGCGACGACGGATAAGAACAACAATGTTTATCTGTTCGGGCAAAATGCCAATGTCAGCGGTGGCGATCCGCACAACACGCTTTACAAACGCAGTAGCGGCGGGGCATGGACAAAATTCGTCGTGAACGACAACGCTTCCGGATTAAGCTGGAAAGCGCCGGTCGTGATTGCGGATACTTCGAATAACGGGCTGTATGTGATGGGCGTGAATAACACGACTTTGTCCGCCGAATATAAAGCGTGCGTTATTGGCTCCGAAGCCAATTTGAGCAGCACGACGCCAACCGTCGTGCTTTCCTCTGCCAGCGCTTCGTTTGATGATTTGAGCTTGCCCGCGGCCTCCGTGAGCGCGAGCAGCAACTTGATGGTGTGCGGCGATAATTTGACGGCAAGCGATATTTGGTTCAATCTCATTACGCTCGGCCCGATTAGCGGCGGCCAACCGCCGGTTACGGTGAATAGCGTCGTGGCGACGTCAAATGAAGCGAACGCGAATGCGAGTTATACAATTTCTCTTACACTCGGTGACGAGGGTGCATTGAACGCCGGCAGCGGCACGATCACGATTCTATTTCCAAACAACACGTTCGTGCCGGGCGGAATCGCGGCGAGTCAAATTACCGTGAATGGAACGGCGGCGGCTGTAGCCGCTTCCAACAGCAGCACGCGCGAAGTGATCATCACCACGCCGGTGAGTTTGGCTAACAATGCGAATGTCACGCTTGCCTTTGATACTGGCGCTAATCTCCTCAATCCGTCGACAGTCGGGAATTATACTTTGCAAGCATCGACGAGCGTGCAAACAACGCCGGCGAGCTCGCCAAGTTATGCCATTAGCGCGGCGACGACGTCCGTTTCCACGGCAACGGTGACGCCGAATCCAACGGCAACCAGCGCGGCAGCGGCTTATACAATTAATTTTAATCTCGGCGCGCGCGGACGTTTGCTGGCGGGCAGCAGCACGATCTCATTAGCGTTTGATGCGGCGACGGGAGTGACCAACGGCAGTCTTAGCGGCGCGCAAGTGAATGGCGTGAGCGCAACGGCGAGCGGCAACAGCGTCAACAAAACAGTGACGGTCACGGTGCCTGCCTCAATCAACCTCGACAACAGCGCGGCGGTGACGATCAGTTTGCCTGCCTCGGCGATCACGAATCCGGCGAGCGCGGGAAATTATACTTTACTCGTTTTCACGAGTGTGGAAAACACCGCGGTCGTGTCGAATCCATACAACATCGTCTTTGTCGGGCCGGTGACGGTTGGCGCGATTTCGCTTTCAAATAATGAAGTCAACACCAATAGCAGTTACACGGTTCCCATAACTTTGGGAAGCACCGGCGCGCTCACCGCCGGCAGCGGCACGATCACGCTGCAATTTCCGGCCAACACTTCGGTGCCGAGCAGTATCACGGCGAGTCAAATTACGGTGAATGGAACGGCAGCGAGCGCGGTGACTTCCAATAGCAGCACGCGGCAAGTGACGATCACGACGCCGGTCACTCTGGCGAACAGCGCCAGCATTACAATTGTTTTGAATTTGGGTGCCAACTTAATCAATCCTTCCATTTTCGGAAGTTATAATTTACAAGCGTGGACGAGCGCGCAACCGGCGTCGGCAACTTCGCCGAGTTACACCATTGCAGCCGCGACGACAACGGTGTCAGCCGCGAGTGTGACGCCGAATCCCGTTACGCCGAGCAGTGCGGCGGCTTATACGATTGCATTTAATCTCGGCGCGCGTGGTGCGCTGGTCGCCGGCAGCAGCACGATGACGATCACCTTCAATAGCTCGACCAGTGTGAGTAACGGCAGCTTGAGCGGCGTGCAAGTGAATGGCACGAGTGCGACGGCAACCGGCAACAGCGGCAATAAAACCGTTGTCATCACGGCGCCGGCATCATTGAGTCTCGGCAACAACGCCGCGATTACCGTGAGTCTGCCGTCATCGGCGATTACAAATCCCTCCAGCGACGGCAGCTACACCTTAACGGTCGCGACGAGTGTTGAAACTTCGCCGACCACTTCCAACTCGTATTCAATTTCGTCGCCGCCACCGCCGCCGGCAACGGGCGAAGATAATCCGATCTCCGGCACCACGGGCGGTTATAATAAGCCGCATCAAAATCGCCCGTTTTATCACGCCGGTGTTTGGTGGACCGCAGCGCGCAAAAGCAGCGACGGCAAATGGTATCTTTGGAAACTCAGCGGCAGCTCGTGGTCAGCGGAAGTGGAAATCGATAGCCGCGCCTCGATGCGGCCGGATTGTTATGTCGATTCGCCGTCGAACAAACTTTATATCTTGCTCGCCTCGACTTCCAGCACCGGCACCAAAATTTTACGCTTGTCGTATTCCGGCAGTTCGTGGAGCATCGACAGCGGCTTTCCCGTGGTGTTGAGCAGTTTTACTTTTTCCGGCGAAAGCGGCAATAATTTTGTCAAAGCGAAAAACGGCGAGTTGTGGGCATTTCGTTATTCGAGCGGCAAAGTCGATGGCAAACGTTCGAGCGACGACGGCGCTTCGTGGTCGTCGACATTTACAGTGAAAGGAAGTATTAACAGCTCCGGTTTGCAGGATGCGGTGGCTTTTACCTATAACGGGCAAAATTATATCGGCGCCGGTTACGGCGAAAATACCGGCGGCTCGAATTTCGGTTTCTTGCGCCACCAAGACGGCGATCCCGAGGGGAGTTGGACGGATGAGACGAGCTCGATACCGCAGCTTACCAATGCGGACCCCGATGATCACATGTCATTGGCCGTCAGCCAGAATAACGAAATTTTTTTTATTTGCAAGACGCATCCCAATTCCGGATCGGCCGCCGGCATCGGCTTGTTCAAACGCAGCGCGAACGGCAGTTGGCAAAATTTTACGATTCAACAGGGCGGCGGCTGGACGCGGCCGGCGGTGGTGGTTGACGAAACCAACAATGAGCTTTATGTGATGGGCACGCAAGAAGGCTCGCCGGGGCATGGGCAATACCGGAAATGCACGATCGGCGATGAAAGCTCATTACTCAACGCCGCGATTATCGACTTTTTTGATAGCGACGATTTCAATAATATATCCGTGCCGCAGCATCGCGTGACCGGCGCCACCGATTTGTTGGTGTGCGTTGAAAAATCCAACGGCAGCGAAGTTTGGTATAATTTATTGCCGATCTCCGGCAGCGGCGGCGGTTCGCCAACCCCGCTCACGGTGAGTGCGGTAACGGTGAATCCGAATACGAGTGGACAAACCGCGTCGTACACGATTCCAATAACACTCGGCTCCAACGGTGAGCTTAACGGTGGCAGCGATACAATCACGGTGACGTGGCCGAGCGGCACAACCGTTCCGGCCAGTATTGCGAATACATCCGTCACGATCAACGGCAGCAATTCGAATAGCGTCACGACAACGCCCGCCTCGCGGCAAGCGGTGGTGACCGTGCCGAGCGATCTCAACAATAGCGCGAGTGTGGCGCTGGTGTTCACGAGCAGCGCCGGCATTATCAATCCGTCGACGGCGGGAAGTTACACACTCGCCGTAAAAACCAGCGTGGAAATGAGCGAGGTCAATTCACCAAGTTATTCGATCAGCGCGCCGGCGATTACACCGGTCACGGTTGGCAACATTACCGTCAATCAAGACACGGTGAATCGCGTCGCGAGTTACACGATTCCGATTACCTTGGGCAGCAGCGGCGCGTTGACCGGCGGCAGCGGCACGATCGCGGTGACGTGGCCGAACAACACGACGATTCCGGCGACGATCACGAACGCCGCGGTGACGGTGAATGGCAGCAATGCGAACAGCATCACCACCACACCGGCCTCGCGCCAAGCGGTCGTGACCGTGCCGAACACGTTGGCCAACAATGCGAGCGTGACGTTGATTTTCACCAGCGCCGCCGGCATCGTCAATCCGAGCACGGCGGGAAACTACACCTTGCAAGCGCAAACGAGCGCGCAAGCGATTGACGCCAACTCGCCGTCGTACGTGATCAACAACATACTGCCACCGCCAGGCATTGCGGGCGTGTTGGCAGAGGCGAACACCAACGCGATACTGTCAAAATCCAATCAGAGCAAGCTGTTCTATTATCAGTCGACGTGGTGGATGGCGGCGTACGACGTGCCGGCGGGCGATTGGTTTTTGTGGAAATTGCAGAGCGGCGTGTGGGTCAAAGATTTGATGATCGACTCGCGCACGAGTGTGCGCATCGACGTGGTGTTGGACTCGGTCAATAACCGTTTGTATTTCGTCTGCTCGCATTCCAGCACCACGAAATTCGGGCGCTGGCTTTATAGCAACGGCGCATGGACGAAAGAGATGAGCTTGGTGAGCCTCTCCAACTTTGGCGACGGCGGCGGGGCCAATCCGATTAGTTTGGCGCGCGCGCAAAACGGCGAGCTGTGGCTGTTTCGGATTACCGGCGGCGTGTTGGACGCCAAGCTATCCACCGATCTCGGCGCCACGTGGTCGAGCAATATCGTGGTGAAATCCGGCTTGATCGGCAGCAACGGCGCGACCGACGGCGTGGCGTTTCCGGATAACGGCGTGCAGTACGCCGGCGTTTTTTACGGCATGAGCGCGGCGAGCGGCGGCAACAGTTACGGTTTCTTGCGCCACCAAGACGGCGCGGCCTCCACGGTGTGGACGGATGAAAGCAGCCAATTCACTTTTTTCGGCGCCGAGCTGGCCGACGAGGCGATCAGCGTCGCGAAAGCCGATAATGGAAAACTTTTCGCGCTCACGCGCAACAGCAACGCGGCCGCAGCGGGCGACGCGAAGAACACGCTGTATAAACGCAATTTCGGCGGCGCTTGGGTTAAATTCAAAGTCAACACCGGCGTCGCGTGGAGCAGCCCCGTGGTTGGGCTGGACGATACCAACGATCGCTTGTACGTCATGGGCGTGCGCACGGACTCGCCGAGCTACGCTGAGTATAAATTGTGCGACTTTGGCAGCGAAACGATTTTGGAAACGCAAAGCCCGTCGTTGCTGCTGAAAAATAACGGCGATAATTTCGGCGAGATCACCGGCGTGTGCAAATCGGTTTATAGCACTTCGGGCTTGATGATTTGCGGCGGCAATTTGACGACGGATGACGTGTGGTACAACATCATCAA
>Ga0247727_10009970_pt1 | contig 16979 bp, 12 predicted proteins | sample WisWelCaveWW1625_FD_202498 | JGI IMG/M metagenome (GOLD analysis project Ga0247727, IMG submission 202498) | Biofilm microbial communities from Wishing Well Cave, Virginia, United States - WW16-25 | ecosystem: Environmental > Aquatic > Deep subsurface > Groundwater > Cave microbial mat | place...
TAAATCTGAATGCGCCCGGACGAGTCTTCGATATGCGCGAATGTCGCCTTGCCATGCGGCCGCAGCGCCATCAGCCGCCCGGCGACCGACACTTCTTTTTCAAAATATTCATCAAAGCGACTGTTGATATCGCTCGCAAAATGCGTGCGATTGAAATCATGCGGATACGGATTGACGCCGAGCGCTTGAATTTTTTCCAGCTTCTCCCGCCGCACGCGCATGACGGAATTGAGATCGTCGAGTTGGGTGTTCATAAAATTTAAAAGTCATTTATCTTGGATATTCTCTTCAGCTTTGAGCATGTTGAACAAAGTATTTGCCGCTTCAAACGAATCGTATGGCGGCCAAACCGGATAAGATATGCCTGATTTCAGCAGAGTCTCTACTTGTCCATGCGATTTAGTTCTTGTAACTCTGCCATGAGTTGGTTCAATGTCGTCACTTGTCGGTTCAGGCTTTTAGGCTCTCCAGCTTTGCAAAGCTCATTCGCCTCTTGCTCTGAAATTTTTTCAATTTCCTCTTCGGTGAATTTTTGACGACGCAATTCTCTGGCCCGCCACGAAAAGCTTCATCTTCAGCAAGAGCCTCCTCCTCGCTTTGATTATCATAGTGATCTATGATTGCTTGTACCCGCCGCGCATTCAAGCCCGGAGGGTATTTGTTGGGATCTTTGCGTTTCATGATTTTTTTCTCCGCTTCAATCACTTGAAAGCTTTCAAATCCTTTCCTTGAAGTTCGCAAGCTGCAATGTTACTTCAACGAGTCATTGATAAAATCAATCACCTCAACCGAGCTTTTATAATATTCGTATATTCGCGTGAAAGTGATGCTAACCGGACGACCATGAGCAATCTGGTTTTTGTTGTTGACGACACTGTCAATGGCGGCCTTGCGCTTGTCTTCCATATAAACTTCGAGAGTCGTTCTCCATTCGGAGCTAAAAATTCCGGTAAGTTGAAGTATTTTTTCCGATTTGGCGTTTTGAAATGCTTGCAATTCATGGCTTACATAATTTGCCACATGGGGGCTAGATTTGTCACGTGCATACTCACTATAGAGATTTCGGATGGAGTTTTCTATAAATCCGGACGTAAGCACGCACAGAAATTGCGCCCAATAAGCTTGAAATTCAATGTCGCCTGAAAAATCCTTTACACGCTTAAAAAGGCTGTCGAGGCGCTGTTTGTCTTGAATGACCTTGGCGTTTTTCATTTCACGTTCGCAAATGCTTCGATGGCAAGTTCGATACGCTCTTTGACCTTTTCTTCGTTAGACGTGCTGCGCTCATAAGCATTAGCAAACTTTGAGTCATGCAAAAGGGCTTCATATTTTTTCTTTATCGTGTTTCGGTCAGTAATTGGGCCGGCATTCAGTCTATTAGCCAATCCAACCATGACGGCGTCAAAGACCGCCGCATTCAGAGCTCTTTCCGGCTTGAAGGCTTTTTCACCTATGCTTTCATGGACAATCTGCATGGTCTGGAAGAATGTTTGGCTGAGAGCTTCCTTTGGCTGACGCTGCAATTTTTTATTCGCGGCCATGTATATATTGAGAAACTCTTTCATTGGGCGTCTATACTTGTCACGTTTGAAGCATGGCGCCAAGAAACGAAGAATCAATTCTTGATCTTTCCGCCGTGGGCTAGGCTTTCCAAATATACTGCGCCAGTTTTTGTCCATATTTAGTTCTTCCAGTAAATCATTAAACGGGCCATGATAAATAGAAGCACGAATCTCTTGAGGATGCAGCCGGCGACCTCTTGTATTAAGGCGTTCGAAAATATAGTAGACACTGCTATTGTCATCTGAAGGGACGTCCTGCTTAACAACAGTAGCATGGATGATGGAGTCATCCAAGCGAAGCCTATCTTCATCATTAAGAGTTTTGTAGGTCCGGCCTTTGAATTGCTTCTGAACGCCCTGCAGAGTGAATTCTTTGCCAGTGGGAAAAAAAATGCCATCGTAGAAAAACTGGAGGCTTTTTAACCGTTGCTGACCGTCAATCACGAGGAGTCTTTGGGTATCTTCTTCTTTTGACAGGAAAATCCCTGGCACGGGCAAGCCCAGCAGTAAAGATTCAATAAAGCTGGAGGCGTCGTTCATATTCCAAACATATTCCCGTTGGAACGAGGGAATCAAAATAGTGTTATCTCTCAGACGTTTTATTAAACTGTCTACCGGATAGTCAGCACCATAACTCGCGATCGAATATTTAAAATTTATAATCTCTGTCTCATCGCGTTCAGCATCGTCGTCAATCCAGCGGTCGTTTTCATCAAATCGTGTTTCGTTCGTTTCCATGTTTAACAGCTCCTTGTCTTTGATATAAAAGGTTCTCAAATGGCCATGTTAGAGTCGAGAATTGCAAACGCGGAACAATCTATGTTTGAATATAAAACTCATCTTCTTCATGTGCCAAAATAAACCCGAATCTTCATAAACACCTCAAATCATATTACACATACACCCTCGCCACCCGCCGCGAAATCCCGCACGTTACCTCATACGGAATCGTCTCCAACCTCCGGCACCATTCGTAGATCGAAATTTCTTCGCCGCCCTGCTTGCCGAGCAAAACCGCTTCTTCGCCCGCTTGCACATTATTCATATCGCCGAGATCGATCATGATTTGATCCATGCACACGCGACCGACCAACGGGCAGCGCTGGCCGCGCACCAACGCTTCAAAATTATTCGAGAAGCGTCGCGAGATGCCGTCGGCGTATCCAATCGGCAATGTTGCAATCGTCGCAGCTACGCGAGTTTGGTACGTGCTATTATAACTAATGAACGTTCCGGCGGGCACGCGTTTCACATACAAAATTTTCGTGCGCAAAGTCATCGCCGGTTCGAGCGGAATCGACTCGCTCGTCTCGTTGCTCGGATAGTAGCCGTACATCATCACCCCCGGCCGCACGAGGTTAAAATAGCTCTGCGGCAAATCGAGAATCGCCCCGCTGTTCGCGGCGTGTAAATATTTAAAACGTAAATCGTAATGCGCAAGTTGCTGAACGATGGCTTTGAACTGTTCGAGTTGCTGGTTTGCGTAAATTTTGTCGCGACTATCGCTGCTCGCGAAATGTGTGTAGAGACCAACCAGCTCGAGATTAGGCAACTTCGCCATCGCGCGAATCACTTCGATTGCTTCATTCGGCAACAAGCCGACGCGTCCCATGCCGGTATCGATTTTCACATGGGTCTGCGCTTTGCGACCCAATGCCTGCGTGCACCGCGAAACGAGTTCCGCCCGGCGCAAATCGTAAAGCGTAAATTGTAAGTTATTCGCGATGAAACTGTCGATTTGTTTTTCAAAGAACCCGCCGAGCACGAGAATCGGCGCGTCGATTTGGGCGTGGCGCAATTCGAGGCCTTCTTCTAAAAGGGCAACCGTCAATTGTGACGCGCCCACAGACAAGGCTGTCCGCGCGACGGGGATTGCGCCGTGGCCGTACGCACCGGCTTTCACCACGGCCATGACTTCGGCGGGATGAACGCGCTTGCGAATGCGCCGAACATTTTTCGCAATGGCGTCAAGATTGATCTCTGCAATGGTAGGTCGCTGTGCCTCGTCGTCTCGCCCGTCGAAAAGGCTTTTTTCGTTGCGGTTCCCTTTTCGTTGCAAACTTTGGGTAGCAGTCTCCATGAAAAGTCTTTTTTCGTTGCGGTTCCCTTTTCGTTGCAAACTTTGGGTAGCAGTCTCCATGAAAAGTCTTTTTTCGTTGCAATTCCCTTTTCGTTGCAAACTTTGGGTAGCAGTCTCCATGAAAAGTCTTTTTTCGTTGCAGTTCCCTTTTCGTTGCAAACTTTGCAAAGCGTCCATCATCGTTGCGCCTTCGGAATGACGAAACGATGCGCGGTGTGCGTTTCGGAAAATTTGACCACTTTCACGTCGACCAGCCCCGCTTTTTTGCCGGCGGCAAGAATATTGTTTTCATTAAAACTCTTTTGGCCTTTCGCATTCACGACCCAGACGGCGCCGTCTTTTTTGATCGAACTTTTGCAACGCTCTAGCGCGGCCAGATCCGCTTCCCGGTCAGCGCCGAGAAAAATCACATCGCATTCGGCAACGAAGCGGTTGCTGATTTTCGACACGCGCTTTTCCAGATCTTTCAAAAAATTTTCATCATCAACGTTCAACACGCACACTTTGTGCTCCGGCTTGACGCCGAGTTTATCCAGCAGGCTTTTCGGATGGAGAATTTTTTGCAGCCATTTCTCAGATTGGTTGCCAACGTCGAATAAAGCGGTGCGGCCATCGAATTTCACCTGCAACGCGGCTTTCTCCAGCGCTGCAGCCGTAATTGATTTGAACGGCACTTCGAGCTTGATCTCGCCTTTAAATTCGAGGCACTCCGTTTCGAGCAAAGCTTTGCCGGAATAGGCTTTGCCTTCGTAGGTTAATTTACATTCTGCCGTGTAGCCCATAAACGTGCATAAAACTTTTTTCAGATTAGCTCGCTGGTTCAAACTCATTTATAGCAGCAAAAAGCTTTTTAAGAATAAAAAACTGAATTGGCACGAATCACATCCTTGTTGACTTTGGCCGCTCAAAAAACTTCTTGAGATCCAAGCTCCAACCTGGCAAAAGCTCCGGACAAGTCAAGGTTTTATATTCCCAATATTTTTCCTCCGCTGTCCATACGAGCACGCTGGCTTTGGAGGGAATAAAAATCCACACCACTTTGCCGTCCTTGCTGAGATAAAGATCGGCTTTGTCCAAAAGCGTGAGAAAACCGGAGTCGGACGTGAGAATTTCAACGGCCAAGTCCGGCGCTGCCGTTGCGAATTCATCTTTTTCCGGAAGCCGCTCATTGAGATAGAGGCTTAAATCCGGCGTTTTTAAGTTGTGCTCATCATCCGGAAAAAGGCGCGCGCTCAGTTCCAAAAAAAGAACGCCAATCGGATGCTCCTCAAGGTAGAAATCAAGCGCGGAAGAGAGTTTCCTGTGAATGTAGGCATGCATTGACTTCGTCATTTTGAAAATTATCCTCCCGTCAATGAGTTCATACGGCTCCGTAATTCCCAAGGCCTCGACTTCCGCAATCGTCAAATCGGTGCGTTCTTCTAATGGAATTGTGCTCTTGCTGCGCAAGGCCGTTCCGCCATTTTTTGGCGCAGAAGCTTTGGAGCTGGCAATTTCTTGTGTAGTGATGGCTTCCATAAGTTTAGCCTTCAGCAAATATAATGTTGTCTACGGCTCAATTTTTATTCATTGATCGTCGCAAAAAACTTTTTGAGATCTAGGCTCCAGCCTGGCAACAACTCGGAGCAAGTCAAAGTCTCATATTCCCAACGCCGTTCATTTGCCGTCCACACCAGCACACAAGATTTGGAGGGGATGATGATCCAAACGGCTTTGCTGCCGCTGCTGAGAAAGAGATCGGCGTTGTCCAACACGTAGACGAACGGATCATCGATGGACACAATTTCAATCACTAAATCCGGTGGGATGATTGGATACTCATTTTCGGTCGGGCAATTTTCGTTCAGATAAAATGATAAATCCGGCGTTCGCAATTGTCGATCGTCGTCCGGAAAAACACGCAGGCTCAGGCTCATGAGAAGCATGCCAACCGGACGTTGCCTGATAAACACGCCGACCTCATAACTGATTTTGGCTTTGAAACGGCTATGCTCTAAATCTCCGCCCTTGAAAATTATTCTCCCATCGATTAAGTCATAAGGCTCGCTCACGCCCAAGCGGTCCAATTCCGTAACCGTCAGATCGGTGCGTTTCTCCAATAGAATGCCTTTCGCATCTTTCCTACCCAGCGTATAGCATGGGAACTCGAAGTATTCGGGGAGGCGAGTTGCTTTGGTTGTTATGGTTTCCATAATCATTTCACCGCCGTTGTCTTTGGCCATTCAAAAAACTTTTTGAGATCCAAGCTCCAGCCCGGCAAAAGCTCCGGACAGGTTAAGGTTTCATATTCCCAGCGTTTTTTCGTTGCGGTCCATATCAGCACGCTGGATTTGGCGGGGATGGCGATCCACACCACCTTGCTGCCTTTGCTGAGATAAAGATCGGCTTTGTCCAAAAGCGTGAGAAAACCGGAATCGGAGGTAAGAATTTCAACGGCCAAATCCGGCGCGTTTGTCGGAGACTCATCGCTAATCGGGGCATTCTCATTCAAATAAAAAGACACATCGGGGCGTCGCGATTGTCCCTCATCATCAGGGAATAAACGCAAGCTGATATCCGTAAATAGCCTGCCGGTGGGATGTTGCCTGAGATAGACTCCGAGCTCAATGTTGAGTTCGGATACGAAAGCTCCATGTTTCGGCTTCACCATTTTGAAAATGATCCTTCCGTCAATAAGTTCATACGGCTCCGTTATACCCAAAGCTTCAACTTCGGAAATCGTCAAATCCGTGCGCTGTTCCAACGGGATGTCGCGTTTGTTTTGCCAAGCCACCCCGATTTTTGAAGCTGCAGCAGATTCGGGAATGACAATCTCTTGTGTTGCGATGTCTTCCATATTGTGCCTCTGAAAATTAATATTAGATTCGAAGCCTTTGTTATTCATCAATGTCCACATCCACGTCAGCCTCCGCGCCCGCTTTCTTGTTGTAGCGCTTGCCCATCAGATACGCCTTGATAAACTCCTCCAGCTCGCCGTCCATCACCGTCTGTACGTTGCGCTCGACCACGCCGGTGCGGTGATCTTTCACCAGCGTGTACGGCTGAAAAACGTATGAGCGAATCTGGCTGCCCCAGGCGATGTCTTTTTTATTTTTTTCCAGATCGTTCAGCTTGGCTTTTTCCTCGTCAAGTTTGCGCTGATAGAGCTTCGCCATCAGCAGCTTCATTGCCAGATCGCGGTTGCGCAACTGGCTGCGCTCGTTCTGGCATTGCACCACGATACCGGTCGGAACGTGCGTGAGCCGAACCGCCGAAGAAGTTTTGTTGACGTGCTGGCCGCCGGCGCCGCTGGCGCGATAGGTGTCAATCCGCAAATCTTTTTCTTCGATTTTGATCGTGACGTTGTCGTCGATCTCCGGCAGCACGAACACCGACGCAAACGAGGTGTGCCGCCGCTTGTTCGCATCGAACGGCGAGATGCGCACGAGGCGATGCACGCCGGCCTCGGCTTTCAAATAACCATACGCATTTTTGCCGCGCACTTCGATGGTGGCGTCTTTGAGTCCCGCTTCTTCACCGGCCTGCAAATCGATGATCTGCGATTCGAAACCGTTGCGCTCGATCCAGCGCATATACATGCGGAACAGCATCTGCGCCCAGTCCTGACTCTCCGTGCCGCCGGCGCCCGGATGAATCGTGATGATCGCATTGCGCTCGTCGTCGGGGCCGGAGAGCATGCTGCGAGATTCGAGATCGTTCACCGCGGCCTCGAGGCCGGCCAGATCTTTTTCCGCGTCGGCAAAGGCGGCGTTGTCGCGCGCTTCTTCGGCAAGATCAAGCATCACCGTCGTGTCGTCGCGCCGGCGATCAACCTTGCGCCACGCGTCAATCCATACGCGGCGCTGCGCCAGCTCGCGCATCACCACCTGCGCTTTTTCGTTATCGTTCCAAAAATTCGGCGCTTGCGTTTGCGCCTCAAACTGCGCCGCTTCTTTTTCCAATTTGGCGACTTCAAAGACTGTCCCGCAGGGCAAACACACGGCGGGACAGTTCCTCGAGTTTGGTGTGCAATTCTTCTCGCATGAGCTTTCAAATCCTTTTGCTGGTTCGCAATTAAGTTATAGTAAAATATAAAAGAAAAATAAATGAGAGTCAAGATAAGCGTTATTTTCCCTCGAAACAAAAGACAGAAAAATGGCGGGCAGAAAAACGTTTACTCCGCATATTGAAATATTTTTCCTCTTCATCTCTTCAAATCCTTCAAAACCTCCCGCGCCGCATTATACCCCGGCGCGCCGGTGAGGCCGCCGCCCGGATGCGTGCCGGCGCCGCACAGATACAAATTTTCAATCGGCGTGCGATACTGGCCGTAGCCCGCGACCGGACGCATGAACAACATCTGATCCAACCCCATCTGCCCGTGAAACTCGCCGCCTTCGGTGAGCGCGTAATCGCGCTCCCAATCGAGCGGTGTGATCACCTGGCAATGTAAAATAATATCTTTTATATTCGGCGCATACGCCGCGAGCGTGTTGATAATGTGATCGCCCAATTTCTCGCGCTGCTCATCCCAATTGCCCTCGCGCAATCTGTACGGCGCGTATTGCATCGTGATCGACATAATGTGTTTTCCCGCCGACGCAAGTGACGAATCCAATTGCGTCGGAATCACGATATCGAGATACGGCTGTTGCGAATAGCAACCATGCTTCGCGTCATCGTAAGCGCGTTCGAGATATTCCAAATTCGGGCAAATAATAATGTGCCCGGTCAAACGCGCTTCGGCATTTTTAAAACGCGGCAAATCACTTAACGCCAAATTCACTTTCGCCGTCGCGCCGCGATAACGGATGTTGCGCACCCGCCGCACGAACGTCGGCCCGAGATTCGGCGCGCCGATGAAGCTAAAAAACGTGCGGCGCGGATCGGCATTCGAGATGATCGCGCGCGCCGAGATTTCTTCGCCGCTTTTTAAAACGACGCTCGTGGCTTTGTCATCGTTGAGTTTGATCTGTGCCACTTCCACGCCGGTGCGAATTTCCGCGCCGTGTTGGCGCGCCGCCTTCGCGAGCGCGGCGGAGAGTTGCCCAATGCCGCCTTTCACAAACCGGCTCGATTTGAAGCCGCCATTTGCGGCGCCGAGATAATGATATAACATCATGAACGCCGTGCCGGAAGCCTGCGGGCCCTGCATACTGCCGGTGACGCCCGCCGCGCCGAGCACGGCTTTGAGAACCTCGCTTTCAAACCACTCGTTGAGAAACTCCACGACCGTCATCGGCAGCACGCGTAGAAATTCCATCATCTCGCGCTTGCCGGAGCGTTTGAGCTTCAGCCCGGCGCCGGCCCAGGACCTCAGCTCGTCAAAACTGTTGTGCGCCACATTCGGCGGCGTGAGCAGCAAAAGGCTTTGCAACACTTCCGTTAATTTGCCTACCCGACGCATGAATACTGGAAATTTTTCCGCATCGACTTTGGAGAATTTGGCGATTTCGGCGATATTTTTTTCCTGATCACGCCAGAGGGTGAGGGAGGCGCCATCCGGCTGTGGCGCAAACACGGCGACTGGACTTTCGATGAATTCCAGCCCGTGTTTTTGCAAATTCAACTCGTCGATGATCTCTTGCCGAAACAGCCCGGCGTCATGCGCGCCGGTGTTGAATTTGAAATCGGAAAAAACTTCTTCTGTTGCGGCAGCGCCGCCGAGTGTTTCGCGGCGTTCCAATACCAACACGCGGCGTCCGGCTTTCGCCAGATACGCGGCAGTGACGAGACCGTTGTGGCCGGCTCCGATAATGAGGGCGTCGTAGGGCATTTCGTTCGCCTCTTTATTCCTTTGATGTTACAAATGATTTCGACAATAAAGTCGTTTTTATTCTTTTGTATTTCGAGGATGGTTGCCATTAGCCGCCCAATATCTTCGCAGCTCGAGCATCTGCGAGCGATTCATCTTCAGGGCTTCTATTGTCGCACGGCCTGTCGGTGTCAAGCCCAAAATTCGTGCGCCATCAGGGCTCCAGGAAAAATGTTCAGACCAATGATCGCGTATGGGATGAAAGAGTGGCATTGCAGCGCCAGTGGTGGGATCAACCGCCTGCGTTCTGTGTGTGCTGGGCTTTAGCTTTGAGCAGGGCAATGCGGTCACTCTCCTCCAAAAGCTTATCCAATTCTTTGCTCTCTTTCTCCCCCAAAGCCTTCGTTTTGTTTTTACGCAAAAGTGAATGCAAGCGTCGCTGGCGGCTGGGCGCCAAGATGGCGTTGGCCAAAGCTTCCAATTCACCGCTACTCATGCCGGTTAGAATTTCCAACGCCGGTGTTTTCGTGCTTTGGCGTTGGACTTGAATGAAAGCGCCTTTTGTTTCACGCAACAAGATTGTAATCAACTCGGTTTGGCCGTGAGGCGGCAACTTGCGCGCTTCGCGTAGAACGTTCTCAAAACTGGCTCCGGTATGGAATGAAATTGCTTTTGATATTATAGCAAAGCCCTCGCAAAAAAGCAACGGTGAAAACAATATTTTCTTATTTGCTCTCCATCGCCTCCACGCCCTCCCATCCTTCCGCCACGCCGCGCACCATAAACTGCGCCGAACGCTCGAGATAAAGCCGCGCGGTTTTATCTTCAGCATTGGCTTTGAGAACATTTTTAAAGCAAACAGAAGTCTCGGCAAAATCTTTCGAAAAATAGTAATGCAAGCCTTGCTCGAAATCGGCTTTGGTCTTCAGCTTCAACTCAATGATCGGCGCCGGATCGCCGTTATAAACTTCATACAGCGCGAGCGACAGATCCTTTCCTTTCACCTGTACCTTGCCGAGAAAACGCGTATAATATTCGCCGCGATTGTTCAGTTTGTTCAGCGTGGTTTCACTCACCACGATCGAAGCGCCGTAAAACTTGCACAACCCTTCAATGCGATTGGTCAGATTGACGGCGTCCGAAAAAATATCGCCCTGCATGCGCTCCTGCTCCCCGACAATGCCGAGCATCAACGATCCGGTATGCAAACCAACCCCTATCTGAATCGCCGTTTCGCCCTTCACCCTTCGCCCTTCATTATGTGTTGCAAGCAATCTCAGCGTCGCAATCGAATTATTCAGCGCATCTTCGGCCTGTCGCGGGAACAGCGCCATGATTGCATCGCCGGTATAGCGGTCGACGAAACCGTGATGCGCGCGCACCGTCGGACTGGCGATGCTGAAATATTCGTTGATAAACGCAAAATTCTCCGCCGGCGTCATCTTCTCGGAAATGGTGGTGAACCCGCGAATATCGGAAACGAAAATCGTCACCTCCATTTGCGTGTGATCGCCGAGCCGCACTTCGACAGCGCTTTCCTTTTGCAAATAGCGCAGAAACTCGCGCGGCACGAAGCGGCCAAAGGCAGTGTTGATTTTCAGCAAATTCAAATGCGTCTTGAGGCGCGCCAGCAGCTCATCTTTGGAAAACGGCTTGGCGAGATAATCGTTCGCGCCGGAAGCGAGGCCTTCCAACAAATCCTCCACTTGATCTTTAGCCGTAACCATGATGATCGGCAATTCCGCCGGCAGATACTTTTGCCGCAGGCGCTGGCAAACTTCATAACCGGACATTTTCGGCATCATGATGTCCAACAAGACGAGATCAAATTTTTCACCGGCGTTGATGTACTGCAACGCTTCTTCGCCATTGAAAGCTTGTTTGAACGCATAATGCACCTGCGATAGATGATTGGCCAACACCTGCTGATTCACCGGATTGTCCTCCACCACAAGAATTTTAAATTCACCAGTTTTGCCGTTACTTGCAACTTGCACAGGCGTGAGATCAATTTCACCAACTTGCCGTACTCTCGCGACCTCGGACTTTGAAACCTCGGACTTTGAAACTTCGGACACATATTCCGGTTGGCTTTTGGATACGGGCAGAGAGAATGTAAACGTCGACCCTTTCCCGACTTCGGACTCCACCCAAATTTTCCCGCCGTGCAATTCCACCAATTGCTTGGTAATGGCAAGCCCCAATCCCGTGCCGCCATATTTTCGCGAGATCGAGGCGTCCACTTGTTCGAAGGACTGGAAAAAGGACTGGAAAATGGATTCAAATTTATCCGGCGGAATGCCGATGCCGGTGTCGGAAACCGCAACTTCGATCATGCCGTTTCTTTCGGTTGCTGAAATTTTGATTTCACCCGACTCTGTGAACTTGATGGCATTGCCCACGAGATTGTGCAGAATTTGTTGCAGACGATTTTCATCGGCGTCGACAGGAGGAAGGTCCTGGGGAATTTCATTTTTCAGAACCAACGGCTTGCCGCCGCGCAACGGCTCACAGAATTTCAAGACGAGATCGGTGAGCACGTAAATGTCGAGCGGCTTCTTCTGCAGTGCCAGGTCTTGCCGCTTGAGTTTGGAGAAATCGAGAATGTCATTCACTAGGCTGGCGAGGTGTCTGCCAGAGGCAATCACCAGGCTAATGAAAAAGCCGACGTCCTTGAAACCACACGCCATCCTGAAATTTTGGCCAGCGCATCGATCATCTCCTCGGCCAGGCCGTCGCAAAAATATTCTTGATCTTTTTGGGCGCTCAAATCCGCAAAGGGCAAAACGACGATGGAAGTCGAGGCCGTTGCCGGCGCGGGTTCGGACTCGAGGAGTTTTTTAATGGCGCGGAGCGTGTGCAGCATCTCCTCTACTTGCTGGTATCGTTCAACAGGTTTCTTGGCCAGGGCTTTGTTCACAACGCTTTGCAAAGCTGTCAGCGCCTCGTGAGGTTCCGACACGGTAGCGGCTTGGGATCGAGATTCAAAACCGCGTAGAGGATCGCCTGATCATATTCGCCGCGGAAGGGCAGCTCACCCGTGAGCATTTCGTAGAGCACAACGCCGAGCGCCCAAAAATGTCGGTGCGGCAATCCGTTTCTTCGCCGCGCGCTTGCTCCGGCGACATATAAGCCACCGTGCCCAATGTCATTCCCGCTTTCGTCGACAAACTCGCCTGCGCTATCTTGGCCAAACCGAAATCCGTAATCTTCACCTGGCCTTTTGAGGGGAGCATAATATTAGCGGGTTTGACGTCGCGATGGGTGATGCCTTTTTCGTGCGCCGCTTGCAAACCCTCGGCAATTTGAATCGCAATGTCGATGACGCTGTCCACTGACAACTGATCACTGATTACTTTTCTTTTCAAATCCGGTCCGTCACGTTTTTGCTCTTGCCGCGAAATATCCGGCGACAGAAATTTAATGGCGACTTCGCGTTTGAGCCTGGCGTCATAAGCTTTATAGACGACGCCCATGCCGCCGGCGCCGAGCTGCGCGAGAATTTGGTAATGCGAAATCGTATTGCCGATCATAAGAACGCTCTAAAAAGTTTTTAATTCTTCTGCATGACATTTCCCGCCCGTTCTTTCACCTCCACCACCACCTCATCCGTCGCCGCGCTGCAAGCGGTTCCCTTGCCATCATTGACTTTCAAATGCACGACATATCTTCCGGGTTTCACAAAAGTATGAAAGACCTTCGCGCCGGGCTCGGTCGCGCCATCGCCAAAATCCCAAGAATACGTCAGCGGATCGCCGTCGGGATCGGATGACGCGGCGCCGTCAAACAAAATCGCATCGTGCGCGCCGCCGACAAAGGCTTCGCGATCCGGGCCGGCGTTGGCAACGGGCGTTGAGTTGACGACGACAACGACGGTGTTCGCATGCGCGGCGCAACTCGTATTCGTATCATCAAAAACCGTCAATCGCGCTTTGTACGTTCCCGATTTGGGATAAACATGTTTGACGATTTTGCCTTCTTTCTCAACGCCGTCGCCCAAATTCCATTTGTAGGTTTTAATTTGGCCGTCGCGATCAAGCGAAGCCGACGCGTCAAACGTCACCTCGGCGCCGGAGCAAACGATTTTATTCTCTCCGCCAATCGCCAGCGGCGGCTGATTGATGAGCAGCTTGGTGGTGAAATCAGTTTTGCTATTCGAAGTCGCCGTGCCGTCATCAACCGTGAGCGTAATATGATAAAGCCCGTGCTTGTTGTAAGCATGCGTGACTTGCGTGCCTTCGGCAGTGTCGCCGTCGCCAAAATCCCAGCGATACGATGCGATCTTGCCATCGGCATCGGAAGAATTCACCCCGCTGAATGAAACGGGTTCGCCAGCACAGGCTTGCGTTTTTGCCGTGATGCTGGCGCGCGGCGCGACATTCACCGTGACCCACACCGTGTCACTCGCAGAATTGTTGGCGAGATTGGTGTCATCCGTCACTTTCAGCACAACCGGAAAGCGGCCGCTCTTCTGAAATTGATGCCGCAACTGCGCGCCAGTTGCGGTTTGCCCATCGCCGAAATTCCACTGAAATGTTGTGATCGCGCCGTCCGTGTCTTTGGACGCGGAACCGTCGAGCAACAGCGTTTGATTCACGCCGGCAAGTTGATCGGCGCCGGCATTCGCGACCGGCGCTGCATTAACGGCAATGATTTTTTGCATGGTCGCCGAATTGCAGGAAGTTTGCGCATCGGTTTTGATCGTCAGTACCGCCACGAATTTTCCGGCGCGATCGTACGTGTGCGCCGCGATTTTTCCGTTGCCGGTTTTGCCGTCGCCGAAATTCCACTCGTAACCAACAATCTTTGCGCCCATGCTCGTCGCCGCGGACGCGTCGAATGACACGGCTTGCCGCATCGGCGCGGACTCAAGGCTGGTGAATTGCGCGACCGGCGCTTCGTGTACGGTGACAATCACTTCATCGTTATCCGTGTTATCGCAATCGCCGACTTGATCGCCCGTCACCGTGAGCACGATGCGATACGTTCCCGCGCGTGTGTAAGCTTTGGTGGGCTTTGCGCCGCCGCCCGTGGTGCCGTCGCCGAAATCCCAAAAATAATTATTGACCACGCCGTCGAAGTCGCGCGATTTCGTTCCGTCGAATTGAAACTGCGTGTTGGCGCACACGGTCAAATCCGGGCCGGCTTCGGCAACCGGCGACTCCACGACGCGAATGATTTTCGTATCGGTCGCGGTGTTGCAGAGCAATCCCGAATCATCCGTGACCGTGAGTTTGACCTGATAACTTCCTGCGGTTTTGTAAATTTTCGTCGGATTCAATCCTTCTGCGCTCGTGCCGTCGCCGAAAGCCCAATTGTATTTCAACAAACCACCCTCGGGATCGCGCGAATTGCCGGCGTTGAAAATCACCACTTCGTTGGCGCAAATGATGCGATTCTCGCCGGCGTTCGCTAGTGGTGGCTGATTGATTTTAACGGTGATGGCAGTTGAATGTTTTGAGTTGGCCAAACCAAGACCGTCGTCAACCATAAGAATGATCGGATACGTGCCGCCTTTGGCAAATTGGTGAATCACGTTCACGCCCGAATCCGCCGCTACGCCGTCGCCAAAATCCCAGTAATAGGAAAGGGGATTGCCGTCAGGATCGGAAGAAGCCGACGCATCGAAGACCAGCGCCTTTTCGCAGGTAAAAACATCTTTGCCGGCTTTGGCAATCGGCGCGTTGTTGATGCGAATGAAAACCGTATCGCGAGCTATCGCGTTCGCAGCGGCGCTATTATCTTTCACCGTCAGCATCGCGCTGTAAACGCCGGGCGCGGAAAAAATGCGACTCACCTGTGCCGTTTCCACGGCGTTTTTGCCGTCACTGAAATCCCAGCGATACGAAATAATTTTGCCGTCCAAATCATGCGAACTTTTTGCATCCAATGAAATTTTTTGATTGGGCGCAGCAACGACGTCGCTGCCCGCCATCGCCACCGGCGGCGCATTGACGGTGATGATCGCTTCGTCGAAATCAACCGCCGCGGCTTGGCCCGTGTTATCCTGTACCGACAACTTTGCGGTGTAAACGCCGGGCTTGCTAAAACGATGCGTCACCGATTTGCCCTCGGCGCTCTGCCCATCGCCAAAATCCCACGCGTAACGCGCAACTTGCCCGTCCGGATCAAGCGACTTACCGGCGTTCAGGCTGATCTCCTGATCAAGCGCCGCGATCTGATCGGGACCGGCGTCGGCAAGCGGTTTTTCATTCACGGTTATTTTTATGTCAGTTAAATCTTTATTATTTTTGGTATTCGTGTCGTCTGTTACCGTGAGTTTGACGTTATACGTTCCGGTTTTGCTGTAAACGTGCGCGGGCGTCGCGCCCTCGCCGCCCGTGCCGTCGCCGAAGTCCCATTGATAGCGCGTAATTTTGCCGTCCGCATCTTTCGAAGCGCTTCCGTCAAATTCAACTTCACTCGCCGTGACGAGCTGATTTTCGCCGGCGTTTGCTATCGGCTGCGCGTTGACGGTGACGAGCATCGTGTCGCTCACCGTATCGGTATCGGTGCCGGAATTGTCTTTTACGGCGAGACCCACTTTATATTTGCCGGGTGTGGCAAAACTGTGCGAAGCCCGCGCCCCCGTCGCGCTGCCGCCGTCGCCGAAATTCCAGCGATAATTGATGATTTGCCCGTCTTGATCGGAGGAACTGCTGCCGTCAAAATTCAGCACTTCGTCTTTCGCAATCAACGCGTCGTTGCCAGCGCGCGGCACCGGCGGATAATTAATGACAACTGTGAGCTGATCGGAAGCTGTGCTGTTGCGCACATTCGCATTGTCGCGAATGGTCAACGTCGCCGTGTATTTGCCGGGATTTTTGTAAGCGTGGGCCACGATCTTGCCCGTCGCTTTCTCGCCGTCGCCGAAGTTCCATTCATAATTTGCCATTTCGCCGTCACTGTCAACGCTGCCGCTGCCGTCGAAACGAATTTCTTTTCCGGCGGAATTAATGACATTCGCGCCGGCCTCGGCCTGCGGCGCGGCGTTGATCCAAACCGTCAAATCATCAATGCTAAAATTGCACGGGCTGTCCGAATCATCCTCGACGCGCAGCGACACGCGATACGTCCCGGGATTCGCATAAAGATGCGTCGTTGTCGCGCCCTCCGCACTTTTGTTGTTGCCAAAATCCCAAACGTAGCGCTGCAACGTTCCGTCTTGATCCGAAGAAGCCGTGCCGTTGAATTGAACGACATCACCGAGCGCCGCAACCACATCGGCGCCAGCCACGGCCTGCGGCGGTTTGTTGATGATAACCGGAAAGCGCTCAAACGAGCTGTTGCCGACCTGGCCAGAATTGTCGCTGACAATCAACTGCGCTTCGTAACGTGTTTGGTTGGCGTAGCGATGCACGACGCGGCTGCCCGGCGCTTTCTCGCCGTCGCCAAATTCCCAAAAGTAATCGAGCAAATCACCCTCGGCGTCGGTCGAGCCTTTCGCGTCAAACACCATCGAATAACAATCCGACAGCGCGAGAATTTTTTTCTGAATCACCGGCCGGCGGTTCGGCTTGCCGAGATAAATCGGCAGATCGATCGGCAACGACTTGCCGGCTTCGTCAGTGACGTAGAACGTGGCGTCATTCGGCGTTTCGCC
>Ga0247727_10009971_pt1 | contig 16978 bp, 18 predicted proteins | sample WisWelCaveWW1625_FD_202498 | JGI IMG/M metagenome (GOLD analysis project Ga0247727, IMG submission 202498) | Biofilm microbial communities from Wishing Well Cave, Virginia, United States - WW16-25 | ecosystem: Environmental > Aquatic > Deep subsurface > Groundwater > Cave microbial mat | place...
TATCGAATCATAGCCCGTTCTCCGGTTGTGTTGAGTTGCGTTCTCAACCACTCGCATCGGAGAATGGGCTTTTTTTCTTGAATACTTTGTCATCAACTAATCCTTAAAATGTGCAAAAGGCCAGTTAGAAATGCCGATCCCTGTATCCAAAATGGTGATTTTAAAATCCCCTCTCTGGGTCTCGGCGGTGGATACCGCAAGCGTTCCGCCTTCCGGCATGGCCTGAATACTATTGAGGATAATATTCAAAAAGGCCTGCTTCATTTGATTGCGATCCATCATTAAAACGGAGTCACCGTGATAACTTTTTTCAACCGCAATCTTGTGTGTTTCGAGGTTGTGTTTTAAAAACTGCAGAGTTTCATCCAAAACAGAATCGACTTTCTCGGGGTTAAACTGGTCTTTGTCGGGCTTTGAAAAATCAAGCAGCTCCCGCAAGAGCTGGTCAATCCGTTTCACTTCCTCGGTGACCGTCTCCTTAAACTGATTGCGGAATTCCGGCTGGTCGTATTTTTGAGGCAGGTATTCGGCAAAAGTTTTAATCGCAGTTAACGGGTTGCGTAATTCGTGATACATCCCTGCAGTCAGGGTTGAGAGGGCGGCAAGCTTGTCGCGCCGCATGGCCTTTTCAAGTGTTTCATAATCCAGAAGGTGGTGGCGCACCATAGCGTAGGCGAGAAAAAACTGCCAAAGCGGAAGGGCAAAAAGGTAGAAAGGTGGCACCAGAAGGCCGTAACTCAGAAGAAGCGAAAGGGAGCAAAGCCCGTAGCCATAAAGTTGGGCCAGGAATAAAAACCGGTAGTCGGACCGGCGGAGCTCGGAAGTCTCTTTCTTCCAGGAATCAAAAAACTCCCAGAACGAGTAAACCAGCACAACAAAATAGAGAATGGTCAGTGCCTTGTAGGCCGGGCCCGCGACGGGGATATGAAGAAGCCCGATCCTTTCACGAAAATCAGGAATAAAAAGAGCGGACGGCGTCAAAATCAAAAAGAGAAAAGTAACTGCATAGCAAAGTATAAGATTTTTGAACTCGGTTTTAATCCTTTGCGTATAGGCTAAAATGAAATGAAGCCAGGTAACCGGCATCAGGAAAAAACACACTTGAGCGACTTTGCCCCAAAAGCGCGCGGTCCCGCCGGGCAGAGCATTATTAAACATAAATGAAAGCCCGATCCCCCACCCGAAAACCATAAGGCTTAGTACGGCATAGCAAAAGCCGATCCGGTCTTTGCGCTTGAACCCGATAAAAAGCCCGATGATAAGGGCGTTATAGCCCACAAGGGAAAGCGCAACGGGCAGGCCTTCGGGATAAAAAGGAGAGATCATGACGGCGCTGTCTCCTTGCGAACCAAGGTAACTTTACGGAACTGAACCGCGCCCTGGTTGGTCTCGCTTGCCTCGCGGTGATTAAAAAAAATCACAAGTTCATCCACGGGAATTTTAGGGACATCCTCGAGAGAGAAACTCACCTTGCGCCATTCGGAAGGCACGCCCTCCAGAACAAAGGATTTAATGATCGAATGGTATTTTTTGAATTCAAAATGAACTCTTTTGGTTTTCCCGGTTTTTGGTTTCTGACGCACTTCAAATTCAAGTGCTTGATAGCGCGAAAGATCCAGGGCTTCCATCCGGGAAAAAAACCCTACAAACCCCCGTGGGTGAAACACGTCATAATTGATTTCAAGGTAGGCCTCGCCGGTTTGAGCCTCTTCATGAAAAACCGAATCACAAAATCCTTTCATCGGGGTATAGAAACTTCCGTTAAAATAACTGAGGCCAAAATAATTTCCTGCTCGTCCGGAAAGGGATTTTTGGCGCGGCTCAAAATCAGGTAGGTGAGGGATAAGCAAATAGGCTTCATACATCCTCTGCCAATCCTTCAGGGTGATCGTCATCTCAGGCCCCGCGATCCCGGCACCGGACCATTCGATTTTCTGCAAGCTGCGTAAAACCTTTAAGGGGCCTTTGGGATTCACCGCATCATAAATCCTTATCTCCCCGCGAAGTACGCCGAGCCAGGTCCGCTCTGTTCCCGCCTCCGAAAAAATGCCAAATACCGCGTCACGAGTGTCAATGCGCTGCGGAATGGTCTGGATTTTCAAATCAGGGCGAGGAACGGCATACTCATCCACGGCCCCTAACAGGCTGCCGCGAACGAGATCCAGGGAATACCCTTTGCTTTTTTCATAAAGCCGCGGCCCGTGACCTTTGAGTCCGGAACCGGGAAGCAGTTTGACATTGATTTCGGAGGAAACTTTGATATCCACGGCACTCTGCGCATCGGTAACCATTTCCTCTTTTTCCGTCAAAATGGAACCAGGGCTTACGGAATGGAAATGCAGGAAACTTCCGGACTGGATCACGGGCTGACCACTCACGCTTGTGACCGTAAGAAACGTACGCTGTTTGGATTGAGTCACAAAAACAGCGACGGATAAAATCAACCCGCTATAAAGAAACAGGGATTTTTGCTTCACGGCCAGTCATTATACCTCTTATTTTGATGGCTGCCACAGCTGCTTAAGCTTTTCGGTGAGCTCAAGATTAACCACATCAAAGTTGGGAAGATCCGGCACTTGGTGTCGGAGTCGTAGCTCCCAAGCACTTCTGAACTCTGAATCTTTCAAAGAGGATCTCACAATAGAAAATTCCGTGGAATAGCCCAGTCTTTTTTTATATTGCGTCATAAATTGCAGCGGATCAAACTTTTTAACCTGCATAAATACAGCCCACAGGTCATAAATATCTCTCGGCTCCTTGCGTTTACGGTCAACAATCAGGGCAAGCTTTTCGGCGCATATCACTTCAAGCGGCATGGCTCGAACTTTCACTTCCCTGCCGCCTAAATCCCGATAACGGGAGGTAAATTTTTTAAAAACCGGCTTGGGCAGATCTTCAATCCCTTGAGCAAAATCAAGAAGAAACCGTTTAATTCCGCCTATTTCCGAAAATCCGCGATAATGAATGACAAAACGCGTTTGTGTTCCTGCCGTAAGATTTTCATCAGGCCGATAAAAACAAAAAAGGTTCGCCTCTTTTTCAAGAAATCGATGCGCGCAATCAAGCGCCTGCCTGATCGCCTCCGGGCTTAAAGATTGCCTTGAGATCAAATCAAGATCTTCGCTAAACCGGTGATTAAAAACATAAAGTTTTTTAATAGCAGTTCCGCCGTAGAATAAAAAATCGGGGAAGAGATCACTCGACCAAAGCGCGGTTAAATACCAATCTAGGTGATAATCCTTTTCAAGGGTCTGGGGTGAAACTCCCATTTTTAAACTTTCAGCTTCAATTTCGGAATAGGGGATCATTTTCAAGTCATTAGATTTCGTTCTAACTGCGTTGTCTCAAAATTAAGACGCAGCCGCCAACGATCCAGGTAACGCCCTGCCTTTTTCAATGTTGGGTCCAAAAAAACATAAGCTTTTGAAGATTGGGTATAAGTATGAATTCTTTCGATATCTTTTTGTAAGCCTATCATCAATTTCTCCAGAAGAAACCCAAGCCGTTTAGCCACGGCATAAGAATCAAAGCGTTTAACGTAATCGATTAATTTTGGAATTTCGATCTCTTTTTTAATCATCCACAAGCCCCGGGCAATCTCTGATATACCTCCCGCAAGGTCAGGCCGGTCGAGGATATCCAAAAGCGTCCGCTCCCGATCGCTTAGCCAGGCTTTTTCCTCACTCGTAATCCATTTCTCTTCTAAACCCCAGATTTTTTTTTTAGGCACAGTGATAAAACGAATGGGAATACGCAACCCTTTTGGCCGGCGCTGTTGATACGGAAGGGAAATAAAAATGGTTTGAATGGATTCGGTCGTCATCCCGTGAAGCTGCATTGCACTGTAGTGCGAAATAAAGTAAGGCCTGTTCCCAGCTAACGCTTTTGCAATAAGGAACCAATTTTGCGGATAAGCGTTCTTCAGCTCCCTCGCCCCTGGCGGGACAAGGCAAAAAAGCCCCCGCTTAATCCTTACAAGTCTGCCCTTTTTTACAAGCCGGAAAAGGACGGGATGAAGGTCTTTCCTTAGCCACCCAAGAATGGACTGTGCCTCTTGGGTTGTAAATACACCTTTCCGGGCAATCCACGCATTATCACTAAAAACGGACTCTCTTTTCATCTTTTGTATGTAATAGTTTTATTTATATATAAATACTACCATACAAAACATCATTATCAAGTTGTATTTTCTACCTCCAAGGAACGGCCTAGCCCGTGACTGTCCCTCTCGGGACCGTCCCCTGCTTAGCTTAATATTTTACCGAGCAGCCATAGGATTTGGTGGAGGGATTGTTCACGGGTTTTCCGGCCAGGGCTTCGTCAAGAGCGGTTTGGACATAATTTTGGGCTTTTTCAATATCGGCCTGGTCCGTGCTTGGGACACTGTCAATGGCGCCCTGGTAAATCAAAATACCGTTAGGGTCAATGATATACATATGCGGCGTGGTTTGAGCGCCGTAAAGCCTTCCCACTTTTCCCTCCGGATCAAGGAGCGTTGCCGTAGCCGAGGAATGTTTTTCTTTAAGGATTTCTTGCCATTTTTCCGGAGAAAAATTTCCCTGTTTTCCGGGTGCAGAAGAATTGATCGTAATCCACACCACTTCTTTTTCCGTATAAGTCTTTTGAAGTTTTTGCATATTGCCGCTTCCGTACTGCTTCACGACAAAAGGGCATTCATGATTAGTCCATTCCAGGACCCGGTATTTTCCCTGAAATTCCTCAAGGGAAACGGTTTTACCGCTGATATCGGCTGCGGAAAAATCAGGCGCGGGTTTACCCACCGCAATCTCGGCGCTTAAAAGCGGTGAAAAAGCTGCGAGTGAAACAAAAATAGAAATAAGGCTGAGTTTAGTTTTCATGACTGTCTCCTTTTGAAGGTTATGAGTTTCCTTACCAAAACGGAAGGCATTATACCCTATCCTTTGTTTTGACGAAAAAAAATATAAACAAATTCACTTCATTTTTCAAGGTTTTGAATGGCTTCAAGGACAATGGCGGGCGTCAAAATCTCCGGTAAAATGACGGGGGGTTTACCGGCTTCGCGCACATACAATACATATAAAGGAATGCTGTTGCGTCCATACTGCGTCAGGGCCTTTGTTATTTGTTCATCCTGGGATGTCCAATCTGCCTTGAGTGGTGCGATATTAGCGTTTCGAAAAGCTTCCACGACTTTCGACGAATTCAAAACAATCCGTTCATTGACCTGGCACGTGAGGCACCAGGCCGCGGTAAAATCAATAAAAACAGGACGCCCTTCGCGCCTGAGTTCGGCAAGACGTTCCTCCGAATAGGGTTCCCATGAAATCCTGTCTTTTGAAGGCGCTAATTGTGCCGCTTCTTTTAAATTGGAAGACTCTACTTTGGTTCCTTGAAGCGCGGCAAAAATCCCAAGACCTATAAGAAGCAACGTAGTGATACGTACCGCGACTCGATCGTGAAATGCAGCTAGCGTTCCTCCCTTTCCCAAAATCCAGACGGCAAATCCGGCACAGAAAAGTCCAAGAAAAAGCCAAATGGCAGATTCCTCGCCTCTTTGCAAACTCAAGACCCAGGCAAGCCACAAGGTTGTCCCTATTAATAAGAACCCCAAAAATTGTTTCAGCGTGACCATCCAGGCACCGGGCTTTGGGACAAAACGGATAAAGGCCGGGTGGGAACAAATCAGAAGATAAGGCGCAGCCATGCCTAAACCCAGCGACGTAAATATGGCAAACGATACCCACGACGGTTGAGCCAGGGCAAATCCTAAGGCAGATCCCATAAAAGGCGCGGTGCAGGGCGTTGCAACAATGGTGGCAAGGACACCGCTTGAAAAAGAGCTGATTAAATCATGCCGTTTTGTCGAGGATTGTCCAAGCCCCATGAGTGAAGTGCCAACTTCAAAAACGCCGAAAAGGTTGAGCGCAAAAAGAAAAAAAAGGAACGAGAGTCCGATCAAAAAAGCCGGCGATTGAAGTTGGAAGCCCCAGCCAATTTGGCGCCCCGCCGCCTGAAACGCAATCAACAAACCTGCCAGCAGCCAAAAGGACAAAATCACTCCGGCTGTAAAAAAAAGCCCGTGTTTGAAAAGCGTATGCGGACTTTTGTGCACCTCTTTTACAAAACCCAAAAGCTTAAGGGATAAGACCGGCAGAACGCACGGCATCAGGTTCAGAATCAGCCCCCCTAGAAAAGCAAAGAACACCGCCGTAAAAAAACCAATTCCCCTTAATTCCGGGGACACAGTACCTAACTTGAAATTAAGTAGTGCGTCCTCCGAACTCAAAAGGATATTAACTTCCAATGCACGTTCAGAATTTTTTCCGCGCCAACCCTCAGGAGAAAAAAGAACGCCGCGCAGTTCCTTAAGGGATTTTGGATAATTGACGGAAAGCGGGATTTCTAAAACATAACGTCCCGAAAACTGCTTTAAGTTTTGCGGGGCCGCATGCTGGATAAGCTCAGGGTGTTCCGGGAAAAAGTAAAGGCCGGATAACCGATAATCGATAGCGGCCGGCGGTTTGATTTCCATAATGATCTTGTCACCCGAAAATCCAGCTTGAATTTGCCAATCGATTGAAACAATCGGCAATCGGTTCCGTGTCAAGGAAAAGGCCTGGAGCCACTCAGGGTCGGGCTTCGGGACTTCATCCAGAACAGCTAGAGAAAGTTCAAGTTCGGCTTTGCCGGGAATACAATCCACTTCGCAGGCGAGCCAGTCGACAACGACTTTCAAAATAACATTGGTTCCGCTTTTAAGCGATTTCGAAACGTTAAGAGATGTCGCGAGAAAAACTTCTCCCTTGTAACCGTAAGTGGCAAGCGGAGGCCGTTCGATTTTTTCAGGGTAAGGCCACTCGACGGAACCTGCAGTTATCCCTTCCGGAAGATGCCACACTATCTTCGGCGCCGTCCCTGAATCTCCCGGATTTTTCCAGTAAATATGCCACCCTGGATCCATCTTGAAGCGCACGGCCGCGCGGAATTCACTTCCGGGCTGAAGGGACTCAATCTCTGAGACGAGCTCCACTTCGGTGTGGGCTTGCTTGACAACTTCCGCATTCAAGCGTGACGAAAAAGAAACTGCAGTCAAAAATAGATAATAAATCAAATAAAAATAGAACCGCCCCCTATTTTCCAGCTTCATAATAATTTAATCATAACATAGAAGCTCCCTCTTACTCATCTCAAGAAAACTGTTTGATTCTTTCTCACCGAGTCTATCCCGCAAAAGGTAGTTCCCTTCGGGCAAGAGGGGCCCGTCGCCAACGGTTCCACCAGGATTTCGTCAGGAATTTTCGCATCAAGCAGGGCATTGGAATTTTAATGGGCATTGCATTCTCTCCAAATCTTTGAGTTTTTGCTTCCCCAAAGTTGGCTTTGCGAAAAATTCCTTCCTTAACCAGGTCCCCCGTTGGCGCCACCCCTCTTGTCCTGGCAATTGATCGGTCGGCGGGTGACGCGGAGGAGGGGCTGTCCCCACAAACGAGGAGAAAAGCTGGCAGCAAAAGCCAACTCTCATTGTTAACAAAACTCAAAGTGTTGGTGCAGAGAATGTGCCAGGCACGGGGTTGGCGGGGTTGGTGCCTGGCACTTGTCTTTCTGTGTCTTTCCGTTAATTAGACAAACGGCACCCACCCATAAATAATATCCATGATTTCGGGGGCACTAGAAAAAACAAAAAAACCAAGTAGAGTTAATAGAAACGTTATTAAAGATGCTTGAGCAAGAATGTTAAACATGCTTTTACTCTTCTCAGCCTCATGCCTTGAAAATTCACCTAACTTCTCCTTGTTTAAGAGATCCATCTCTTTCACATTTAATCTGAAATCCTTGAAGGCAAACCAGACAGGAAGTATCGTTGCCAGAAAAGTCAAAGGCAGAACAATAAAACTAACCCTCTGCTTTTGAATTGCTAACATTGTCCAATTTATAATAAAAGCCGTATAAGCGAGGTAAACATACGATTGTAAGATTGTTGCAATTATTGTCCCTAAAATAAATCTGGGCTTAGTAAATGTACTTGTGGCATTTGGAAAAGCTATAAATCTCCCAGGCAAACTTACAACTGTTAGTATGAATGGAGTAAGCATTTTGGCAACACCGCCAAATGTCAGCAACATTACTACTGCATAAATAGTTTTCATCCCAATAATCTCATTCTATTTCTTTCTAAACTGATCATCTTTTATTTTTCGTCGGCTTTTTTGAAAAGCAAATGGATCACATAAGCAAAACCTGCAGGAATCAGCAATAACAATCGGGCCAAAAAGCTGGGTATATTGTGAGGATCCAATTCGTACTGAATTTTTTCTAATGCTTGCCAGAAATTAGGGGCAGTTGCCAAGTAAGCTATTTCCCCCACAATGAATAAAGCTATAGCAATTCCAGCTAGTATTTTTGCAAGCCATAAAAATATTTCAGATAACCTTCGCTTCATTCCCACTACCTTTCCCCTCGGTCGACGTCCCGTTATTTACTTGCGGTGTGCCCGGCACCTTTCTACTTTGGCTTATTGGCCAGTAAAATCTCATCGTATTGTGGCACCCGTTGATCGTTGAACATATTTTCAGCAATCAGTCCAATTACTACCCTTTTTAAGAGCCTTTCCTCTTCCTGGGGCAAGGCATTATTTAATAATCTAGGATTAAATATTATTTTTGTCGCAAAATGACTTTCAGAGTTTCCTGTACCTGGAAAACCTATATAAAAAACAATTTTCTGAAAAATCGGGGACGGTGGCAGATATTTAAGGATGAACCTATATTCGTTTTGTCTCTCGTATTTCTTGTTTTTCATAAATGCAACTTGGTCTAAATTGAATCCCGACGGCTCTGTCCCGTCATGGTACTGAACGCGCCCTTCCTGAAAGTTGAATGCACGTGCCTTTAACTGATGCTCGAAATGCGTCTGCAGAAACTTTCCGACTGCAGAATTGTCTGAAATAATCACTACATCGGGTTTAAAATTAAAGATGTCCCATCGCAGATTGCTCTCATTATCAATTACTGACCAGCATGATATAAAGGAACAATTTGCCAATTGCACAATCTTGTGTGAACCATTTTGAAAGTCCGCTCTACTTTCATTTTCATCACCTCTTTCATGGTCGCCATCTTTCCATAACTGGTAATAGTAATGCTGGGTACACAAACAAAAAGTATTATTCGCGTGAACATCAAAAAGTAGTCCAGCGTCCCTCAATGAGAGGAAGCGCCCAATCTTTATACTCATATAATTTCGTTCCTGACAGTTGAAAGGTACACCGGGTACCAAAGTTTACCGGACGGAGGGGTTAGCTCCAGCCGGGCAGCTATCAAAAAAAATCTGCGCTTTTCTCATCTTCTAACGTATCTCATTGCGGAAAAAGCCCTGGCAGCCAACGGTCTGTAACATGCGTAGGAAATGCAAGACGCAAAGGCGACCTGGTAGAATCGGAAGCAATAACTTGGTGAATCAACATAATATGGTATCCCTTCCAATTGTGCGGACTTCAAATCAAACCCGGACTTTTGTTGAATGGTACTCATGTTTTCAGCGTTTACCGGACGCCGTCCAGCGGGAGACGTTGGCTTAATTTGTTCATCAGTTTTTGGTTATATTTCCAACCACGCTCGTCTTTCAGCAAATAATTCCACATATGTTTTTTTCATTCTTGCGTTTCCTTAGTATCTGCAAACAACTCTTTGAGCTTGGCTTCGATTTCTCTCATGACGATTTTGATTTCGGGAAGACTGGCAATTTGTTTCTTTAAACGAGTTCCCCATCGTTCTTCATACATTCTGTTATGCAAATGAGGGCGAAGCACGCTTAGCGACGGATAGAAACCGTATTTCTGTTTAAAAGTCTCCCGAATGCGGTCAAAGTTAAAATCAAACTGATCAAGCCGGTTTAAGAGAAACCAAATATCAAAAACATCCCGCGGTTCTTTGCGAGTGCCGTCCATTAAAAGCCCCAGCTTTACAGCCAAAATTGTGTTGAGCGTTTGCACTGTTAAAACGTGGCCTTTTTTCTTTAGATCCGTATAGGTTTCTATAACCTTGCGGTTGTCCGTTTCGCCCGCTATTTCCCTGCCGTGAGCAAAATCGATTTGGATTTCTTTTGGCGCTCCGACAATTTCATCATAGCCGGAATACCGCATAAATATTCTAGCCCTTGAGTCAGCGGAAAGAGTGCGGTTATTGTCGATATCAAAACTCAAATTTGCCTCTTTACGGGCTAATGCAAAACTATCGGTTAAAATCTGCGCCAAATCCTCCGGTTTGAAATCCTTTTCGCTGATAAGATCAATGTCTTCCGAAAAGCGGTGATCTTCAAAATAAATCCGCTTAATGGCTGTGCCACCGTAAAAAACGATTTCGTCTTTTAATTTGCTGGCAGCAATACAATTTAATGCCCAGCAAATGGCGTAATCCTTTTCGATGGTTTCAGCCGGAACTTCGAAACGAGCGGCGGCAGCGTTAATCTCTTCTAATGGAATCATCCCCAAACACTCGCTTTTAGTTCTTCAATGTCCGAGTTCAAACGAATTCCCCAGCGATTTAGATAGCCGCCTTTTTTAGCTCCATCCGGATCAAACAGCACATAACCTTTTGCATTTTTAATTACGGCCAAGATTTGCTCCGTAAATTTCTCATTCCCGATTTTCAATGTCTCAATAATAAACCCCAACCGCTTCACGGCGGCTTTGGTTTTAAATTTTTTCGTATATTGAACAAGCTTTGCCCAATCGATTTCTTTTTGTTTCACCCATATCCCGCGAAGCACATCGGTCAAACCACCGCAAATATCCGGACGGTCAAGACCGTCTAAAACAGTTCTCTCAAGGTCACTCACCTGCACCTGCTCCTGTTTTGTTGCCCAATGCGTTGTAAGGCCCCAAAAATGTTCTTTCTTGGAATAAATAAAGTGGTACTGAATGTCTTTCAGTTTTTTATCCGGCACACGCGCAGGGATGGTGATAAAAACATCAATGATGGCATGCGAAGTCATTCCATGAAGGCGCATCGCGCTGTAATGAGAAATAAAATAAAGGTGTGGTGCGGCAATTTCTCGGGCAATAATCGGCCAGTTTTTTAACTGCGTGTTTTCCGTACCGGTTTGGAGAATCAAATACGTACCACTCTTGATTCTCGCGATCACGCCCCTTTTAACAAGTCTTGCCATTAGATTGACAGTAACCGGATAATCCGACGCGGTATATTTCAGCGCTTCGTCTAAAGTAAACGTGCTTTTACCTTTTTTCAGAAACTCTTGTAATAAACGGGCGCTGACCGTTCCAAGAGTTTTCGCCAGAATGATTGGTTTTATCATGACTATATGCTATGTTTAAAAAATATCCTGTCAAGATATATTTAATACATAAAATATAGTAAATTGGGCTTTCGAGACCGTATCTTCTTTATATATAATAGGTTATGGTTGACTTAAAGCCTCCTTAACGTTTCCAAACAGGAGAGGTTTTAGGGTCAAGTTTTAGGGTCAAATCTTGACATTTGACATGGAACAGGAAATTCACGATTTTTCCCTTTTCGGCCTTTGCTTCGATGACACAGATTGGCCCATACGAACCCTTCAAAACATAATCAGCTCGCCCGGTTGAGGTGGATAGCTCAAAGTGAACTTGCTTTAAAATATCCCATCAATACGAATATATCGATTATTCTTTTTACGCCCAGAAAGGAATGTAGACGGCATACTTCCGTGAGCCCTTTTTTGAATCCCGGGGTTTAATCCATTTTTTTTCTGTGGCGGCGTCAATAATACGCCAAGCCGTCACATACTGCCCATCCTTGAGGCCAAGCCGTTTTCTAAATGATGCGTTAGTCATTGGAGTCTGCGCGACATAATAACTGATACAACAGTGCTGAAGGCAGGTTGAAAAACAATGCGATATAAGAGTATGACTGTAACCTCTGCATTTAAATTTACTTACAAATAGCCTAAAAATACATGCAATATAGCATAGCCTCCGCTCAAAGGGTTGGCTCTACGCAAATTTCGCCCTCTGCCTTTACCCAGGCAGTTGAGCACTAATCGGATGCGGGGGTTACCGAAGCCAAATCAGATAAAGAAGAAGATGCGCGGTGGCAACAGCGGCCAGCGTAAAGGGAAGGCTGATTTTGAGGTAATCCCATAAACGGATTTTGTAGCCATTTTTTTCCAGGATACCGCAGGCAAACACATTGGCCGTAGCGCCCACAGGCGTAATATTACCGCCAATCCCCGTTCCCACGATCATCCCATAAAGAAGCGGCCACGCGCTCATCCCTGAAAGTTCACTGAGCTCACGGCATACGGGGATCATAAGAAGGGTGTACGGAACATTATCAATAAAAGATGAAAACAGGACGGAAACCCAGGTGACAAACGCAAGCAAAAAGCCTGGGGCGTGGACACCGCTTGCGGCAATGGCTTTTGTCGCATCCGACAAAATGCCGTATTTGGATACGGCCCCGATCAATACAAAAATACTGGTCACGAATAAAAAAGAGTCCCAGTCAAATTCCACAATCATTTTTTTTAGATGGCCGCGCCCCATCCAAAGGGCAATCATTCCGACCGAAAGGCCTACCCACCCGGGCCGGATGCTGATTTCAAGCGCTGCGGCTAGCGCCAGAACACCGCCAAAGAAAAGAAGCGCCGGCCGGCCGCCAGTTCACGGTCAAACTTTCCCTGGCGATTTCAAGGCGTTTTGTCATATGACGGAATATATAAAGAAGCGAACCAAGCGCAGCGAATGTGCCGGCAAGGCTGATGATCCCAAGCCCGATTCTTCCCTGAAACCAGTAAAAGTCGAAAAAATTCATCCCCGTCCTCAAGGCTAAAATCATCGCAGGCGGATCGGCCACCATGGTGACTGTCGTAACGACATTGGAACTAATGGCCACGCCCACAAGGTACGGAAATAAAGAAGACTCAAGGCGCCGGGCCGTAGCCATCGCGACCGGAGCCATCATGAGAACAACGCCGGCGTTTTGCATAAAGGCCGAGAGAAAGGCGGTCAGGGCGCAAATCATCACGAGCGCATATTTTTCCGCTTTCGCGATCTGAAGAATGCGGTTGGCTAACCCGGTTTTCTCATCGATTTTTGCATCGATAAGAAAACCGCTTTGGATGCAGATGATTGCATCCAAAGTTTTGCGCGCTTTTTTTGCAGCGCGCAAAAGATAAGCCCTTTTGCGGAAATCAAGCAACTCGTTTCCGCAAAAGCCCTTCGGGCGCATTTCTCATCCTAATGATGAGAAATGCGGGCTAAAAGTTCCGGGACCCGGCTTTCCATAAAAACCTGGGAAACCATCATAAAACCCCAGTAAATGCCGAGCACATCCCAATCAATAAGCTCGAAGATGGTTTCGCGGTAACCGACAAGCTGGAGCAGTAAGAGAAGAAGGACCGCCGTTCCTCCCAAAATGGAGAGGCGAATTTTGCGGGTCAGCACAAGCGCGTACATGCCTATAAAAATAATCAGGACAATCGTTTTGGAATCCACAGATTACTCCTGCACGCTTGTATTTTAAAGTTGTTACATGCGGAAAAAGAAGTTCATGTACGGGTCAATCCGGCCTTATTTTATTAAATTTGGACCCTTCCAGAGTGAGGTTATACATGAGTCCCTTTTGCCCCAGCACAAAGGCGAGGATGGGTTGGTTGGTCTTTGTGGTATCGACCGAACCATCGGCGCCAACCGTGATCAGGGCAACAGAACCATCCACACCGGCTTTCCATCCGTCACTTGATTGAAAATCTTTAAGCACACTTTCTTCCATGAAAACCAGGTAAACATTCCTTACTTGGCCGCCCAGTTGAAAGCCGAAAGAACCACCGATCATATTGTAATAATCTACGGTCTTCCCCTTGATTCGAAGCGCACCCACTCCGTATTCTCCTCCGATCCCGATCCCGCCTTTAATCACTTTCGGAAAGACAAGAACCCCTTTTGCCTTATTCAGCATATCTTTTGCGGCAAAAACTTCCTTTTGAAAAAGCTCCAGGGCCGTATCAACACTCGCGTCAATTTCCCTCACTGATTTGGCATAGGAAACATTGGCAAAAAACAACAGGCTCAGCAGCAAAAACCCTATCACCCGGTTATGGAAACAGATCTTCATGATTGGCTCCTTTCATTGTTGGGATTTCTCCCTCTTTATAAATATCGAGCGGGAGTTATTGTGAAGGAGAACTTCATAATTTTCAAACGAAAAGAATTTTTGCTTGAACTATTCCTGGCGTTGAAACAGGCAATAGATGAATTCTTGGGTTGTGCCGAACGGCGTCTTGTGGGATTCTTCCAAACTATTTAGCAGGTGGTAATTCCTACCTAATTCTATTTGCAAGGTTTCAGGGCTATATCGCACAATATCAAGACCACTGCATCGCTTGGGCCCTTTTAAGCTGAAGGTAGCCAGGATTAAGTGTCCTCCAACCTTAAGAGATCGATTTAAGTTTTCCAGATAGCCCTTGCGGTCGTGAGGAGCGGTCAGAAAATGAAAAACAGCGCGGTCATGCCATAGATCATAATGCTTCTCTGGCAGTTTAACAGCGGTGATGTCGCCTTCAATCCAATCGACTTCCTTTACCTTGCTTCCCAGACGTTTTTTAGAGACTTCCAAAGCAGCGGCCGATAGATCAAGAACAGAAATATTTGTATACCCTTTATCAAGAAGATCATCCACAAGCGTGGATGCGCCGCCGCCCACGTCAATAATCCGGGCTTCGGAATTTATTCCCGATTGCAGGATAAGATCAAGAGACTTGCTCAAGTGCGGCTGAAACCAGCTCGCTTCCGAAGGTTTTTTTGCCTTACAAACATCTTCCCAGTGATTTTTAAGGGGATTCATCGATTCACCCTTTAAAAATGCGTCAATGTCATTTCCTCCAAGCCGGTCCCGCTTAATGGCCGCAGATACAAGCGTACTCGGCACGTTTACAAACACTGCAAATGTGATCTTCATAGACAAAGCGGAAGTTGCGCGCCTGGTCATCAGGGGTCTGCTTAAACCGCACCACAAGATTGAGGGCATGGCCGTCCGGTAATTTGCCTTTGCTGACCAGGACATCCCCTTTTTTCTCAAACTCCAATGTTGTTTTTTTTCCATCCGCTTCGGCAATAACCGATACATTTTGTTCCGCAGCCGCCACGGGCTTTAATTCTTTATCATAAAAAGTGATGGTAACGGTTCGGTCTTTCTCCACAAAAAATTCTGCATTAGGTTCAGTATGTTCAAGCAATCGTCCGCCTTTGGGGCCACCAACCGGGGCATTGTGATCATGGCCTTGCGGGGTCTCGGCATTCGCATTAGACGCGGCAAAGAGGATGCTTGTGACGATAATCAGCTTCGATAAAGTTTTCATATTTCAGCTCCTTTGTTTGCGATTGATTTTTTTTGTTCTAACCACTCGTAAAGCACGGGCAGTAAAACAAGCGTGAGAAAAGTGGACGTTATGATTCCGCCAATAACAACCGTGGCCAGCGGGCGCTGGACCTCAGCGCCTGCTCCATGCGCAATCGCCATAGGCACAAAACCAAGCGAAGCCACAAGCGCGGTCATAAGTTTCGGGCGTAAGCGAAGCAGGGAGCCATCCCAGACAGATGTCCGTACATCGGCTCCTTGCGCACGAAGTTGATTAAAGAACGTGATGATCATGAGTCCGTTCAATACAGCGATGCCGCTTACAGCGATAAAACCAACCCCGGCTGAAATACTAAACGGCAGGCCTCTCAACGCGAGGGCAAATACACCTCCCGTGACAGCGAGAGGAACGGCCAAAAACACCAAAATCGACTGACGAAAACTGCGAAGGGCTACAAAAATCAGGGCAAAGATAAGCAGCATCGCAACCGGAACGACTACACCAAGCCGGCGTTTGGCGTCGATCAAATTCTTAAACTGCCCGCCGAACTCAATGGTATAACCGTCCGGCAACTTGAGCTGGTCCTTAATTTTTTGCTGGGCTTCCAACACAAAACTTTCCACATCACGGCCGCGCAAGTTGATCATGATGGCGGCACGGCGCTGACTAAATTCGCGAGCGATAGCTGCAACTTGCTCCGCGACACGGAAGTCGGCGACCTGACCAAGCGTGAGCAGTCCACCGTCGTCCACCCGTACCGGCAGCCGCTTTAACTCATCGATATTTTCGCGAAGATTTTCACTCAACCGCACCACAATGTCGAAGCGCCGATTGCCTTCAATAAGCTTACCCACTTCTTCTCCCGCAAGCGCCGTACTCACAACCCGGTTCAGTTCTGCGGCATGAAGATTATATTTACTCATCGCATCCCGTTTCGGGACAATTTCCAACAAGGGCGCTTTTCCCAGCGCATCAAATTCCACATCAGCTGCGCCCGGTATTTTTCCTAAAATCTCCCGGGCGTCATTAGCAATTTTTTCAATCACCGGAAAATCATCTCCAAAAACTTTCACAGCGATGTCCGCTCGGGTTCCCTCAAGGATCTCGTTAAAACGCATTTCAATGGGCTGACTGAAAAGATGCGCCTCTCCGGGAACATAGACGCCAAGTTCCTCGGTCATAAGATTGGCCAGTTCGTCTTTCGTGAGCCGCTTGCCTTTTATTTTTCTCCATTGTTTCTGGGGTTTGAACATAATATAAGTATCGGCGACGTTGACGCCCATGGGGTCGGTTGCGACTTCTGAGGTTCCCAGGCGGCTAAAGATATAGTCCACCTCGGGAAATTTCTCTAAAAGCATTTTTTCACCGCGCTTTTGCATATCAATACTGGCATTAATCCCAATACTTGTAGTGCGGATCATGTGCGTGGCAAAGGAGCCTTCATCAAGCTGCGGCACAAATTCTGCGCCAAGATTGTTAAAAATAATCACGGCCAAAGCAAAAAGTCCCAGACCTGCGCCGATGATTATTTTACGTGAACGCAATGCGAAAGTTAAAATGGGGGTATATCCCCTCTTCGCCACACTCACAAGCCATGAATCTTTTTCCTTAATGTCACCACCCAGTAAGTAAGAACAAAGCG
>Ga0247727_10009972_pt1 | contig 16975 bp, 16 predicted proteins | sample WisWelCaveWW1625_FD_202498 | JGI IMG/M metagenome (GOLD analysis project Ga0247727, IMG submission 202498) | Biofilm microbial communities from Wishing Well Cave, Virginia, United States - WW16-25 | ecosystem: Environmental > Aquatic > Deep subsurface > Groundwater > Cave microbial mat | place...
AGAATGAGTTGAGGGGATGAACGAATCCAGGAATAACGATCCAAAAACCCCGCGCAGAAAATGATCGTGATCGTTGGAAGAATCCACAATAGAAAACCAACGGCGTAGGGAGATGCCTCCTCCATTAAGAGGGGAATCCAATTGTAAAGCGGGAAGATGGCGAGCAAAAACGCAAATCCCAGCCCGAGGATGGATGCAGATTGCGCAGCGAGAGCCAAATCGCCTGGGCTGGCTTCCACGCCTGCCAGCAGCCACCCTGCCAAAAGAATAAATGGCATGGCGAGGGTTTGATAAATAAGAAAACGAACCACGCCTTTGCCGGGCGGGGCGTAGATGCTATTGAGAAGTGGAACAGCGATGAGAATTGCCATTTCAATAAAGAGCGCCGCGTATAAAAATGGTTGAACCGCGATTGCCGCGACCAGCAACGCCGTGATCATGAATCCCAATGGCACAATGCGGATGGCTGTCTTTGCGGCTTCTGAGCCGAAGAACCACAATGCCGCGCCGCCGTAGATCAATGCAAGCAGTGAGCCTTCCGCCGGTTGTATCAAAAGGATGCGGCCGAATATTGTGAAGGACGAATCGATTTTCAGTGAAAAGGTTCCGATGCGCATCGCCTCTTCGATTGGAACGAATTGTGCCGTCAACGCAAGGAGTACTGCAAAACTTCCGCCGAGGATGCTCAACGCGCGCTGGTTATTGATGAATAACAACAATGCGCCAAAAACCATCGGAGCAAGAATCCAAAGGACGGGCGCGTTCGCGCTCATGAACTTTCCACCCCTCTCGAACTGGAAGCGATCATCAAATAGGACCCGACCAGCGCAAGCCCCAGATTAATGACTGCCAGTAACGCGACAACCAATACCGAACCTTCGACGGTCGCATATAAAACTTCAAACCCCGCAAGGACGGTCATCAATCCAAGAGTCACCCGCAGGATTTGTGAGGTGATTCCCAAATGAAGCAAGCCCATGCCGATCAGTAACAAGCCTCCTGAAGTGACTGCGAAACCGGCATCTGCCATGATGTTGTCTACCGTGGGGGTGGCTCCGGCAACGAGGATGCCAACAATACACGCCGCAAACAGGCGGAAGAGTCGTCCGCGGGGCCAGATGTTCTCTTCGTCAGATTCGTTATCCGGTAAGCCGGAGCGCGTCATGCCGAGGATCGCGGAGGACATCCATCCCGAGACAACTTTTACCGAAGCCATACCAAGAGGTAAATGTAGAAGCGCTAAGATGAACATGGCGAGATATTGCACCGCGAGCAGAATGATACTCACACGCCAATCGCGCGCAATGAGCAAGCCGATAGAGGTGATGACGACGACGACGACGGCAATCCACGCAAAGGTTGACATTGATTAAGGTGTTCCTTGCGTGAAGTATGAGATAAAGAGTGCGAGGAAGAGCAACGTCCACATGATGCCGCTTTCGCCTTCGAGCAGGTTCGTGAACATGTTGCTTAACCGTCCAAGCTGGTGATAGAGATTCCACAGGCCTTGATATCCCCAATCAAGCCATGATGGGTTGGAGGGGCGCACCCAGTGCGCGCGGACCGGGTTCAGGATGCGCAAACGCGGGGTAAACCAGACCAAGCCGAAGGTTAATAGAGAAGCGATGAGTCCCACGATCCAATTGCCGGGTTGCAGAGATCCGTCCCACCCAAAAAGACTGAGCAGGATGATCGTCAGGAGGATCAGTGAAATACCGATGGGGTAAATATTTTTTGCCCAGATTGGCTGGTCTTCGTACCTGTCGCGTGAAGTGGACGAGCGTTGAATGTGCCGGATGAAACCGGCGAGGAGCATGGCGTGCGCAATGATGAGCGGAATCCATGCGAGGAAAAAACTTTCGCCTCCGCTGTTCCAGCCGGTTGCCGTGAGCGAAAATGGAAGCGATGAGATTCCAAATGCGGCGATCCACAGCGCGCGGATCAACCATTTGTTCGGCTCTGAGGATAAAAATAAAACGCCGCCGGAGAGTACGAGCGCACAACCCCATGCGGCCGCGCCGATTGGATTAGAACGTAACGCCGCCGCAACTGCAAGCGCGCCGATGCCGATCATCCAATACGGTCTGCCTGTCAATTCGTCTGGCGCGCGCAACCACATCCAGCCGCCGTACAACGCGGCAAGAGCTACCAGCATAAATAAAAGAGGCGTGAATTGCGAAACAACCATACTGCCCGCAGGGATTCGCGCCAGCAGGACGAGGCTCGATGCCGCAGAGACCATGCGCAAGGCAGTGCCGAATCCGCGTCGCATCGCCGATTCGCTCCCGTACGGAAGATGAAGCGGCAGAACCCCAAGGCGCAGGCTCGCCGCGATCAACAGATACAAGCCTGCCTGGGAATTCACCGAATGAAAATCCAACGCCTGCCCGTTTGCCGCGCTGACCATATTCACCCACAATAAGATCAGCGTGCCTATGACGCGTGATGCAAACGCAATAACCATGCGTTCACTTAATTTCGGGTCTTCCACAAACCACAATTGGATAACCAATTCAACAATGTCAATCGCCGCCCAGATCAACACCAGTGTGATCGGGTTATCCGCCGTCACCGCAAGGACGCCGAACGACGATAGCATCAAGATGCCCATCCAGCTTAGGGGGCTGGGAAAGTTGCTTCGCACAACCGATGTGATGATAATGGCAAGGCATAACGTAACGATGCTCAACGCGAATGCCCATGCAACCCCATCCCCGATAAATGCCGGCGACTGCGAAAACAAAGAAGAAGGTCCCCAGATCGAAAATTGCAAAGCGATCGGCATATTCACCTGCCACACGAACATACTCATCCATGCCAGCAACGCGCCGCCGGTTGCGACCCACCATGTATAGCGAAAATCAGGCAATATGAATCGCAACACCAACACCGTAAACGATGCGAGCAACAGGATACTAGTTGTAATGAGAATAAACATGCAACGGCAATTTTATCAGGTTTGCCCCGCTCGTCTCTTTGAAAGGGGAATAGAAACGAGCAGGGTTTGCAGTGCTCTCTGTTTGCTGTACAATCATACCCATGCGTTTCACTTTGTTTGCTTCCTGCGCAGTCCTCGGCGCAGGAAGTACCAGAAATACGCCGCCGGGGACGGCGGCTTGAGCCTATCAATGCGTTACCATCACAACCTGTTTTTGATCCTGCTTGTATTTCTCACTGGATGCAGTGGCGGGACAAACAACGTAGCCGCAGAAGGGATTCCCTCCCCGACGCCGTTTCAACCACTGACGAACAACGCTTCGGGCTCACCCTATGCTGGCGCGGCTCCGACTCCCCTTAACCTCCCGACCGTGATTCCCACTCCAACAGAAGTTGTCATCCTGCCTGAAACGCTTCCCGAAGATGTTGACGTGACCGCATTTACATTGCCCGGCGCGCTCAACCCATTGACAGGTTTACCTCCTTCTGATCCATCTCTGCTCGAGCGGCGTCCGCTTGCGATCAAGGTGGCAAACTATCCGCGTTACATGCGCCCGCAATCGGGGTTAACGCTTGCCGACCAGGTCTTTGAATATTACATCGAAGACGGGTTGACGCGTTTCATCGCCGTGTTTTATGGCAATGACTCCGAGTGGGTGGGACCCGTCCGTTCGGGGCGGTATTTCGATGAACACATTCAGCGCATGTTTCAGGCGTATCTTGTTTTCAAATTCGCCGACCCGCGCGAATTGGATTATTTTCAAGCGAGCGATTTCTCGAAATATCTTGTCACACCTACAAACGGAATATGCCCACCCTTCCGCTTACTGCCTGAACGCATAAACACGGTGGAAGAGTACAACAACTCGTATTTCAACACCGTGCTATGGGAGGATTGTGTTGCGAACGGCAGCTTGCTGAATAACCGACCTTACATCCGCAACGGATTTTACAGCGAAGTCCCAATCGAGTCTGAACTTCCAGGCACAAAAATTTCTACGTACTATTCCGTGGACTCCTATCATTACTGGACATACAGCCCTGAAAACCGTCTCTATTATCGTTATCAAGAGAATGACGATACCCGGGACGGCAACCCGGAATCCTACGGAGTGATGATGGACCGCGTCACGGCGTTGCCAGTTAGCGCTTCGAATGTGGTCGTCCTGTTCGCAACCCACACCTTTGCCAATCCCTATGACAAGGATGATGAAGTCTTCCAAATTGACCTGACGGGTTCCGGCGAAGCGTACGTCTTCCGCGATGGGATTGGAATCGTCGCAAAATGGTATCGAACCAACAAAGACCAGCCGCTTTTGCTTACAACAGCAAGCGGATCGCCCATCTACATGCGCCCAGGGATAACCTTTTACGAAGTCATCGGTACGCGTTCGTATGCCGACCAGGGCGATGGCGAGTGGAATTTCCATCACGATTGGCCGTGAGATGGGATAAAATACCTATCAGTTCGTGATTGCGAGGAGGGTGTTCCCTTCGACAGGCTCAGGACAGGCTTCCCGACAACACCTGCACTTGCGCCAGGTGCAAGTGAGCAATCCCTCAGACGATAGGGAGATTGCTTCGGGCTAACGCCCTCGCAATGACGCGGGCAAATTATTATGACCTTCGACCCTGCATTTCTCAGCAACCTGCTCCTCGTGCTCACCGGTTTCGGCGGCGCGTTTCTCGCCGCGCTGTGGATCGCGCTCGTCGTGTGGACGTACCGCGACATCCGCACGCGGGCACGCGACCCGTTGGTGCAAACACTGGCAACATTGCTCGTGGCGGTGTTGAGTCTGCCGGGTGTGTTGGTGTATTTAATTCTCCGTCCACAAAAGACACTCGAAGAAGATTATCAAAGGACTTTGGAAGAAGAAGCCCTGCTTCAGGCTCTCGAAGATTTGCCTCTCTGCCCGGGGTGTGAACGCCGCGTAAAAGATGACTGGCAGGTGTGCCCAAACTGTCACACGAAACTCAAGAAGAACTGCGAGAACTGCAACCGCTTCATGGAACTGCCGTGGAATATCTGTCCCTATTGCGGGACTCCCGCCGCAGGCATGCGCCGCGCCGACACCATCAGCATGGACGATGCCCTGCGCGGCTTGAAATTGGATGATGACGCGGGGGAGGTAAAGGTAGAGGGGTAAAACTATATTAGCAGAATTATTTCTTATGAATTGTGATGCCCGTAGTTTGAATCACAAACCTCGTGCCTCAAAGTTAAATATAGGTGTAGATATACCGCAGGAATATGAATGCCAATAATGTCCATAGTACTGTGAGTGTATAGAGCAATACACTGAGACTCGGGAGTGGAAATTTATACGGGGCATCGTGTTGCAGTTGCCAACGATGGATCACTAGCCGCCAGAATATAATAAGCGGATAAAATAGCAAACCAGCAAGGAATGTGCCCAGAATAATCCCAGAAATGTTGGTTAGGGTAAACTCTGACGGATCGCCTAAACCGGACACTCCAAATTCAGCAGTTTTTTGAAAGATAACGCCGATTGGGATCAACAACACACTCACCAAATAGTTCAAAGGATGAGCAATCAATTTAAATGTAACTCTCTGTAATTTGGTATCCGCGATATATCTGGTCACACCCTCGCTCAGGTTAGGGTAGCCAATTGTCAACGCAGGTATGCGCCAGCGCTGTTTTTGACTGAAGACATGCAGATATGAGAAGAGTTCGATGGGAACTGAACGAAGTTGATATTCTACAACCTGGATTTGGTCAATTGTTTCCCATGCTATGCTTGATGGTTCTGGGTTTTCACCTCCTGAGATTGACAGAACGTTTTCATCAAGCGAAACTCGAAGGGGAGAATCTTTCTCTAAAGTCTTAATAGGTAACAAAAAAGAAATTATCAAGCCAAGACTCAAGTAAATAACTTGCAGAAGCCACACGGATATTAGTGGCCACAACAGCATTAATGTAGCGGCTGTAACAATTCTGAAACCTTGAAGGATACTGAACTCCGTTATCGAAATAATCAATACACTGATTAAAGCAAGTAGTAAGCCTAAAAGGAAAAGAATCCCCATTCCAAAGTATATCAACCGGCGAAAGAGGCGACCCAAGCGGGTGGGGAACGGAGCAATATAATCGCGCTGATAGGTGCTGGGCGTGATATCAGAGGCTTGGGAAATTTTATCCAACACAGTGGTTCGTGACAGTATTTGACCTGTTTCTTCGAACAGAGAAACAGCTTTTTTATAGGCTTCCACACCCGCTTGCGCGTCCCCTCGGAGTGTTGCCAGGTTACCGAGTCGTTGATAGATGACAGCTAACCTATCCCGCTGCCGGTAGGATACATAAACATGAATGATTTGTTGTAGTAATTTCTCCGCCATATCATATTCTTGCCTTGCTTCGGCGAGTTCGGCGCGGTGGAAATTTATCTGCGCCTGGCGAAACTCGCTTTCATTTACATACTCTGATTGGACAAGCACATCCAATATCTGCTTTGCGCGGCGTTGCATGCCGATTCTGGTATATACGCGAGCGAGTCCCAAACGAGCCTCGTAAAGCGTTTGAGGCGATGGTTTGCTGGCCATCATGCGAATTGCGCGGCGATAGGAAGACTCGGCGGCGAGCATTAACCGGGCAGTAATCCAATTCTGATAACTGAAACCTATATCAATGAATGGAAGGCGTTGTACTAAGTGCCCAGCTTGGAGGTAAAGGCGTATGGGGAGTTGTATAAGCGTGCGTGCCCAGGAAGGTAGTCCTCCTTGTGGAGGGGAAGAGCCAATCCGCACAATACCGCCGCTGAACTCTGCCATCTCCTGGTACATATCGCCAATGCTTGCCTGTGTGAGGGCAAGGCTCAATGGATCGCGTGAAAGGCTTCGTCGAAGAACTGCGTCGCTTTGTCTGAAATGCTTGAGGGCTTCCGACCAGTGTTGACGAGCGGCTAATACCTTCCCCAAACCCCGATGAGCAACGCCCACAATTGTGAAGGGTTTGCCCCCGGCGATCACCGCTCTGAATAAGCATTCGGCTTTACGCGACTCTCCAGCTAAGAACGCGGCGCGTGCGCGAAAATATACCAGAGTGGAGCGTTCTTCCGGCGATAAAAGCGGCCGCAATTCCCTAAGAGGTTCCAGCAGTTGACTAGCTGTCCCACTTAGTCCGCGCGCCTCTGCGTCTTCATACCATTGTGCAAGTTGCTGCCATCCAGATGTTTGTTTACTTGCCAGTTGATGATACAACGCCGCCCTCGCCCAGCTAAATCTTTTTGTATGGTCTGTAACCTGTACTAACTGACGCAAACAATAATCAGCCATGCGCTGGTTGATGTTAGGATAATCCCCCAGTTTGCCGTTCCAGCCAACGCGGATAAGGTGCCGACGCTCTTCGGGCCTGACGATGAATCGTGTGTGCGACACTGGAGTAATCAGCAAATGTTCCTCCAGGATTTGAATGGCGCTAACTGCTTGTTCCCTGGAACCATGGAGTTCCATCAGAATCTCGATATCCAACCGTAGTGGAACAGCGCTTACATATACTAATCGCGCTTGATCCGAGGGCAGATTTGACAGCCAGCGATCCAGTTCTGTGGTTGCAGAGTCGGTGAGCATTCCGATGTTTCTTCTAAATCACCATAATCTGATATTGGAGATGTTTGCCGCCAGCGAAATTTGCCTTTTCAGCCAATAGTTTGGGGTGCCCGCCGGTTTCGGCATAAATTTTTTGGACATGCTCCTCGCTTAACCCCCGTCGTTCAATCAAATACTCCATGGCAGATTCTGGATCAAAGCCGCGCAGTTCGGTGACTGCGGAATAGGGAACAAGCATATTCGAGACATTTGGTATCGCTCGGCCCGCAATAATTACAATCACCTGCCGAAGGCGTCCGCGAGCTATCTCATCCAGGAGGAGTCCCGTCAACCATTGCTGGGCTTCCTCCGGCGCGCTTTCAAAACTATCGTAGCTCAAAACGATCCGACGGTCCCGCGAAGCCGCACGCAAATCATCGAAGAAGATGGATGAAATTTCCTGTTGGAGCGCCTGCCTTTGGTGTAGATTTTCAGTGGGAGGCAGAAAGACGGTATTCCGATATAAGTCGCGCCCTACTACATCGCCGGCGATCTCAACTGTCTTGCCCTTTATGCTGACGGTCGCGCCTGAGGAATCTGAATCGTGAAGCGCCTCAGACCTGATTGTTATATCGTGTCTGGTCTCCTGGGTGATCTTTTGAATGGCGGCAATGGTCGCCGCGAAGGCACGGCGACCCAGATCCTCAATAGCGGACTGGATAATCGAAAGAAAAGTATGTACTTCCCCATCCCGAAAATCCAAGCGAGAGATCAACTCCCCATGCGCCATATACCAAAACTGGTTGAGTAGAAAAGACTTGCCGATTTCCGCTTCTCCCCTGATTAGAATGGCTGTCCGCTTGAGGCGTCCTCTCAATATCTCTTCAAAAGCGCCAATTTGCTGTACACGGTCTGCAAATTCAGGGACGAAATAATCCTTTATTGTTTGCATTTCACACACAAACATAGGCCGCCGAGCCATCTAGGGCACCAGTCGCAACGGAGTGAGCCTTCGATAAATAGGAAGTGGTTTTTTTCTGGTTCCAAGCCTAGATTTTCATATTCCGCATCAAGTGGGTTCAACTCATTCCCATCTTGATCCTTTAGCAGTACTGTTGGGGTTTGTTGTTGTATGTCGCTGAGCAATATGACCAGATAGGTTCCCGGAGGATAGACCGCCTCTGTGTTGTCAGCAATGTGCAATACGCCTATAACACCGTCCGGGTTTTCATCCGCTGTCGTTGCCCCGACCAGCTCAAATTCACTTGCACCTTCGGGCCAGCCCATGGCAGTGCTCAAATCAACACGTTCGAGAGGAATTATTTTGGTGGAGGTAATGGACTCGCTTAGGAGCCCTGCTGGTGTGGATGGCTGTCCATCTATTATCTCCGGGATTGGAGTGTATGTTCCGCCGCATCCTGAGACGAGAAGAGCGATAACCGTAGCTGTGAGAACAAAAGACCTAGACATGGGTAACTCCTTTTTTGAATTTGATTTCGAATATCGAAAATGTGTTGAACCCTAAATTTATCCGTTGTTGTTCAACAATCATATGTGCGGTGAATTTTTATCCTGCTCATGTTCCTCCTTGGCTTTTTCCGCGATCAGTTTAACCGCCTTTGCAATCCCTGCTATGGGGTTGGTTAGTGTAGTAACCGTTACATCAAACACATCATCCGCCATCCCAGCCAGAAAACCCAGCCATCTTTTTATTGTGGCTGGCTTGGCAGAATCCCCTTTTTTTACTTCCTGCTCAATTTGTTCGACGACGTTTTTCAGTTCTGCTTTGTTAACCACCTCATCGTCAGGTCTGGCGTCAATGGAGTGTTTTATCGCTAGAAATTTCTCAGTTATGCCTTCCAGTTCCTTCCCGCTAATCCCCTGATAAGTGGTAATTTTATCGCGCCCTACCACATCTCCATTTATTTTGACCTTTTTGCCCTTAATATGTACCTCGCCATTTTGATTTACAGGTTTTTGTTTAGGCGTCATATAAATCCTCCTGACTAGTAGTACAAAACATCAATTCTTGAATATTTGACAATTTTTGCACCCACACTGTGAACATTAAGGTTACATTAGTTATTATAGACAGATTTCCCCAAAATGCAATACCCAATTTCAAAATCACGCAATTCCTTGCGGCAGCAACCCTCTTCTTCTTTGGCTAGTGCAGGATATAGGGAAGCGTCCTTGCAGAAATCTAATTGGGAGTCTTGCTTGCATCTCGCTCAATAGTGATTTCACCATTGAACAAGACTGAAAAGTATTATACACTTGGCATAATCTACTATGAAAATCTCCTCCCTCACCCTCCACCACATCTCCATGCCGCTGGTTGCGCCGTTCGAGACCTCGTTTGGGCGCGAGACGGTGCGCGAATGTATCATCATCGAATTGCGTGCCGAAGGTCTCACGGGCTACGGCGAGTGCGTCGCTTCGCGTGAGCCGGGCTACAACTACGAAACGACAGGCACCGCGTGGCATATCCTCAAGGATTTCATCGCGCCGTTGATTCTTGGAAAAGATATTGCCGATGCAAATGATTTCCAAAAATGTGTGGAAGGTATTCGCGGTCATCATCTTGCAAAGGCGGGAGTTGAGATGGCTTTGTGGGATTTGCTCGGCAAGCGCGACGGCAAGTCGCTGAGGGAAATGTTCGGGGGAACGCGTGAAACGGTCGAGGTGGGGGTCTCGATTGGGATTCAAGAGTCAGCCTCGGCGTTGGTGAAAACCGTTGAATCTTATTTGAATCAAGGTTATCGCCGCGTCAAGATCAAGATCAAGCCGGGGCGCGAAGTGGATGAGACGGTCGCCGTGCGAAACGAGTACCCTGATTTGCGTTTGCAAGTTGACGCGAATTCCGCGTACACGCTGGGGTCCGCGCAGGTGTTGAAGGCAATAGATGATTTGGATTTGCTCTTGATCGAACAGCCTCTATTCGAAGACGACATTTGGGATCATCGCCTATTGCAGGCGGAGTTCAAAACGCCGATCTGTTTGGATGAAAGTGTTGTGTCGCCACGTCATGCGCGCTATGCGTTGGAGATGGGGGCGTGTAAGATCATCAACGTCAAACCCGCGCGCGTGGGTGGGCTGAGTCAGGGAATCGTGATTCACGATTTTTGCCGCGCACAAAACGTGCCAGTGTGGTGCGGCGGCATGTTGGAAACGGGTATCGGACGCGCATCGAATCTTGCTTTAGCGTCCCTGCCTGGATTCATTTTGCCCGGCGATATTTCGGCGTCCGATCGTTATTATCATCGCGATATCACGAATGAACGTTTCTTGTTAAACGACGATAGTACGATCACTGTGCCAAGTGGCGCTGGCTTGGGGGTAACAATTGACGAATCTGCTTTGAAAGAATTCACCCTTGCAGAGATGACAATAAAAGCAAAATAGTATAATCTTCGGGCTATGAAAAGTATGAATGTCATTGCGAGAAGCTGCTGGTCGAGTAGAGCGAGTGTTCTTCTCCCTCGTATCGAGACCAAGGCGACGAAGCAATCTCCGCGAACCTTCTTAATTTTGATAACCATGCTCTCGTTGATGCTATCTGCTTGCGGTTCACAAGCAACTCAAATACCTCTTACCATTCAAAACACTCCGTCGCCCACATTGCAAATTGAAATAAGCACAGTTGCCCCCTTGGCAATTGATACTCGTATTGGTGATGCGGTTCCGACCGCCTTGCGCGATCAGGTTCAAAGTTTGAATCTCCCGCATTTGATTCTCGATGCTTCACCGTTTGTTGAAACCAACTCATCATTAAGTGAAACAAAAATTCAATGGATATATGCCCTCGTTGCGCCATTCCCGACGATCAAAGACGGGATGACCTTCGACGAATTACACCTCGCGTGGACGGAAGGCACGGCTCCCACGCCTTTCAACGGGATTCCGTTACTAATGGAGGAATCCACCCTCGCCGCGTTGACCGCTCTCTGGGACGCGCCAGCCTCCGGCGCAGTCCGAAGCGTACCTGCGGATCAACTGCTCGATACGGCATGGAATAAATCCGCGTGGGCGATCATCCCGTTTGAATCTCTTGAACCTAAATGGAAAGTATTGACGATTGACGGTCAATCGCCGATTCGAAAAGGATTCGATGTTTCATCCTATCCGCTTGTTGTTGATTTCACACTTCAATCATCAGCCAGTCTCCCAGTCTCCAGTCTCCAATCATCCAACTACGACCCATCCAAATTAACGACCATAATACTCACAGGCGTCACCGCCCTCGTCCGTGCCACAGCTGTGACAATGGAATACAAAAGTGTGACATACCCGGGTGAAAAGATACGGGATGTTTTGCGTGAAGCGGACATCACTCATATCAGCAACGAGATTCCGTTTTTCACAGGTTGCCCGTTCCCCACGCCGGATCAAGCCGCGCTCGTCTTTTGCAGTGACCCGAAATACATTGACCTGCTCACCGATGTTGGAACCGACGTTGTTGAATTGACAGGCAATCACTTCGCGGACCGTGGTGCGCAAGGTATGTTGGAGACTATCGCGATCTACAAAGAAATGAATCTCCCATACTTCGGCGGCGGCGCGGATTTGCAGGATTCGCTCAAGCCTGCATTGTTTGAAATGAATGGAAATAAAATCGCGTTCATCGGTTGCAACAAACCAGACGTGGATCGCTTCCCGACCGCGCGCGATTTTCGTCCGGGCGCTGCGCCGTGTAATTTTCCTTATCTCCAGCATAAAATCGCGGAATTGAAATCGCAGGGATATATTGTCATCTCTACTTTTCAATGGAATGAAAGTTATGACTCGCACCCCAGCCCGCAACAAATAGATGATTTTCGTTTGATGGCGGATTCGGGCGCGGATATCGTCAGCGGCAGTCAGGCACATTACGCGCAGACGATGGAATTTTATGAAGGCGCGTTTATTCATTACGGGTTGGGCAATTTATTCTTCGACCAGATGGGCGACCAGGATTGGATGCCGAACGGAATCCGCCGTGAGTTTTTGGATCGCTACGTGATCTACGACGGCAAATTCATCAGCGCTGAGTTGATCACTGCATTGCTTGAGGATTACTCGCGTCCGCGTTTAATGTCTGAGCAGGAGCGATTTGGATTCTTACAGGAATATTTTTATTACAGCGGATGGATGCCGTTGATCGCAACGCCAACCCCAACCATCACGCCAACATTGACCCCAATGGCAATTCCATAATTTAATTTTTAGTCATTTGATGGTCGAGTAGTCGCCGCGTGCTCCTCGCGGGACGTATCGAGACCATACTTTTCAGTTATGAACTTAAAATGGTTATTGCACGTTATAACGGGGTAAGATACTTCAAATCCTTTTCCTCTCCTATCAGGAGGACTCATGAATCAAAATAGAAAATATCTCGGCATGACCGGTTCGCAGATCGGTATTCTCGCTGCGCTTGCAGGGGCTTTGTTATTGATACTTTGCCTGGGGGGTTGGTTCATCTTTGGCGGCGGATTTAATTTCTCGAGTCCTCCTGAAAACACACCTGTTCCCCAATCCACGCCGACGTTGATCGTCATCCCAACTTTCACACCGACGGTGTTACCAACATCGATTCCATACGAACAATTGATTCCCACTGGATGGAAACAGCATAAAACGGCGCTGATTGAGATTTGGTTGCCGTCCGAGTTCAGAAAATCAGAATCGAATGTTTTTTTAGTCGATCCGACAAATCCCGCTGTATCGGAAATACAACTTGCAACAAATCTATCCAATTCATCATTGTATCGAATGGTCGTAGGAATTTTTTATGAGCCTTTGACCGCAGAGGCTCTTGACGCATTTCTTGATCGGGACTTGCCCAAATTGCCGCCGGAGGTTCGCGTCACTGAACGAAGAAATGATTTAGTAAATTCCACCCCTGTAGTCCGCTTACTTTTGGAGCAACGGATTGAAAATGTGGACGTCAACATTTTGGTGTTTGTATTTCTAGACGGTGGTACGATTTGGTATGTCGAATACGGTGCCCAAATAAATCAGTTTTATGAGCAACTCGGAACTTTTGAAGATAGCGTCCAAACATTTCGGGTGGTGAGATAAATTAATCAAAATAAAGATTCAGATCCGAACAATCGAACCGATTTCCGCAATTGGGACACGTGACCTTGCAATTCTTCTCGAACATCTCGCTCCCGCATCTATCGCAGATATAAGCCTGCTTCTGTTTCCCCGAAACTTCCTCCCACCTGACAGGTTTCAACAGCGACCTGTCGAATTCTCCGATTCTCTCAATTCCCAATTTTTCCACTTCACGCATCACGGATTCCGCATCGTGCCGTAATTCTTCCACGTAGATTCCCCTGCACACAGCGGACCAATCCTTTAGCCACCTCTGACTTCGCCCATACACTTTGATCGCGCCTTCATAATTCCCTCGCATGATGTGCAGGTAGACGACCCCGATCTGTAAAATCCCGCGATACAAATCACGGACTTTGCCTTTCTCTTCAAGCCACGCCACCTCCAGCGCTTCGTGTGCTTCAAAGTATTTCCCCGCGTTGAACAGGCGCAAACCTTCTTCAGCCTGTGGGTGCAGGGGAGCGTTGCATAGATCGTTCATAGATTCAGTCATAATGAGGGTGTTGTTAATTATAGCCGCAATGGTAAAATTCCAACTCAGACATGCGCTCCTTTTTCACAACCAAGTTTTGGGTTATTCTCATCTCCTGTATCTCCTTGGGGGCGTTGATATGGTTGGCGATTGGGCTGAGAAGCGTTTCGTTTCGCGAGGCGCAGGTATTCGGTCGGAATGATGCGAGAGCAATCGGATCTGTTTCTTTGGACGTGATCAACTCCGTCCTATCCATCCCTTTCCAAACACAATTAGTCGTCTGGATTTTGTTTGTGCTGATGTTTGTTTTGATAGGCTTTTTGCTCTCGCCTGAGATGCGCAAGCGGCTGATCAAAATTGCGATCCGCGTGGCGATAACATATTGGGGGTTGTATATTCTCATCACGCGCTATCAGGAGATGCTAGCAAAGATGGCGCTTAACCTGGCAGATGCAGGAAACTTATCGAGTTCAACTGCGAATTTGCCGCCGCCCGAGTTTGTGCCGCCTCAATCTGTTTCGTGGCTATCTTATCTTGTTGTCAGTTTTGCTATTATGGTGGTGTTGGTCTTCGTTGCGTGGAAAGCGTATACTTTTTGGAATAAGTTGAATACAGCGGGTTCTGAACCCGCGCTGAAGAAGATCGCAAAGATCGCGCGCACGTCGCTCGATGATATTTCAGCAGGCAGGAATTCAACGGATGTGATCGTCAATTGTTACTTTCGCATGAGTGACGTGGTTGCCGATAAACGGAAACTGCATCGTAAAGCCGCAATGACACCTGCTGAATTTGCAGTTCAGTTGGAAGGCGCTGGTTTGCCGGCAGAGCCTGTAGGAAGACTCACTCGTTTATTCGAGAGCGTCCGCTATGGGAATCATCGGACGGAAACGAAAGATGTCAACGAAGCGGTTTCGTGTCTCACGACGATCCTGCATCATTGTGGGGAACCAGTATGAACCGGCGATGGCTTGTTGTCGGCGGCGTGATTATCAGCGCGGCATTGCTGGCTTTTCCGCTGCGCGGGGTTGTCCATCAATTGGTCGTCGTCCCGTTGGCGTTTTTATTGTGGGCATTGGGTTTGTTGTACCTGACTTTGCCGCAAGTGTTTTTGTGGGTCGGTGTTGTAATTATTGTCTTGCTCATCATGAGGAAGAGTCTTTTGCCCGATGTAAAATTTGCCAGGAAGATTATCCCAATCGTCAAACGCGAGCATGGGAATGTGGAGGGTCTGGCGGCGGCACTGCAAAAATCGAATAAGGGAATTTATTTCAAGTGGCTGGTGGCGAACCGTCTTGGAAGGTTGGCGTATCAATTTCTTCTCCAGCGCGAGCATGGCAAACCGCGCTCGGTCTTTGCTCCACTCACGACCGAGGGATGGGACTCTGAGCCTGCGGTTCAGCAGTATCTTGAAAAAGGATTGCACGGCTCGTTTGCGGAATTCCCGAACAGCAACTGGAATTATTTTTCCCCGCCTGAAAAAACCCCGCTCGATCATGACGTGACAGAGGTAGTGGAGTTTTTGGAATCGAAAATAGAAAGCAAGCAATCGCCCTGAGCGGAGCGAGCCGCTGGTTGAGCAGGCGGTGATCTTCCGCCGTATCGAAACCAGGCGAGTGCAGTCGAAGCGCGATAAAGAAATTTGGAGTAAATCGTGGCAGACATATCAAAAGTTTCAACAATCAGCAAACAAGTGATCGCCGAAGTGGAACGCGCAGTGATAGGTAAACGCGCCCTTCTTGAAATGATGATGGCATCCGTGTTGGCAGGCGGACACATTCTGCTGGAAGATTTCCCTGGGCTTGGCAAAACGTTGATCGCGCGCAGTTTCGCCAAAGCGCTTGGGCTGGATTTCAAACGCATCCAATTCACGCCCGATCTGTTGCCCGGCGATATCACAGGCGGATACATTTTTAACCGCGTGAAGAATAAGTTTGAACTTCGCAAGGGACCTTTATTTGCAAATATTATTCTCGCCGATGAGATCAACCGCGCGTCGCCGAAAACGCAATCTGCCTTGCTCGAAGCCATGCAGGAGGGGCAGGTGACCATCGAAGGCGAATCGCTCCCGTTACCTGAACCATTCCTTGTGCTTGCCACGCAAAATCCGATTGAATACGAAGGCACGTTTCCATTACCCGAAGCGCAATTGGACCGCTTCATGTTGAAACTCACTGTCGGGTATCCAAATCTTGAAGAGGAGAAATTAATCCTGCGCCGCCGCCGCGAACGCAAACAGGATGAAGTTGACCTGCGTGAGATCACGAAGGCGAAGCAATTGCTCGAGTTGCGCGAAGCCGTCGAAACAATCCATGTGGATGCCGATCTCGAAAACTACATTGCATCGCTGGTACACGCCACGCGGCTTGATCGTCGCGTCGCTGTCGGCGCCAGTCCGCGCGGGTCGTTGGCGTTCCTCAAGATGGCACGCGCCAACGCCGCGCTTGATGCGCGCGACTTCATCATCCCCGACGACATCAAGCGCTATGCAACTGCTGTGTTGAGTCATCGCATCATCCTTCAACCCGAATACTGGATGGCGCGCTCAGTGACTGATGATGTCATTCGCGATTCGGTTGAAAAGACTCCCGTGCCGGTAATAAAGTAACACTCGCGCTGAGCGGAAGCCTGAGCGTTTGTTGCGAAGGCTGGAGACGAAGCGCGCTAGAGAGATATGTCTCGATCACTTCTTCTTGGTTTCATCACATACGGTCTCTTGCTCGCGGGTGTTGCAACCGTGCGCGGTGAGTTCATCGCGCTGGCATTGCCGTTCGTCGTTTATTTGCTTGCGGGATTTTTATTTGCACCCGATGAAATAAAACTCGAAGCCACGCGGCATCTGAGCATCGAACGCGCATCGCCGAATGCAGATGTCATTGTGACTGTGACAGTGACCAATCTTGGATCACACCTCGAGGAAGT
>Ga0247727_10009973_pt1 | contig 16975 bp, 25 predicted proteins | sample WisWelCaveWW1625_FD_202498 | JGI IMG/M metagenome (GOLD analysis project Ga0247727, IMG submission 202498) | Biofilm microbial communities from Wishing Well Cave, Virginia, United States - WW16-25 | ecosystem: Environmental > Aquatic > Deep subsurface > Groundwater > Cave microbial mat | place...
GACCACCGCGGGAATGGGGGCGGGCGGAACGCAAGCCCGGTGTGTCGCGCGAAGACGCGTCGGAGAGTCCCTCGAGCGAGAGCCTACGGCCGAGACTCGGGACGCCGACCAGGAATCCGCGTAACGGTCTTGCTCCTCCGCCCGCCCCCGAACGCGGTCCGCCCGTCGCCTCGAACCGCAGATCAGAATCGACGTGAGGAGCGCGCACGCGCCGGTCGTCTCGGCCGAATCCATGACTGATGACGACGATGACGACTCCCGCGACGATCGAGCCGCACCCCTCCGCCAGTCCGAGGCGCTTCCTCCCCATCGTTCCCGCCGGTGGGGCAAGTGAGCCGACCTTCGTCGCCCTGCAACGCAAGGAGGCGGCGCTCCTCGCCGAAGTCGCAGCCCTCGACCTCCCCGAGCTGCGCCGCCACCCGCTCCTCTCCGCGAACGCGAAGGCCAGCTTCTCGCTCGACTTCCCGATCGGCCAGACGTGCGAGCCGACGCAGATCTGCGCCAAGGTCTGCTATGGGGCCGTTCCTCGAGCGGCGACCACCTGGAAGAAGTCGCTCCGCAAGCGGCTCCGGAACCTGCGCTACGTAGAGCTCGCCCCGGTCGACGAGGTCGTCTCCCGGCTCAGCCGAGAGGTCCGGCGGGCGCAACGGCGCTGGGCGCCAAAAGCGAAGATCGACTTCCTGCGAATCTGCGGCACGGGGGACCTCTTTCCCGATCTCGTCCCGGTCATCAACCGGTTCGCCAGAGCGAACCCGGACATCCGCGTCTGGGTAGTGACTCGCCGCTTCGATCTCGCAGGCGGGATCGTCACCCTGCCGAACGTCTTCCTGCAGCTGAGCCTCGACCGCAGCACCCCGCCGGCGCTCGAATCCCTCGCACGCCTTCTCGTCGCGACCCGTCCGCGGGCGTACCTCTCGTTCCTGCGCACGGACCCCGGCGACGACACGCGGGGCGCGGCCATCGTCTTCAATGAGAAGCGCACGACGGGGCTCCCGTATGACGCCGGAACGGATTGCCCCGCCGACGCGGGGAGGATCCCGCTTTGGAACGTCCGCGGTGTGGGCGGCACGGCCTGCGCGCGCAGTCGGAAGTGCTTCAGTGAGGGCACGCTCGTCCGGCAGCGCCGGCTCCTCGAGGCGCGGCTGTGAGGTCCCGGATCGTTCGGCTGCGAACCGGAGACGTTCGCGCGATGCGTCTCGTCGTTGGACGGGACCACGTGCGCGTCTTGATCTTCGACGACGACCGCGAGCGGCCCCTCATCCAGGCGCGCCTCGACCCTGCGGAGATCGCGCGCCTTCTCGCCGCGCTGCGGCTCTTTCGGCGTGCGTAGGCGCCTCTTCGTCCTCGTGGACCGACGGCTCCGGCCGGTCCTGGCTGGCGGCCCTGCTCCCTTCGACGGGTGCACAACCGCCGAGGCGAAGGCCGAGGTCAGACGGACCGTGGGCCCGTTTCGGGCAGGATGGCGGCTCGTTCCGCTCTCGCCGCGGCTCGCGCGCGCGCTTCGCGGACTCGCTGTCGCGTGGGGACTCTCCTCACGTCCCCGTGCACGCACCCGGTGAATCGCCGAGAGAGGCGTTCCGGATGGGCCTCGGGGATCGCGATGCGGCAGAATCCCACGCGCGATCTCGCGATCCTCTACACAGTCGGGCTCTGCAAGGTGCTGCCCTCCCGAGAGCTACAGCGCCTCTTCTTCCGGAGCCAGGCGACCTGCGCGGACCGGCTCCGCAAGCTGTTCTGCGCGGGACTGCTCGACTGCCACGTGCGGAGCCTGCACGAGCAGAACTTCTACGCACTCACCGAGCGCGGACGCGCGTACGTCTGCGACCACGCCGACGTCGAGCCGGGCGAACTCGCGGTCGCGCGCGCGCTCCCCGCGCAGCTCGACCACCTGGTGGCGACCAACGAGGTTCGAGTCCACCTGACTCTGGCTACGCGCAGCAACCGGGATGTCGAGCTGGTTTTCTTCCGGCCGTCCTGGGAGCTTCAGGCGGAGCGGCAGGCCGGGATCGTCGGGCTCGTTCCGGACGCACTCGTCCGCCTCGAGGATTCTCGAGGGCTCGCGGTCGTCGCGCTCGAGGTGGACCTCGGAAGCGAGGCGCCGGCGATCGTGAGGCGCAAGGTCGTCCGCTACTCGCGCCTCACGGCCGCGGGCCTCCCCTTCTATGGGCACGAGCACGTTCTCCCCCTGGTCCTCGCTTGCGGGACGAGAAGGCTCCGGCACCTTGGCGTGGCGCTCCAAGCAGTCGGAATCAGAGGTGGCGTCCTTCTGGGCGACCTCGAGACGCTCGACGAGCGCTCGATCCTGGGCCCAGGGTTCGCTTTTCCGCGCGACCTCGGAGAAGAGGCGCCCGGAGAGGATCTCTGCGGGCCGTTCACGCGCACGATTCTTCGTCCCGAGCGTTGACGCCGGGTCCCGCGACGAGATCCCGCGACGGTGAGGGGACGCGCGGACGCGGCAACGTGCGAAAGCTCTCGGCTTTTTCGGGGGAGGAGCTGGCAACTTTCTTTTCCAGCTTTTGTTTTCGGTTCCTTCGCACGTCTTGGCCGACTGGGCCGAATCTGTAGGCATGGGTGCCAATGGGTGACGTGTCGAACTGCAATGCGTTGGCGTTCGCCATTCGGATGAACCGAGCGGAACTCCCGCACGGCTTCGGTCGCGTCAGCGAATCTAGGGCCGTGGGCGCTGGAGGCTGAACCGATGTCGGACCCGGCGCTCAAGGTTACCGCCGGAGCGGCGAGCGTTGTGCCTGCCGTCGCGGCGAGCAGACAGACGCCGGTAGGCGCGATCGACCTCGCCATCGCTCTCGACCGGACCGCGTCGTCGATCGTTTTTCAGAAGGGAATCGGAATCTTCGCGCGGATGTTCCTCTCCGAAATCGAGAGGCTCTCGCCCTCGGCGCGCTGCTGGGTCCAATCGCATGGCGACGAGGACTTCGGCGAGCGACCCGAGCTCCTGACCGACGGCGAGAGTCCGGCTCAGGCGCTCGATGACATTCTACGGGTCAGCTATGTAGGCGGCGGAGACCTGCCCGAGACGCACAGCTCCGCGATCGAGCACTGCCTGGACCTCGTCCCGTGGCGTTCGGCATCCGGGACGGGCACCGGGATACTCCTCTTCCTCGGGACGCACGAGACGAAGCCCGCGGCCTCGGGTCGATCCGCGCGGGACATCGGGCGGGAGATCCGTCGTCTCGGAATCCTCTTCTACGCGCTTTGCGAGCCGACGAACGAGCTCTGCCGGCTGGTTCGCTCGGCGAGGGGGGTTCTCCTCCCGATCTCGAACGATCCACCGCGGGAGAAGGTGGAAGAACTTGCCCGCGCTGCCCGCCGCTCGGTCCGGGCGAGCGTGGGACGGTCTCGTGGAGCCCAGTAGAGGAGGACGAAGAATGGAAACGAAAGCGCGAAGCCGAGACGAGCTCCTCGCCGCCGGGGTTGTACGCCCAATGTCCCTCGGGCGGGGCGCCCGACAGCTCGCCGTGGCGGTGCTCGACGTGTCCGGATCGATGCACGGCCAGAAGATCGCGGACGCGACCGCGGCGCTTGCCGCCCTGCGCGAGGAGCTTGCGGCGCCTGCGAACCGGGACGGCTTCGATCTCGGGGTCGTCGCGTACGCGGATAGCGCGGCAACGACCGTGCCCGTCCGCCGGGCAAGCCAGACAGCTCCTGCCGACCTCGTCGTCCGGACGATCCTCGGAGGAAGTACGAACTTCGCAGCCGCCCTTTGCGAATGCCGCGTAGTCGTCGATCGCGCCCTCGCCGCGGAGTCCCGCCAGCTTCGGCCGGTCGTCATGTTCCTGACGGACGGGCGATGGAATACGGGACCCGACCCGGTCCCGCTCGCGGCGGACCTTCGCGTGATCGCCGACATCGTCTGTATCGCGTTCGGCGCGGACGCCGACCTTCAGGCCCTCGAGAGTCTGGCCACATCTCCTCAGCACGTTGCTCGATGCCGGAACGGCCCCGAGCTCTTGGCCTACTTCGCGCAGGTCGGCCGCTCCATGAGCGAGTCTCGCGCCTCGGGGACTCAGACCTCGATCGCCCTCGCGACGATCGGAACCCAGAGCCGCCGATGAGACGCGTCCGGCCGGACCCGCGACTCCTCGGCTACCTCCGGGACCTGCGGCGAGCGGCGCGGGCCGCTCGCCACGACCGCCTCCCGAAGCAAGGGCGCTCGGTGAGGGCGAGGGTCTCGCCCGGAGTCCGGCTTGTGGCCGGCATCGTCGTGGTCCTCGCAGTCCTCTTCGCTGGCGGGGCCGCGTTCGGCGCGAGGCGTGGGCACCGGGTGGGCGCCGATTCGGCAGACGCGGGCGTAGATCACGCTCCGGCCCCGCGCTCGGACGCCGCCGGTGCGTCGCCTGTGGTGGAACGAGACGATAGAGCGGAGAGACGACCCGCGACGGTCGTGGTCGTCCTCGTCTCGCCCCCGCCAAGCCGACAAGCGGCATCCTCCGTGGCTCGTTCGAACGCTGCTCCGAGATCGGGTCACGACCATGCGGGACTCTGGACTGCGACCGCTGTCGTCGGCGTCTTTGCGGTCGGCGCGACCGTCGCCGGGACGCGACGGCTCCGCCGGGCAATCGCACGGAGGGCCGCCCGCACGGGGACGACGGGGGTCTTCGCCGGGCTCGCTGTCGCGAGCGTGAAGGGACACGTCCGCAAGCGGAACGAGGACCGTTCGGAAGCCTTCCGGGTAGTAGGCGCCGAGGTAATCGCCGTCGCCGACGGCCTGGGCGGGCATCCCGGCGGAGCGCAGGCGGCTCGGATCGCCATCCGCTCGGCGACGACATACCTGCGCCGCGAGCTCCCAAGGACGGCGAGGGACTGCCTCGCCGGAGGTGTCCGGGCGCTCGTCGCCGAGGCGGTCTGGCGTGCGGGGAGGGACATCGCTCTCGCCTCGGCGCGCGGCGGCCACGCGCCCGATGCGCTGCGGACGACCCTCGTCGTCGCCGTCGCGCTCGCGGACACCTACGTCGTCGGCTACATCGGCGATGGCGGAGCCGTGGTCCACCGGAAGAGCGGTGAGGTCGACGTCCTCCTCGTTCCACAGAAAGGCGACTCACCGAACGTGGTCGCCGCGTCGCTCGGACCCGAGATCGAGGGGTCGCCGGCACTCTCGGTCTTTCCCCGACGCGCCGGAGATCTGCTCCTCGTGATGACGGACGGGGTCGCCGACCGCGTGCCCGGGACCTTCCCGTCGGCAGTGCGGGCGGTGATCGACGAGGAGCGGGGCGACGCGCGACGCGCCGTGAGACGAGTGCTTCGCGCGCTCGCCGAGGCGAAGGACGCGGCCGGCTACCTCTTCGACGACAACATGACCTTGGGTCTCCTCGGCACGCCCGAGCGGGCAGTGGCGGCGGAGGCGGCTGCGTGACCGAGACGCTCCGAGACACGACAGGTCGCACTTACCGAGTGGAATCGCAGCTCGCGCGAGGAGGCCAGGCCCGGACCCTGCGGGTGACCGAGCGAAGGTCGTCAGCGCCGTTCGTCGCGAAGATCTTCCACCCGGAGTACTCGAACGAGACGACACGCCGGCGGATTGCCTGGCTCATCAGCGCCGAGCTGTCGCGCAGGTCGCCGGCGCTCGCCGGACCCCACGCTGAGATACGGCGCCGCGACGGCGTCGGATACTTCATGCCGCTCCTTCCGGGTAGGAGCCTCGACGAAGAGATGGCGAAGCCCACCTGGACGCTTGCCGAGGGGCTTGGGATCGCCGCGGCCATCGCCCTGGCGCTCGCGACGCTCGAAGGCATGGGCGTCGCGCACGGAGACCTCTCCGCCGCGAACGTTCTCCTCAATCGGGACAGCGCGGGGATCTTCCGGGTGATCGTGATCGATCCGGACAACTTCATGCACCCCGGCCTGCCTCCGGCTCCCATGCTCGGCGCGCGGCCTTTCTGGGCGCCGGAGGCCCTCCGGGGTGCGGCTCCGTCGGTCGAAGGCGACCGCTACTCGCTCGCCGTCCTCACTCACGAGATTCTTTACCTGCGGCATCCTCTGTCGTCCGCCGTCTCGCCGGACGCCGACGAGTCTGCCTACGACGCCGCGCTCGCTTCCGTCCGCTGGTTCGATGACCCCGCCGGCGATTCGAAGACCGGCGCCCCGTCGCCCGGCGGATACCCCGCCGGAATCCTGGACACGCCGACCAAGCGCCTCTTCCGCCGGGCGCTCGTTTCTCGGTGCGAGGATCGCCCCACCGCGGCCGAGTGGGCGGAGGTGCTCACGCGCGCCCTTCGCAGGGTCTGGGAGTGCAAGCGCTGTCAGGTCCAATGCGTGAACGACTCCTCACGAAGGTCGTGCCCGAACTGTGGGCACGAGCCACCGGCGCTCTCCCTCGTCAGGGAGGGCGGAGCGAGGATCTCGCTCGCTGGCCCCGTGACCGTGCTCGGGCGGCAGAACCTCGGCGGGAGTCCCGTGATCTCCTCGACCCACATCGTCGTCCGCCGACGCGGGCTCGAGTACGGAGCCGAGGACGTCTCGACGAACGGCTCCTCGCTCCTCAGCCGTAGGGGCTGGGAGCGGATCCCCAAGGGGCGCGAGGTAGTCGTCGGGCGCGGCCGGCGAGTCCGCTTCGCGGGCGAGGTCGAGGCCCGCTTCGTCTGATGCGACGCGGACGTCCTCGACCGTCGCAGTTACGGCGGAACGGATGGAGTGGGTAGTTGCTCGAGCGCGGCCTCGAGGAAACCAGCTACCCTGAGAGTGGTGATCAGGACATCGGTGTACTTAGCTATCGCCCTGTGGAGTTCGGCGAGACACTTCGCTGCCCGGTCACCGCCATATTCGTCATACCAATCCTCGTATGCGACGACGATTCGAACCTTCGCCGGACCGTCGCGTCGAGAGAACGTCGAGTGAAGCATGGCCAGCGGCTCTGCGCCGACGAGGAGGGTCCGACCAGGAACCCCAACTTGACGGAACAGGCTTGCATCGATGCAGCTCCCGCCTACCTGCGAATCCATGGGGCCAACAAGGTCGCTACCGTCGACGGCGAGAAGGTGCCCGGCCAGTTCGCCGCGAACCAAGCACGCGCGCGGAGGGTGCCTCCCAACAAGGTATGGGTCCAACTCGCTCCAGTGCTCATGATAAACGTGGTCCATGACGTAGGAGCCACCAACAAGTGAATCAAGTACTCCTAGGACCACGTCGGGATCGTTCATTCTGCGCCAGAAGGCTGCGCCCTCCCCAGAGCTGAAGGAACTGTAGAGGTCCGCGACCTGCGAAGCCTCGGGCCTACCTGTCGTACTGAGTCCGAACCACCAAGCTCGCGCCCCAGGGTGTTCGTGATCAAACCCTCCTAGTCTGGTGGAGAATGCACCCGACCGCTCGGCCACGGCCGTCACCACAGCTGCGTTGTCTGCCCTGCTGACCTTTCCGGACGGAGTCCTGCAGAGCAGGAGCGGATAGATGTCGATCGCCCGTCGCTGGGGCGGAAGTCGCACAGCAGCGGCAAGTGGGAGCTTCCCCGCCTGCACCGCGAGCACCGTTCGCGCGTCGATCCGCTGCGCGATACTCAGGGCGCGCTCGAGTTCTCGCGCCACGACCGTCGCCATTACATCGAGTCTTGCCAACGGATGGCGCGGCGCGGGCACTACCACGACCCGCGCCACTTGCAGAAGCGAGGCCAAGCGCGGGAACTCGCAAGCGATCTCGCTCGAGCGATAGAGGTCATGGAGCGAGCGTCCACGGACGAGCACCTGAATCGAGCCTTCGACCCGGCGATCCCTGAGCGCCCGTCCGATCCTCGACGGTTTCCCTGCCGGGATGAGACGCGCCGCAGCTCGTGCTGCAAGGCCGTGCTGCAGGTGAAGTATCAGGGCGGCGTCGAGAAGCGCATCGGCGTCGCCGAGTGGCTCCTTGATCGGCCTGCCGCGTGGTCCGCGGGCAACCCGTGTCCTATCGACTCCAGTCTTCTTATTCGAACGTGATGACTTCTTTTTCATGCGCCTCGAGAAAGGCCGTGAGGACGTGCACTTGCGGCTCAATAGTGTCGCGCGAAGAACGAATTACCTCGACTACCCAAGTCCTCCGACGTCCGGCAACACTAGCACGCAGCAATACAAAAACGACCAGGTCCAAGAAGAGGACTTGGTCGTGAAGAAAAGGACGAAGCGCACGCGTCTCTCGCCGGGTGATGGGCCCGACGAAGGCGCGGCGACGGCCGCGAAACCGGCCGGCGCCTCCGCGCACGCCCCGTCCACCCCGACGGGGAGCGCGCGGAAACGCTGGCTTGTCCGCGGCCCATAGCAAGGAGGAACCATGGGCCGAAAGAGAAGGGGAAGCGGATCGCGACTCTACGGCGAAGAAGGCGGGGGTACAAAACAGGAAGGGCCTGCCGACCGTACACCCACCAATAGACGAGCACAAGCGCCAGAGCCCGAGAGGCACTCTCAGCGCGCGATCGCCGACTACCTCGAGTGCCACCTCGGCAAGTTCGCCTGGGTGGCAGCTCGGATCCGCCATCGAGGAGATGCCGACTTCGAAGACTTCCGACAGGAGGTCCACACGCGATTGCAGCAGAATCGACCATTCCTCTCGGTCAAGCTCGAAGCGGCCCTCTACGTCGTCGTCCGCTCGACGCTTGCCGACTTCGTGCGCCTGATCTACCGCCGCCGCCATGTCCACGACACCCTTCACGCCGTGCAGCTCGTAGACCCGTCGTGAGCGCCGAGGGCCAGCTCCAAGTGATGCGAGCACTCGCGTGGGCCGTCGTCGAAGGCCTGCGCACCTCTCGCGACGGCCTCGACGTCGTGTTGCTCGGAGTCGCCGTTGCCCGTTGGCTCGAACTCGACGTGCCGGACAACGAGACGCTGGCGAAGGCCTTCGGCCGGCATCGGACGAGGATCGCCCACCGGTGCGCGGAAGCGGAGAGCAAGCTGCTCGCGCAGATCGCGGAGCAACTGTAGCGCCAGGCGCCTGGCCCTGTTCCATGCCTCCCTCGTGCTGTAGCCGTAATCGTACGCCTCGGCTCTTCCCGCCGGCGGCGGGTGATCGCACCACGGTCCGTCACAGCCGATCGCCTCGAAGACCAGCCGAACGAGCGCGCGATCCCTGCCTCGAACCGCGTCGAGCTCGCCCGCGATGGCATCTACCGCGGCCTCCTCGTTGGCGAAGCCGGTCTCGTTGTCGCGCACGGCGATCACCGCGTGCCCCTCGGGGGCGGCGACCCTCGCCGCGACGGAGATCCAGAGGAAGGTGAAGGGCCACCCCGGCTCCTCCGATCCGGAGCAGGATGCCCACGATGAGCCGTCGCACGCGGGTCCGGTGCCGATGCCGATCGCGCTCTCGCGATTGTCCTCGAGGCCGACCAGCACCTGATGCGCCCCGTGGCTCCCTACGCGGACCGAACGAGATGCTGGCGGTGCGGTCTCGTCGCGATCGAACCCGCTCCGAAAGAACGCCGCGACTACCTCGAGCCAGAGGCCACGAGCGAGCGGAGGGAAGTGGCAATCGCCGAAGGCGAGAACACCGTCTCGTTCAGCGAACGCACTCCGGGCGGCGCGGCTCCGGTCGTGTTCGGCAGCCGAACGACGATGACGCCCTTTCTCGCACTCTGAGCGAACGCGATCTCGTAGTCCATCCAGCGTCGATCATGGCTGTCCGTGCCAACCATGACGAGGAGGGCGTGGGCGCCTTCAAGAATCGGTCGAAGATGGGCGCGGATGCCGGCGTCTCCCTTCTGCCTCACGTCCTCAGCTTCAAAAACGAGGCGGATGCCGGGACCGAGTTCCCCGCGTTGCGCCCACGAGACGAGCTGATCCCGGTAGGCAACGTCTTCGAATACGTAGCTCAAGAACACGCTCACCATCGATCGACCCCTCCGCCCCCTATTGGCCCAACAGGAACATCACGATCACAGCCGAGGCTAACACGATGCCGTGCAGCCCAACGATCGAGCGGGAGAAGAGTGTACGGAACCACGAGGGGCATGTGGGCTCGTACGTCGTCGTGGCCATCGAGAAAGGCTCCACGCGGGCCTCGCCCCGGCTGGCCTGGCGTGCCAGGGACTCGTGAAGCCTACGAAAGAGGCGCTCTTGGCGGAGGTAGTAGGCGTCCAGACCCCAGAACGCCGAGGCGGGGATGATCGCGAGAAGGGCCAGGTGAGGGTTCGAGTCCTTGGCCGCTAGCGCGAAGAGCGCGGACGCGAGCGTTACGGACCATCCCTTGAGGACGAACGAGTTGCCTGCCATCCGGCCGATGACGCTCTGGACGAACTCCATGTGCTTAATCTCGGACTCCGTCACTTGGAATGGCCCGCGTGCCGAGCGGCTCCGTCCATGGTCCTATGACTCGACGCACCGGATTCCATCTCCGGCGACGATGATCAGCACCCCCTGCTGGGTCCCGTGGTAGGTCACGAAACCGCCTTCAACCTTGATGGCACGACCGGTCTTCTGGTCGGTGATCGATAGATTCCTCCTGGCGCCGAGCCAAGCGGTGTGGACGCGGCCCGAGGTCGCGAAGTCGATGCCCACTACGCGCAGATCGTCTTGCGAACCATCGAATGCTTCGTCGAACCCGAAGACGTAGCTCGCTTCGAACACCTCGAGGCCCTCCACCTCGAAGCGGTAGCGGCGACCCGGAGGAGCCAAGAGCGGCTGCGCCCGCGCCATCGTCAGCGACCTTCCTGCTGCCGCATGAGCGTCCCGTCGCCCGGACACCAGTGGGCGTCCGGAAGCTGCGAGACGAGAGGGGTCTCCCAACCGCACATCCGGCAACGCCATCCGGGAACGTCACCGCGGATCGAGGGAAGGCTGGAAAAAAGGCGCTCGGCGTTGTCCAAGTTCGCCTCGATCCAGGCGCCACGCTCGAGCGGCCGCAGAAGAAGGGCAAAGCCGGTCTCCATTTCCAAGGACCGGACGAACTGGAAGCGCTCCGGTCGGAACGCGGCGAACTCGACGCGGATCTCCCCGCTCCGGACATTCGTTGCCCTTGCCGAATAGGTGGGGTTCTCGCTGAAGATTCGCCATTCGAGGAACTCCGGCATCCAGTCGTCCTTCCCAACGCTCTTCGCGTGGAAGGGGAGCAAGCCGTCGGCTTCATACCCTCGGGCCGGAAGAAGGAGAAAGTGCGGCATGGTCGGATAGGCGACCTGCTCGCCTTGCGCGACCGCCCAGGCCTGGAGCCATCCCTCGTCGATGTGTCGACGGAACGCCAACTCGTCCGGTTTCGGGGTGACGGTGGTGATTTCGAGAGACATCTATCCTCCTAAGGTGCAGGGCCTGTGTGAGAGTAAGCACGCGCGACCGGGCGTCAACCCATCGGCGCGCAGGTAGTGGAGATCAGAAGGTGTTCGCTGTGTTTCCACGCGCAACCTCCTGAGGTTGTGCCCGCCGGGGGTCCCACCTCGGCCTGCCGGACCGTTACCGAGACCGTGCCCGCGCCGAAATCAACCCCCGGTGTCTCGGTCGTCCGAAGGCCGATCTGGGCGAGCCGCACGCGTGCCCCCGTCGCGCCGAATCTGCCCTACGGATGAACTCGCGCAAGGCTCTCGTTCCTAGCGTGGAAGGAAAGGCAGTGGCCACTCGGCCGACGAGTGCGCCGCCTCCGAGGCAGTGGCAGCAGCTTCTATCGCAGCCAGTAGACGTCGCGGAGCCGCGCTCGCTCCCGCTCCGCGCGGACCCGGCGGCCTTCGGCGAGTCCTCCGAGGAAGTCCTGCTCGCGGGTGTGCGGCGGCGCGTGGGTGATGCAGAAGGCGCAGAAAAGCTATCGACGGAAGACGGCGATCCCGCCGGAGGAGTACCCCGCCCAGCCGGAGAGGAAACCGGAGTACCGGTCGGCGAATCGCTCGGCGGCAAGGCCGGGGCCGTTCTCACAGTCGACGAGGTGCCCGCCCTCGTGGAAGACGATGATCCGGACGCCCGCAGGCCCGACGTACGGATCGTCCGCGATCGAGCCGAACCAGCTCGGGTCGAACCAGACGTGCGAGCCGCAGAGCGCCGCGGTCGCGTTCTGGAGGCCGGGGCTCTCGGTCGCGTGCACGTGTCGCCCGATCAGGCGTTCGAGTTCTTGGACGGCGGCGTGACCGTACCGGCGTCCGTTCCTCGTGGATTCCCAGACGGGGGCGTAGAGGGACTCGAGGATCCGCAACGTGCTCATGCCGAAAGATTGAGGGACGTCCGGTCCGTGCGCAAGCGGGCGCCGGCCAAGCAGCCGACGGAACGTGCCGGATACGCCGTCGACGCCGAACTCCTCACCGTCCCCGAGATCGCCGCGCTTCTGCGCTTCACGGTCAAGGGCGTGTACGCCCTCGTCGAGTCGCGGCGGATTCCGTTCGTCCGAGTGTCGAACCGCGTGCGCTTCCTGCGGTCCGACGTGCTACGGTGGCTCCAGGAAAACCGAGTGCCGGCATCGGAGGAACGATGACCGCACGACGGATGAAGGGCGCGTGGTGGGTGGATTTCCGGTTCGAGCGCCGCCGGGTACGGAGGAGATCACCCTTGGACACGAAGCGGGGCGCGGAGGAGTTCGAGCGAATCCTCCGCGCTCGTCTGCTTCAGGGAGAGCCCGTGGAAGGGCCCGAACGAAAGGAGGTTCCGATCGTCTCGACGTTCCTCGCGGAATGGGTCGAGACGTACGCGAAGACGAACAACAAGCCGAGCGAGGCCTGGTCGAAGTCGATGATCGTGCGGAGGCACCTCGTCCCGTTCTTCGGGAAGATGCGCCTCGACGAGATCGGCGTCCAGGAGGTCGAGAGGTTCAAAGCCGAGCAGCTCCGCAAGGAGCTCTCGGCCAAGTCGGTGAACAACCACCTGACCGTGCTCCGCCGGGCTCTGGCCTGCGCGGTCGAATGGGAGGTCATCGAGCACGTGCCGCGGATCCAGTGGCTCAGGACCGCGGCGCCCGACTTCGACTTCCTGACGCGCGAGGAGAGTGACCGGCTCCTCGAGGCGGTGCCGCGGGAGCATCTCGCGATCGTGACCACGGCCCTCAAGGCCGGGCTCCGGCGCGGGGAGCTTCTCGCGCTCCGGTGGGAGGACATCGACTTCCGTGCCGGGAAGATCCTCGTGCGAAGGTCCGTCTGGAAGGGGAAGGTGACGTCCCCGAAGGGCGGGCGGTCGCGGGAGGTGGCCCTCTCGCCGAAGCTGGCGGAGGCGCTGCGCGGCCATCGGCATCTGCGGGGACCGCTCGTCTTCTGCAACACGGACGGCTCGATGCTCACGAGGGACCAGATCAAGCGCATCGTTCCGACCGCCTGCAGGAAGGCTGGCCTCCGGGAGATCCAGTGGCACGTGCTCCGGCACTCATTCGCCTCGCAGCTCGTCATGGCGGGCGTCACGCTCCGGGCCGTCCAGGAGCTCCTCGGCCACGCCACGATCGAGATGACCATGCGGTACGCGCATCTCGCTCCGGCCGTGCACCGGGAGGCCGTCGCCTCGCTCGACGCGGCGCCGCGTGGGCACCAGATGGGCACCGAGATGGAAAACAGGACCTAAGTATTTGAAATCATAGTGGAGGCGCCGGGAGTCGAACCCTGGCAGGTCATTCGGCGAAACGCGTGGAGATCCGCGCCGTTGCGACGATTGCCGAATGATCACCAGCGGTTTGATTTCCCTGATGGTTCCGCCGCGTGCCGTCCGGATCCGTCGTGTTCCGCATGCTCATGGCACCTACGTGGCACAGGCATCGCGGCCGGCCCGCGAGCCGTCGCTCGCTCGGGGACGGTGTAAACTCTTCGGGGAGGACGCGATGGCACGCACCGAGAAGGAAATCGACGAGCTCGCGCGGCGGATCGAGGCCCTCCCTCGCGAACCGCGGGCAAAGCTGCTCGAGCGAATCCTCTGGCCGGAGATCGAGCTTCACCGAGCGGCACAGCAGGCTCGCAAGCACGTCCGCGCCGACGACGCGGTCGTCGACCGTGTCGTGAACAAGGCAGTCCGACGGATCCGGCGTGAGCGCCTCGGCCGTTAGGGCCGTAGTCGACTCGAACCTACTCGTGCGCGGTGTCCTCGGACGCCGGCCGACGTCCGTGGCCGTCCAACTGCACCGTGCGATTCTCCTCCGTCGCTTTCGGCTCGTCATCTCCGACTACATCCTAGAGGAGGTGCGCGACGTGCTGGCGAGCCCCGAGCTGAAGGAGTCGGGCGCGCCAACCGCCCGCGTGATCGACCGGATCCTCAACGCGCTTCGACTGAGCGCGCACGTCGTGCCGGGCGCCTTCGAGGTGAACCTCGTCCCTGCCGACCCGAAGGACAACCCCATCGTCGCATGCGCGCTCGAGGGCGATGCGGAGTACATCGTGACGGACGATCGCCGGCACCTCTTGCCTCTCGGGACAGTGCGCGTGGCGGGCTACCGTCCCGTGCGCGTCGTCAGCGCCTTCGATTTTCTGCGCCGCGAGTCCATCGGCTGAGTGACCTCGAACTGGGCGGCCATCGCGGCTCGGCGCTACAGGCGGCGGAGGATGGCGCGAAACTGGCTCAACGGGATGCCCTTGCCGGCTTCGATGGAGGCTATCCCGCGAAGCATCGCCTCCTCGTCGTCCGATGTGAGGTCGATGGGCGGTGCTTCTTCGCGCATCACGACGGTCAGCTTTGCGCCCTCGGGAAACTTGGCGCGGGTGACGATCCTGCCCTTCACGACCCTGGCGCGAGCAGCTTTCATGCTTCGTGAGCATAGCACCCGGCGATGAACCGATCCGTTCGCGCCGCAACCTTTCGCCGGCCCGACCGATAACGGCTCTGCCGGCCCGACATGCGCCTCGTCTTCGATCGCGGAACCATTCTGTTCGCCGACCTCCCGCCCGGCTTCGATCCGTCTCGGCTGCGTGGGGTCGTTTGGGACCCGCGAGTCGGTAGGCACCGCGCACCGGCGCGCCTTCGGGGCGACATCCGTGAATGGCTGACGCGCCAGGGAGTCCCCTTCCTCGACGAGGTTCCGAGCCGACCCGACGACCTGGGCGCGTGGTCCGCGGTCCCACTGCGCCCCTACCAGGACGCGGCGCTCCTCTCCTGGACGCTCGGCGCAGCCCGTGGCGTCGTCGTCCTCCCGACCGGCAGCGGAAAGACCCGGCTGGCGATCGCCGCGATGGCGAGGGCGAATCGGCCCGCGATCTGTCTCGTCCCCACGCGAGTCCTCCTCCATCAATGGCGCGCGGAGATCGCGAAGTTCTACGGAGGCCCGGTCGGGTGCCTCGGCGACGGCGAGCACGAGACGCGCCCCCTCACCGTCTCCACGTTCGAGAGCGCGTACCGGCGAATGGCCGAGATCGGCAACCGCTTCGATCTGCTCGTCGTGGACGAGGTGCACCACTTTGGCGGCGGGGTTCGCGACGAGGCACTCGAGATGTGCACCGCTCCGTCGCGCCTGGGGTTGACCGCGACGCCGCCTGCCCCCGACGCCGTGACTCGTCTCGAAGGCCTCGTCGGACCGGTCGTCTACCAGCTCGCGGTCGGGGACCTCGCAGGGAGGTGGCTCGCCTCGTTCGACGTGGTCGTGCTCGAGCTGCGTCTCGACCCCGAGGAGCGGCGCAACTACGACGACTGGATGAAGTCGTTCACCGAGATGTCCATCGCCCAGCGGTGTCTGAACCCATGGGGCACCTTCGCCGATCTGGTCCGGGCCGCGAGCAAGACGGAGCAGGGGCGCAGGGCCGTCGCGGGCTTCCGCAAGGCGCGCCGCCTTCTCGGGTTCACCCGTGCCAAGGCCGCCGCGGTCCGACTCCTCCTCTCGCGGCACCGCGACTCCCGCGTGCTCGTCTTCACCGCCGACAACGAGACCGCCTACGCGATCGCGCGCGAGCACCTCGTCATGCCGATCACCTGCGACATCGGCCGCAAGGAGCGCGAGGTGGCGCTCGACCGCTTCCGCCGCGGCGAGCTGCGCACGCTCGTGTCTGCCAGGGTCCTGAACGAAGGCATCGACGTCCCCGACGCGGACGTCGCGATCGTGGTCGGGGCGGCCCTCGCCGAGCGGGAGCACGTTCAGCGCGTCGGCCGGCTCCTGCGGCCCGCCGAGGGGAAGCGCGCGATCATCTACGAGCTGGTCACGACGGACACGAGCGAGGTCGATAAGGCTCACCGGAGGCGAAAGGCGCTCGGGAATGGACCCTCTCCACTTTCGCACTAGCGGCGCCGAGATCGTCCCGCGCTACCTCGGTCCGCAGGACGTGCCGTGGCTCCGAGCCCTCCTGGCCGAATACGAGCGCTTCGTCGGCCGGCGTCGGCGTGAGCTTTGGCGACGACTAGGCGAGCCACTCCCGTTCGAGTGCGCCCAGTGGAAAGTGAAGCTCGCCGCATCGGTGATCGACGGCCTGTCGGTCGATCGAACGCGCGCCGCGGTGCCGCCGGATAGGGCGCGCGCGGAGGTCTTCGGCGAGGCGGCGCGCGGCGGGACTGCCGACGAGATCCTTGCGCGAGCCTCCGCCCGAATGGGCGCCGCCCCGTACGCGCTTCGCGAGGCCCTGTTCGCCGATCTTCCCGGCGAGCGACGCGTCGTCGCCCCGGACGCACCGCTGTCCCCTTCGGATCTCGTTCTGCGCGTCAACCTCGGCCTCGCACAGTCCCTGCTCCGACTCGCGACCCTCGTGCGTGTCGGCGTCGTTGGAGAGTCGCGCGCGATCGTGCGCCACGCGAAGCTCCATGGCCTCCTGTGCACGGTTCGTCCCCGAACCGATCCGCAGCAGGTCATCATCGAGATCTCTGGACCTTTCGCGCTCTTCCGCCGGACGCTCGTCTACGGTCGCGCGCTCGCTGGGCTCGTCTCGCGTCTCGCCTGGTGCAACCGTTTCGTCCTGCACGCAGACTGCGCCCTGGGCCCCGAGTCGAAGCGTCTGGTCCTCCGCTCAGGCGACCCCATCTTCCCCGGTGGCGAGCCGCGACCGTTCGACAGCAAGGTCGAGGCCCGGTTCGCGCGCGACTTCGCGAGGGTCGCGCCCGATTGGGACGTATCCGTTCGGCGACCTGCGTTCTTGACGTAAACGATCAAGGCGGTTTCGCGGTGTGTCGGCCGAGGGCGACGCCGCGGAAGATGTTCTCCTCGA